>ERZ809842.1321-NODE-1321-length-1072-cov-1.87906_pt1 | contig 1072 bp, 1 predicted proteins | sample MGYA00520310_ERZ809842 | MGnify/ENA primary metagenome ERZ809842 (study PRJEB31588, sample SAMN03399942) | human gut metagenome | study: EMG produced TPA metagenomics assembly of the PRJNA231909 data set (A prospective, longitudinal analysis of the... | reverse complement strand
CACGACGCTCTTCCGATCTAGCTCGAGCATTGCAGTGTATGCATCCTCGATTGAATATCGCAGAGAATCCACGACCAGAAGCGCAAAATTGCCCGGATTCATATGATCTTTATATGGCTTTGTCTGCACTATGTATGTCCAGGATACCATGCGTTCCAAGCCCGCTTCACCGGTCAGAAGCTCGACTCCGTCTAATCTCAGGTTGTTTATATCTCTGCATGTAATCATCGTTCGTCACCTGCCATTTCAATTATAGGTCATTACTTTCACTGTTATGCTATATCGATATCGCTTTTCATACAGCTGTCCTCCATAACCTGGAGATACTGTACGCTGTAAGCCGGAAGATTCAGAGAGCCATTCAGCGTCTGTGAGATATTCCCAGAACCGCTTTTCAGCAGATCGGTGAATGTTCCGAGCAATTCTCCGTGATGGATCGTGAAATCGCTCTCAGACGCGTTGATGGCGATCAGAATCCGTTCCTGCCCTGTACGGCGTTCAAAGACAAGCTGATGGTTTGTGATTGAGATATTGCGGTATCCTCCATTGCAGAGGGCATCACTGTTTTGTCGAAGTGTGATCAGTCGGTGGATGAAATCAGTCAGTGCATTCGGTTTTGGCGCCTCAATGCGGACGAAGAGCCCGAACTGTATTTTTATCGGGACAGCAACCAAGTCGAAGTCGATCTGATGGATATGACCGATGTCGGCAACCCTCAGCTCATAGAGATCAAATCCGGACAAACCGCGCGTGATGATTTCTGCAAGCATCTAGTGACGGTCGGCAACGAATTAGGCATGCCGGCGGAGCAACGTAGCGTGGTGTATCGGGGAGACACCGATTTCAGCAATGCAGTTGCCTCATTCGTCTCGGCACGAACATTCCTCACACGCTAACTGTGTCATACCCTATAAGCGCAATGAGGTCCGATACCGGAAGGCATTGGACCTCATTCTCAAAAGTTGAGGTCAAAGGTAAACCTCGACGGTCAGATCCAACGAAATGAAAGTCAGTAATGCTGTCAAGAGAATCGCTCCGAAGCTAGCGTGATCTTTCCGCTAGCATACAATGT
>ERZ809842.1053-NODE-1053-length-1244-cov-2.00336_pt1 | contig 1244 bp, 1 predicted proteins | sample MGYA00520310_ERZ809842 | MGnify/ENA primary metagenome ERZ809842 (study PRJEB31588, sample SAMN03399942) | human gut metagenome | study: EMG produced TPA metagenomics assembly of the PRJNA231909 data set (A prospective, longitudinal analysis of the... | reverse complement strand
GCGCGGCGGCGATAGTCTGCGCCACGCTCGGCTTTTCTGCAATCACAAGTCTAAGTGCCATGAAAAAATCCTCCTTTCAGCGTTCCGGCGCGGTATGCTTCTTCTCCTGTGCCTGTTTCAGACAATAGCCGATACAGGGGGATTGCGCCTTATAAGGGCAGCGCATACACGCCGGGGATTTTGGAACGGGCGGCGCATTGTCACGCCGCCCGGTGGGTCTTTGTATCATCATTCTTTCTAAAGGGTTCTCGGTGAAAAGCGTCATGCGTCCCTGTCCTCCGCTTCTTCATCTTCGGGAACGTCCAAGCCCTCCCCGTCGTCCGGCTCCGGCTCGTCCTCGTCGTAGTCGTCAAAGTTGAAATCTTCAAGGTCGGTGCCGCCCTTGACGTTTTGCTTCGGCTTCATAAACTTAAAATAATAGAACGCGCCCCCGCCGCCAAGAAGTGCCACGACAAGGAAAAGCACAAGCCCGCCCGCATTGCCTTTCTCTTTGGGCAGCTCCGGCGGTTCCTCGGTTTCCGGCTCTGCTTCCTTGCCGCTGCAAGCGGTCATGTTGTCCTTGCAGACGGGGCAGCTCACATTCACTTTCCCGGCCTCGCATTTATCGGTGCAACTGCAAACAGCGGGCGGGGCTGCTGTTTCGGTGCTTCCGTCCTCCATGAGTGCCATAAGGTCGGCTTCGTCCACTTGATTAAGGAAATGTACGGTGTTCTCGCCCTCGTCGTCCCGGTCAATGAGGATATAGAAGTAATTGCCGTTTTTGGTCGTCACTGTGATAAGCTGCTTGTTGCCGCCGAAATCGTCTACAAGGGTCGCGTTCCCGTCCGGGGTAAGGGGTTCTTCCTTTTGGGGTTCCTCATAGACAACGCCGCTGTCGTCGGTGGCGTCCTCGCCCTCCGGGGTCTGTGCAAAGGCGGTGACGGAAAAGCCGCCCGTCAGCATGAGGGCGGCGCAGAGTGCGGTCAAGGTTCTAAGGATTTTCTTATTCATTCTCGGTGTCCTCCATTTCTTCGGTGTCGTGGTCTGCGGGTTCTGCGGGGTAGCCCGGCGCGGATTCCATGCCCGGAATACCGCCGTCTTTCAGCATAGCGGAAAGCTCATGCGGGGAAAGGCGCATGGAGCGCACAAGCTGTACGATTTGCAGGTTTTCCGCTTCGGTTTTCTGCGCTTCAAGCCCCCTTAATTTGTTCTGGTACTCGGTGATTTTCTCGCGGGTCTTTGCAATCTCTTTGTCGATACGTTCA
>ERZ809842.964-NODE-964-length-1336-cov-2.30835_pt1 | contig 1336 bp, 1 predicted proteins | sample MGYA00520310_ERZ809842 | MGnify/ENA primary metagenome ERZ809842 (study PRJEB31588, sample SAMN03399942) | human gut metagenome | study: EMG produced TPA metagenomics assembly of the PRJNA231909 data set (A prospective, longitudinal analysis of the... | reverse complement strand
ACTGATTCGGATCTTTTGGCGCAGCCTGTACGTATTCATCATAATAGTCGATTGCCTCTTCCAGATTTCCAACCTTTATCGCAAGAGTGCACAAGCGATATAATATCTTTCTGCTCCCCTCTGTTCTATGATAGGCAGCTCTCAGAACTCCAAAACTCTACGGTAATCTCTGATCTTTTCATATATATTGCTGACGTTTAACAGCATATTTACATTTCTGACACGCTTCCAATCAATGCTGTCAGCAATCTCAGCGGCTCTGTTGTATGCACCGTTTTCCATAAGTTTTAGCATCTGTTCTGTCTTCAACTTATATTCATACTTGTCCACTATGCTCACCTCATTATACTTAGTCTGTACCTTACAGGTATCTTTCTCTTCATTGCCTAGTTTGTTCTAGTTTACCATATGACTCCCGTAATGTCAAAAAAATGCACCCCCAATTGACATTGAAGATGCATTTTACATTTTATTCAAATTTTTCATATTCTATTTTATAAATCGAAGGAACTTCTCAATTCTGTTCCTGCAAGACCTCTACCTATGTTAATTGATATAGCAGTCTGTTCACTAAGACTGGCTTATATGAAACCTCCTGTTCTTCAATTTAACAATATCTATAACCTAAATCCGACTCGGTATCGGTATCATCCTATCATGAAAGTCCTCTCTTCAGTTATTCTCTCTATAACCTTTCGGCTGCTGCAGTATCATCTGACGATATTCCAACATCCTATTTAATTATTCTTTCTATAACTGGGGGTGCTTCATATAAAACTGATATTCCTTATCCATGTTTCTTTACACATGTTCGGGAACTTTGGCTACATGTGGTATCTATATTCAATACGTCTGTAGATGTCGAATCTTTTCATTTTCATCCAGCTTTACAATCTCTTCGATTTGATCTTTTCATTCACTTTTACTGGATCTTATCTTTCGTGGTAAAGGTCTCTTTCACAGGAACCTGCATCTACCGTACCACTGACATATTGAAATGTAACTGATGATATACTGTCCATTGGACCTCTGCCTCCTTAGTTCGTTTATTTTTAATCTAACAGAACGACTGCTTACTAAATTAAGAATCGCTCTTTAGTTAAATATCCTTTTGAGATGTGTGATTGTTGTATCTCTTTTGGATTGACTTAATAATAACACTATCCCTTTTAGTTGTCAACACATTTTTTATATTTTTCTTTAATAATTTTTAAACTATTCTTTTTTGTTTGAATTTTCTGAATATTCAATTTGTATAATATGCGCATTGCGATTGTACACAAATACAGATATAATAAATTTACTTTTTAGCTGTCGTCTGTACAGCATTGGCTTC
>ERZ809842.715-NODE-715-length-1961-cov-4.64166_pt1 | contig 1961 bp, 2 predicted proteins | sample MGYA00520310_ERZ809842 | MGnify/ENA primary metagenome ERZ809842 (study PRJEB31588, sample SAMN03399942) | human gut metagenome | study: EMG produced TPA metagenomics assembly of the PRJNA231909 data set (A prospective, longitudinal analysis of the... | reverse complement strand
AGTCGCATAGACAGCCAGGAGGTTGGCTCAGAAGCAGCCACCCTTGAAAGAGTGCGTAACAGCTCACTGGTCTAGTGGTTCCGCGCCGACAATGTAGCGGGGCTCAAGCACACCACCGAAGACGCGGCAGTAGCTTTGCTACTGGGTAGGAGAGCGTCCCATGCGGGGCGAAGCGGCGGCGCAAGCCCGCCGTGGACCGCATGGGAGTGAGAATGCAGACATGAGTAGCGAAAGACGGGTGAAGATCCCGTCCGCTGGACGACCAAGGGTTCCAGGGCCACGTTCATCGTCCCTGGGTGAGTCGGGTCCTAAGGCGAGGCCGACAGGCGTAGTCGAATGGATGAACGGGTCGATATTCCCGTACCGGCTTTCAGCCGCCAAAACCGAGGCTTGGAGTACTAACCTCCGGGTCCGGGCTTACTGCTCCTTCGGGGGCGGGATGCCCTGGCCTGTTGGGACCGATCCTTGTAGTAGGTCAGCGCAGGAGTGACGCAGAAGGGTAGCCGGCCGCGGAGGTGGTCTTCCGTGGTCAAGCACGCAGGGCGTGGGACAGGCAAATCCGTCCCGCATGGGTCCGAGGTGCGATGATGGGGGCCTTATGGCCCGATATCCGGTGATCCCGGCTGCCGAGAAAAGCTTCGGCGTCAGGCTCAAAGCCGCCCGTACCCCAAACCGACACTGGTGGTCAGGTAGAGAATACCAAAGCGATCGAGCGAATCCTGGTCAAGGAACTCGGCAAATCACTCCCGTTCCTTCGGTTTAAGGGAGACCCCCGATGGTGAACACACTTGCTGTGGGAGCTTTTGGGGGTGGCACAGACCAGGGGGTAGCGACTGTTTACCAAAAACACAGGAGCGTGCGAAGGCGCAAGCCGCTGTATACGCTCTGACGCCTGCCCGGTGCCGGAAGGTTAAGAGGATCCGTCAGGCCTCGGCCGAAGCGGTGAATTCAAGCCCCGGTAAACGGCGGTGGTAACTATAACCATCCTAAGGTAGCGAAATTCCTTGTCGGGTAAGTTCCGACCTGCACGAATGGCGTAACGACTTCCCCACTGTCTCGACCAGGAGCTCGGCGAAATTGCAGTACGAGTAAAGATGCTCGTTAAGCGCAGAAGGACGAAAAGACCCCGGGACCTTTACTATACCTTGGTATTGGCATTCGGTGTGGATTGTGTAGCATAGGCGGGAGGCCGAGAGGCGCGGTCGCCAGATCGCGCGGAGCCGTAAGGTGAAATACCGCTCTGTTCGCATTGGATGTCTAACCTCGAACAGTCATCCTGTTCAGGGACAGTGCCTGGCGGGTAGTTTAACTGGGGCGGTTGCCTCCCAAAGAGTAACGGAGGCGCTCAAAGGTTCCCTCAGCCCGGTTGGCAATCGGGTGGCGAGTGTAAGTGCACAAGGGAGCTTGACTGCGAGACTGACGGGTCGAGCAGGGACGAAAGTCGGAACTAGTGATCCGGTGCCGGTGTACGGACGCGGCATCGCTCAACGGATAAAAGGTACCCCGGGGATAACAGGCTGATCATTCCCAAGAGTCCATATCGACGGGATGGTTTGGCACCTCGATGTCGGCTCGTCGCATCCTGGGGCTGGAGCAGGTCCCAAGGGTTCGGCTGTTCGCCGATTAAAGCGGCACGCGAGCTGGGTTCAGAACGTCGTGAGACAGTTTGGTCTCTATCCTCTGCGCTCGTTGGAATGCTGAGGAGGCCTGCCCATAGTACGAGAGGACCTGGGTGGACGAACCTCTGGTATGCCGGTTGTCACGCCAGTGGCACGGCCGGTTGGCTACGTTCGGAAGGGATAACCGCTGAAAGCATCTAAGCGGGAAGCCTGCTCCAAGATAAGCATTCCATAGGACTACGGGTCCTTGAAGTCCCCATGCAGAACACGTGGTTGATAGGCCGGACGTGGAAGCCCCGCGAGGGGTGGAGCCGACCGGTACTAACGGACGAAAGGCAACAC
>ERZ809842.654-NODE-654-length-2299-cov-6.94786_pt1 | contig 2299 bp, 2 predicted proteins | sample MGYA00520310_ERZ809842 | MGnify/ENA primary metagenome ERZ809842 (study PRJEB31588, sample SAMN03399942) | human gut metagenome | study: EMG produced TPA metagenomics assembly of the PRJNA231909 data set (A prospective, longitudinal analysis of the... | reverse complement strand
AACCGCTGCTACATGGAAGCCAACAAACCATGCAACAGCGGTTTTTCTTTATCGTTTTTTTTTTTTTTTTTTAGCTGGTGCAGGATATTAGAACTACGAAAAAGTAAAATGGACATGGCGACATCCTCCTGTTACCGCCGTACCAGATTTCAATGTATAGAATCATTTTTGTGTCTTAAACGCAATGAAGCGGCGGTCTTGATTTCTCAAAACCGCCGCAGAACATGTGGAATAAGCGCACAAAACCAACCTACCCGGCAACGGTTTTTTCTTTTCCCGTCAGGCGGGCAGGGGTTTTCATAATGTTTTCACTGTTTTTTATCTTTTCTCAATGTTAATAATCCGTTGTGTCCAATCACGGTAAAATGCTTCTTCATGTGATACGAGCAATACAGTACCCGCAAAATCCATAAGAGCTGATTTCAATGCTTCCTTTGCCTGAACATCCAGATGATTTGTGGGTTCGTCCATAATTAGAAAATTGCAGGGAATCAGTGTTAGCAAACACATTTTTACTTTCGCCTGCTCACCTCCACTTAATGTTCCAATCGCTTGCATTGCGTGCTTACTGGAAATTCCACACCGGGCTAAATGTTTGCGAACATCTTTTATGACCATATCAGGATGGACATTGGAAACAATTTGAATTGGTGTCTGTTCAGGTTCGTCCCACATTAAGTCCTGCTCAAAATATCCAAGGGTAACTTGATCGGAAAATTTGAAATGACCTTGCATGGACGGGATTTGTCCAATTAATGTCTTGAGCAAAGTAGATTTCCCAATTCCATTAAAGCCAGTGATAACAACTTTTTGCCCGCCTTTTATGCTAAAATCAATATCTGATAGAACTGGATAGTGATAACCAACTGCCAGATGTTTGACCAGCAGATGCTCCGTATTTGTCAGCGGTAAAACAGGAAAATCAAAATGAGGAATAATCTCTTTCTGTTCCAAAGCCTCCATTTTGTCCATTCGATCAAGCTGTTTTTGCCGCCCTCTCGCCATTTTTGCTTTTCGTCCAGCAATATTTTTCCTAATAAACTCCTCTGTTTTTTTGATCTCCTTTTGTTGCGCTGAGTATTGACGAATGTAATCTTCCCGCAACAGTGTCTTTTTTCGCAGAAATTCAGAATAAGTGCCATAATACTTTGTTATTGTGTCATTATCTATATCGCAGATACGATTTGCGATTTTATCCAAAAAGTCAAAATCATGGGAAACAACTAAAAAAGCATTTTCCAAAGAGGATAGGTATTCCGCCAGCCATGCAACATGATCTTTATCAAGAAAATTTGTCGGCTCATCTAATAGCAATACATCTGGTTTTTCAAGCAGTAGCTTTGCCAAAATCACTTTTGCTCGCTGGCCACCACTCATTTCAATGATAGGGCGGTCAAGACCAATCGCAAGCAGCCCCAGCCCATTTGCAACGCGCTCGATCGCAGTATCAATGGAATAGAAGTCATGTGTTTCAAGCTGCTCTTGATAGTAGGCAGCAAGTTCCAGATTTTTCATATCTCCATCGGCGGCCTTTTCATATAGCTGCATAACTTGTGTTTCTATTTCAAACAGCTTTGCAAAGGCTGATTTCAAAAACTCTTTCATGGTAAGCGTATGGTCGATTTCTGCATACTGATCCAAATAGCCAATCGTAATATTTGGCTGCCAGATAATCCGTCCGCTATCAGGTATGATCTGCTCTGTACAAATTTTAATCAGGGTACTTTTGCCGGTTCCGTTCTGCCCGACAATGCCAATATGTTCTCCTTTATTGAGTGTGAAGCCTGCATTTTTGTATAGCACATTCTCACCAAAAGAGTGTGTCAGTCCGTCAATTTCTAATAAGCTCATTTTTATTAACCCTTTCCTGCATATTCTCTGATACAAAAGAAAAAGGCAGAAAGCAGAGATACACAAGTGTATCCGCCTTCTGCCTTTGACATAGTAACGCAAAAACAAAAGGCTATGGACAAAACATTGCCCATAGCCTCGTACACATTATAACTGCATGGAAAGCCATTTTCTCAAAATGGGTATAAAACCCCCTTTATGGCTTCCCGATGAAATCGAAATGCGTCATTTATACGCTATACTCTGCACAATGTTTCATCGGTATGGATTGTACAGAGCTGATTTTCTTTTTACGCTGATCGGTTAAATGAAAATTCATGTTCATGCCTTTATCTCCTTTTGAGAGGTATAACCCTTGTTTCTAATAATACTATGAGGGGTTCCATTTGTCAATCATTGCCTCAAGAAGTGCAGATAAAATGGCAGAAAACTTCTGCTGTTTCTTCTA
>ERZ809842.515-NODE-515-length-3932-cov-8.92855_pt1 | contig 3932 bp, 6 predicted proteins | sample MGYA00520310_ERZ809842 | MGnify/ENA primary metagenome ERZ809842 (study PRJEB31588, sample SAMN03399942) | human gut metagenome | study: EMG produced TPA metagenomics assembly of the PRJNA231909 data set (A prospective, longitudinal analysis of the... | reverse complement strand
CTCCTTGAAACTCGCCATAAAAATACACCCCCATATGGGTACACTTTGACAAGCCTGCCCAAAAGAGGTATAATCGCAATGTCGAGTGTGCGATGACCCCGCAAGGGCGAGCCGCTTATGAAACGCTTCGGTGCTGAAACACCGGGGCGTTTTTCTTTTACATACAGGTGAGTGATATTCTACGCCTTGCGACACCCCGTCACTCCCGGAGGTTAAACATATCCACAAAAGCAACGTGCAAATTTTGCACATTGCTTTATGTCTTCAGTTGTTTTACTGCCTTATCAAAATCAGACACGATTTTCTGCGTCGGATTGAACAGCTCATACTCTGCCTCAGCCTTCTCTTTGGCCTTCCGAGCAGAAATTTTTCCTTTATCCGGCAGAATATCATAACGCCGGAATGACAAAAACTCGTTGATACTGGATGCAAACTGTTCCATCGTGAAGGTGTTTTCCCGTTCTATCAAATCTTCAATATAATCGAAATAGCCCGACACCGTGCGCTCCAGCTGGCGAATCTGCTTTTCGGAGAGGTAATTCTTCGCCACCGATACATCCGATTTCAGCACCCGGCCCTCGGGGGCGTTTTTCCATGTAGTCAGGCCCATATGTTCCTTGGTGTGGTCAGCCTTGTTATAGACGATTTCCGCTGCTGTCTGGCCGGTGATGGCATAGTGAAATTTATTCTGCACCATTGCATAAAAATCCTTTGTCACCAGTGAGTTTCGGTCATAATCGATGCTGCACTCTGCAAAAATGTCCGTCACCTGCTGCCAGATACGCCGCTCACTAGCCCGGATGGAGCGGACGCGCTCAAGCAGCTCACGGAAGTAATCTTTGCCGAAGGCATCCTTGCCCTGCTTCAGGCGCTCATCATCCAGCACGAAGCCCTTGGTCATGTACTCCTTGAGAATACCGGTCGCCCAGATACGAAAGCGTGTGGCCCGGCGGGAGTTGACGCGATAGCCCACGGAGATAATTGCATCAAGATTGTAAAAATTTGTCTCTTGTGTTTGTGTCTTGTCCTCTAGCGCTCCGTGGTGAGTGGTTGTTTCCATTTTGGAAACAACCACTTTTTCGTCAAGCTCGCCCTCTTCAAAGATTTTTTTGAGGTGCTTGCTTATTGCAGGCTTTTGCACACCAAATAGCTCTGCCATGCCCTGCTGAGACAGCCAAATGCTTTCATCTTTTACGATAGCATCAACAGAAATGTCCTCTTCCGCTGAGCGATATATTAAAAACTGAAAGTTGCTTTCCATCTCTTCTTCCTCCTCACACCAACCCCCGGCAGAAGCCCACGGCCAGCCCCTCCACCTCCACCTCTTCCAGCTGGGGGCCGGTATAGACCATCGGTGGGCATACAGACGAGTTATCGGCCAGAAGAGTCATCACATCATTCTGATAGTAAAAGTGTTTCAGGGTCGCTTCTTCCCCTATGCGCACTGCGGCGATCTGGCCCTGCTCCACCTCCGGCTGTTTCCGGATACAGACCACATCGCCGTCGCAGATGGTGGGCGCCATGCTGTCGCCGTGGCACTCCAAGGCAAAGTCCGCACGCCACGCCGCTGGGACGCCGATATAGCTCTTGATGTTCTGCTCTGCCGTAATAGGCGTTCCGCACGCAATAGTGCCTACCAGCGGCACCCAGTCCATCTCCGGCATGGGCTGGAAACCGGGAGGGACCGTCTCAGCATCCCTTTTTGCCTGCAGTCGTAATGCTTCTTTGATGTTTCCGGCTTTCTCCAGAATGTCCTGATCAATCTCGTTCACCACATCCAAAGTATGCTCATCAATGCGTTCGTTACTTTTTCCAAGCATGTAGTCAATGGATGTATTGTAAAAATTGGCAAGGTCGATCAGTGTCTCGGAATTCGGTTGCCGGACGCCTTTCTCGTAATTGACATACGTCGTATAAGGCATCCCGAGCTGTTCCGCTGCCTGCTTCATGCTGATGCCGCGTTCTTTTCGGAGTTCAGGGATTCGGTTCATAATCGTTACCTCCTTCTTCCCTATGTATATTATATTACACGTTTTGAGTAAATAGTCAATCGAAATACCCAAATTGGGCAGTATCCACAAAAACCTACTGTTCAATTTGGGTATTGTTTTACTTTACATTTACTCATTTTGGGTATATCATAATTACAGTTACTCAAAGCGAGTAACAAGTTACACGAAAGGAGTTCTTTGAATTGCTCTATCCGAATATCAACGCAGAACGAAGCCGCCGCAAACTTACCATTGAGGAGGTTGCAAAGGCGCTGGGAGTCACCCGCAAGACCGTTTACAACTGGATGGTTCATGGCAACATCCCCCAATCCAAGCTGGAAAAAATGGCAGAAATGTTTGACTGCTCCATTGATTATCTGCTCCAGCGCAGCATCTGACACAAGGAGGCACAAAACCACATGAACGACTTACAGATCTTCTCCAACCCTGAGTTCGGGCAGGTGCGCACCGTCGAGCTTGATGGAAGGAGGTGAAGAAGATGAAAATTGAAATCACTGGCGAGCCCAAAGAAATTGCCGCTCTTGTACTGGCGGTACAGGAGCGGCAGTCTCAGGAGCAGGAGCAGCAGCACCAGATCTTTTGCCAATTTGCAAGAGACCCTGCTCCTGTTTCCGACAAGGCACCGGACAATGAGTTTATGCTCAAACGTGACGGAGTTGAACTGCAACGCTACATGGGTTCAGAGATCGGCAATATCCTTCATTTAATGAATTTGACCGAAGACGAACTCAAGAAGAAGTTTCTGGCTGCCATTTCCATAGCTGGCATCGCATTAGTAATCAGCCTTATTATCCTTGCCACATCGTGAAAATGGAAACGAGCAGGCTCACCACTGATATGACGATTGCCAGATTTGCACGTCTTTCGGTTCGGACTGAGTGTTTATGGTCAGTCAATGCCACTCGACCACCAGCTCCTATCGAGTAAAAATACGTAACATCCCCAAACATTCTGTCCAGTTCTCGTACTTCCGGGTCATCACTTTCCCCTTTAAGTACCATTTCGTGTTTTTCCATCCACTGCAATGTATCGAAATCGGCTGGAATCCCGTCCTTGCGCATCTCATCAATCGAAAACCGCTTGTCAGGATGCTCACTCAGAAATTCCAGAACCTTCAGCGTTTTTACGTCCAGCATTTCTAACACTCCCTTCCGCCCAAGTATACCGCAGGAGGGAGCCACCCACAAGGAGGTCAAAACCTTGAACGACATTATCTTATCCACCCAGAACGGCGAACCCGTGGCATCCAGCCGGGAGGTCGCCAAACGCTTCGGCAAGGAGCACAAGCACGTTCTGGCGGCCATTCGTCAAATTTTAGTAGCCGAAAATTCGGCCACTAAATTCTTCCATGAGACCGCATTTGAGTATCGCGGCCAGCGCTTCCCCGAGTACCTCATGAACCGCGACGGTTTCGCCCTGCTGGCAATGGGCTTCACGGGCAAAGAGGCCGTAACGTGGAAGCTCAAGTACATCGAAGCCTTCAACCAGATGGAGAAGCAGCTTGCCGCCCAGCACAAGGACCAGCAGGCCGTGCAGGACGAGAACATCCAGCGGGCCATTGACCAAGTCATCGCAGCCCGGAAGCGTCTGGACGAGCAGACCGCTTTTCTGGACAAGCGCCGTGAAGCCCGCGACAAAAGCAAAGCCCTGTATTTGAGAGTCAAAGCACTTTGCAGTCAAACCAAAGCCGGATACAGCGAAGACTGTGACATCGTCCGGGCGATGGAAACCGTCGTGCGCAGCTCTCAGGACTTCCTGAACAGCGCCGTTGACCAGCTGACCATCGTTGCAAAAGGCTACCCGGCCTATCTCGCCCTGATGAACGATATTCTGGCAGATGCCATTGAGAAAAAGGAGTGAACACCATGAGGAAGCATACTCCTCCCGTCCCCTCTACCCCGTTCATGAATGTCCGCGATG
>ERZ809842.489-NODE-489-length-4319-cov-7.12031_pt1 | contig 4319 bp, 5 predicted proteins | sample MGYA00520310_ERZ809842 | MGnify/ENA primary metagenome ERZ809842 (study PRJEB31588, sample SAMN03399942) | human gut metagenome | study: EMG produced TPA metagenomics assembly of the PRJNA231909 data set (A prospective, longitudinal analysis of the... | reverse complement strand
AACAATTAAATCATCCATAAAGAAAAAAATACAGCTATATTCAGGCTTCACACTGAAATATAGCTGTATTTTTTTTTTTTGCATCGCTAACAATTGTTGTGTTTTCTCTTGAAAACAGCGTAAAGATTTATTATAATAAAATAAATAGTTGTTACTCTTGCAAAGGAGCTGTGAGGAATGAATCGGAACTGCCGCCGTAAAACAGAAAAGGTCTATGTGAAGGTGAACTCTGATTTTGACGCAACCGGCTATATGCAGCCCCGGCAGATCACATGGGGTGATGGTCGGACATATCCCATCGAGCAGGTGCGGGATTTTCGCCCTGCAAATACCATTGCCGATATGCCCGGCGACTGTTATGCTGTAATGGTAAAGGGACAGGAGCGGCACCTGTTTTTCGAGCGTTCCGACCCACGGTTTCCGTCCCGGTTCGGCAGATGGTTCGTGGAGGTGGAAACCAAATAACACAAAGGAGGGCTGAATCATGACAGCACAGCGCACCTATCTGGCAATCGACCTGAAAAGCTTCTATGCCTCAGTGGAGTGCGTAGACCGCCATCTCGACCCTCTGACCACCAATCTGGTGGTGGCAGACGCCTCCCGCACCGAAAAGACCATCTGCCTTGCGGTGTCGCCCTCCCTGAAAGCTTACAAGATACCCGGCAGAGCGCGGCTGTTTGAAGCCGTCCAGCGTATCCGGGAGGTCAACGCCCAGCGGCTGCAAACTGCCATCCGGCGACACAAGGCAGTCCGGGGAGAGGACGGCAAATATCACTTTGCCAGCACCTCTTTCGATGCCAATGCCTTGAACGCAGACTCTGCACTGGGGCTGAGCTACATCGTTGCGCCGCCCCGGATGCAGCGATATCTGGACGTTTCCACCCGGATTTACAAGACCTACCTCAAATATGTGTCCCCGGCGGATATCTACCCTTACTCCATCGACGAGGTTTTTATCGATGTGACGGGCTATCTGCCCTACTACCACATGAGCGCCCACGAGCTTGCCATGACCATGGTGCGGGAGGTGCTGTACAACACCGGCATCACCGCAACGGCAGGCATCGGCACCAACCTCTACCTTGCAAAGCTGGCGATGGACATTGTGGCAAAACACATCCCGGCGGACAAGGACGGTGTCCGCATTGCGGAGCTGGACGAGCAGTCTTACCGGTATCTGCTGTGGAACCACCGCCCTCTGACGGATTTCTGGATGACCGGCCCCGGCACCGTCAAGCGGCTGGAAGCCCACGGCATCTATACGATGGGGGACTTGGCACGGTTTTCCATCCACGGGGAAGATCGTCTGTATGAGATTTTCGGCGTGGATGCAGAGATCCTCATCGACCACGCATGGGGCTATGAGCCCTGCGGCATGGCTGAGATCAAAAGCTACAAGCCCAGCACCAACAGCATCAGTGAGGGACAGGTGCTGACCTGCCCCTACCCCAACGACAAAGCCAAGCTCATCGTCCGGGAGATGGCGGAGATTCTGATGTTCCGGCTCACCGAAAAGAAGCTGGTGACGGAATCCATCACCTTGGAGATAGGCTACGACCGGGAGAACGTGGACAAGGGCGGCTACCGCGGTCTGACCCAGACCGACCGCTACGGCAGAATCATCCCCAAAGCAGCCCACGGCACCGTCCGGTTTGATGCCCCCACCAATCTGGGCAGCACCCTCATCAACGAAAGCGCAAAGCTGTTTGAGCGCATCACCGACCCGGCGCTGACGGTGCGGCGCATTACCCTCAACGCCAACAAGGTCACGCCGGACGAGGGCATCTATCAGGTGGACTTTTTTACCGACACCAAAAAGCTGGAAAAGGAGAAAAAACTCCAGCAAGCCATGCTGGGTATCAAGAACAAGTACGGCAAAAACGCCGTGCTGAAAGCCAGCAGCTACGAGGAGGGTGCCACCATGCGCCAGCGCAACGCACAGATCGGCGGGCACAGCGCGGGAGGTTCGGATGGAAAACTACAAAAATAGCAAGATCGGGCTGGAAACCGCCCAAAAGTACGGGGACATTCTGGAAATGGAACGCCCCCAGACCGAAGAATCCATCCACAAGCACCCCCGGATGACCCTTCAGAACCGTGCAAAGATTTTCTCTCCCTTTGCAGCCTTGCGTGGTTATGATGAGCAGCTTGCCGCAGAAAAGCAGCGCACCGAGCGGGTGACCAAGCGCATTTTGACCGAGGAAGAAATGTCGGCTCTGTCCGATCGGCTGATGCAGGTCACCAATGGCATGACCATCACAGTGAGGTATTTCAAAGAGGATACCGCCCACCCGGAGATTCCCGCAGTGGGCAACTACATCACGCTGACCGGAAAAGCGGACCGCATCGACCCGGTGTTCCGCACCTTGCAGGTGGGCGAAACCGTAGTGCCCTTTGAAGATCTGGTTGAGATCAGTGGGGAAAGCATCATCAAGATTGACCAATATCTCGGCATTACAGAGGATTAAGCACAAAAAGGCCACCAGTCGAAAAAACGGCTGGTGGTCTTGCTTACTTATGATGTATCGCCGGTAACTGCTTGACTTTGTTTCCGACTTTTTTGCATTCCAGTGAGAACACCATGTCTGGAGTGCGTTCAAAGAAACCTATGTCACGTTTCCAGCTTGTCCCACACTTGCAATGGAACAGCCCTGTGAACTGCTGCTTCATTTTACGTCCGCAGTTCGGACAGATTCGCTTGCTGGCTCTCATAAAAGTTTACTGGAGCTTGGCAACAATTTCATCGGCGGACATACCGCTGGCAAGCAGCTTTTTCAATACGGATTCTGCTTCAGCCTTTTTGGATTCTTCTGCGGCCTTTTTTTCGGCAGCAACCTTTTTTGCCTCTGCTTTAGAAAGTTCCTTTGCTGCAACCTTCAAAGCAGTTTTTTTACTTTTCAACTGTTCCTTCAGTGTGCTAATGTTGTCAGACAGTGCGGCAATCTCGGTTTCAATTTGTTCCTTGGCTGCGGTCTTTTCAGCAACAATAGCCGAATAGTCAACATTTGCTTTCTTGGTACGCACTGCATTCTTGCTTCCTTTTGGTCTAGCCATAATAGTCCCTCCATCTAGTATTGGAATTGAGCTAATATAAGTATATTCTTTCCGTCTCGAAATGCAATACTTTCTTAAATAATAAGAGCGGAGCCTTTTGCAAGGTTCCGCTCTTATTGCTGCTGTGATGCAGTGACAAAATGAAGGAATATTTATCTTTCAAAACCACCGATGGGCTATCGCTGTGAGGGTTCAGCAGCAATCCCATCAGACAGGCTTTGGAAGAAGCAAATGGGGGTGGGAGAAATGCACCGTCATAGGTTGATAGCTACCCCAAGGATCACGAACAGGATTGACAGACAAATACAACTTACCCCATTTCTTCGCTTGGTAAAAGCGTCCAAAGAACACTTCGCATGTTGTTTTGCCTGTTCCAACTGGGATGCCCCCGCATAAGCAGAGAATCCAGCACAAATCAAAAGTATCAAACCAATCCAGACCATCATAATCATTTCTCCAAATGGGATATTACCATTCCACGCCCAGAGTGCGCAGGCTCTCGGCAAGGGCGGGAACATCCATGTTGAACACGATGCCTGCCATGTTTTCGTAGAGTGCCCCCTCCACATTGATGGGCGTATCGTCAATAAAAACGCATTCCTCCGGGCGAAGGGCGAACTTGTGTAGGAAGGTGCGGTAGATTTGCGGGTCGGGCTTCAACAGCTTGACCTCTGCGGAGATCAGGACACCATCCATCAGCTTACTGGCCTCTGCCCGTGCCCAGTAGATAGGCTGACGGGTGGCAGCGTTGGAAAGTAGGTAGAGACGGTAGCCCTTTGCTTTCAGTGCCTGCAAAAGCTCCAGCATTCCCTCCACTGGCACGATGGGGTCGTCCCACTTTTCGATCAGCCCACGGGCTGCACCGTGCAGACGCTCCGGTAAAAGGGGTAGAATACGCTGCTCTGCGATTTCTTCGTCGATCACGCCCCGATCCAACATGATCCATTCCACCGAACGGAATACCTCGTTGCAGATCAGCTTGCGGTCCTCACCGGTGAGGGAATAGCGGTCCATAAACAGCTCCGGGTCAAACCGAACCAGAACGTTTCCCATATCAAAAACAATATTTTTTATCACGAATATACCCTTCCTGTTTTGCCAGTTGGTTTATGACTGCCACCTTATTTCACAGTTCATACAACGACCTTCTATTTATCTTTCAAATGTTGTATGTAATGTTATAGAGTAGCTTTCATTGGGAGCGATGCAAGCCGCTGCCGCATGTTCATTCCACTCGGAGGTGAGATCGGAAGAGCACACGTCTG
>ERZ809842.480-NODE-480-length-4511-cov-5.65193_pt1 | contig 4511 bp, 3 predicted proteins | sample MGYA00520310_ERZ809842 | MGnify/ENA primary metagenome ERZ809842 (study PRJEB31588, sample SAMN03399942) | human gut metagenome | study: EMG produced TPA metagenomics assembly of the PRJNA231909 data set (A prospective, longitudinal analysis of the... | reverse complement strand
ACGCTCTTCCGATCTTTCCCATGCTCCTGTTCCTTTCTTTTTACGAAGGTAGTTAACACCTTTCATTACGTTAATGTTCATAAACAGGAAATAATACGGGATGAAGAGCAGCTTGTTTTTCACTTGCCGGGTAGAAAGGTAGTAGCCCCATCCTCCCATGATGTAGAATAGGAGCTGGAGTGCCAGGATGGTGCCGTAACAGACAGGGGAGCCCCCCACCAGTAGAATGGCGATGTTGAGTGGAAGCAGCGCGAACAGCAGCACCGGTGCCAGAGACCACCTCAGCACTCTATGCGATACGTATTGAAACGTCAGCACTCCGTAACGGAACGGATTGAGTAGTTCTCTCAGCCGCCAGATAGATTGCAGTCCGCCGGCTGCGATACGCACTTTCCGCTTCTGCTCCTCGCGCATGTCGGCCGATCCGCTTTCGATGGCATACGCCTGCGTGCAATATGCTATCTTGTATCCCTGCATGGCGATGCGCAACGACAGGATGAAGTCGTCCAGCAGCGTGTCCGGTTCCATCACTGTGAAGAGCTCCCGGCGTACGGCAAATAGTTCGCCTGCGGCTCCCACGGCGGAGTAGAGGCGTGCATCCAGTGCTTTCAGTGTCGATTCATATTTCCAGTATATGCCTTCTCCTCCGGCCGCCGCACCGTCTTTTTCTTGCACGGCTATCCTTTTCTCACCGGCAACGCATCCCACCTTCGGGTCTTCAAAAGCCCGGACTATTTCGCGTATCGCTTCGCGGTTGAGCATCGTATTGGCATCGGTAAACACTACGAGCGGCGTGTCCACCAGCATCATGCCCCGTGTCATGGCGGCCGTTTTTCCTTGCCGCAGGGGTTGGAAGTGGACGGTGGCCTGCGGCCAGTTTTCCAGTCGCTGGTTGGTAGAGTCGTTGCTTCCATCGGTGGTCCACACGATGTGCAGCTTGTCCGCCGGGTAGTCCAGCCCGAGGCAGTTACGCATCTTCTCGTCCACCACCTCTTCTTCGTTAAAGGCTGTGATGAAGAGTGTCACGTCCGGCAGTCTCTTGTCCGGGGGAGCTGTCGCCGGACAGGTTTCACAAAGAGTTCCTTCAGTTTGACCAGCATGTAAAGCAGTATTCCGTATCCCAGGTGGGTATAGAATACGAGGAAGAGGGAGAGCCAGAAAAGGATTTGCAGTGTTGTCATCATAGTATCTCTTATTTTATTCGGTTCAATAATTCGGCTTTCTTACTTGATTCTTTAAGCATGTTTACAAAGTAGAGTGCGTCTGCTTTGTTCGATTGGTTTGTTTTGTCTTTTTCATATTGCTCTACAAAGTGCGTAGCGTGTTCAACCAGGAACCGTCGGCAGTCAATGTTCAGCATGACTCCGTCCTGATAATTTCCGTAAGACAGTCCGGTGACAGCACTGTTACTTTCTATCGACTTGATGTCTTCTTTCTTCAGTCCTTTCAGGTTGATGGTGACTGAAGGGTAATAAAAATATTCCTGGCTCGGCAAGTTGATGATCAATTTCAATGTCGATCCGTCTGCGCTCTTTTCAATCTTTCCATGCATGCGATAATAGTTGTATTCATAATATTCTTCTTGACTAGGCATCCATATACAATCTTCACCATCTTTGCCATAAGTGTCGTTCAGCCAAAGAAGAAAGTCAGTCCAGAAGGCATCTGTAGAATGTACACCGATGTTAATAGCGCACCGATCCACAGTGGGTATAGATCGTTCTTGCTCTATCACCTGTTTAAAGTCATCAGGACTATCATGAAAGACTCTATTTAATGTATGATTTTCTAGATTAGTAAGATTATGAAATGGATATACCTTTTCACCACGTTCTGCTGTGATAGTTTTTATATCATCTAAGTTAATTGCAGCAGTAGTATAATCAATGTTTCCATCAGGTTCTGAAAGCGTTTTACATTTCCTGCCCGATAATCTTTTTTGTATGCTATCTTGCCCAATAAGATAATGTTTTTGTATGCTATCTATGTTATGTATTTCCTTAGTATTTACGTTATGAAACGCTATACTATTGCCATAATTAACTATATCAATTACATCTTCCCATAAAATGCCATTTCTTCCATAAAAACGATAATTGTCTTTGCTATATCCCAAATTTATTATTGATTCTTCGGCCATGTAGTTATCGTCTGCAGCCAATGTAGCTGTAAATGAAAATCTAACTTCTTTGCCTGTTCCATCAGTACATCCTAAGGTTTTTCCTAAATAGTAAATATCTGGTGGAAGATCATCTTGCTTTAATTGTTCATAATGATAGTAATATTGTCCCGAAAGAGGCTTTCCATTGATACTTGCCCATGTTCGTGGATAGATACTAGGCTTACAATCGTCTTGGGTAAGCATAATTAGCAAATGTTTGTTATATTTTAGAGGTGCAAAATAAACATCTAACAATTCTAAATTGATAGTTGAATTGGTTTTGATTGTAATCTCGGCTGTCACATTTTTATTTTCTTGATCAAAAGGGTATAAATATGCCGGTTCTCTTAAACTTCCTCCTTTATACAAGTCAACTTCTTTGATACATGAAGCTGCTAATAGTATCAAAAGGAATATTGCTATGGTTTTAATGTATATTTTCATGACTTTATTTTAAAATAGGTAATACGTTTAATTTTTGCATTGAGTGTTTGTGGCCAATTTTTGTTCATACAAGGCTTCTCTATTAATATATAGTAACAACAACATATTGTAAATACAATTGGAAGTAATAATGTAGCTTGTATTAAATAGTTCGAATAGTAAAAGTCAAATGGGAGTATTTTTTTAGTTAGTTTGCCTGTAAAATGAAATAATGGATAATGTAGTAAATAAATTGTGTAGCACATTCCTCCTATTATGTATAATACTTTTCTTCTACATATCCAATTTATAAAATATCCTTTGAAGACACTTAGAAATAACAAAAACAATGCTATACAAAAGTATAGTTGATTAGGATTCCATATAAAATAGAAGAGTAAATAAAAGCAGATGGATCCAACAATGTCCCATATGAAGTATTTTCTATATAACAGTTCTTTCTGTCGTAAGAATAAATATGCAATGGTAAACCCTACAAGAAAATAATGAAGATGGTTTAATATAGATAGGTGTAAATGTAATTGTTTCAATTCATTATAAAAGAAACCTTTTAATATTAATGAAAAACAAAATAATATAGTGATGCGAATATACCATGAATATTTTCCTGAACCGGAAAAAAGAAATAAAATTAACCATGGAGCCAATACGTAAAACTGAATTTCCACTTCAAGACTCCATATGACTGGATTAAAAGGAGGCCATACACCATAAATTAGAGTGTGCGTATAGGTTATTGATGCGAATAAATGGTTTATATCCGCAAGTATATTTGTTTGAGAAGTTATGGCATATGCCAAATATATGATGACACATGATAAAATAAAAGGTACTTCTAAGCGAGTTAACCTTCTATAGAAATATTGTTTTAAAGAAGGTTTTTTACTGCCTTCTAAATAATGACGGAAAAAAGGTAATGCTATGACAAATCCACTAATTGCAAAAAAAAGCTCAACACCTAAACCACATCGATTAATGAACCAACTCCATGAATTGATATCTTTGACTCCTTGGTAATAATCATATCCGATACTTCTGCCAAAAAAATTATTGAGATGCAACAGGCAGACTGTAAAGATAGCAAAGAAACGGAATCCATCTATTTCAGTGATATACCCAGCGGGGTTAATTGGACGATGTAATTTCTCGAATATTTCTTTCATGATTTTATTAAATTATCATCTTCATCCTTATATTCTTTCTTTCGCGTAAATACTCTACCTATATTTTTGAGGGCGTAAATAGCCCGTACCTTAAAACTGTTGAATAACGAGCCGTCAGCGCTGATGGTACCATATCCCGTGATTGCACGTGCCTTTCTTTTGCGTATAAAATATATATTTCCGTATTCTTTGAGTCGTAAAGCTAAAGAGCCATCCTCCCCCCGTCTAATATCTGTGCGGATACCCACTTGACGAGCGTAATCTGTACGGTATGCAAATACCAGTCCTCGTACACTTAATTCAGGACGTTTGATCGATTGTATCCATAAATGGATGTCTCTAATGAATTCATATATTTTTAATCCGACCCACGAATGTTCTTTATCGGGAATATAGCTCCATAATGAACTTACTGCTACAATTCCAGGACGTTCTAATGCATCAACCATTGTTTCAACATAATGTGGGGGATACATAGTGTCGGAGTCAATATTAATGTGATATTTTCCTTTGGCACGCTTTAATCCGCAGAGGCGAGCATGTCCACAACTATGTTGATGCTCTATTACATATGGAATGCCGGTTGCTTCATAGATTGTTGCTGTTTGGTCTTTGGAATCGTTATCTGTACCAATAATTTCTATTGGATATTTACATTTCATTTCACTCAGAGACCATAAACTCGCTAGTAGATGTTTTTCTTCATTATATCCAGATCGGAAGAGCGTCGTGTAGGGAAAGAG
>ERZ809842.453-NODE-453-length-4939-cov-6.11732_pt1 | contig 4939 bp, 4 predicted proteins | sample MGYA00520310_ERZ809842 | MGnify/ENA primary metagenome ERZ809842 (study PRJEB31588, sample SAMN03399942) | human gut metagenome | study: EMG produced TPA metagenomics assembly of the PRJNA231909 data set (A prospective, longitudinal analysis of the... | reverse complement strand
ACGCTCTTCCGATCTCGAATGTCCGGTTTATCGCTACCGTACAATCTCATTGCTTCGCTCCAAGGCATACGTGGGAATGGCTCGGTCAGTTCGATATTACGGATCACCTTAAACAGGTGTTTGGCCATTCCTTCAAATGTAGTAATTACATCTTCCTGCTCTACGAAACTCATTTCGCAGTCAATCTGAGTGAACTCAGGCTGGCGGTCGGCACGCAGGTCTTCGTCACGGAAACATTTGGCTATCTGGAAATAACGATCGAAACCGGAAACCATCAATAGCTGTTTCAGTGTCTGCGGAGATTGCGGTAATGCGTAGAATTGTCCCGGATTCATGCGGGAAGGTACTACAAAGTCACGTGCTCCTTCAGGAGTTGAACCGATCAATACCGGAGTTTCCACTTCCAAGAAACCCAGTTTATCGAGATAACTGCGAACCTCGATCGTCATTTTGTGACGTAATTCCAAATTTGAACGAACAGCACTACGGCGTAAGTCCAGATAACGGTATTTCATGCGGATATCATCACCACCGTCGGTGTTGTCCTCGATAGTAAAAGGAGGAGTAATGGCTGAGTTCAGGATATTCAGTTCCGAAACGATGATTTCGATGTCACCGGTCGGGATATGACTGTTTTTGCTGAAACGTTCGTTTACGGTTCCGACAATCTGTATGACGAATTCACGACCCAATTTATTGGCACGTTCGCAAAGCTCAGCGTCTATTTCTTCATTAAATACTAATTGAGTGATACCGTAGCGATCACGAAGGTCAACAAAAGTCATACCTCCCATTTTACGGCTGCGCTGTACCCATCCCGACAGCTTGACTTGTTTATTAACATCGGAGATTCTTAACTCTCCGCACGTGTGCGTTCTGAACATATTTAATATATTTATTTATATTTTTGTTAAAGTAGTCTGCAAAAGTACATATTAATTCGGATTCCGTGTTATTTCCAAAGGTCTATTTTTTAGTAAGTTTTTGTATCAGCTGCTTATTCTTCTTCAGAATAACTTTATTTTTATGTGCTATATCTTCTACTATAGCTTCGTTTATCAATTTAATACCGTTTACATATTCTTGTGCTTTTTGTAATACGTTGGGATTATCTTTTTTTTTATCACCAGGTACAACTACCCGCAGTCCTTTCTGAATCAGTTCTATTTTGATATCTTCGTCAGCCTGCATCGGATCGCCGTCAAAATGGACAACACCCGGCGAACTGCGATGAATACATAACTTTTTGCAACGGAAAGTTTTAATGCGACTGTTTTGGTCAATTGTTTTATTGAAGAGCTGAAAGGCTAGTGCCGGAACATCTAATACTGTAAACGGTTCGAGAATGGTTACATCTAACAAACCATCTGTCAGAGTGGCCTGTGGGGCTATATAAGCATTGTTCCCGTATTGAGAAGCGTTGCCGCAAGCAATGAGAAAGGCTTTATATTTGGAAGTACCGTCTTCTGTTTCCAATTCATAAGTTTCAGGTTGATACTTTAGACTTTCCTGCAGGGTTTTCTCTAGATAAGTCAGCAGTCCACGTTTGCCGGCATTAGCAAATTTCAGACTTACAAAAGCGTCAAACCCTACTCCGCAAGTACAAAAAAAGTCTGTGCCATTTATTTTTCCGTAATCTATGATATCGATTATCCCATCATTCAAAATTTCAAGTGCTTTACGCGGATCCATTGAAATTTGAAGATGCCGTGCTAATCCGTTTCCAGAGCCGCAAGGGATAATTCCCAATGCTGTATTGGTGTGTACCAATGAACAGGCAATTTCATTAATTGTTCCGTCTCCTCCTACAGCAACTACTATATCTGTATTTTTATCTGCCGCATCTGCTGCTATTTCGATTGCATGTCCGGCTCTTTCGGTATACACAACTTCCCAAGTATACATTTCCTTATCTATCTTTTCATCCAGTAGACTCAGAACAAGTTCCTTACTTTGTGTACCCGAAATTGGATTAACGATGAATATTATTTTTTTCTTGTTTTCGCTCATGCAAGTTGGTTCCATCATTTATATGTTGTGGTCGGCAAAAGTAATATAAATATCTTAATTTTTGCCCTTTCACAGCTTTCTAAAACTATAAAGAGTATATTTTTTCATAGAAAAAGAACAGCTAAAAACATATTTTGTTATCTTTGCCCCCTGTTTTAAACACTTGTTAAGGAAAAAGGATTTAGACTATTATATAAAAGATAGTCAATAAGCGAATTATATAAATAACTATTCATGGGATTATTACAAGAGAAGTTAGCTAAATACGACCTCCCTCAGCAGATAAAGGCTAAAGGCGTATATCCATACTTTCGTTGTATCGAAAGTGAACAGAACACAGAGGTGATAATGAGTGGCAGAAAGGTGTTAATGTTTGGCTCAAACTCATACTTAGGCCTGACTAATCATCCGAAAGTAATTGAAGCTGCTGTTGAAGCTACCCGCAAATATGGTACAGGTTGCGCCGGATCGCGTTTTCTGAACGGTACACTCGACCTCCATCTTCAATTGGAGAAAGAATTGGCCGAATTTGTTGGTAAAGAAGATGCTATCATTTATTCTACCGGATTTCAGGTAAATCTGGGTGTGGTTTCGTGTGTGACAGGTCGTGAAGATTATGTGATCTGTGATGAACTTGACCACGCTTCTATTGTTGAAGGACGCCGCCTTTCTTTTTCTACCATTCTTAAGTTCAAGCATAACGATATGGAATCTCTTGAGAAAGAGTTGCAGAAATGTCGTCCTGATGCAGTGAAACTGATTGTAGTAGATGGAGTATTCAGTATGGAGGGTGATATTGCCAATTTGCCTGAGATCGTACGTTTGTCTAAAAAATATGATGCTAATATCATGGTAGATGAAGCGCATGGTCTGGGAGTTTTGGGTAATCACGGACGCGGTACTTGTGATCATTTCGGATTGACTAAAGAGGTGGATCTTATTATGGGCACATTCAGTAAGTCATTGGCCGCTATCGGTGGCTTTATTGCAGCAGACGAGTCCATCATTAATTATTTGCGTCACAATTCACGTTCATATATCTTTAGTGCAAGTAATACGCCTGCTGCTACAGCTGCCGCTCGTGCTGCACTTCAGATTATGAAAAACGAACCGGAACGTATTGAGCATTTGTGGGATATAACCAATTACTCTTTAAAGTGTTTCCGTGAACTTGGTTTTGAGATCGGACATACCTCTACTCCTATCATTCCTCTATATGTACGTGATATGGAGAAGACATTTATGGTAACTAAGATGTTATTTGACGAAGGTGTGTTTGTAAATCCAGTTGTGCCTCCCGCATGTTCTCCGAACGATACGTTGATTCGTTTCTCGTTGATGGCTACACACTCTAAAGAACAGATTGATTTTGCTATCGGTAAGTTAGTGAAATGTTTCAAGGCACTTGATCTTTTATAAAAATAACGATTAAGAATAAATATAGAAGGAAGGTGTCCAGCAATGGATGCCTTCTTTAGGTTTTGTATGGTAAAAGCATCCTTGTTCCAGGTCCGCTTCTGCTCTTTGTGAAAATAATTGTACTTGACAAAAGCCTCTATACCCATATTCTTCATAAACTCATCGTTTTGTTCGTTGCCATAACCGGGATCGGTGACTGCTATGTACATCCAAACTGACATAGCCGGATTCTTGCAGCAGAAGAATAAGGGCAGAAAACAATGATTTTATATGTTCTTTTAAACCTTGCCACGGAAATCATTGATAGTGCGGAAATTGGATGTACTATTACCGGACAACCACATGATGTGAATATTCTTCTGCAAGGCCTTTTGGGTTTTGCGGCAGGAATAGATATTGTTCAGATAAGCATAAAACAGGACCTTGAGTATCATACGGGGATGATAGCTGTTGGTGCCTCCTCCATTATAAGCCGAGAGCAGGTAACTAATATCCAAAGCATCTACAATGTAACTTACAACACGAACAAGATGGTTGGGAGATATTTTTTCCGATAAACGAACCGGAAAAGAACATTTTGGCTGGAGGTTAACTCTCTAAATACTATCTTAACTATTACTGTTAATTTTTCACAACGGTAATATGAGGCTTTTCACCGAAATAAACAATGGTAAAAGGGGCTATCCGACTTTTGGGGGGCACTTTGCTTTTTGGACAGCCCCGTAGTATTATCGCCTTTGTGTATTTTTGGTAAGCTATTCCACAGCTTATTAAAATAGTTACCAATAAATTAGTTCTGCCTCTCTTCTTCTTTTCCTGCTTATTGATCATTTTCCCAATGTTAAAAGCAATACCGAAGTCCATGACGATCTTATCCAAGCCGTTATGTCTGAACTTCTCCCCTTATTCTATTTAATGTAGTTAAATTTTTATATTGGAATACATCTACATGCTAATAAGGAAAGTTTGCAGTATTTCTGGGCATTGGTCTTAATCCTTATTATACTGGAATACATCTACATAGAATTTAGTATTAACTTAAAAATTTGATACCTATGAATGTCTTAATCTTTATTATACTGGAATACATCTACATTCAGAAACGGACATCTCCATTACCGGGATGTACATGTCTTAATCCTTATTATACTGGAATACATCTACATTCAGCAGTGACAAAAAAATTCAGGCACTTTTTGAGTCTTAATCCTTATTATACTGGAATACATCTACATATCCTTTGTTTATTATAATTTCGATTATTAACCGTCTTAATCCTTATTATACTGGAATACATCTACATTTAATATGCAAAGCACTCGGGGGTATTGCATTTTCGTCTTAATCCTTATTATACTGGAATACATCTACATAAGACCGTGAAATGGAACATCTGATGGCACTGACGTCTTAATCCTTATTATACTGGAATACATCTACATTTATTTCTGATTTTGCTTCTTGCTCTGACAATCGTCTTAATCCTTATTATACTGGAATACATCTACAT
>ERZ809842.414-NODE-414-length-5741-cov-7.71421_pt1 | contig 5741 bp, 8 predicted proteins | sample MGYA00520310_ERZ809842 | MGnify/ENA primary metagenome ERZ809842 (study PRJEB31588, sample SAMN03399942) | human gut metagenome | study: EMG produced TPA metagenomics assembly of the PRJNA231909 data set (A prospective, longitudinal analysis of the... | reverse complement strand
CGGCAGCAGAACCCCGGATCATGTTCAAGCTATTGGTGTACGGCTATATGTGCGGTATTGCCTTCATATCGAAATCCTCCATCGGAATATTATCCGTGTATTTCTTGTGTCTATATGATAACATTTCCTATTTATGATTTCTGTAACTGAATCACGCAAAGCGTTTTTGGGCTCACTTGCAATAAATCTCAATGGCTTTCTGCGCAAATTCTGCGGCACCGGCACCGCCGGCAGCATTGATGTTTTCCGTAAATGCTCCGCCTGCCCTATACATCTGCCCCAGCTGATTCAAGATCACCTTGGAACAGTTATAGTAGTGCTCTGTGATAAACTCCTGCAGCTTCTTCACCTGTGCCTGCACTTCAGGGTCCGCCGGGTCTTTGCTCTGCATCCCGCCGAATGCCGCCACGATGTCCATCAGTTGACTGCTCATGTCCTTGACTTCTTTCTCGGTCTTATGGGCAGTTTTTTCCTCAAACTCTTTGTATTCCGGCGTTTCGCCCCATTCCTTTTTGGCCTGCTCGGTATACTTCTTGATCTTCTGCGTATCAAATGCGGTAAAGTCCATAACCTTTCCTCCTGTGGTTCGAATTTTCTGCGCAAGGCCGATCAGATCTTCAAGATGCTGCTTTTTCAATGTCAGAAGTGTGATCTGCTGTTCCAGTGCTTTCTGCCGGTCAAAAGCAGGATTCTCCACGATTTTCCGGATGTCCTTCAGCGGAAATTCCAGTTCCCGGAACAATAAGATCTGCTGCAAACGTTCCAGCGCGGCATCGTCATACAGCCGATAGCCTGCTTCGGTACGGCCCGCCGCGCGCAGCAGACCGATTTTATCGTAATATTGCAGGGTCCGGATGCTCACTCCGGTCCGCTTGCTCACTTCGTTCACTGTCATCATCTTGCTGTCCTCCCTTGCGACAGCCACAGTATACGCTATGACGCTGCGTCAGGGTCAAGAGGTTTTCTGAAAAATTTTTCAGCCTTCCCGCTGCTCCATGATTTCCAAGCTGTCACGCCCCACACGGCAGAGCAAAAACAGCACCTGCACACCTGCAGCCTTTGCTTCGGCCAGTGCCGTACCAAACTCCGGCTGTGTGCTGACATTTGGCCGCACCTCGGTGATGCCTTCCATCTGAATCACGAAAGCCACTGCGCACCGATACCCTGCCTGCTGTGCCTGCGCCAGCTCGTGCAGGTGCTTCACACCCCGCTCGGTGGGTGCATCCGGGAAATAGCCGATACCGTCCACTTCCAGTGTGCAGCCTTTGACTTCCAGCAGGTACTTCTGTTCGCCCTTTTCCATGTAAAAGTCGATGCGGGACTTGCCATAGGTGAATTCCGGCTTGATATAGTCGTAGCCCTGTTTTGCAAGCCACTCCCCTACCACCTTATTGGGTGCCTGACTGTCCATATTGACCCAGCCGAGGCCCTGCTTGTGTACCGCCACAAGGTCGTATTTTGTTTTGCGTTTCGGGTTATCCGACACTTCCAGCCGAACCGCCGTGCCGGGCAGCGTTTGTTTAACTCTATTAGCGTTTGTTTCAGACGGAAAATTTTAGAGCATTTCTTTGTTCAAATCATCAATGGCCTTTTTGAACCGGGCATGCTACAATAGCAATGTTGTGCAATGCACATCAAGCAAGAATAAAGGGAGCTGCCGAACGTGGATTCAATCTACCTGCTGCCCGGTGAAGAACGCTGTGTCAATTTCAGAGATTCCGATGGCATCCCAAAGGTACACTACACATATTGTTCTTTGCACGGCAGGTTTTTCAACTGCACCTGCCGCTCAAAGGACGAAGCGCAGCGGTTATGTGAGGATTGGCTCGTCACGCAGGACCGCTGCTATATAAACTAAAAAAGCCACCGAGGATTCTTTCCCAAAACAGATTGGGATCGAATCCTCGGTGACTTTCGTTTTATCGGGTCTGCTGCTGTTCCTGTTCGCTCCTGTTGTCTGCAAAAAACATTTCTACGTTTTTCTGTGCCTTTATCAGCTCCTGCATCCTCTCTCGTGCTTTCCGATAGCTCGGATATTCTGCTTTTTTCTTTTTCAGAAGCTCAACATATTCGATGCTCAGTTCTTTTACCTTCGGAAGTTTTTTCAGCCCAGCCTCATCGAAAGCCGCTTTGGCCGCCTTGTGCAACGCAATGCTCTCCCGATTTGCTTCCAAGAATCGCTTGCTGTATCCTGCTTTCCGATAGGCCTCATAGATGGACCTTGTTTTGGCATAGTTGATAATGTGCGTTTTCATTACCGCAATTTCTGCCATCCGCGCTTCCGCAGCTTTGATGGAGTCGCCCAGTTTGTGATAGCGCATCGTTGCAGCACGCACCTGTTCTTCCATTTCATCCATGCTCCCGATTTTGTTTTCCTGCAGAAAAATCAGCGTCTTGGACATCTCCTTCAGGTTGTGCCGCTTCGCCCATCGCGCATAGCCGTCTCCCTTTCCTTCAGCCAATTTTGCCTGAATATCCACCAACATCTGAAATTTCTGTTCCTGCACCGGATGTTTTTTCCGCGGGCAATGCTCTGCTTCTCCGGCGAGGACCGCTTTTAATTCTTCCTCACTGTATCCCGCCCCCAAAGTCCGAAACCGGATGAATCGTTTTTGCCGTACACCTTTCACCGATGTGAATTTTCCGTGCTTGACCTCATAGGCCTCACCGCTTTCATCCCGCAGAGCGCGGTTCAGCGGCAGCCCCATGAGCTTGCCGTCATCGTTGTAAACGATGGCCACCGGGTCTTCAAAGGGATAGCTTGCACCAATCGAGCCGCCGACCGCCTGCTGCATCGCTTTCAGGTCATTGTCAATCTCAATCGGCTTCGGGTGCTGCCCCGGTGCGATTTGCAGCACCGAAAGGGTATTCTTTTCCTGTTCCATCCGTATCCTCCTTTACCGTAATCACAATTTCTCCGGTTCGTGCCGTCTGTATCAGGGAAGCGGCAAAAAAGCCGCAGAAAACGCCCAGTTCAAAGAAAGCAAAGCCCACAAAAAAGCTCATCATTGCGGCCTCCTCAGTCCAGGCAGATGCAGTTCAGGTTCTTGCCGTCGGCCATAAGCGCCGCGCTGTGCTGTTCCAGATACTCCTGAATGCAGTGCATCAATGGGAATCTGCTGCACTTGCTCCCGCTTTTGTTCCTGCCGGGATTCTTCGGTGGAAAACATCTCATCGAGACCTTTCAGCGCCAAGTTTGCGTTGCTTTTCGGCATCGGCCAGCACCTCCCTCGTCAAAGATTGATAGGCCACTGCCACCTTTCCTTTCGGGTCATGGGCAAAGATGCCCCTGCCCTCTGCGCTGATTTCCGCCGCACGGACAGAGTGCGGAATGGGCTGCTCAAACACCCGGATTTTGCTGCCGTACACCTGCCGAACCAGTGCATCGATTTCCCTGCCGTAATTGGTACGGCTGTCCGTCATGGTCATCAGGATACCCTCGATTTTCAGCTTCGGGTTGATTTGCCGACGCGCTTTCTGGATGGTCTGCAGCAGCTGCTCCAGTCCCTTTGCCGAAAGGTACTGCGCCTGCACCGGAATCAGAGTGGTATCCGCTGCGGCCAGTGCATTGATGGCGGTATCTCCGCAGGAGATAATTATAAATTCGCACATAGTGCGTACCGCTAGCCATAGAAGCGGAGCGACTACGGTCAGCATTCCCAGAGACGGCGTACAATCCAGCAGGATATAATCGTATTCCCGCCGGGCGCTGTCCAACACCTGTTTGAGCATCTTTTCCCGGCTCATACTGTTGACAAGGGCCACTTCCAGCCCTGCCAGTTCGATGTTAGCCGGAATCAGGTCAACACCTTCTGCATGGTGCAGAACACCCTCGCCGGGTGGAATGCTCTGGTCGTTCATGGCTTTTGCCATCAGGGTAGAAAGCGTAACAGGCAGTTCATCGGGCTGCTGCCAGCCCATGCTGATGGCAATGTCCGCAGCAAATATAAATCTGCACGCAGTGCACACAACTAGCCATAGGAGCGAAGCGACTATGGTCAAGCGGCCCTGCGGGTCGGCATCCACCAGCAGCACCTTTTTGCCTTCCCGTGCAAGCCCCACGCCCAGATTTTCGCAGGTCGTGGTTTTGCCGGTTCCGCCTTTCTGATTGACGATGGCAATCGTGGTTGCTTTTTTCGACATTTTCATCACCCCCTGTTCAATAAATCATGATTGGTTTGGTTCTGGTAATAAAGCTGCATGGTCGTGGGTGCATTGTAGAGTGCAGCCAGCAGATACTGCTTCATGTTCCGGACCGGTGCGGTACTTTCCGCAAGGCACTTCAGCACAAAGCGGATATGGTCTGCATTCAGCTTCATGAATCGGCTGCGCACGACCTCCGCAGGCTTGTCGTCCCCTGCCACCCGCAGCAGCTTGCGTTTGGTGGAACAGGTGTCCACAAGCAAGTCCACGATCTGGTAGATGGTGTCCTCATCGTCCGGGCAGGCCCGGAGCAGCAAGTCCACCACCCGGGAAAAGCTGCTGTCCTACCTGTCTGCCGAATCCATCCGGCAGTCCTCCCTCTCCTTTGACATTCCCTTTGACCGTCAGCAGCTGGCAGATTTTCTCTGCGTGGAGCGTGCCGCCATGTCGGTGGAGCTTTCCAAGCTGCAAAAGGAAGGGCTGCTGGTCACAAAGCGGAATCATTTTGAGCTGTTGACCCGTTGACCGTTCCATGCGCCGCCCATGGCAGTTTTGTAGGGCAATTTTCCCCTGCCGCGTGAGTATAAAAATAACGGACAACTGTTTTGGGACCATCCGCTGAAGGATGTATTGTTTTCGTCACTCGATAAATGGGAATTTTCAAATTAGTCTTTGCAAATAACCTTTGAACCTTCACCATCAATTACAATTCCCTGACGGTTGTTAATTGGGCATAGATTCAAATCCGAAAACTCAGTCATTATTTTCTCGGTAACTTTCTTAAATGGTGCTGTAAGATAATGCGGAAGAACATAGAAATCAATCAAATCAAGCCCTGCATCATCTTCTTGTGAGTAGTCCTCCGGCTTTTCATCCATTTGCTCGATATATTGGATGCTTGGAGCGCATATAATCGCACCTGCCGATTCACCAATCATCAGTTTTCCCTTTGCCAATTCTTTCTTCAACAGCTCATCCGTTCCCGTTTTACGGAGCTGGTCTATAAGAAAAAAAGAATTTCCGCCGGTAAAATATATCACATCCGCATCTTCAAAAACAGACTGTATCGTTGAATAAGCCTCCGTTGAAATATCAATTTCAGTTACGATTGCTCCCAACTTTTTGAATAATTTTCGAGCCGAGCCGACATAACCGGTGTAGCCTTCACGCAGCGAAGCTGTTGGAATAAATGCGACTTTTTTATTTTCAATTTCTTCCTTTATCAGACTTCCTACACTTGAAAAGTGCGAACATAAAAACAGTTTCATCAATATTCTCCTTTATATATAAATTCCGAGTTATCCTCCTCAGTATACCACGCCTTTTCCCTGCGGAAAAGATACCGCGCACAAAAGGCCTCTCCGGCAACTATCCGCACTCCGGCTCATACACTTTAACAACTATGTACCGGGAGGGATATCGTGTGCTGCTGACCTTACTGCAATTTTTCGCCACAAAATTTCTGTTTCTGGCACTCCATCTGGAAGCGGGCAGTTTCCCCCGCCCGCTCAGCCCACAGGAGGAGATCCGGACCTTCGCCGATCTGCGGGCCGGCGATCCATCCGCCCGGGAAAAGCTCATCCGCCACAATCTGCGCT
>ERZ809842.396-NODE-396-length-6298-cov-6.41214_pt1 | contig 6298 bp, 7 predicted proteins | sample MGYA00520310_ERZ809842 | MGnify/ENA primary metagenome ERZ809842 (study PRJEB31588, sample SAMN03399942) | human gut metagenome | study: EMG produced TPA metagenomics assembly of the PRJNA231909 data set (A prospective, longitudinal analysis of the... | reverse complement strand
TGGGGTTGAAATTGGATATTGCTTCTACGGAAAAAGAATATACAAGACTGACAATTATATTTCCAAAAGGAACAGTTCATAATTTTTCAGAGTAATTTGAAAACCATGCCAACATTGATACGGTGCTTTAAGTGGGCTTGCATTATGGAAAGCTTTAAGTACAATTCTTTGCAATCAAATTCCACCTAATAGAACACTATTTTTTACAGTAATAGACGATTGAATTTAGGAGTGATACCATGATAGGGCTAAAAAAACGTGATATAAAAAAAGCATCGAAAGCTGGTGCAAAAGCTGGCAGTGTATCTGAATATTCCTGTGCGGCAACACCGCAAATCCGGCAGACGGGAAACCGTCTGTCCGGGCTTGCGGAAACCGCTTATGCGAGTTTACTCGCGCAATGTTTTGTCTAAACCATAGACCTCACGCATTGAGATGTCATGTTCGGCATCAATGCTTGTGATGTTGATACGATAACTGTCATGGGCAATGCGGTCAATGATTGCATCTGCCAGAGGACTGTCATCACCGCCGAGCTGATCATACCATTCCTCAAATTCATACTGGGAGCAGAAAATCGTCGAAGATTTCTTGCGTCTCCGGTGGAGCAGTTCGAAGATATCCCTTTGTTCTGAATCCGTTGGTTTCAATAGAAGCCATTCATCCAAAATCAGGACAACAGGATTGGCATACTTAGCCATTACTTTTTTGTAGTTGCCATCTGTCCGTGCAATCTCCAAGTCAATAAGCAGATCAGGAAGGCGGACATACTTGGTATTGAAATACTGCTTACAAGCCTCCATGCCAAAGGCACAGGCCATGTAAGTTTTACCACAGCCTGTAGCACCGGTAATAAAAAGATTCCGGTGTGCAGATATATATTCGCAAGTTGCAAGTCTACGAATCAGTTCCTTGTTCAGCTTGCGTCCGGAAGTGTAGTTAATATCCATGATATTTGCTTCCGGCTGGTCGAATCCAGCATTCTTAATCAGCCTTTTGAGACGATTATTTTTCCGACTGCTGTATTCGATATCCACCAGCATACCGAATTGATCCTCAAATGGAATCTCCCTGCATTTTGGATCATCCAGCTGGTTACGGAATGCATCTGCCATAGCTGTCAGGCGCATTTCAATTAATTTATCTATTGTACTCTGATTTGTCATATGTGTTTACCTCCGATAGTAATCGGCACCTCTTGTGATGCCGTGTGCTTTATGTGTGGTCTTGGATTCAGTAGCTTCTGATTCCAGTTTTACAGAACCAGTTACAAGGATGTTTTTAATACTCTTGTAACTGGGTGAGGATGTATAGGATAAAGCCTTTTTACAGGCTGCTTCAAGTAATGTATCTGAGTATTTCTCAGCAAGCTTCAGAAGTCCCATACAACTTCGGTAGGTCTGTTGTTCCACACGTTTGGAGGTCAGTATTGCATTGACCACAGTGTACGTATTTATGCCAATCCGCTCAGCCCATTTGCGGAACCGGTCGCCGTTCCATTCCAGATATTTCTGGTGGTCTTCCGGCATATGTTCCGTGACCGTGCTGTACTGCCCAGGGCGTCCTTTCAGACGACGGTGGGAAGCAATGCGGTTATGGTTGTAGAAAATTTCAATAGTGGTATCTGTTACCTTTACATCAACTTTCTTTTTGATGTATTCATAAGGAACTGAGTATAGCATTCCGTCCACAGATATGTGATAATTAAATTGGACGGTGGCTGTTTTCCAGTCACTCAGTTCAAAACGGGTAGCAGGTAATGGTGCCAGTAATGGTTTTTCTTCCTCAAGAAATAAGCTTCGCCGACTGCCCTCTTTCTTCTGAAAGAGCCTTTGGTTGAACAGTTCGAGCTTGTCTCTGATTGCGCGATTTAATTCTGCAAGAGAGAAGAACTGTTCATTCCGAAGTGCTGCTGTAATCCAAGTAGAGATATTTCCTACTGTTCCCTCAGCATTCGGCTTATCCTTGGGAGCTCTGACACGAGACGGAATAATAGCTGTGCCATAGTGTTCAGCTAGTTCCTGATAGGTTTCATTGATCTGCTGGTCTTTCCATCCTCCATTGTGAACAACTGCCGTTTTGCAGTTATCCGGTACAAGAATCTTGGCAACACCGCCAAAGTACTCGTACATATGGACATGTGCATTAATCCATGATTTCTGCTTCATGTCCAGAAATGCTTCCACGTATGCATACTGGCTGTAAGTCATTACACCAACAAATATATATGCCTTGATGATTTCGCCGGTATCCGGATCAATGATTGTTGCAGGATCACCTGCCCAATCAACTTCAACCTGTTCACTGGGTTTACGGTTGATATGCATGGTAGCACGATGTTTCTGCTCATCCTGTTGGATGTGGTAGCAGAATTGTGAATACATGAGTGGTTCATCGCCATTGGCACGGCAATCCTCCATGTATTCCGTCCAAAGGAGCTTTTTGCTTACGCCGTTACGGAGCAGCTCCTTACGGATGTAGTCGTAGTCAGGCATACGCTTGTGGGATGTGACTTGTTTTGCAGAAGGGAAGAACTTTTCTGCAAGAACAGCATCGGTGTCGTTTTCCTCAAGCGGCCAGGATATACCTAATTCAGCAGCACGCTTTAACACACGATTGACTGTCTTTTTTGAGACATTGCAACTGTCGGCAATGTTTTGTTGACTGAGATTCAAGCTTTTGAGCCTAAGAATCTCTCGATATTTGGTCATAGTCAAGACCTCCTAGAATATATTTGCACCACGGGGTGCATAGTTACATTCTAAGAATTTATGATAAAGGTTTCCACCACCGGAATGGCGGTTTCCTTAAAAACGGATTTGCGGTTTCCTGAGTCCGGACAGCATGGACACGGAAGCCGGATTATTCACTCTTACGCATGAAACCATTCCTTTCCCTCTTCCTGTGGAATCTCACAAGTATCTTCCACACCGTAGAAACGCTTCACAAAATACTTTGTCGGAACTTTTCCTCTAAGCGTCAGGTAGCCCTGTTCTTCCAGTTCCTTGTTCAGATTTCCGATGATCTCATAAGCCGATGTCTGTTTTACTTCCAGAAGTTCACATATATCGGCTGCCTTTAAAAATAATTTGTTCTGCATAATCAGTACCTCCTGCATTTTGAATATTTATCTCTTCATATACTGTTAGTGATTTCATGAGCTGTCACCAGATTGCTCACATCAGTTGACGCTCACTTGCTTAACTTTCTGTCACCAGTCAGTTAGGCAATACCGCCTGTTTCCAGGCGGTACCTGCTTTATGAAGTTACCATCCCAAGCATCTCGTGTTCCACAACGAACTTGATCATATAATCATCGATCAATCGTTTCTGATTTTGAAACGCATACATCAAAGCTTTTTCACAGACACGGTTGATCATCCGTGGGATTCCTGCAGATGCCTTATGGATCTCATCCAATGCCTTGGTTGTAAATATTTCCTGCCCGCATCCGGAGTAATCCATGTGGCTTGCGATATATTGTTCTGTTTCAGAACGGTCAAGATGAGGCAGCGTACAGTACATGTCAATGCGCTGCCGGATGGCGGCATACCGCTGTAGCTTTAGTTTATTTTCCCACAGTTCTGTCTGCCCAACTAAAACAAGCGCCATGGGACTCATGGAATCAAACCGGTAATTGAGCAAAAAGCGGAATTCTTCCAGCGTCTCCTTCTCTAACAGGTGGGCTTCATCCAGGATGCAGACAACTTTTTTACGCTGTACGCCCCGGATTACCTCGATCTCCTGTTGCAGCTGACGCTTTGAATCACCGCGGTAGAAACGGGATTCCAGCCCCAACTGATCCAGCAAACCTTTATAGAACCACCTTGGGGTCAGTTTTGAGTCTGACAGATAAAGGATGATGTAATCCTCTTTTGGAAGTTCCGAATAAAACCGGCGGATAAGCGTTGACTTTCCACACCCTGAATCAGCTGTTACAACAGCAAACATCTGGCGGTCCGCTACATAAGCCAGACGACCGAGAGTTTCCCGGAAAGCATTGGATTCAAACAGTTTTTCGGGAGGGACGTCCCGGACAAAGGGGGTATGTTCCATGCCAAAGAATGATTCATACATTAGCCATTCACCTCCTTCCTGTAGGAAGCAAATGAAATCGCATCTGCCATTTGGCGCCTGCTCTGGGTATGCTTCGTTTCCAAAGCATCCAGAAAACGGGAAGTTGTCGGTTTTTGTTCCTGCATAGCAGCTGGGAGCGTAGCGTGTCTATCGCAATACGCCCCAATCTTTACAGGCATTGCCTGAAAAGGTTCAAATCCGGGATGAGAAATGGTGATGATCTCAGGATTTGCCGGATCATAGGAGATTTCTACCGCATACCCGATCAAGGCCGGCTTGGTTTCATACCTTTGCCCGCGGAAACTGATACAGGCACCTTTATCCACTTTCCTCTGCTCATGATGCAGGAAAGCTTCGGCTACAACGGCTGTATCCAAAAAAGTCAGTGGGCGGCTGTCCCGGTTCCATTCCTGAAGCGGTGAGATCCCTTCTTCCGGAACGGCAGCGCCAAGGCTTTCATAGTATTCTGCGATGCCATCATGCTTTTTCTTGTGGTAATACTCATCCAGATAGATGGCCCATAGGCGGTTCAGTTCCTCCAGTGTTTTGATGTTTTTCAGCTTTGATTCCCGGATAAAAGCATCTACTACCTGATGGAACTTCTCGATCTTCCCTTTGCTTTTACCGGATCTTGGTTTTGCATACATCACACGGATGCCCAACCTTGCAAGGGAAGACCGGATCTGTTTTGCGATATACTGTGTCCCATTATCAAAGTAACAGGCATCGAAGGTTCCATACCGGGAAACCGCCTGATGGAACGTATCTTCAATGATTGCTTCTTCCTGATTATCATAGAACCGGGAAGATAAAAGGTATCTGGAGTGGTCATCGATTGCCGAGGACAGGTAAGTCTGTACCTTGGCTCCATTTCTTCCAATCGGAAGCTTGGGACCATACTTGATATCCGCCTGGATCAGCATCATGCGGTGTGGTTTGCAGAAACGTTTGGAAGAACTGTTCCTTGCATCCTGGTACATCTGCATCTGCTTTTGGCCGTAACCGGCCTTGTAGATATGGCGTTCCAAAGTAGAACGCTTTAAAGCACCGGGTGCTGCAAGCCCTTCCGTTTCCAGGATGTAGATGATCTGGGCAACCGACCGCTCGGGAACCTCCTTGCGTAGCTGGATTGCCTGCTCCAACAGAAACTCAAAGTTTTCAGGGAGTTTTTGTGAGCGGTGTTTCTCCCGGTCAGCCGGCTTTAGCCCTGTAAACTGCCTTTCCGAAAACGCTTTTTCATAACGGTAAAGGGAACGGACCGATATATGATTCTCCTCTGCAATCTTTTTGCGCAGCTGGATCCGTTTTGCATCATCCAGATCAGCCTGGAGAAGCGGAGAAATCAATTGGAAACGCCTGAGGGCTTCTTCTTCCTGCCATTGTTGTTTGTTTATTCTTGTATTCATAAAATAGTGACCTCCTTTTGAGACCACTATACCCGTTGGTACCGCGACAGACGATGCAAAGTAGGTGCATAAGCCTTACCAGCAGATCGGGACTAAAAATCCCCCGCTGTTGTAAATCTGACGCAAGATGATTTCTAACCAGTTTTGATATTGGTTTCTGAAAGAATCGAGCAGTGAACCAAGGGAAATCCTCTCTTCGTTATAACCCAGCAGGAACTCCCTGATCGTCCTTAAATATCCGTTGATACGTTCAAGATTTTCGCAGAACCATTGCAGCCAGCGGAGCATGGTAGCGCAGGACGGGTAGTCTTCAGAATCTAAGTCTTCCGGCTGTACAACGCCATCCAGCACCCCGGAGATCACTTCTGTTTCGTAATGCTTGTACGGAACAAGACAATCCGGAAGTTCATTATGATAAGAGTGGCAGTTCTTACAATAAAACCGCCGAATGATCAACTGATCTTTTAAACCGCCTTCCTTTCTACGGATGCGTGGGCGTGAATCCCGGTAACGAAGCGTAGCCTGACAGATGGGGCACATATGGGTGGTCACACTGCTCTCAACAAAAAACACCAAAATCCTCCTTGAGGACAAGTGAATAATCTGATATAATAACCATGGTTTAGTGACCAGGGTCTCAGAGTACACAACTTGCTAGGAGGGTGCTCTGAGACCTTTTCCTTTTTGTATGCTGATGACAGTATACAGGTCAATTCAGAGACAGGCAAGTAAATCAGTATTTTGATAATTTATGAGGTCAACAACATTAACATACGAATACAACCTAATTTAAGAATATATACGACTCATCTAGG
>ERZ809842.338-NODE-338-length-7584-cov-8.25037_pt1 | contig 7584 bp, 8 predicted proteins | sample MGYA00520310_ERZ809842 | MGnify/ENA primary metagenome ERZ809842 (study PRJEB31588, sample SAMN03399942) | human gut metagenome | study: EMG produced TPA metagenomics assembly of the PRJNA231909 data set (A prospective, longitudinal analysis of the... | reverse complement strand
CAGCACGCCGAAGGTACCCGCCCCACCATCACCGACTGAAAAGGAGCGCCTGCCCATGCTCTCGGCTGTTGAGAAAAAATCCGATCAGGTATATCGCTGGCTTCTGGCTTATATTGACGAAAACAAATTTTCCGGGAACCAGCGTCTGCCTTCAGAAAATGCTCTCTGCCGGAAGCTGGGTGTCAGCCGAGAAACGATACGAGTTGCCATTGACCGACTGGTGAACGAAGGGATCGTGTATAAGATCAAAGGGAGCGGGACCTATTTTCACCGGGAAAAAGTAATGACACGAGACTTGAACACGGAGGGTGCTCTTTACAAGATCGGCCTTATTCTACAGGGTCAGGACACCAGTGCAAATTCCGGGTTGATCGAGGGCGTGCGCAGCGTCTTGACGCAGGAACGGGTAGATCTGCATGTATTTCTGACCGACAACAAGTTCTGCAACGAGCGCCGCTGTCTGGAGACTGTGGTACATCAGAATTTTCACGGTTTCATCGTGGATGGTGTCAAATCGAGCATCCTCAGCCCGAATCTTGACTGCTACAAGGAGCTTTATCGGCGCAAGATCCCGGTGATATTCTACAACAACTTCTATCGGAACTTACGCTGTCCCCGTGTGACCATCAATGATATTGAATGTGCACATCAGTTGATTGGACGTCTGATCGATGCCGGTCACAGCAATATCGCCGGGATATTCGTGTATGATAACTATCAAAGTGTCGAAAAGTTTCAGGGCATGGCGGAGGCGATGCGAAGTCGCGGTTTGGAACTGAACGATGATTACATCAAGTGGTGTATTTCCGACGAAGCTCATAACGAACGCTATGTCCGCTCCATTGAAAGATTTCTGAAGAGCATCCCTAAATGCACCGCTATCGTCTGCTGCAACTATATCATCTATCGGCTGGTGATGAAGACTTTACAAAAAATGGGTAAGACCGTGCCAGAAGATTACTCGCTGGTCTGTTTTGATTATTCTGAGGAGACTTATCGGCAGGAGGATGTTACCTGCTCCGTGGAGCAAGGCTTCGAAATGGGGCGTCAGCTCGCACTGCGGCTTATGGAGATGATCTCCACCGGCGAATGCGACGACCGAAACTACACCTATGTCATGAAGCCCATTCTCTACGATGGTCATTCCATCTGGAAGATCACAAAGGTAAAATAAAAGTTCTCCCGGAGGCAGTCCTGCTCTCCGGGAGAATCTCTTTATCGGTTTTGTTGTGCCAGAAAGCGTGCAGCAGTCTGCAGGCGAGGAAGCGCATAGGAGAAGAACTGCTTATATGCCGTGCAAAAGCGGTTACTTCCAGCGGCATCCCAGTCGCGTTTGCATCCGCCCCGGCAGAGCGGCTGATACGCACAGGCTGCACATTCCGCCGGGCGTTTTCGCCCCTGTTCCAGAAACATCCGGCTTACGGGCGAGTCCAGTGCATCTTCAACGGTACAGTGGCTCAGATCTCCCAGCTTCCACTCATCCAGAACATAAAAGTCACAGGGATAAAGGCTTCCATCGCCTTCCACTGTGAGATAATGTCCACAGGAGCCTGAGGAAGCGCAGGATGTAGGCGGCATTCCCAGCAGGATACGCAGGTAGTCTTCAAAATTGCGGACGCTGACATAATTGCCCCGTTGCAGCTGATCGTACCAGGCATCAAAGACGCCGCACAGAAAACGACCATAATGTTCCGGCGTCAGAGAATATGCCTGCCCGCCAATCGTGTCAAGCGGGTCAAGGCAGGGAATGAACTGCAGATCGTGGCGTCCCAACTCGCAGAGGCTCTTGAAGGCTCGCTGCGGCTTTCTTGCCAGCTGTCCGGTCACAACACAGAGCAGGTTCGTTTCGACTCCATAGGCATCCAGCAATGCGATCGTGCTCGTCACCTTGTCCCATGTTCCCTGCCCAGCGGCGTCCATCCGGTACAGATCATGGTTCTCCCGCGTGCCGTCCAGAGAGACTCCCACGAGAAAAGAGTTCGTTTTGAAAAAAGAAGCCCATTCTTCGTCCAGACAGATCCCATTGGTCTGGATACTGTGGAACACGGAGATCTTGCGTTGCATGGAGCGTTCCGTTTCCAGAAAGAACCGAAAAAAATCAAGTCCGGCAAGGGTCGGTTCGCCGCCCTGAAACAGAAAATGGACGCTGCCGCCATCTTCTGTGGCGGCAAAGGCTTTTTCGATCAGTTCTTTTGCCATTTCGTGTGAAAGCAGTCCCATATTCTTGCACGCCCGGCTGTTGGAAACATCATCGTAAAAGCAGTAACGGCAGCGCAGATTACACAGGCTGGATGCCGGCTTGACGAGAAATGTATTGTGTTTCATAGAGACTCCCTCCGCATTTCGCATTCCTTAAAACAAGGATACCGGAAAACACGATTTTTCGCAAGCATTAACAGGTAAAAGCTGTTCGAACTTGTAAGGATAATAAAGATAGCTGTCCAAAAATTAAAAAGGAGAAGAAAACTTGTATGGTTAAAAGCAAAACATCCTCTGCACGGTCATCACGGCTTTGGAAGCTGTTTTTAAGTACATTGTACATCAGCAGCTTTACTTTTGGCGGTGGTTTTGTCATCGTGACCTTTATGAAGAAAAAATTTGTGGATGAGCTGCACTGGATCGACGAGCAGGAAATGCTGGACATGACCGCTTTGGCTCAGTCCTCGCCGGGTGCCATCGCAGTAAACGCTGCGATTTTGGTAGGCTGGCAGGTAGAAGGGCTTGTGGGAATGACCGTGGCAGTGTTGGGAACGATCATTCCCCCTATGATCATTCTTTCTGTCATTTCTGTGTTCTACAACGCCTTTGCCGCCAATCATTACATCGCTTTGCTGCTCAAGGGAATGCAAGCCGGCGTAGCGGCGGTCATTCTGGATGTGGTATTCGACCTCGGCGGCAAGGTGCTGAAGACCCGCTCGTGGGTGTATATTGCCCTGATGGCCGCAGCGTTTGTCGCCAATACAGTGTTTGATGTCAATGTGGTGGTGGTCATCCTCGCTGCAGCAGCCTTCGGTGTAGTACGGACATTGAACCAGTGGAAAAAAAGAGGTGCAAAATGATCTACTTACAGCTTTTTCTCAGCTTTTTGCAGGTAGGAATGTTCAGTGTAGGCGGCGGTTATGCTGCCATGCCCCTAATACAGAGTCAGGTGGTGGAACAGCACGGCTGGCTGACCATGCAGGAATTCACCGATCTCATTACGATAGCAGAAATGACCCCCGGTCCCATTGCGGTCAACTCAGCAACTTTTGTAGGTCTGCGTATTGCACAGGCTCCCGGAGCCATTATCGCAACTCTGGGCTGTATCACACCCGCCCTGTTCTTTGTTTCACTGCTGTCATACATCTACCGCAAATACAAGGATATTTCTCTGCTGCAAAGCGTTCTTGCCTGCCTGCGCCCGGTCATTGTAGCGCTGATTTTTGGGGCAGGGCTTTCCATCCTGTCTATGGTAGTATTCGGAGGTAATGCAAAAGCATTTAGGAATGTAGATTGGATCGGTGTCAGCAGTTTTGCAGTTGCGTTCTTTGCGTTGCGCAAGCTCAGGTGGAACCCCATTCTGACCATGTGCTTGTGTGGTGTGGCGGGGCTTGGACTTCATGTTCTGTTCGGAGTATAACAATTGACGCCCGAAAGGACGCATTGTCGTGACAAGCAGTACGTCTGTCTATACAAACGCCTGTTTTGCGTTGCAAAATGCTTGTTGGGGATTGTAGTTGGTTCATGACAGTTTCAGCTTACAGCAAAAAATGAGATAGGCCCCCCTTTCGGGGAAGTCTATCTCATTTTTTTGTTGGGGCTATTTTGCAACAGCCCCTCCCCTTTTTATAACAACTCCGCCTTACAGTTTGGGAGAAACGCTCAGCGCTTCAGTTCCAGCAGCGCATCGCCCTGCTTTACGGTGCCGCTGGCTTTAGCCGCGACAGCGGCATAGTCATCCGTATTGCAGACAATGAGCGGCGTGGTCACGGGATAGCCTTCGGCCTTAATGGCCTCCAGCTCAAAGCGGATCAACGGCTGGCCTTTCTTCACCTTGTCACCCTCGTTGACGAGGTAGGTAAAGTGCTTGCCACCCAGCTTGACCGTATCGATGCCGATGTGCATCAGCAGTTCGGCACCGTCAGCCGTGGTCATGCCCACGGCATGGTGGGTCTCAAAGGTGGAGGAGATCTCACCGTCAGCAGGTGCCACCAGTTCACCATCGGTGGGCTCAATGGCGATGCCGTCCCCCAGTACACCGCTGGCAAAGGCTTCATCCTTCACATCGGCCAGCGGGACGACGGTGCCGTTCAGGCAGGCAGACAGCACGGTATCCTTTGCTGCGGGGGCCGCCGGGGCGGGTGCTGCGGTCGCCGCCGGGGTCTTAGGTGCATTTTCCAGATAATCTTCCAGCTTTGCCTTGATGACGGCCACCTTGGGGCCGTACACCACCTGCACACCGTTGCCCTTGCAGATCACGCCGGAGGCACCGGAGGCCTTGAGCACATCCTGCCGGACCAGCGCCGCGTCCTTGACGGTGCAGCGCAGGCGGGTGGCACAGCAGTCCACGTCGGACAGATTCGCGGTGCCGCCCAGACCTTCTACGATCAGGGCGCTGACCGGGTCATCCCCTGCGGGGGCGGTGCTGCCGGAAGCGGCGCTGCGGGCGTTCACGTCCGCACGGGTGTACAGCTTGACTTCCTCGGCATCATCGCGGCCCGGGGTCTTGTAGTCAAACTTGGAGATCATAAAGCGGAAAATGATGTAGTACAGTACAAAGTACACCGCACCGACCACGACCACCCACACCCAGTGGGTCTTGGCGTTGCCCTGCATCACACCGAACAGCACCAGGTCGATGAGACCGCCGGAGAAGGTCATGCCCACGCCCACATTCAGAATGTGCATCAGCATGAAGGACAGACCGGCCAGCACGCAGTGCACCGCGTACATGGGCAGCGCCACAAAGATAAAGGTAAATTCCAGCGGCTCGGTGATGCCGGTGAGGAAAGCCGTCAACGCAGCAGACAGCAGCAGGCCGCCTGCCGCCTTTTTCTTTTCCGGCTTGGCGCACTGGTACATCGCCAGCGCCGCGCCGGGCAGACCGAACATCATAAAGGGGAACTTACCGGCCATGAAACGGGTAGCGCTGACCGAGAACACCGTGGTGGACTTGGAAGCCAGCTCGGCAAAGAAGATGTTCTGTGCGCCGGTCACGGTGACGCCATCGATGATGGCGGTACCGCCCACAGCGGTCTGCCAGAACGGCATATAGAACACATGATGCAGTCCAAAGGGGATCAGCGCACGCTCCAGCAGGCCGTAAATAAAGGTGCCTGCGTAGCCGGAAGCCAGCACCAGTGCGCCCAGCGCGGCAATCCCGCTCTGCACCACCGGCCAAATATAGAACATGGCAATGCCGACCACCAGATACACGATGGAGCTGACGATGGGCACGAAGCGGGTGCCGCCGAAGAAGGCCAGCACCTGCGGCAGCTCGATCTTATAGAACTTGTTGTGCAGCGCCGCCACGCCCAGACCGACCACGATGCCGCCGAACACACCCATTTGCAGGGTCGTGATGCCCAGCATGGTGGTGGTGGAGTTGGCGGGCATTGCTTCTACGCCGCCTGCCGCATTGATCATGGCCTGAATGGCTGTATTCATAATGATATAGGCCACTGCGCCGGACAGGGCGGCCACCTCTTTTTCCTTGCGGGCCATGCCGATGGCCACGCCCATGGCAAACAGCAGGGCCAGATTGTTGAACACGGCGCTGCCGGTCTGGCTCATCACGTCCAGAATGGTGTAGATCAGGGTACCGGGGTGGATGACGCTGTTCAGGCCATAGGCCGCCAGCATGGTTTCGTTGGTGAACGAGCTGCCGATACCCAGCAGCAGGCCCGCTACAGGCAGCAGTGCAATGGGCAGCATAAAGCTGCGTCCCACGCGCTGCAGCACGCCAAAGATCTTGTCTTTCATCTTCAATTCTCCTTTTTCCAAATTCGTATCCAGCAAATATATCCACACGCAGGCGCGGCCTGCGGAGAATCAGAGGTACGGCGGTGCGGCAGGCGGGCGGCTTACTTTCCCATCCGGATGCGCTTCAGGTGAATGGTAAGGAACACCCGTTCCTCGTCCGAGAGCTCCTTGTGCCAGATGTTGCGGACATACTCCGCAATGCAGCAAGCGCATTTGTAGTGTTCGCTGCAATTACGGGCGATCAGGGCGCGGAACACTTCGTCGTGGGTATCGTTTTCCTGCTCCTGTTTTCCTTGAAATACGCGCTGCGCAAAAAACGCAAATGCACTGTAAAGCGGCTGAAATCCAGTGCATCCCGGTCAAAACGGCAGTTGTAAAAGTATTCCACTCCCTGCACACAGCTATCCACAAAGCGGGTGACATCGTTCACCACGCTCATGGTGGTGTTGAGCTCTGCGTTGACGATGTGCAGCGCAATGAAGCCGCCCTCGCCGTCCGAAAGGTCTGCATGGCAGGGCTGGTCATGCGGTAGCTGCGCTCCACGGTTTCGGCCTCGATTTTATAGCCCGGCTTAACGCCAAAGCCCAGACCGCGCCCGGTGACGATCCGCTCACAGCCCGTGGGGTCTACCACGCGCAAAATGTTGTTGATCGGTTTTTTGACGGTATATTGCATTGTTTCTCCGCCTCAGGTTGAAAAAAAGCAATAAAAAAGACCATCCTCGACACAGCAAACATCCCGAAGGCTGAAACACACTTTCGGCTTATGCTATGCAGAGTTGGTCTAGCCCGCCAAACGGTAACAATCCAACGACGCTGCTCATGTACAACTTTCTTTTTTGTAAGGCACGAACAAATCAAGCACTCGAAAAACAATTTACTTTATTTTAAATTACAATACCATATTCTTTGTGGAGTGTCAAGAAGGAAACGGGCTTCTTTTTCACTTTGTTAACTTTGTCCAAACTCAGGTGATTTTCTACAGCAGATTGACAAGTAAGAATCTTCCTTTTTTTGCTTTAACTGTTGATGGATTTCATAAATATGCTCCGTATGTTTTCATCAAACGAAAGCCCTATACTAGGTGCAACGGCATGGGAGACCTTTGGTCGTCTGGATGTGGTCATTGCCAACGCCGGTGTCATCAACTTTGGCTATACCCGGGAGCCGACCGATGCACAGGTGGAAAAGGTCATCAACATCGACCTGATCGGCAAGGACTTCAAGAACTGGCAGGAAATGTATAAGGTGGTGTGGACAGTTACGACACGCTTGCCCAACTCTTCCCAGCCTTCCTCGGTTTTTGGGTAATGCACCCCCACTTCCATGGGGTCACTCTTTCGCATGGCTCACTCACCTCCGGTCACATCGCTATCACCTCATTCTTACGGGTCACGGATTGTCCGCCATTCGCCGCGGTTCCCGGTGAGAACGTTCAACGCCAGGCTGACCAGCAACGCCATATCGATGCGAAGCATCTCGGTCTTGGCAGCGCAGCCCATAAAACGTTCCATGCGGGATTTATCGATCGTAAAAATCTGTTCCAGAAGAATCATGGACGGTTCTTCAAAAGGCCGCAACGGTTCAGTATGCCAAAACCCGCCCAGTCTTTGAGCAGTATAAG
>ERZ809842.332-NODE-332-length-7711-cov-7.21199_pt1 | contig 7711 bp, 7 predicted proteins | sample MGYA00520310_ERZ809842 | MGnify/ENA primary metagenome ERZ809842 (study PRJEB31588, sample SAMN03399942) | human gut metagenome | study: EMG produced TPA metagenomics assembly of the PRJNA231909 data set (A prospective, longitudinal analysis of the... | reverse complement strand
ACCCAATCACTTCAATACAGAAGTGTAGAATCGGAAAGCTAAATCAGGATATGCTCTAACGAGTATACATAATACCCGCTGGAATATTTAATGAAGTTATGATTGAAGTCCGGATAAGTATCTCCCCTCTCCGATTGATGGAAAAGTGAGGCATTGAGCAGCCGGATAGCAGTCTGCAATTTGAGTTTCAAAATTTTGGAAGAACTTAGTTCCCGTGAAAAAGAACTATGGGGAAGAATAGCATCACACACTTTGGATTCAGCCGTCTCATCATTGAATAAAGAATGGTCTCCGGCATATTGTGATACAAAGGTGGCAGTAACTTCGGCGGGAAGTTCTGCAGTTTCTTCTATAGAAGCGGTATAACCGGCTCCATACACAAAAAAGATACCTATCAATATGCAGAATATGTACTTTATCATAGTAGTTGCAAACGTAGCAATAAATTTGAGAAAAAATAGAATTCGTTGTCTAATTAACGAATATTTTATAATGATTGTTCCGGATATAAACGGATAAATGACAAAAAAAGCGGAGAATCATCCGATTCCCCGCTTCTTATTCATATAATATAGATTGTGTTTAATTACATGGTAACCTGCTTTGCAAGCAGTTTTTGAAGTTTGCCATTTAACAGCTGGCACATTGTTCCATTTCCCATTGCTTGGTAACGTTTGATACGATACTGCAACATCATAATTTCATTTGCATTCTTTTTCATAATTTTGGTCCTCTTTTTTTGCTCTCCACGTTTTGAAGAGCGGTTTTACATCTTGTTTTCTTTATTAACACTGCAAAGATACGAAATGTTTTCGAAAATATGTTCTAAAACATAAGAAAAGTGTATCGTTAGTTGATTTTTCTTTTTATAAGGCCTGATTTGGCAAGTGTATATTACAAATATATTGCATAACTTTGCGCTTTATCAAGAAAAACGACTATGCTCAAACGGATACCCCACACATACACCATCATTTCTTCGGTCATTCTACTCTGTGCAGTGCTTTCCTGGATCATTCCTGCCGGAGAATATATGCGAGAGACAATCGACGTAAACGGTATTTCCCGCACTGTCATTGTAGACCATTCTTTCCACCGGGTAGAACAGACACCCCAGACCTGGCAAGTGTTCAGCTCCCTTCTTGAAGGCTTCGAACGTCAGGCAGGAATTATAGCTTTCTTACTGATTATGGGAGGTGCCTTTCAAATAATGAATAATAGCCGTGCTATTGATACCGGCATTTTTTCATTTCTGAACTTCACGAAAGGACTTGAAAAACACCGACTGATCAAAATACTGGGAGTAAACAATGTAGTGATATCCTTAGTCATCAGCCTTTTCGGTTCCGTATTCGGTATGAGTGAAGAGACACTGGCCTTCGTCATCATCATCGTCCCACTTGCCATATCAATGGGATATGACTCCATCACCGGGCTGTGTATGGTATACGTAGCTGCCCATATCGGCTTTTCCGGTGCAGTACTGAATCCTTTTACGATCGGCATTGCGCAAGGTTTGTCTGATCTCCCGTTGTTCTCAGGATTTGAATACCGTATGTTTTGTTGGCTGGTACTGACCACCGCCCTGATTGTTTGTGTACTCAGATATGCCGCTGTCGTCAAAAAGCATCCGGAAAAATCACCTATGTATCATGCTGACGCTTATTGGCGGAAACGGGAAAAAGAAAGCTGTGGAGAGATATCCCATGTAACGACTCGCCAAGCATGGATCGTATACCTATTGTTACTCGTGTCCTTGGGGTTGTTCTCCATCATCTACCCGATCAGTACTTTTTCAGTAGGTGAAGCATCAGTCACCTGCTATGCAGTTCCCACCTTATCTATCTTGTTTGCAGTTTTCGGTTGGCTGGGTTTACGCAAATCCAACCAGTTCTTTATATTGACCTTACTCGCATTCACTATTCTTTTCCTGATTATCGGTGTCATGGGTCATGGCTGGTATTTACCGGAGATATCCGCCATCTTTCTGGCAATGGGCATTCTTTCGGGGTTTGCCAATAGTGAACATGCAGATGCTATCATCAAGCAATTCATGGATGGAGCCAAAGACATGTTGTCGGCCGCCATAGTTGTGGGACTGGCCGGAGGGATTATTCAAATACTGCAAGACGGACATATCATCGACCCCATTTTACATTCTTTGGCTTCACTGATGGGAGAAGCTGGAAAAATAGTATCTTTGGGGGTGATGTATCTGATACAGACACTCATTAACCTGATTATCCCTTCTGGGTCCGCCAAAGCAGCGTTAACCATGCCTATCATGGCACCCTTTTCCGATGTCATCGGACTTTCACGGCAAGCTACGGTAATGGCTTATCAGTTTGGTGACGGATTTACCAATATGATCACCCCTACTTCTGCTGTACTGATGGGTGCTTTAGGTATTGCCCGCATACCTTATGAGATTTGGGTAAAATGGTTCTGGAAGATACTTCTTTTATTCATTATCCTAGGAATGGTACTACTGATTCCCACGGTACTTTTCCCATTGAATGGATTTTAGAGTTCCGTTCTCTTTCCTTCACCCGGAAAATGGAAAAGAGCCGGACTCCGAAGAATGTAAACCAGAATTTTCATAAATGACCATAAAGATACCGAAAGATTAAAGTAGAAAACAGTAATTCCGGAAAGATGAAACAAAAAGAGAAAGAAATCAAAACTAAATATATGAACCAAAAGCATTCACTCCCCCCTCTCCTTAAGAGAGGAACGGGGGTGAGGCCTTACTTAACAACAAATTGTATGAAAACCCTAACCCGCTTTCTAATCATTCCGATGTTGTCGGTTGCGTTCTTTTCATGCAGTGAGTCCCATTTCCTGAAAGATGTGGCTTACCGAAACCAAGTGACGCAAGATTTTGAAATGAAGAAGCAGCAACTTCCCAATGGAGAGTTGTTTGCAGTGTTTAATGAAAAGCTCACCATTCCCGAACAAGAGGCTTTAATGTTCCTCTATGCCTACATGCCTACAGGTGACGTAACAGATTATACAGGCGACTACTATCTGGAAAATGTCAGACTCTCCGATCAGGCACGTCGGGAAATGCCTTGGGGAAAAGAAATCCCCGATGACGTATTCCGTCATTTTGTGCTCCCCATTCGGGTAAACAATGAAAACCTGGATGACTCACGCCGGGTGTTTTACAATGAACTGAAAGACCGTGTGAAAAATCTGTCATTACACGACGCTGTACTCGAGGTAAACCACTGGTGCCACGAAAAGGTAATCTACACCCCAAGTGATGCCCGTACGAGTTCTCCACTCGCTTCCGTAAAAACCGCTTATGGTCGCTGTGGTGAAGAATCCACCTTCACCGTAGCAGCTCTTCGCTCGGTAGGTATTCCGGCACGACAGGTATATACTCCGCGTTGGGCACATACCGATGACAACCATGCATGGGTAGAAGCCTGGGTAGATGGCAAATGGTATTTCTTTGGTGCCTGTGAACCGGAACCGGTTTTGAACCTGGGTTGGTTTAATGCTCCCGCCAGTCGTGGTATGCTGATGCATACAAAGGTATTCGGACGCTATACCGGACAAGAAGAAATCATGTACGAAACTCCGAATTATACAGAGATCAACGTGATTGACAATTATGCTCCGACTGCCAAAGGTTCCGTACTCGTGACAGATGCCGAAGGTCAGCCGGTAGCCGATGCTACCGTAGAGTTCAAGGTCTATAACTACGCTGAATTTTATACGGTGGCCACCAAACATACAGACCGGAGCGGGCATGCATCATTGACTGCCGGCAAGGGTGATATGTTGGTATGGGCCTCCAAAGACGGACGGTTCGGTTATTCTAAACTATCATTCGGCAAAAACAATGAACTGAAGATCACACTGGACAAAAACGCCGGTGAAACCTATTCGCTTCCACTGGATATCGTTCCTCCTGCCGAAGGCGCCAACCTGCCCGAAGTGACTCCGGAACAACGTACTGAAAATGATCGGCGCATGGCACAGGAAGATTCTATCCGCAACGCATACGTAGCCACTTTCATTACCGAAGAGCAAGCTCGGACTTTTGCCAAAGAAAATAAGCTGGATGAAACTGAAACAGTACGCTTACTGATAGCTTCCAGAGGTAACCACCAGACTTTAACCGATTTCCTTTCTGATGCTGTAAAAGCCGATAAGGCCGGTCAGGCTATCAGCCTGTTGAAAGTAATCTCGGCCAAAGACCTGAGAGACGTAAGCCCGGAAGTATTGAACGACCATCTGAATAACTCCGGCCTGCCCGCTTCTGAAGATTTCTGTAGCAACGTACTGAACCCGCGTGTAGCCAATGAAATGATCACTCCTTACAAAGCATTCTTCCGGAAAGAGATTCCGGCAAGTGAAGCAGAAGCCTTCCGCAAAAATCCACAAGCTTTGGTAGAATGGTGTAAAAAAGAGATCACAATCAATAACGAATTAAACTCACAACGTATACCAATGTCACCAATGGGTGTATGGAAAGCCCGGGTAGCAGACGAGAAATCCCGTAACATTTTCTTTGTATCCATGGCCCGTAGCCTGGGGATTCCTGCCTGGATAGATGAAGTGACCGGCAAGATTCAATATCGGACTTTCAATGACAACAACCTCAAGAACGGCAAGGTCTATGATGTCGATTTTGAAGCCGCACAGCAAACGCAGGCATCAACCGGAACGCTCGTAGCCCGCTACCGGCCGATCCCTTCGTTGAGTGATCCAAAATACTATTCACACTTCACCCTCTCAAAGTTCCGCAATGGAACCTTCCAACTCCTCAACTACGACGAAGGTGACGTAGATATGGGTGGAGGAGCCACCTGGTCGAACTTGCTGAAGAATGGTGCACGCCTGGACACAGGATACTATATGATGGTAACCGGTACTCGCATGGCAAGCGGAGCTGTATTGGCTAATGTGACTTTCTTCACCATTGAAGAGGGAAAGACAACAACTGTCGATCTGGTCATGCGCGAAAGCAAAGACCAGGTACAAGTAATTGGTAATTTTAATTCCGAATCGACTTATCTGCCTATAGGAGCCTCTGAACCGCAAAGTATTCTTCAGACTTGTGGCCGGGGATACTACGTTGTAGCAGTGCTGGGAGCCGGACAAGAACCCACTAACCATGCCCTTCGGGATATTGCAGCTTTAAGCGGTGAATTTGAAAAATGGGGACGCAAAATGGTGTTGCTCTTCCCTAGTGAAGAACAGTACAAAAAGTTCCGCCCGTCAGAATTCCCCGGATTGCCTTCAACCATTACCTATGGTATCGACGTAGATGGAGCGATCCAGAAACAAATTGCCGAATCGATGAAGTTGCCAAACAGCACCATCCTGCCCATGTTTATTATCGGTGATACATTCAACCGGGTAGTCTTCGTGTCACAAGGTTATACCATCGGATTGGGCGAACAGTTAATGAAAGTAATCCATGGATTATAGAATAAAGCGGGCACTTGCCTGAAACATATCCTCCATTAAAAAAGGAAGAAGTTCAGACTTCTTCCTTTTTTAATATATCATGAAATAGAAACAGACATCAAAGATTCCCTCCATACCGTTTACTATTCCCCAAACGTAAATATCCCTTTTATAGGTGTGTCGCCCGGAGAGTAACTTGTTATTCCCACTCTTCCCTCATAATAGGAGCTTTCAACAATAACCGTTACCTTTTCAGCATTATCCAATAACAAGGTTATATCTTCTTTTCCATCAGCAGATAGACGGATGTCAGGAGTTATTTCTTTCCCTTCATGATCCAGCACCCCGTCCGGAAGATAATGAAAGCCTACAATATCCATTGAATATATTCCATAATAGATATATACCTTAGCTTTATAATCCGTATGTATTCCGAAATCATCCTTATATTTCACAATAAAATCTGCGGTTCGCTCATTGGACTGTGGGATATCTCCTTTATCTTCATCATGGCAACTGCAGAGTAACGCCAATAATGCCAATAAAACAATCGAATATTTATGCAAGCTCATAGTTCCTTATAATTTATTAGTTCTCAATATGATATTACTTCCAAATATATAAAAATAATGCCGGACAAATACGATCATGCAACTATTTTTTTCTTAGGATTCCACCTTTAACTATTTTCCCCAATCACTAAATTCAAAACTCAGTTGTTCCCATACTCCCCGATGTTCATCCGCTTCTTCTCTCGGATTCGATACCGAAAGCCCGATCAAGCGAATGGGATGCTGCTCATACTCCACCTCTTTCAGCAATTGTTTGGCAAGGGGCAAGATTCTCTCAAGATTCGTAAGTTCCTGTGCCTGTGTCATGCTTCGTGTTATCTGGCTAAAATCATGAAACTTGATCTTCAGAGTTAGTGTATTTCCCCGGAACTCTTTCTGCTGCAATCGCTCTACAAGCTCCGTAGCTACGTGATAAAGCTCTATAATCACAGACGATCTTACATGGATGTCTTTCTCCAATGTATGCTCACATCCGATTGATTTACGTATTCTCACTGCTTCTACCGGTCGAAGATCGACTCCACGTGCAAAATCATAATAAAGCAGTCCCACTTTACCAAACTGACGTACCAGCATTTCAGACGAACACTCCCGTAACTGAAGTCCATTGTGTATCCCCAGTAAATGCATCTTCCGGGCAGTCACCGGCCCTACTCCCCAAAATGACTCAATAGGCAAACGGGCAATGAAATCGATTGCCTGATCAGGATGAATAGTACAAAGTCCGTCGGGTTTACGAAAGTCCGAAGCTATTTTAGCCAGAAATTTATTATACGACACGCCTGCCGATGCCACCAGGCTCAGTTCTTCACGGATACGTTGCTTGATAGCTTTAGCTATATCCACAGCCAGCAAGATCCCCTGCTTATTCTCCGTCACATCAAGAAACGCTTCATCCAATGACAGAGGTTCAATCAGATCGGTATACTCATGAAATATTTCGTGTACCTGACGGGAAACGGATTTATACACTTCCATCCGTCCGGGAACAAAAATCAATTGCGGACACAGACGTTTCGCCTTTTGTGACGACATAGCCGAACGAACTCCATAACGACGAGCTTCATAACTTGCTGCCGCTACTACTCCCCGCTCCTCGGCATGCCCCACGGCAAGCGGTTTACCACGCAATTCAGGATGATCCCTTTGCTCCACAGAAGCATAAAAGGCATCCATATCGATATGTATAATTTTACGTTCATTCATCTCTGCAATCCTTCTGCATCGCAGTTTTCCTTTCGGATAGCAAAGATAAGAGTAATTCTCTCAATCCAGTCGACCGGATTAGTTAATAAAATGAAGACCGGCAAGGTGGCTCCCTTACCGGTCTTCTGTCGGTCTATAAATTGTTTATATACTTCGTCGGTGAGCCCCCATAATATTTCTTAAACACGATCCCGAAGTATTTAGGATCACTGAAACCCGTCATATCCGCAACCTCAGCCACCGTATACTTTCTGCTCATTAACAAAACCAATGCTCTGTTGAGCCGCACATTACGAACATAGTCCGCAGGAGCATGCCCGGTTATCTCCTTAATCTTATTATAAAAACTCGAACGACTCATATTCATGCAGTCACTCAGTTCACCAATCTTAAATCCGGAATCGGTCATCCTCTCTTCAATCAGACTTCTCACCTGACGAATAAACTCCTGATCACCTTCTGATGACTCTACCTCTTTATCGATAGGGTCCGAGGCCTAGATCGGAAGA
>ERZ809842.322-NODE-322-length-7947-cov-8.79194_pt1 | contig 7947 bp, 9 predicted proteins | sample MGYA00520310_ERZ809842 | MGnify/ENA primary metagenome ERZ809842 (study PRJEB31588, sample SAMN03399942) | human gut metagenome | study: EMG produced TPA metagenomics assembly of the PRJNA231909 data set (A prospective, longitudinal analysis of the... | reverse complement strand
GTGACTGGAGTTCAGACGTGTGCTCTTCCGATCTTGAGCATGGTCTTCCAGCAGTTCAACCTCTACCCCCACATGACGGTGCTCAAAAACCTGACGCTGGCACCCATGAAGCTCCATCACAAGACCAAGGCAGAGGCTGAAGAGCTGGCATATCATTATCTTGAGGTCGTCGGCCTCCGGGACAAAGCGGATGTCTACCCTCCGCAGCTGTCCGGCGGCCAGCAGCAGCGCATCGCCATTGCACGCGCCCTCTGCGCACAGACCAAGATCATCCTGTTCGACGAGCCGACTTCGGCCCTCGACCCTGAGACCATCCAGGAAGTGCTGGATGTCATGGTAAAGCTGGCACACGAGAAGAATATCACGATGGTGGTCGTCACCCACGAGATGGGCTTTGCACGAAATGTGGCCGACCGTATCGTCTTTATGGCGGACGGCCAGATCATTGAGGAAGGCACGCCGGAGCACTTCTTCACCAACCCCAAGAACGAGCGCGTCCGGCAGTTCCTGAGCAAGATCGTCCGCTGAGAGGACGAACAACAAAGGTTGACACGGCAGGGGCTCACAAGTTGTGGTGAGACGCCGTTGTTGATAACAGGCCGTTTTCGGAGCGGACAGGGAAAGCCGCTCGGGCCGAAAAAACAAAGAGGAGTGGTTTATTATGAAAAAGATCTCGCGTCGTGATTTCCTGAAAGTCACTGGTTTGGTGGGCGCTGCTGCTGCCCTGACCGCCTGCGGCGGCTCTGCAAGCTCCACCGCAGCCTCCACGGCATCTTCTGCCGCCGGCAGCGCAGCCGCTTCCACCGCAGCACTGGGCGCTGACACCCAGGCCATCGTGGATCGCGGTGTCCTGAAAGTGGGCGTCAAGAACGCAGTTCAGGGCTTCAGCTTCCAGGATACCCTCACCGGCGAGTACAAGGGCCTCGAGGACAGCCTCGCAGAGATGATCGCAGAGCACCTCGGCGTGGACGTTGAGTTCACCACGGTCACCGCCGCCACCCGCGGCGAGCTGCTGGACTCCGGCGACATCGACGCCGTTCTGGCTACCTTCACCATCACCGATGAGCGCAAGAAGACCTGGGACTTCTCCACCCCCTACTATACCGACTACGTTTCCGTTCTGGTGGAGGACTCCACCGGCATCAAGGGTCTGGCTGACCTGAAGGACAAGGTCGTGGGCGTCTCCTCCGGCTCCACCTCCGCTCGTGCTCTGGTCAAGGCCATGATCGACGAGGGCGTGCTGGACGGCGCAAACTTCGACGCCGACACCTTCAACGCCGACACCTGGAAGGATGGCGTCTCCTTCCGTCAGTACGACGACTATCCCGCCATCAGCACCGCACTGAGCGCAGGCGAAGTGCAGGGCTTCTGCGTCGATAAGTCCATCCTCGCCATCTACAAGACCGAGGGTCGCAGCTACATTGACGCTGAGTTCAGCCCGCAGGAGTATGGCGTCGCTACCAAGAAGGGCAGCGACTTCTCCACCCTGTGCGACGACCTCGTCAAGGGCTGGCTGGCAGATGGCACCATCGAGCAGCTCATCAAAGACAACGGTCTGGATTAAGCCCAGACTTTTCAGAACCAAGAGAGTGCAGGGAAAGGGGAGTTTGCCATGTCTGGCTTGTTTTCGTTAGAGTCCTGGTCCACCGTCTGGACGCATCGTGAGAGTTTTCTGCTGGGTCTGGGCAACACGCTGCAGACCGCCGTCTGCGCACTGGCGCTGGCCTTCATGATCGGCGCTGCGCTGGGCCTGATGTCCACCAGCGGCAGTAAGCTGCTGCGCATCATCGCCCGCATTTACGTCGAGTTCGTCCAGAACACCCCGCTGCTGCTGCAGCTGTGCTTCCTGTATTATGCGCTGGCATTTGCAGGGGTGAGCCTCGGCGTCATCCGCACCGGCATCATTGCACTGGGCGTTTACACCGGCGCTTACATGGGCGAGGTCGTCCGCGCCGCCATCGAGTCTGTGCCGAAGGGCCAGTTCGAGGCCGCACAGGCGCAGGGCTTCAACTATCTGCAGCGGATGGGCTACATCATCCTGCCCCAGAGCATCCCCGTGATGCTCCCTCCGATGGTCAACCAGGTGGTCAACCTCTTCAAGAACACCTCCTGCCTCTACATCGTGGGCGGCGCGGACCTCATCAGCGTGACCTACAGCTTCGTCACCGGCGCTTCCACCGGCGGCGCATACGCCCCCGCTTATATCGTCTGCGGCCTCATCTTCTTCGTGGTCTGCTTCCCGCTGTCCACGCTGGCAGCCCGCTGGGAAGCTTCCCTCAAGGAGCGCAAGGGCCGCGTGAACCCGGGTCTCAAGACCGCTGCCAAGAAAGTAGAGCTGAAGGAGGCTGCCTGATATGAAGACGCTTGCTGCAAGCCTTTCCATCCTGACAAGAGAAGGCGTCATGCTCTACCTGCTGCGCGGCGTGGCCTTCACCTGCATCATCTCGGTGCTGGGCGTCATCATGGGCCTCATCGTGGGCTCTCTGCTGGCGCTGGCCCGCACCTACTGCAAAAAGGGTCCGGCCCGCATCCTCGGCTGGTTCGCTGCCGCCTACATCGAGCTGTTCCGCAACACGCCCTACCTGCTCTGGATCTTCATCTGTGTGGTGTTCTGCCCCTGCCCGGGCTTCTTCGCCCGCAAGATGTTCGGCCTGACCAGCGTGGAGATGAAGCTCCTGTTCAAGGCCGCTCTGGCCCTCATCCTCTTCAACTCCTCCGTCATCGCCGAGATCGTCCGCGGCGGCCTGAACGGCGTGTCCAAGGGCCAGTTCGAGGCCGGCTATGCACAGGGCTTCAACACCGCTGAGGTGCTGCTCTACATCGTCCTGCCGCAGGCCTACCGCAACATCGTGCCGACCCTGCTCAGTCAGGTCATCACCACCATCAAGGACTCCTCCTATCTGGCAAACGTGGCCACCATCGAGCTGATGGCCCGCATCCGCCAGCTGCTGAGCGCCGCCGGTACTTACAACGGCCTCGGCACGGTGAATGTCTCCGACGTTATGGTGCTGTTCGGCACAGCCTGTGTCATCTACTTCATCATCAACTTCACCCTGAGCTGTGTGGTGCGCGCAATGCAGAACCGCCGCAGGAAGGCTCTGGTCTTTGCCCCGGCAAAGGCCGCATAAACTAAGACCTGTTCCAATTTCCCAATTCCCAATTATTCCCCTGTCATTGTTCTGTCAATGCCAAAAGCGCCCGGCGGGTATCCGCCGGGCGCTTTTGGTGTATAGAGATAAAAATACAAGCTTTTCAATATGCAAAAGCCTCTCCCTTTGGGAGAGGTGTCATTGCAAAGCAATGACGGAGAGGGCAAGCCCGGCGAGGCAGAGCCACTGCACAGCGATAGGCAGACTCTTTGTCAGAGCGAAACGATCGCCGCATCCATGTCTCTCTGTCAGCATCCTTGCCCTCTCAGGCGCTCCGCGCCAGACTCCCCTTTTTGTCGCTTCGCGACATCTTCCCCCGGCCGGGGGAAGTCTTTCCTCAAAGGGAGAGCCTTTGGCGGGGGAATTATACGCTCTTCTCTGCCGCCTCCACCACATGGCTCACGAGCACGGAAGTCGTCACGGTGCCGACGCCGCCGGGGACGGGGGTGATGGCCTCCACCACCGGCTCTGCCTCGCCAAAGCGGACGTCACCGCAGAGTTTGCCTTCCTCGTTGACATGGATGCCCACATCCACGACGACCTGACCGGCCCGCAGATGCTCTGCGCCGATAAAGCCCATCCTGCCCATGGCCACCACCACAACATCGGCCTCACGGCAGACATCGGGCAGGTTCTGGGTGCGGGAGTTGCAGAGGGTGACGGTGGCGTTTTCCCGGTCCAGCATCATGGCTGCGGGCTTGCCCACCACGAGGCTGCGGCCCACGACGACGGCCCGCCTGCCGGAGAGGGGAATGCTGTAGAATTTCAGGATCTCAAGACAGGCCTGCGCCGTGCAGGGCGGGTAGCCGACGGCAGTGTTGGTGAAGACACCGGCCAGCGAGCCGTCGGTGATGCCGTCAATGTCCTTTTCGGGCGAGAGTGCGGCGCGGATGGTCCTGTCATCAAACTGCTTGGGCAGGGGGCGGAAGAGCAGACAGCCGTGGATGGCGGCGTCTGCGTTGATGCCGGCAATGACGCGCAGCAGCTCTTCCTGCGAAGCGTCGGCGGGCAGAAGGAACTGCTTCACCTCGACGCCCACTTTTGCACAGCGGGCCATGACGCCTTTCTCGTAGGAGAGGTCATCGGGGCGCGCACCCACCCGGACGACGGCCAGCGTGGGGACAACGCCCTTTTCCCGCAGCGCGGCGCAGCGGGCGGCATTTGCTTCGTTCATGGCGGCCACGACGGGCGCGCCCTTCAAAATGGTAGACATATACGTTCCCTTTCTATGCATCAGGCCCGCAGGCGGCTTGCCACGGACTGGTAGACTTCGTCGGCCAGCGGCAGATATTCCGCCAGCATCCGGGCCGCTTTTTCGTCCAGCGCGGCGGCATGGGCGCGGTCGGTCATGAGCTTTGTGTTGATGGCGACATTCAGCGCCGACGCCTGAAGCGCGGCCTTGCAGAACAGCGCCGCACAGCCTGCGTCTGAGAGAGCCAGCACGCTGCCCTTTTCGGCGTAATCGGCCGCAAGGCGGATGCCCTCACAGCAGGCGTCCATGATGTCCAGCGGCACGGCGCAGGCCCCGTCCAGCGCCTCGGCCAGCACAGCGGCCTTGCGGGCCTGCTGTTCGGGCGTCTCTCTGGGCAGGCCGTAGGCCGCCGCCAGAGGCATGAACGCGTCGGCGTCCGCCTGCACGAGGGCTTCCAGCCGTTTGCGCAGGGCTTCAGCACGGGCATTCAGCGCCAAAATCTCTTCTTCCACGGCGGCGTATTTCTTTTTGCCGGTGGTGAGATCCCCCACCATATTGCCCAGCGCCACGCCTGCCGCGCCCACGAGGGCCGCCGCGCCGCCGCCGCCCGGGGCGGGGGCTTTGCTGGCAAGCCGGCTCAGAAAATCCTCACAGCTCAGTTGCGTCAAATCCAAAGTAAAGTCCTCCCTCTGTCACGAATCCGTCCAGTTTTTCGTCATGGGCATCCACTGCCGCTTTATCCACCCGCTGGGCCTCAAAGGCCACGCCCAGTTTCACAGCCCGGGTGCAGCGGGGAAGATAGCGGTCGTAGTAGCCTTTTCCCATCCCCACCCGGCGGCAGGCGGTGTCAAAAGCCGTGCAGGGGACCAGCACGAGGTCGAGCTGGTCCGGCCGTATAATCTCCGACCGGCTCAGAATGGGGGTGCGGATGCCGTAGGCACCCACTTCCCAGCCGTCCGGCCCCGGCACGGCGGCTGTCAGCGAAAAGCCCTCGCCGCAGACGGGGTAGGCCAGCGTTTTGCCCTGCCGGGCCGCTTCCACAGCCAGCGCCGAGAGGTCGGCCTCGCCGCCGAAGGCCGCATAAAGCAGGATGTTTTCTGCCTTTTTGAAGCAGTCCAGAGCCATGATGCGGGCGCAGAGAGCGGCGTTGGAATGGGTGCGCTGGGTGTCCGACAACGCCCGGCGGGCCGCAATGCCCGCTTTGCGCTGTGCGGCTTTTTGCTCCGTGATGGTCATGGCAATGGGCTCCTTTCTGCAGCCGGTGGGCAAATCTGTACAAAAACCGGGACGGATTTTTATTATAATAATAAGCGCTGGGCGCAGAAAAAGCAAGGCTTTGGCAGGATGGGTGAAATATCTTCATCCAACCGAAAAGAAACGAATCAAACCGTATCGGCAGCTTTCCCCCTGTACCGGTAAAGCTCCCTGCCCCCCGGCGGGAGACTGAAAAAAATACCGCACCTGCAGCCCCGGACTGCCGCCCCCAAAAGCGGCCCCGGGGCTGCATTTTTTTGCTTTCAGCCCCTCAAATCCTGTTATTTTGTGGAAAATGCACGGTTGATGGGACTGTATTTTGTAAATGTGACGAAAGTGAGAAAACCCTATTGACAGACTGACAGGGGGGGGGGGTATAATTAGCCCACAGGCCGACAGTCGAAAAATGCTAGCCTGCCTGTATAATTTATCTTTATTTATGGAGGCAAAAATCATGAAAATGGCAAAGAAACTTCTGGCCGTTGTCCTCGCTGGTGTTATGGCAGTGTCCATGCTGACCGGCTGCGCAAGCATCTCTTCTCGTCGGGTCGCTGACGAGCTGGAGGGTATGCTGAAGGCCGCTAACGACAAGGCTACCGTTAAGGCTGTCGGTGACGATCTGGCAAACAATGCAGCCAAGGTTGCTAAGGACAATAGCGGCGCTCTGAAGGCTGAGACCACTCTGCAGTCTGACGTCAAGACTGAGCTGACCAAGAATAACAAGCTCGGCGACTCCTATATCTGGATTGCCTACTTTGCAACCAAGGATGTGAATAAGACTGTTAAGGCTCAGAACATCGCTAAGGCGCTGATCGGCACGAACGGTATCGACACCAGTAAGGCTATCAACAGCAACGATGTCAAGGTCGGCGACAAGAGCGGCAATCAAATCGAGGCTGGCAACAAGTTCGAGCTGAGCATGAAGTCGTTCAAGGTTGGCGACACCGATTACGTCATGGTCGTGGTCACCTGCAAGGCTGTTGCTGCTGATGCTCAGGGCTAATTGCACATAAGCTGACACAAGCCCAGCGATAAAACGATATTATCTATTCCTCGAAATAAAAATGGCACAAGGGCCCGGAGTGGAAACACCCCGGGCCCTTGTGTTTTTTGCTGTCTTCCCACACTCTGACATCCTTTGCCTTTCGTATCTGGTAGGATGAAATCGAGGACAGGCCCCGAGGGCGCTGACTCTGAACGAGGAACAAAAAAACTTCTCACCAGCGGAAAGGAAAGGATACTATGAGGAATCATCAGATGCAGATGCCCGCCCAGTATACATCCATCGGGGACGACGAAATGGTGCTGCTCTGCGGCGGCGAGACCACGGCATGGCAGACCTTTCAGGACATTGGCCGGGTGCTGAACTATGTGGCCCGTATCTTCTCGGCAGGCAGCTCCATCGTCAACAATGTGGTCACCATCGTCAATTATTTCAATAAGCTCGAAGACCTGCTCCCGGTCATCGGGGAAGTATAAATGAAAAGAGGCTGTTGCGGTGCAACAGCCTCTTTGTGTATTATAGATTAGTAGTGCAGCTCGTCGGCGGTCAGTGCCTCGAGCAGGGGCAGCATGGCGGCAGCCTCAGCCTTTGCGGCGGGCAGGTCCATGTCGCGGTAGTTGCCGCACTCCACCTCGCTTGCGCCGGGGACATCGCCCTCGAACACAGCCATGAAGCGGAAGGACTCCACCGTCAGGCTCAGCGCCTCGGCGGGGGTCAGGCCCCGGGTCAGCAGATAAAAGCCGGTGCGGCAGCCCATGGGGCCGACGTAGATGACGCCGTCCTTATACTGGCTGTTGCGGGCGTAGGTGGCGAAGAGGTGCTCCAGCGTGTGGGCTGCGCCGGTGGAGAGATAATCGCCGTGGTTCGGCTTCTTCATCCGGATGTCCCAGGTCAGAACGTCGCCGTCCTGACGGCTCAGGTACATACCGCGGTCGAGCCGGGTGTGGTCTACGCAGAAGCTTGCGATGCGCTCCATGTCACGCCTCCCGGGATCAGGCCTGCAGGCGCTGGACGCTGCCGTGTGCGCAGTCCACAGCGACCATCAGACCGTCGCGGATGTGGGCGGTAGCGCCGACGGCGCCCACGATGGTGGGCTTGAGCAGGGCCTTGCCGGCGATGGCGGCGTGGCTGTTCAGGCCGGCTTCCTCGACCACCAGAGCGGCGGCGTCACGGACATAGCTCAGCATCTCGTTGGAGGTGGAGGGGACGACCAGGACCATGCCGGGCTTGAACTTTGCGCGGATCTCCTCGATGGTGCGGCAGACGCAGGCCTTGCCGGTGGCGTTGGCCAGAGCAGCGCCCTCGGGGCCGACGCCGACGCCGGTAGCCAGGCAGTTGCCGATCAAGAT
>ERZ809842.312-NODE-312-length-8343-cov-7.64961_pt1 | contig 8343 bp, 10 predicted proteins | sample MGYA00520310_ERZ809842 | MGnify/ENA primary metagenome ERZ809842 (study PRJEB31588, sample SAMN03399942) | human gut metagenome | study: EMG produced TPA metagenomics assembly of the PRJNA231909 data set (A prospective, longitudinal analysis of the... | reverse complement strand
CTTTCCCTACACGACGCTCTTCCGATCTAGTGTGAAGCCTGAATATAGCTGTATTTTTTTCTTTATGGATGATTTAATTGTTCTCCTCAAAGTTCTCGACCTGCTCCATGACCTTTTTGAAAACTTCGGGGCTGTACTGTGGAGGATAGCCGTTTTTTACAAGGCAGATCTTGATCTCCAGCTTCAACTGATTGCGGACGTTCTGATTGTTCAGCCAGTCAGCAAACGAAGATTTGGTGTCGATAATCTCTTTGACCTTTTGCGCCAGAGCCTTGCACTTGTCGTTGATGACAGCGCCGTCAACCTCTTTATCGGTTCCGTATTCAAAATCATACTGGTCCCGCAGGGCAAAGAGAATAAAGATAAAGAAAGTTGCTGGAGAAAAAAATTCTCCAGCAACTTTGTCTTGGGTAGCTGAGCGAGCGACAACCACCAGCTCTGCTGGTGGAGAAGAAAATGCTTTAGCTATAAGATTCGAGCGAAGCGAGATGACAAAGAAATTGTCATCTTAGAAGATGCACTTTATGATACTGCTCGTTAGAGCAGCAGGGCAAGTAATGCAGATGAAAGATGCTTGCTCGTGGTCCCTTGCAGGGGCTTTGCCAGTAGGATGCCCTTCTAGGGCTTACTCAAGCCACCGGCTCAGCCGGTGGTTTTGACTTGATGAATAAAGGAAATTTTTTGTTTAACTATTCTCACTATTATTTGATTTAGTGATTTTTTTCTTCTTTGGAGAAACCAGTTTGTGACCGGAATAAATGGACATGCCCATACAAAGCAATGAAGAATAGGCAAAGTATTTATGCGCAGTCATAGATTTTTTGATTCCAGAATAAATGCATCCCAACATACAGAAAAGTGCGCCTAAGGACCAGTATTTATGTGATTTCATGATTTGATAACTCCTTTGATTTAACTGATTCAATTATAACGTTTTTTTACGAAAATGCAAGCATTACCGGGAATGCTTTCATGTGGATGCTGTGACTGCCGCTACGGTCATGATCGGTGGGCATTACGAACAAGGCTCACATGTAGCATTCGACTCCGAATATCAGCCGGCACACATATGAGGACGGAAAATGTAGCAGCTTTTGAAAAAAATGCTTTTTTCTGCTCAAAGTGCTACAATCGGAATATACCGAATACAAAGGGAGGAAAGCTCCCATGCCAAGACCGCCACGGTGCCGTCGAATTTGTGGCGTACCACAGGTCGATACATTCTGTCCCAACGGGTGCGAGAATACCGAGCCGATCCTGCTGACGCTGGACGAATACGAGGTCATTCGGCTGGTTGACTTGGAGCAGCAAACCCACGAGCAGTGTGCCGCTCAAATGGACATTACCGTGCAGGAGATTTACGAAAGCGCACGGAGCAAGATCGCAGCGTATCTTGTCCACGGGAAACCGCTGCACATCACCGGGGGAAACTACCGCATCTGCAGAGGACAGGAGGCAGCTCACTGCGGCCGTTGCTGCCGGATGCAGAGAGCCAACATGGAAAAATCAGGCAAAACTTGCAAAGGAGATTCCGTTATGAAAATTGCAGTTGCCTATGAAAACGGTCAAATCTTTCAGCATTTCGGTCACACCGAGCAGTTCAAGCTTTATGAAGCTGTGGACGGCAAAATCACTCATGCGAAAGTCGTTGACACTAACGGCAGTGGTCACGGCGCACTGGCAGGCTTCCTAATGCAGCACGGTGTGGACACTTTGGTTTGCGGAGGCATCGGCGGCGGTGCACAGGCAGCACTCGCCGATGCGGGCATCAAGCTCTACGGCGGTGTCAGCGGGGACGCTGACGCGGCGGTGAGCGCATTGCTCAACGGAAGTTTGGGCTACGATCCCAATGTTCACTGTGACCACCATGATCATGAGCACGGCGGGGCTGGTCACTCCTGCGGTGACCACGGCTGCGGCAAGCATAGCTGCCATTGATATAGAACGCACACTGACACAACTTCCGTTCTGGTCATCCTTGACCGAACAGGAGCAAGAAACGCTACGCCGAAGTGCCTTTGTCCGTCATTATGAAAAGGGTGCGTTCGTTCACAGCAGCGACAATGAATGTCTCGGAATGCTGTTTATTCTTTCCGGCGAGATCCGCACCTATCTTCTCTCCGAGGAGGGGCGGGAGGTAACGCTGTTCCGCCTGTATCCGGGCGAATTATGTGTGCTTTCTGCCTCCGGTGTGATCAGTCAGATCACCTTTGATACGCAAATGACTGCCGGAATGGATACAGAGGTTCTGATTATCCCTGCAAATATCATTGCTGCGCTCAAGGAGAAAAATCTATATGTCCGCTGCTTCCTCTATGAGTTGGCAACGAAACGGTTTTCTGATGTGATGTGGGCGATGCAGCAGATTATGTTCAAGGGATTGGATTGGCGGCTGGCAGAATTTCTCTTTGCCGAAGCGGAACGTACCGGCTCCGACACGATACGCATGACCTATGAGCAGATCGCCCAGCACATCAGCTCGGCGCGGGAGGCAGTGGCACGGATGCTCAAAAGCTTCTCGGAGGACGGACTGGTGGAGCTGAAGCGTGGTGCAATCACGCTGCGGGATGAGAACAGACTAAATCGTCTAAAATAAAAAGGACTGTGACTTCGTCACAGAAGAAAATCGTAGATTTGCTACAAAAAAGCAGAAAAACAGGAAGGAGTATCCACCATGAAAGAAACGAAATACGCAGGAACTCAAACCGAAAAAAACCTGATGGCTGCCTTTGCCGGTGAGTCCGAGGCGCGCAACAAGTACACCTATTTTGCATCCAAGGCCAAGAAGGAAGGCTACGAGCAGATCGCGGCGCTGTTCCTCAAAACCGCTGATAATGAGAAGGAACACGCCAAGCTGTGGTTCAAAGAGCTGAACGGCATTGGCGACACTGCCGAAAATCTTCTCGCCGCCGCTGAGGGCGAGAACTACGAGTGGACGGATATGTACGACGGCTTTGCCAAAACAGCCGATGAGGAAGGTTTCCATGAGCTAGCCCAGCGTTTTCGCCTGGTCGCCGCCATTGAAAAGCACCACGAGGAGCGCTACCGTGCCCTGCTGCACAATGTGGAGATGGCGGAGATCTTCGCCAAGAGCGAGGTCAAAGTGTGGGAGTGCCGCAACTGCGGTCACATCGTCGTGGGCGAGAAGGCCCCGGAGGTTTGCCCCGCCTGCAACCATCCCCAGAGCTATTTTGAAATTCACGCAGAAAACTATTAAAGAAAGAAAAGGAGAATTATCATAGAGCAGAAGTTTTACATTTGCAAGCATTGCGGTAACATCATTGCCAAAGTTAAGGACGCAGGCGTCCCTGTCGTCTGCTGCGGCGAGCCGATGAGCGAGATCGTTCCCGGAACCACCGACGCCGCCGTGGAGAAGCACGTCCCTGTCTGGACAGTGGAAAACGGCATCGTCTATGTCAAGGTCGGCTCCGTGGAGCACCCCATGCTGCCGGAGCACTACATCGAATGGGTATCTCTCCAGACCAAGCAGGGCAATCAGCGTAAGGAACTGCATCCCGGCGAAAAGCCGGAGGTCTGCTTCGCTCTCTGCGAGGGCGATGCGGTCGAGGCGGTCTACGCCTACTGCAACCTCCACAGTCTGTGGAAAGCGTAATTCACCTTCTTAAAATCCGGTGCTCCAAAAGCACCGGATTTTTTTTCAATGTAACCTCGTCACAGAAAAAGACTTTGTCCTGCGGTATGATAAAGCCACAATCAATAAACAAGAAAGAGGTGGCCAACATGAAAATCAAGCTCAATCCCGATCAGGAGATTGTCAATATGAAAAGGAACATGGTTTTTCGCTGAATGGAAAGCGAAGCTGACCCGGGCTGGGGCGGTCTGTAGGAAATCGATAATTTTTTTGAAATTATCTTGACAAATTTTATCAAGATTGATATGATGGTATTAACAAGCAAGCGAAAAGAGGATGTGGAGCATGATCATCACCAAAGAGACGGACTACGCGCTGCGCATTTTGCGGGTGCTGCTGGACGGGGAGAAGCATTCGGTGGCCGAGATGTCGGAAACGGAATTGATCCCCAATCAGTTTGCCTACCAGATTCTGCGCAAGCTCGCCGCCGGCAATTTGGTGCGGGTGAGCCGCGGCGCTCTCGGCGGCTGCGCGCTGTCCTGCGATCTGGACGCGACCTCCCTCTACGATCTCATGGGGGTCGTGGGGGAGCGGGGCATCCTGTGCGCCTGCATGGAGCCGGGATATGAATGCCGCTGGCAGGACAAGCATGGGCGGTGCGCCATCCACTGTCAGCTGGCGGCCTTGCAGCAAAAGCAGGACGAGGCGTTCCGTGCCGTGAGCCTGCGCAGGCTGCTGACCGGCGGATCCGATCCCCAAGACACAAGCGAGCTGTAAAATTTTAAAAGGAGGTACCCGTATGCTGTTTCAAACCACGTCGGCGCACGAAGAGCTGCGCGCGAAGATCCGGAGTTTTGCGGAGGAGGAGATCAAGCCCCTCGCATTTTTAATGGATCAGAACAATGAGTTTCCCGAGGAGGCTGTCAAGAAGCTGGGTAAGCTGGGCTGGATGGGCATTCCCTACCCCAAGGAGTACGGCGGTGCCGGTCTTGATGCCTTGAGCTACGCCATCGCGGTGGAGGAGCTGGCCCGTGTGGACGGCGGCGCAGGCGTAATCCTCTCCGCCCACGTCTCCCTCGGCTCATGGCCCATTTTCGCCTATGGCACCGAGGAGCAGAAGAAGAAATATCTGGTTCCGCTGGCCAAGGGCGAGAAGATCGGCGCCTTCGGCCTTACGGAGCCCAATGCCGGATCCGACGCCGGCGGCACGGAGACCACGGCGCTGGATAAGGGGGACTACTACCTCCTCAACGGCGGCAAGATCTTCATTACCAACGCCCCTAAGGCGGACACCTATGTGGTTTTCGCCGTCACCACGCCGGACATCGGCACCCGGGGCATCTCCGCTTTCATCGTGGAGAAGGGCTGGAAGGGCTTTGAGTTCGGCGACCACTATGACAAGATGGGTATCCGCTCCTCCTCCACGGCGGAGCTGATCTTCAACGACGTGAAGGTTCCCAAGGAAAACCTGTTGGGCAAGGAGGGCGAGGGCTTCAAGATTGCCATGTCCACGCTGGACGGCGGACGCATCGGCATCGCCGCGCAGGCGCTGGGCATCGCCCAGGGCGCGTTTGAGCACGCGTTGAGCTATTCCAAGGAGCGCGTCCAGTTCGGCAAGCCCATCGCGGCCCAGCAGAGCATCGCCTTCAAGCTGGCGGATATGGCCACCAAGCTGCGCTGCGCCCGGTTCCTCATCTACTCCGCGGCGGAGCTGAAGGAGCAGCACGCGCCTTACGGCATGGAGTCCGCCATGGCGAAGATGTACGCCTCGGACATCGCGCTGGAGGTCACCAACGATGCCTTGCAGATCTACGGCGGCAGCGGCTACCTCAAGGGCATGGAGGTGGAACGGGCCTACCGCGACGCCAAGATCACCACCCTCTACGAGGGCACTAACGAGATCCAGCGGGTGGTCATCGCCTCTCATCTGTTGGGCAGGCTGGGCAAGAGCTCCGGCGGCGAGAGCCGTTCGGCGGCCAAGAAACCCGCGCCCATCACCGGCATTCGCAAAAAGACCATCTTCCGGGAGGGGGATGCTGCCCAGCAGGTGGCCGACCTTGTGGCGGCGCTGAAGAAGGATGGTCACGACTTCTCCGTGGGCATCCCTATGGATACGCCCATCCCGCAGGCGGAGCGGGTGGTCTCCGCGGGCAAGGGCATCGGGGAGAAAAAGAACATGAAACTGGTAGAGTCGCTGGCCAAGGCCGCCGGCGCGGCCATCGGTTCTTCCCGCCCTGTGGCGGAGACTCTCAAATATCTGCCGCTGAACCGCTATGTGGGTATGTCCGGTCAGAAGTTCACCGGCAATCTGTACATCGCCTGCGGCATCTCCGGCGCATCCCAGCACCTTAAGGGCATCAAGGACGCCTCCACCATCGTGGCCATCAATAAGAACGGTAACGCGCCTATCTTCAAGAACTGCGACTACGGCATCGTGGGCGATGTGGAGGAGATCCTGCCCCTGCTCACTGCCGCGCTGGATAGCGGCGAAAAGCTGCCCGCGCCGCCCATGGTAAAGATGAAGCGGCCCACGCCGCCGAAGCCCGCCCCCATCGGCGACCGCTACGTCTGCAGCGGCTGCGGCTACGAGTATGTGCCGGAGTTGGGCGACGAGGACGGCGAGATTGCGCCCGGTACGCTCTTTGAGCAGCTTCCCGCCGAGTGGGTGTGTCCCGAGTGCGCGGAGACGAAGGATCAATTTGTAAAGGCTTGAGGCCGTGAAGGAGGTAAGATAAGATGTATTGCGTGCGTAAAGTAACGAACGACCTCTACTGGGTGGGCGCCAACGACCATCGCCTGGCTCTGTTTGAAAACTGCTTTCCCATTCCCCGGGGCGTAAGCTACAACGCCTACTGCCTGCTGGATGAAAAGACGGTGCTCTTTGACACGGTGGACTGGTCTGCCTGCCGCCAGCTTTTGGAAAATCTGGCGTATGTGCTGGATGGCCGCGAGCTGGACTACCTGCTGGTCAACCATCTGGAGCCGGATCACGCCGCCTGCATCGAGGAGATCCTGCTGCGCCATCCCAAGGTGAAACTGATCTCCAATGAGAAGGCATTCATGCTCATGCGGCAGTTCGGCTTCCATGTGGACGGACATGAGTGCATCGAGGTGAAGGAGGGCGACACCTTCTCCTTCGGCAAGCACACCGTCACCTTTGTGGGCGCGCCTATGGTTCACTGGCCGGAGGCCATGGTGACCCTCGACGTCACCGACGGCGTCCTCTTTTCCGCCGACGCCTTCGGCACCTTCGGCGCGCTGGACGGCAAGCTGTTCGCCGACGAGGTGGACTTCGAGCGGGACTGGCTGGACGACGCCCGCCGCTACCTCACCAACATCGTGGGCAAGTACGGCCCCCACATCCAGCTCCTGCTGAAAAAGGCCGGCGGCGTTTTGGATCAGATCAAGTACATCTGCCCGCTCCATGGCCCCGTGTGGCGCAAGGATCTGGGCTGGTTCATCGAAAAGTACGACACATGGAGCCGCTATGCCCCTGAGACCCAGGGCGTGCTCATCGTCTACGCCTCTATGTACGGCAACACGGAGAACGCGGCGCAGGCGCTGGCGGTGTCGCTCTGCGATAAGGGCATGAGCAAGGTGGCGATGTACGATGTGTCCTCCACTCATGTCTCCCAGCTGATCTCCGAGGCGTTTAAGTACAGTCACATTGTCCTGGCCTCTGTGACCTACAACCTCGGCATCTACCCCGCCATGCATGACTTCCTCATGGATATGAAGGCACTGAATCTGCAAAACCGCACCTTTGCCATCATTGAAAACGGCTCATGGGCGGTGAAGTCCGGTGATCTCATGCAGAAATTCGTCAACGATGAGCTTAAGAACATGACGGTGCTCAACGAGCGGCTCAGCCTCGCCTCGTCCATGGGCACGGACAAGCGCACTGAGCTGGAAGCACTGGCGGACGCCATTCTGGAATCTATGAAGTGACTGGCAGGGAAGACAAAGCCAAGACAACAGACAACAAACAACCCCGCCGCGTCGGCTGCAGAAAAACCGGCTTTCAAAAACAGAGCGGGCAAGCGTGATACTGCGCTTGCCTGCTCTTTGCGCAAAAGGACATGAGAAGTGACCGGAGAAGATGAGAGGATCGAAATGGAGATCAGAAAACGAAACGGGGAGTCTGTTCCCTTTCAACAGGAGAAAATTTTCAACGCCATGAAAAAGGCGTTTGACGGACAGGGCAGGGAAATCGGGGGCAGAGAGATGGATGAGATCCTCGCCACCGTTCTCGACAATCTCTCCGTTACAGTGCCGCTCACCGTGGAACGTGTGCAGGACGAGGTGGAGCGAACGCTCATGGAGCGCGGACACTATGAGGTGGCCAAGGCGTACATCCTCTACCGCGAAAAGCGGTCTGCGCTGCGCCGTGTCCGGCATACCATCGCGCGGACGGTGGGGGATGACTCGCTTGACGAGGTGCTGCGCCGCATCCAGATGGATTTTACCGAGGAAATCTACTCCCTCGCGGCGCTTCAAATGAAGTTTGAGAGCTTCTGTCGCCCGGGCATGACGGAGGATGAGCGGGCTGAGGCATTGACCAAGGCGGCGGTAGAGCTGACTACGGCAGAGGCACCCAAGTGGGAGTTCATCGCGGCGCGGCTTCTGAACCACTCCTTTCGCTGTCGCAACGCACAGGAATGGGAGGGGCGCGGCATCGGCGACCTCTATGGCAGGCTTCGCTATCTGACGGATAAGGGGCTCTACGGTGACAGATCGGAAGAGCGTCGTGT
>ERZ809842.254-NODE-254-length-10785-cov-7.07213_pt1 | contig 10785 bp, 9 predicted proteins | sample MGYA00520310_ERZ809842 | MGnify/ENA primary metagenome ERZ809842 (study PRJEB31588, sample SAMN03399942) | human gut metagenome | study: EMG produced TPA metagenomics assembly of the PRJNA231909 data set (A prospective, longitudinal analysis of the... | reverse complement strand
ATGGGTAGAACGGCCAACACTAAAAGTCTTTTTATTTTCATACGATACTTTTTTTAATTTGTTGTTTTTTGCCGTTACTATTGGCGATTATTTCTGTGCTTCGATAGCAGCTTCAATCTGAGCCTTCCAGTTATTTACGATTGCAGTCTGAGCTTCAATCTGAGTGTTGATTATTTCAATCTCAGCTTTCTTGCTGGCAATGGCGTCTTCTTTGCTATTGATGGCACTCTTATAGTCGATGATTTTCTCTTCACTTCTTGCAATTTCATTTTTCAAGTTTTCAATCTCTACATTAACATCGAAAGTAGAGTTTGCAGCACTTGCAGCGGTCTGCCATTCAGCTTCAGCCTTGGAAGAAGCGTCCACTGCATCGTTATATTCTTTAAGAGCTGTTTCAAATGCTTCCGCAAGCGCTTTCTGATCCTCAACCGCTTTATCATAAGCCTTCAAATCATCACCCGAGAATGTAGCGATCAATGCGGCGAACTCCGCAACATCAGCTTCTTTATCTGCCAAATTCTTCTTAGCTGTTTCAATATCAGCCTTTGCTTGATCAACTTCTCGCTGATAACGATCTACCTCACTTTGAATTACCGGATCAGCCTTTTTGGCATTCTCTAAATTAGTTTCTGCAGTAGCTAAAGTGGCATACAGACCTGTTGCAGCAGTTTCCCCAGCCTTAGGAGCACCCAACCAGTTTTTAGCATTTGTCACATAGGTAGCGAGTTCCTGCTTTTTACTTTCAACACCTGAAGCATTCAATGTATAATATGGAACAGATTTATTAGCTGATAACGCTTTATCTTCCTTAGCATATACATTCCACCAACGTTTGGCTTCAAAAGTTTTTACACTGGCAACTGTCTTAATAGGATCTTTCACATAGTTTTCACCATTATCAGGTTCCGGATAACTGTAAAAATAAAATTTAGGGCTAGCTTCATAAAAAGCATTGTTAGCATTGTCCTTCGCCGTTTCTTTAGGTTCTACCAATGCGTTCACTTTTTGATATTCTTTATACAATGTGGTAGCCTTTTGTTCCAGCTCCGTCTTATCCACCTTCTCGTACTTCTCATACAGTCCGATCTCGAAATTATAGTTTGCTATATTTCTCTCCTCACGAGCAATATCGATGTCTCTCTGAGTTTTAAAATGAACCGCACCACTCTCCAAACGAGCTAGTTCAGTGACTGCATTCAGTTTTCTAGTGGTATATCCATTAAGATTACCTACAGCAATAGAATATTGGCTATAAAGTTCTCTCAATCGTTTGTCGGCAAGATCCAATAATGCCTGCTGATCTTGGGCAGCCTGCAATTTTGCTGCGGCAATCTCTTTCTCGGCTTTAGCCTTGATCTGCTCAATTTTAACTGCAAACTTTTGTTTAGCTTCTTCAGTCATTTCTTTCTGATATTCAGCTTGTGCATTTTTCAATGCTGCTTCTGCCTCAGCTGTAATTTTGGTAGCCTCTGCCTGAGCATTAGCCAATGCGGCAAGCCCCTTTAACTGTTCAGCTTTCGCATTACGTACCGCTTCTACCGATGCCGATTCGTCATTGTCTACGCAAGCACCCAGTGACAAAGCACCCAGAAGCACTGCAACCATCATGAGTTTCTTTTTCATAATCTCAATTTTTTAGTGTTAATAATATAAGTAATTCAATATTAGTGTAATACCTTAATTCTTCTCTATTCTATCAAAATTGGCTATATTTGCCAACTGCCAATGGTTAACATACTTTTTAAAGATCCCTTTAATAATTGGGTATATTTAATTGTTCGAAGCAAATGTAGATATTATAATTATACTAAGCAAGAGTTAAGAGAAAAAAAATTCTAATTTTTCAATAAGGTTGAATTTTAACGGGATTTTATCATACAAGCCACATTCAAACTTCTTCTTCATGCGCCTTCAACACGCACCCCCCAAAAAACACTTACGCGAATATAATCGTAAAAAAGCCCCCGGATAAAAAGAAAAAGAAACACAACTGCATTTACATATAATAAGGTATACCATATATATATCAGGCAGCTCCATCCTCCCATCTTCCACCTGCCTTTTTCTCAGTTCCATCTACTCTAATCTACTAACGTAGAAGAAAATGCTGATACAACTTGTTTTTCACGCTCACTTACAGTCTGTCATTTTGTATTTTTAAAATGCGGAGAAGCGCTTTTTTATAGCCCAAAGGGAACAGATAGGATAAAAACGTGTAGATTTTGCGATAGTACAATTCACGCATCTTGTATTTAGAGGATATTCTGATCACAATAAAGGATTGTTGACGGATGTCGTAACAAAATCGAGGTCTGAAGTACCTGAATAACTTCAAAGTGCTATTCGCATGCTACCCGTTTGTGATTGGATTCCAGAAAGAAATACCCTTTTTTTCATTCTATTTATTGTTTTTTCTACGACCTGACCTTGCTTTTTTGTCTGAAAGTTAATATCCTGAAAGCAGGAAGTTAACTTCCTGCTTTCAGGATATTAACTTTCTCTTGCCAAGAAGTTAGTTCTTTGTTTTTACGATGTTAACTTCCTGTTGCCGACTTCCGGATTTCATGGTATAAACAGGCTCAATATTTGCATTTCGCTTGCCGATCCACTCCTGTTTCACTATTTTTTTGAAAACAGAGAGTTATCCCAAGATCACTTTTTCCCACTTTTTAATATAGATTTCGAGATATTGCTTACATAATAACAATCGGTAAGTATAGATACCGATGCTACTTTCAATGGCTACCCAAATCCCTATTCAGACACCTGCTTTTATAGATATGAACAATTAATGCCCATCATAGCCTTTTCAACCTAAATTATATATTGGTCTAACTTTGTTTATGTCTTGTATTAGCTAACATGGTTATGAAGTACTCTTTCAAATTTCATTATAATATAGGTAAATAATATGTTTTCACACAACTTTCAAAACGAAAGATTGTTTCCCAAACATGTAATTCAAATGATCTCTTATGAACCAAAAGCGCAATCAAACCAAAGTCGTAAACGTGTTTACCGTATTTATGGTAATGCTGATCTTGTATTTTATCGTGGGACTTTTCACCGTCATCAATCAACAATTCCAGATACCGTTACAAACAGCTATGCTGCCCCACGATGGTAATATCACCAATGCATTGGTGACAATGCTGAATTTTTCATGGTTTCTTGCCTATCCCCTATCCGAAGGATTCGGAACACGATGGCTGGAAAAATACGGATACCGAAAAACATCTTATCTTGCCTTACTGATACTTATCGCCGGACTGGCGATCTACGAAGCAGCTGTGCTTTTCCATATATATACGCCCATGCAGGTCTCCATCATCGGAAACCACATTTCTGTCGGCTTTTTCATTTTTCTGATCGGCTCTTTTGTGATCGGTGTAGCCGCAACGATCCTGCAAGTAGTGCTCAATCTATATCTCACAGTTTGCCGGATTGGTAAAACAACAGCCTTGCAGCGACAGATGATCGGCGGAACAAGCAACTCGATAGGTATGGCTATCGCTCCGTTGGTAATCAGTTATCTGATATTTCACGGAACACCTTTGCACGACATCGTGACGAAGCAGTTCATTATCCCACTGATCATATTGATTCTGATCATGCTGATTATTACTCTTTTAGTTGGTAAAACACAAATGCCTTCTATCGACAATGTACGCCAAGCACCGGAAGAAAAATTTGATAAAAGCGTATGGTCCTTTAGAAACCTGAAATTAGGGGTATGGGGTATTTTCTTCTATGTAGGCATCGAGGTGGCCGTCGGAGCTAATGTCAATATGTATGCATCCGAACTCGGAGGATCGTTCGCCTCAAACGCTACCCACATGGCTGCCTTATATTGGGGATTGCTGTTATTGGGACGCTTCTTAGGCTCCTTTATCAAGCAGGTCCCTTCCGAAAAGCAACTGGTGATAGCCTCCATCGGAGCCATCGTACTACTCGTGCTTGCTATGCTGACGGCCAATCCCTGGATATTGACATTGATAGGCTTTTTCCATTCCATCATGTGGCCGGCCATTTTTACATTGGCAACCGACCAACTGGGGAAATATACCACTAAGGCATCCGGAGTGCTGACAATGGGAGTCATCGGCGGAGGTATTATCCCTCTTTTACAAGGAATCTTTGCCGATGTGATGGGTGGCAACTGGCTTTGGACATGGCTGTTGGTCATCGCCGGGGAAGCTTACATTTTGTATTATGGCCTAAATGGATACAAACAACATTAAACTCTATGATAAACTTCATCAAACGGTACTCTGCCCCGTTCACCCCAGATTCCTTTGTTTCCATCCCGTATTCCACAGGCGATCACCATGTTCACTTCGGCCCCATGAGGCAACTTCAATAGTTTCTTCATTTGTTTGCTGTCAAAGCCCTCCAAAGGACAGGTATCATATCCTTCGTTTGCCATGGCAATCATAAATGTCTGGGCAGCCAGTGCACAAGATTTGTGGACGACAACACGCATATCACTTTCGGAAACTTCACGCACAATGGGGCGGAAAAGGCCGATAGCCTTAGCCAATACAGATCTCAGGAGTCCCAGTATCCTAAAAAAGCGGGCATACAGAAACGGCATTAGCTTTCCATAATAGAGCTCTCTGTCTTTAATACGTTTTTCCTGACGTTCTTTGGGACTGTTTCGTCTCACGTTTCCTCTTTCAAAATCAAGCACGAACTTTGCCCGGCTCCGGTATAAATCCTGACGCGTAACAAAAACAACAACCTCCGAAGCCGTTGAAGTTGCGGTCTGATCAAGGCAGGCTTTGGATATTTTTGCCAGCAATTCCGGCTGTATGACTTGATAAAACTCCCACAATTGCATATTTGAACTGTTAGGCGCCAATGTTGCCAGTTCCAGACAATGTTTCACTTTCTCAGGGTCCAACGGCTTCGTTTTATCAAACACCCGCACGGAACGACGATAATTTAAGACTTCTTCTAAATTCATTTCCTATAATAATCAAAATTACTTTTCGCGACTCAACTGCCGCATTACAACTTCTGCCATTTCTTTTGAACTGAACGGGTTTTGTCCCGTTATCAGGTTACAGTCCACCACTACTTTCGAGGTCATCGGAATCAATGCCTTCTCGTAGTCGGCTCCTCTCTTTTCGAGTGCAGCCTCAAGGTCGAAAGGTACTTCCTTTTTTCTCCCGGCCAAACTTTCTTCAAACCAAGAAAAGCCTGTGATCTTTTTATCTTTGATAAGATACTCTCCTCCGGACAGTTTAACATTCAAAAGCCCGCTTACACCATGACAGATGGCCGCTACTGCTTTATCACTCTCATAATGCTTTTCAATAATCGCCTGCAATACAGTATCGTCAGGAAAATCATACATCGCACCATGACCACCTGCCAAATAAACACAGTCAAATAGCTGTCCGGAAACTTCGGCTAAACTTTTTGCATGCTGCAATTCACGCCTGAATTCAAGATCATCCCAATAATCCTTTGAAAGTTTGTCCAACATCATCGGTTTTAGACTCTCCGGATCAACAGGAACATTGCCGCCCTTGGGGCTTGCGACGGTTATTTCATACCCTGCCTCTTCGGCACAATGATAGATATGGGTCAACTCACTGAGCCATAACCCTGTTTGCAGGTTACCATCGGCATACATATCGGTTCCGGTTACAACAATCAGCATCTTTAAAGCATCCATAATATATTATTTTAAGTGACGTGATATAGAAACGTACCTACAACCGACTTGTTATCTTGCTAACCAGACTTTTAACTTTTTTTTCAGTGGCTACGGTCATCCCTATTTTTCAGTACACCGGACACATCATCAGAGAACTTCAAGCTGCCGCTTCGCACATTCGTATCCTTCCTCATAGAGATCGGTCAGTTTTTGAATATCACGTTCAATGCGGTCCACCACAACAGGCTTCTGAGGACGGATGACAAGGATGTCCCCCTCCTCTTCCATACGCTCTACCATCTCTAACTGTGCATTGTACGCAGCACAACGCCGACTTAACGCTTCCCGCATCTTGGGGTATTTACGATAGACAAAAGGAGGAATACGGATGTCTTTGTTCTCTTTCCGATAACCATGATTCCGGGTGAGGACAACTACATTATTCCGATATCCGTCGTGTATGGCACGTTGCAAAGGAATTGAATCTACAATGCCGCCATCCAGCATAGGGATGCCGTCTACATAAGCTATGGGACAAACGAAAGGAAGGCTGCTGGAAGCACGGACAATGTCGATGACACGGTTCTTATCCTTTTTTTCCTCAAAGTAATCGGCTTCCCCGGTCAGGCAATTGGTAGTCACCATCACATATCGTTCGGGCGAATCAAAGTATGCCTGATAATCGTAAGGAAGAATATGTTCGGGAAATTCCGTAAAGAGAAGATCGAAGTCCAGGATATTCCGTTTCTTGAGCAAATACTTCAATCCGATATAATGGTACTTCTCTAACAAGTCGATGTTACTGTACTTGGCCCGTCCACGCTGGCGAGACATATACGAAAGCCCGTTGCAAGCTCCCGCAGAGACCCCGATTGTATAGGGAAAACGAATATCATGGTCCATCAGATAGTCCAGTACCCCACAGGTAAATACGCCGCGCATACCTCCTCCTTCGAGTACCAGACCGGTTTGATTATCAATTGTCATCTTTCAAAATAATTAGTCGTTAGAATTCAGTAATCAATACGAATCAGCAGTTGTCGGGTTTGAAACTTCAACCCTTCTTAGGCCTCCGGATGACCAACAGTGAAGGCAAATCGCGGAACACCTCTTCTTCTTCGGACAGCTTCGTATAAGATAAGTGACTCATCACAAGCAAGCCATCCTTCGCTGCCGAAGTCAGATTGGCAGCACCACTAAAAGGCTGCGTCCGGATCTGAGACGAATATTTTGCCAGGATCGGATCGGTCGATTGCCGGAAAGCTTCATCATCCGTATCAAAAAGGAAGAGATGAACCTGTGCTCCCCCTTCCAACATACTTTCAAGATAAGTCAACAAAAAAGCATCAATCACTCCCCCCAGTACGAAAGAGACGGGGGAGCTGCCGCTATAGCCACGATTGACAAAAACAGCAACCGGACATTTCACCTGCTCCATTACATCGTCTATCTTATCGCGAAACAGAGAGAGCCACAGCACCCCATTGCTCCCCGCAGTATCCGGCCTGTACTTGCTACCGGCTCCCAACAGAAACATATCGGGACGCTCTTTTCGTGCCAACCGGATCATATCCTGTACCAATTTATCGGTTACCCGGTAACGATTCTCAACGCTAAGTCCCAATTCGGAAGCTTTTTCGTCCACGAGGGAAAAACTATCTCGGGCATACTGTTCTGCATTCAGGGGGTTCAGATCCGTACCCACTGTAAAATGGGCAGCAACGACCTGGGCAGCTTTCATCTTCTTTCCGAACAATAAGAAAAAGATGGAAAGCAGGCTGCGTCCCGACTCCGGCCTGCCAAAACAGAAGACCAGCTTCAGCTTGGCCGACAAGCGTTCTTCACGACGGGCAAAAATCCGCTCGACAAGGTGTAACAACGGAGTCGTCATAAAAGTAGTTACCAATGCCATAATGACGAGGATTACAAAGATAGAAGGCGGAAGTACTCCCATTTCGTATCCGATATTCAGTGCCACCAGTTCCATCAGTCCCCGTGTATTCATCAGCGTACCGATAGTAAAACTGTCTTTCCAGGACTCACCTACCAAACGCGCGGCAACAGCACATCCTCCCAGTTTTCCTGCTACGGCAACCGTAATCAGCAGCAGGCAGACACCCCAAAGCGCCGGACTGTTAATCAATCCGATCTCGGTACGCAATCCTGTAAAGGCAAAGAAAAGAGGAAGAAAAAAGACAAGGGCAATATCTTCTACTTTTTCCATCATCACCTTGCGGAATCCGATGCTGGGCGGCATCACCACTCCTGCCATGAAAGCACCGAACAGGGCATGAATACCGATAATCTCGGTAAGCGTGGAAGAAATGATGAGAATCAGCAGAATCAGCGCCACAAATGTTTTGTTAATCACCTCCTGATTGGCATACACCTCTCCCACTTTCTTGAGGAAAGGACGTACCACCATAAACATGATAATGATATAAAGAGCCGTCAGCCCGATGGCGTAAAGGGCACTGGCAAACGTTCCCGCCTTGGCTATGGCGATGACTACAGCCAGCAGACACCAGGCAGTAACGTCATCATTGGCAGCCGAAGCAATGGCCAAAGTTCCCAAAGAAGTCTTTGTCATATTCCGTTCCTGAATGATGCGTGCCAACACCGGAAAAGCGGTTATACTCATTGAGATACCGATGAAGAGAGCAAACGGCAGAAAGGCGGTCTGGGCAGCCGCATACTCTTCATAAATCCAATAGGATGCCACGATGCCGAGGAAGAACGGAACCAATATACCCGCATGGCTGATGACCAATGTTTCGTTTATCTTGTTTTTGAGTACGCTAAAGTCTAGTTCCATCCCGATTACGAACATGAAAAGAACCAGTCCGACCTGGCTCAGCAACTCCAGATTGGTAAGAGATTCGGGAGGGAAAAGGGCTTGAAACACATCTGGGAAAAAATAGCCTAACACAGAAGGCCCCAACACAATACCCGCCACAATCTCACCAATCACCCCGGGCTGCCCGATGTGCTTGAACAGAAAGCCGAAAAGCCTTACCATCAGCAGGACAGCAATGATCTGTATCAGCAATATACTCAAGGGATGATGTAAGTTGTCGGTGACAAACTGACAAAACATAGTGAAAGGAGTGTCTTCTGCGACAGTTGACGATGCTACCGCATGGTGTGAAAAACGATCTCCCTCCTCGATAGCCATGTAAATAAGCGCCCCGAAAAGGAGCAACATAACCGCATAAATAAGATAATTCTTTTTGGCTCTCTGCATACAAGCATATTTTTTTGTGAAGTGTGTCTATGCAAAGATAAAACAAACCAAAATAAAAAATAGTTTTAGAGTAAGTTTAAATCTATTCGAAATAGTATTTTCACCACAGAGCAGACAAAGCAGGCGAAGACCGGGATGAAACCGATTCGTGGCGGCACAAAACCATAACCAACTCAAAAGCAACACTATACAAATACAAAAATAGGTTTTAAATCAAAGGTGTTTTGGTTTAAAAGGTAAGCCCCGTTAATTTAAAACCAACGGGGCAGTGCTTCGAAACCTATCAAAAAGAAACCTTAAACTTGCCTTATAAAGACCAAAAGGTATCGCTTTTCATTCTCCTGTTTGCAAATACATTTTCAAATATCGATTTTCAGTGCCCCCTGTAAAGGAATCCATTTGTTTCCGTCACCTGCTCCAAGTCGGAAGCCGATATCGTGAAATCACTTCCCGACCGTATCCTTTCCAGTACCAGATTTCCGACTCTCCGGGCATCTTCTTCCGAAGCAAACCCTTTCCGTCCGGGAAGTGAAGGTATGTATGGCTGGCAGATCACTACCCGGTCGCCACAAAGAATCCGGTAACCATATCCGCCTTCATTCTCCGTTTCAATTATTTGGAGACTATACCTACAAGCCTCATGCCGATGGTATAAGAAGAAGGATATCAGCATGCAGATAGCGAGAGTCAGCCAAAGTATGCTCTTATTCTTCTTCATATTCATAAGGCTTCAACTCCCAAGTGTCATCAAAGTATGAACTCGATCCACTGCCGCCTGTCGCAATGATCCCCCGGGTTCCGGTAGAAAAACAGACAGCATGGATGCGTGTACTGCCTTCAAACGCTGTCAGGTCGTCTCCTTCCCAAAGATCGGTTTCAGGATCATAGATCCAATAGTTCGAATAATAACTTCCTCCGGCAGTAGAGCCCAAAGTCAGATACGCTTTTCCATCGATCACAAAACTGACTCCGTAAGAACGGACAATAGAAGTATAATCGTCATCATAATCATCATCGCTGGTATTGGCAATATCTCTCAGTTGTGTCCACGGCGTGGCGGCAGAAGGATCGAAACACCAAAAGTCCGACACATCGGAATTGTTGTTCTGTCCTCCACAGACATAGGCTTTTCCATTGATCACAAAGGCTGTGGCTCCCTGACGCTTTTGTCCACCGAAACCATTCACGATAGTCCATTGCGAACCGGCTGCCGCAGTAGGATCGAATCGATAAAAGTCCTTCAAATAGTTATCATTGTAACCGGTACCTACATAGCCATAATTATCAATGCCAAACCCAAGGGCATAATAACGGGCTCCCCCTTTGAAGTCATCCATTTGCCGCCAGGTATTTGTCTCCGGATCGTACTCCCACGTATCGGCCAGATACTTCTGATCGGGATTGTAACCGGTAGTGATGTACCCTTTATTCCCCACCGGGAAACCTGTAGCGGCATTCCGAACCGTACCTGGCATATCGGCACGTTGCGTCCACCAGTCATTGTCGATGTCATACTCCCAGGTATCGGCCAGACGGGTTGTTTTCCCGTTGTAACCTCCACAGATATATCCTTTGTTGCCAATCGTGAAACCGGCAGCATCGGTACGTGCCACCCCGTCGAAGTCCGAACGGCGATACCAGACTCCTGCCGTATAGGAAGCATCTTCCGTACAGGCGCACAAGCCAAAAAGTATGGCACAGAGTACCAAAACTCCGGCCCCCGACCTATTCGTTACTGTTTTTTCTATTCCAGTCATTCTTTTATTCTGTTTTTTTAATCGTTAATTACTGACCGCAAATGTAGGCGACATCGGTAAGCGCAAAAAAAAGGATCGACTAACAGGCACATTCTAGATCGGAAGAGCGTCGTGTAGGG
>ERZ809842.251-NODE-251-length-11009-cov-8.11658_pt1 | contig 11009 bp, 6 predicted proteins | sample MGYA00520310_ERZ809842 | MGnify/ENA primary metagenome ERZ809842 (study PRJEB31588, sample SAMN03399942) | human gut metagenome | study: EMG produced TPA metagenomics assembly of the PRJNA231909 data set (A prospective, longitudinal analysis of the... | reverse complement strand
TACATATTTTCTGGGCATAGCAAAACCTCCTCGTGTAGTTCTATTATCCTACACGGGGAGGCCTTTTGTCTATTGTCTACTTTTTACGGACCTGTTCAGGAAATACGGCACGAGAGCCTTTTTGAAAACCTATAAAGAATCCCGCCCGGTCGTCTGCGGCAATCAAACCTACCCTTGCGGACAGGTGGGTGCTCTGTCTCCGGTTTCGCGCTTCCTCATCGAGCCTTCATGGTCGACCCATGACGGGGAGGTCTGCAATCCACCGACGAACTCCAAGCTCCCGTTGGATGATTAGTAGGATCATATAAACCGCAACAAATCGCGCCGGGCAGGAAGTCTTTGCTGAAAGATCACTCGATCTCGAACTGGTCGCTCAGACGCTTCTCGAACAGCTTGCTGACTTCCAGCAGGGTCTCATCGTCCTCGACCACGTCGAGATACTCGCCCTCGTCGTCCTCGCCGACGCTCAGGATGACCAGCTGGGCGTCCTCGTCCAGGTCTTCCTCGTTCTCGGCGTATTCGACAACGGCCAGGTAATGCACGCCCTTATGGTCCAGAGCGTCGATCACTTCAAACGTGACCTCATTGCCATCCTCGTCCTCGAGGGTCATCAGGTCAGGCTGATATTCCTCTTCGGTCTCAGCGGCGGACTTGTTCATATCTTCTGCCATAAGTCACGTTCTCCTGTCAAATATCTAAAAAATAGAATAACTATCACACCCTGCCCCCTCTGCTCCTTCTGAGCTGTGGGTTCCGGGTACGCCTATAGTGTAGCGTTTTTTTGCCCGCTCGTCAAGATGTTTTTCGCATAGAAATCCAATAACAAATTTTCACGCTTTTCCCTCTCGCTTCCCGGGCCGGAATGTGATATACTATAGCGATAGCTTTTGAAAAGCCATCTTTGCTATAATATATGGACAGGGAGGCCCGATCATGAGAGCCTTGAAAAAAATAATGGCGGCACTGGCCCTGACGGCGGTTCTGGCCGGGTGCAGTGCGGACAATATCCTCTCCAGCATCCAGGGCGGAAAGGCCGGCACGGTGCAGACGGTCAGCCGCCCGGCTGTGGAGTCGGCAGAGCTGCAGTTTACCCACCCGGCGGCGGGGGACACCATCGCGGTGTTCGATACCTCGGCAGGCGTGTTCAAAGCAGTGCTCTTTTCCACCGAGGCCCCGCAGGCCGTGCAGAATTTCACGACATTGGCCCAGCAGGGCTTTTACAACGGCCTGACCGTCACCCGGGCGGAGAAGGACTTCGTGGTGGAGGCCGGGCAGGGCGCGGACGGCAAAGGCACCACCATCTGGAACGGGAACCGTTTCTCCGCCGAGACCACCGATAAGCTCCACCACTATTCCGGCGCACTCTGTGCGGCAGCGGACGCCTCCGGCGACTGCGCCAGCGTCTTCTATGTCATGGAGACCCTGCCGGGCAGCAGTTCGGTGACGCAGGAGCTCATCGACCAGATGAACGCCGCCGGCTGGCGGGCCGACGTGGTGAGCGCCTACCAGACGGCGGGCGGCGCACCCTATCTCGACTACACCGACACTGTTTTCGGGCAGGTGTACGAAGGGATGGAAGTGGTGGACACCATCGCCCAGACCGGCGTGGACGAAAATCAGCGCCCCACCGAACCCATCACCATCAACAGCGTGAGCATTGAAACGTATCAGTAAAAAACAAAAGGGACGCGGAAGCGTCCCTTTTTCTATATCTGTCGATTGCGGTATCTTTTTGCCACAATCTATGATATAATGAAACTGCGGTTCATCCCCGTAGTCCTTATGGGAAAGGGGGTGGGAACATGACCTATCTACTCGCATTCTTGGTATCGGTCGCGGCAGATGTTGTTGGACACATCATTTGCAAGTGGCTTGACCGGCATGATGATGACCGTAAGCCCAACTAAGTGAAAAGCCCCCTTGGAGGTAGGATCTCCGAGGGGGTTTTTCCTTTTTGGGGTGAGTGGACATGACCCACTCGCATTCTCGATTCTAGTATACGCGATTTATCGGAGAAGTCAAGCGCCGCACAGAAAATTTACGACTCACTTGGGAATCTTAGACTTCCCCCGGGTGCTCCTTCCGCCACTGGATGTAGTCGTCCAATATCACCATCGCCCAGACCGGCGTGGACGAAAATCAGCGCCCGACGGAGGCTGTCACCATCAACAGTGTGACCATCACGAAATTTGAATAAGAAGCTGTTTTCCGCCCTCCGGGCGGTGGGACAGCTGCAAAAAATCACCCGCCAACTGGCGGGTGATCTGCGTTTATGGGGAAATCAGACGAGATGCGGGGAAAATCGGGAAGAAATCAGAGATTCCTGCCCACCCGCAGGGAGATGGCAACATAAGTCTGCCCGCGAATGGTCCGGGCCACTACGCCTGCCTTGGTATAGTTGCCGTTCAGGGCAAAATCCAAGGCTTCGTTTTGATCGTTGCCTTTGATTTGATCGATGATCTTCTGCAGCGTGGTATCGTTGTAGTCGTATTTAGCGACCAGAGTGAGGGTGGCGTTCTTATTGTCGCCGTCCCACTTGGCATCCACCTTGTTGAACACTGTGTACCCAAAGGCATCGAACTTCAACGTGGCATCTAGGTCATCCAGACGGGCGTTTGCAACAGTACGCATCCCATCGTCATTGGCCAGGGGCTCGGCGCGGCCGTTGTTGATGGCCCGCATCACCTTGGCTTCGGCTTGGGCCTCCGGGCCGGAAGAACCGCCGCCACCGCTGCAGGCGGTCAGGAGCAGAAGGGTCAGTGCACCGGCCAGAAGCAGGGCAGTCAGCTTTCTCAGTTTTGTCATGTGGGTCGCCTCCAATCGTTTTTGTTTTGGTGAGTCCAGTTGTTTTTTCTCATGAAGAAGCGTCCTCTCCGGCCATCTGGTCAGGGGGTTCTTCTACCCTCATTTTATCGGAGAAGAGCAGGTGCTGTCAAGCCGGAAAACTATACAAATTCGGCTCAGGAAAATTGTGAAAACAAACCGGAAAACGACGATTTTCTGCGGACTTTGCAACAAACTGTCCGGACTTCGCAAAGAAACTTTGCCACAGGGGCGGCGGGGGCGTTCAGACCTCCCCCGGGTGCTCCTTCCGCCACTGGATGTAGTCGTCCAATATCACCGTCGCACTTACCGAGTCGAGGATGCTTTTCCGCTTTGCGCCGAAGGTGCCGCTCTCGTCGAGGAGGTCAGCGGCGGCACAGGTGGTCTGGCGCTCGTCCCACATCCGGACGGGCAGGCCGCTCCAGATCTCAACGGTCTTGGCCAGCTTCCGGCTCTTGCGGGCGCGCTCGCCCTCGGTGCCGTCCATATTCAGCGGCAGGCCGATGACGATGAGCTCGGCTTCGATCTCCTTTGCCACCTCGCAGACCCTGGAGGCAACTTTGTCCCGGGCCTTGACGGTGATCTGGGGCGTGATGGGGGAAGTCAGGAACTCGGTGCGGTCGCAGGTGGCGAGGCCGGTGCGACTGTCGCCGTAATCTACTGCTAAAATTTTCATGCAGGTGTCCTCTTTCTGAGATGATTTTTTCTTCATTGTACCACAGAATAGATGTCGCTGCAATTTTGTGGTACAATGATAGCTGATATTAAGTCTGAGCGCGAGGCCCGGTCTTTTGCGCCACAGTGGGCCTCAGGCGTCCAGCACGACCAAAACCGGCTTGCCAATGGCTCCCCCTTTGGGGGAGCTGTCACGCCGCGGCGTGACTGAGAGGGCAAGGACGCGGACAGCGAGACTCAGGCGCAGCGATGGTATCGCCCTGACAAAGGCTTCTGCTTATCGCTGTGCGGTGGTTCTGTCATGCCGGGCTAGCCCTCTCCGTCACCTTCGGTGACACCTCTCCCAAAGGGAGAGGCTTTTGGCTCCCACGATAAAAAACTGACCCAACGGAGAGATTCACCATGTTAAAACTACTTTTAGGCGGCTCTGGCAGCGGAAAGACCACCCTGCTGTACCAGCGCATCCGGGCGCGGGCCGAGGCGGGGGAGAAGAGCATCCTGCTGGTGCCGGAGCAGTTCACCTCGTCCACCGAGGGCCGCATCCACCGGGAGCTGGGCGACGCGCTGAGCGGACTGGTGGAGAGCTTTTCCTTCACCAGCCTCGCCGAGCATATCCTGTCGGCGGAGGGCGGCTCTGCCGTCCAGACTCTCAGCGACGCGGGCCGTGCCGTGCTGGTGCGCCGCGCCCTCGAGGAACTGCAGGACAACGTCCATTACTATTACCGCCACCGCCGCTCGGCCGCCTTCTGCCAGATGGCCGCCGAGACCATCGACGAGCTCAAGAGCGCGGGTCTCTCGGGCCAGCAGCTCTATGAGCTGGCGCAGGACTGCGGCACCGACAGCGCCAAACTCAGCGAACTGGCCCTCATCTTTCAGGGCTACGAGACCCTGCTGGCCGGGACAGGCATGGACCCCTCCGACCGGCTGGAGCTGGCCGCATCCCGCCTCGAGGCCGCACTGGCCCGGGGCGAACTGCCGGAGTTCCTGCGGGACAGGGCCGTCTTTATCGACGAGTTCGACACCTTCAACGCCCCGAAAAAGCGGCTGATGGGCGCCCTGCTGGCCTCGCTGCCCACCGTGACGGTGGCCCTCTGCGACGACGGCACCCCTCTCGTGCCGGGGGACATGAGCCTTTTCTCCGGCGCGAAGCAGGTGGCGGCGCAGCTGCGCCAGCTGGCCCGCCGGAACGGCACTGCGGTGGCCGTGCCGGAACTGCTGCGCCGGGATATGCGCCACGCCGACGCCCCCGGCCTCGCCGCAGCGGCCCAGCTGCTGGCCGCGGGCCGGTGTGACCCGCCTCCGGCCTGTCCGGAAATAAAATTATTCGCCGCTCCCAGCCGGGAGGAAGAAGCCCGCGCCGCCGCTGCCGCCATCCGCCGCCTCATGCGGCAGGGCGTCCGCTGCGGGAAGGTGGCGGTGGTCTGCCGCGACATCTCGAAATACCGCGCCGCCGTGAAGTACGAGTTCCGGATGGCGGACATCCCCCTCTACTGCGACGAGCCGACGACGCCCGAGTTCAGCGCCCCGGCCACGGCGGTGCGGTGTCTGCTGGCCATTGCCCGGGGTGCAGAGCTGACGGAACAGCTCACCACCCTGGCCAAGACCGGCCTCTGCGCCCTCACCGAGGAAGAGATCTGCGCCCTTGAGAACTACGCCTACACCTGGTCGCCCAATGCGGCGGCGTGGCGCGCGCCTTTCGAGAAGAACCCCCGGGGCTTTGGTGATGTGGAGCCTACCGACGAGGACAGAGAAAACCTCGCCCGGGCCGAAAAGGCCCGCTCCCTTCTCATCACCGCCGCCGACGGCCTGCGCGGGAAGCTCCGCTCTGCCAACGCCGAGCAGATGAGCCGCGCTCTCTACATCTGCCTGAAGGAGCTGGGCGCGGAGGACGCTCAGGCCGCGCAGGTGGAGGCCATCCGGGCCGAGCGGGGCATCCCCGCCGCCGAGGAAGCCGCCCGGGAGTGGAACGTGGTCATGGGACTGCTGGACGAGATGGCAGGCCTGCTGGGCGGCCAGAGCGTCACCATCCCCGAGTACGAAGAGCTGTTCGGGCTGCTGCTGCGCTCGTCCGACCTCGGCCACATCCCCCAGACGCTGGACGCCGTGGTGCTGGCCAGCGCAGGCAAGATGCGCCTTGACGCACCGGACTATGTCTTTGTGCTGGGCCTCTCCGAGGGCGAATTCCCCGCCGCGCCCGGCGAGACGGGCCTGCTGACCCACGCCGACCGCGACGCCCTGATGGCGCAGGAGATCGAACTTCCGGACTGCTTCGAGAACCGGGTGGTCCGCGAGCAGGTCTGCTTTTATAAGGCCCTCACCGCCCCGGCCAGAGGCCTCTGGCTCAGCTGGCCGAAGGGGCAGGGCCAGACCCTCTGCGCCGCCCTCGAGCCCATCGTGGACGTGCTGAGACCGGGTGCGCCGGAACTCGACCTGACCGACCTTGCCGCCACTGCCGCCGACGGCCTCGACGTGCTGGGCGGCGGCTGGCCCCTGACGGAGACCGAGCGCGCCAGCCTCACCGAGGCCCTTCGTGCCCCCGGCGGGGCAGAACCCGAGGGCCTCGCCCTCCTGCGCCGGATGGCGGGCCGCAGCCCCCGTCAGGTCAGCGACCTCGAGGCGCTGGAAACGCTGCTGGGCCGGCGGCTCCGCATCTCGCCCAGTCAGCTCGAAAAATACTACACCTGCCGCTACGGCTACTTTTTGCAGTACGTGCTGGGGCTGCGCCCCCGGAAGCGGGCCGAGCTTTCCGCCGACCAGAGCGGCACCCTCATGCACTGGGTGCTCCAGATGGCCCTCGACCCCCACCCCGGCCCTGACAACCCCTGCGCAGGACTGAGACCCTTCCTCGACCTCGACGACGAGGCCATGGCGGCGCTGGCCGGGCTTCTCGTGGATGAGTACGCAAAGCGCTACCTCCCCGAGGACACGGCCCGCTTCGCCTATCTGCTCTCCCGCCTCAAAAAGAGCATGACGGGCCTGCTGTGCTACCTGCGGGACGAGCAACGCCAGTCCAGCTTCAAACCGGTGGCCTGTGAGCTGAAGATCGGCCCCGGCGAGGACGCCGTGCGGGGCCAGACCTACCGCCTCTCGGATGGCCGGACGGTGCAGCTCATCGGCACCGTGGACCGCGCCGACGAGTGGATCGAGGACGACGGCACCCGCTGGGTGCGGGTGGTGGACTATAAGACCGGCACGAAAAAGCTCGACCTGCGGGAAGTCTACTGCGGCCTCGACTGTCAGATGCTGCTCTACCTGTTCAGCCTGACCCGGGACGCCGACGGACGATTCACCGGGGCAGAGCCTGCGGGCGTGCTGTATCTGCTGGCCGACCCGGCCCCCGAGACGACCACCCGGGGCAAGGCCGCCCAGAGCATGGAATACAAGCTGGACGGCCTCGTCCGGGACGAGCAGAAGGTCTTTGACGCCATGGACGCCGAGGAGACGGGGCGGTATCTGCCCTTCAGCTTCCGGGGCGGTGTACCCAGCCCCTACCAGAAAGAGAAACGTGCCGACAAGGCCAAGCTCTCCCGCATCCAGCTCCATCTGGACGACCTTGTGACCCAGATGGGCGAACAGCTCTACGGCGGCTGCATCGCCGCCGAGCCGCTGGTCACGGGCCGCAGCCCCTGCCGGTGGTGTGACTACGGTTTCATCTGCTGCCATGAGGAGGGCATCGGAGAGCGGGCGCTGGACGCCCCCGCAAAGCCGTTTGAACCGCCAGAAAATTCAGATAAAAAGAAGGAGGAAGACCAGTGAGCGAGACAAAATGGACCCCGGCCCAGCGTGCCGCCATCGACGACCGGGGCGGTGCGCTGCTGGTGAGCGCCGCCGCCGGCAGCGGCAAGACCGCTGTCCTGACGGAGCGGGCCGTCCGGCTCATCACCGACCCGGAACATCCCGTGGACGCCGACCGGCTCCTCATCGTCACCTTCACCAACGCCGCCGCCGCAGAGCTCCGCGCCCGCATCGGGCAGGCGCTGCTCCGCCGCAGTCAGGCAGAGCCGGGCAACACGGCCCTCCGCCGCCAGCGGATGCTTTTACAGAGAGCCCCCATCTGCACCATCGACGCCTTCTGCCTCGACCTGCTCCACAAGCACTTTCAGGCGCTGGACATCCCGCCGGACTTCATCCCTGCCGACCCCGGCAGCGTGGAGATGCTGCGGAACGCGGCCCTCTCCGAGACGCTGGAAGCGGCCTATCAGGATGCGGACTTCTGCGCCTTCGCCGACCTCTACGGCAAGGGCCGCACCGACAAGGCGGCGGGGGAGGCGGTTTTGCAGGTCTATGACTTCCTCCGCGCCCTGCCGGACTACGGGAAAAAGCTGGACGGGATGCTGGCTCCGTGGCAGGACGAGAACGGCTTTGCCCGCACCTGCTGGCATGATATTCTGATGCAGGAGGCCGCCCGCTCTGCCCGGGCCGCGAAGGAGCTGCTCTGCGCCGCGCTGAACGACTGCAGGGAGGACTTCGTGACTGCGCAGGCCGACGCCGAGGCCAGCAAAAAGACCCCTGCCGCCAAGGAAAAGGCCGTGGCGGCAGTGAACGAGAAGTTCGCCGAACCCCTCGAGCGGCTGGAAAACTCCGCCGCCCTGCTGGGCGAGGTGGAGCGTCTGGCCGGGGCGGGGGAATGGACGCCCCTCTACGACAGGCTGACGCCCTACGTCCTCGGCATGGAACAGGCCCCCGGCCTCAAAAATATGAAAAAGCGGCTCACCGGTGAGCACAAGGACGCCGTCAAGACCCGGGCCGACGAGGCCGCGAAGCTCTTTGAGAAAATCGAAGACTTGATAAGCTGTAGTCTGGATGAGGCAGAGCTTGACCGCCGCGCTGCCGAACCCTGCCTCCGCGCCCTCTTTGCCGCCGTGCGGGACTTCGACGCCCGCTTTGCGGCCCGGAAGCGGGAGAGAAGATTGCTGGAATTCAGCGACTTCGAGCATCTGGCCCTGCGGCTCCTGCGGGACGCCGACGGCCGGCCCACCGAGCTGTGTCAGGGCATCCGGCAGGGCTACGCCGCCGTCATGGTGGATGAGTATCAGGACACGAACGCCCTGCAGGACGCCCTTTACCGCTGTCTGGCCAGCCCGGCAGGGGATGACCTCTTCCTCGTGGGCGACTTAAAGCAGAGCATCTACCGCTTCCGTCAGGCGGACCCCAGCATCTTCCGGGAAAAGCTGGAGAGCTGGCCCTTCCTGCCCGGCGGCGAAGCCCGCCCCCGGCCCGAAGACGGCAGGCCCGGCGAGAACGCCATGCTGGCGCTGGATGCAAACTTCCGCTCTGCCCCGCAGGTGGTGGCGGGCATCAACTTTATCTTCGAACAGCTCATGACGCCCGCTCTGGGCGACACGGCCTACGGCGACGGACAGCGCCTCGTCTGCGGCGCACCCGGCGCGTACGAGGGCAGCGTGGAGGCCCACTTCCTGCCCGACGATGCCGCCGAGACGGACGCAAAATATATCGCTGACCGCATCGAGGCGATGGTGGCTTCCGGCGAGCCGGTGCGGGACGGCGGCACCACCCGCCCGGTGCAGTACGAGGACTGCTGTGTCCTGCTGGCGGCGAGAGGCGACTTCCCGGCCTACGCCGAGGCCCTGACGGCCCGGGGCATCCCGGTCTACGCCGACGCCCGGGAGAACCTGCTGGACGCGCCCCACATCCGCCCCCTCATCGCCCTGCTGCGGGTCATCGACAACCCCGCGCAGGACATCTATCTCGCTGCCGCCATGCTGGGGCCGATGTTCGGCTTTACGGACGACGACCTCGTCCGCCTCCGGGCCGGGGCGCAGACACCCGATCAGCACACCCGCATCAGCCTCTACGGCGCAGTTTTACAGGCCGTCCAGAGCGGGGCGGAGGATGATTTCACCCGCCGGGTGCGGGCGTTCTACCGGCGTCTGACGGCCCTGCGCCGGATGGCCCGGAGCGTGCCGGTGGAGGAACTGCTGGAAGAAATTTTTGTTTCCACCGGCTACCTCGCCGCCCTCGGTGCCATGGAGAACGGCCAGCGCCGCCGGGAGGACGCGCGGCGCTTTGCCTCCTTCTGCGCCGGGGCGGGCGCGGGCGGCATCTCGGCCCTCGTCCGTGCCATCGACGCGGCCACGCTGGCGGGCTCCACCGGGCAGGAGACTGCCCCCGGCGGGGCGCGGCCCGGCTGCGTCACCATCATGACCATCCACCGCTCCAAGGGCTTGCAGTTCCCGGTGGTGCTCGTGGCCGACACGGCCCGGCAGTTCAACGCCGCCGACACCCGCCAGCCTGTCCTGCTCCACCGCGTCTGCGGCGCGGGCCTCCGTCTCCGTCCCGAGGGCGGCGAGGGGGCCTATAAGACGGCGGCCTACACCGCCCTCTCCACGGTCCATGCCGCCGAGATGCGGAGCGAGCAGATGCGGCTTTTGTATGTGGCCCTCACCCGGGCGCAGGATAAGCTGATCCTGACGGTCCCGCTGGGCATCGGCCGGACGTCCAACCCCTTCGCCAAAGCCGCCGCCTTCCTCGCCGCCGGGGCGAGGGAGACCCTGAACGCTCAGGCGGGCAGCTTCGCCGACTGGCTGCGGGCGGCGCTCCTCGTCCACCCCAACGGCGGGCCTCTCCGCCGTCTGGCGGGGAACCTCGAGCTGCCCTTTGCGGACACCAGAAGCACCATCGCCCTCACAGTGCAGGCCGATGTCCTCCCGCCCGAGGAAGCCCCCGCCGAGGCGGAAGAGCCGCCCCGGCCCGAGGCCGACCCGGCCCTTGTGGAGACGCTGCGGCAGGGCTTCGGCTGGCGGTATCCGGCGGCAGCGCTGGCGGACATCCCGGCCAAGGTCAGCGTGACCAGCCTCGTCCACGCTGCTGAGCAGACCACCCTCGAGCGCCCGGGCTTCCTCTCGAAGGACGGCCTCACCGCCGCCGAGATGGGTACGGCTCTCCATGCCTTCCTCGAGCACGCCGACTTCGGGGCGCTGGCCGCTGTGCGGGACGCAGAGGACGCTGCCGTTCTGGCCGCTGTCCGCGCCGAGCGGGAGCGTCAGGCGGCGGCGCAGCTCACGCTCCCCGCCATTGCCGGGAAGCTGGATGTCTATAAGATACTCCGCTTTGTGCGCAGCGAGGCGTTCCGCCGCATCTGCGGGGCAGAGGATGTGCTGCGGGAGCTGGCTTTTATCACGTCGCTGCCCGCCGCCGAGGTCATGGCCGCTCAGGGCCGCGCCCTGCCCGACGGCCCTGCCGCCGACGCCGGTGTGCTGGTGCAGGGCATCGCGGACATCGTCCTCGTCTACCCCGACCACCTCGAGCTTCTGGACTACAAGACGGACCGCCGCAAGACTCCTGCCGACTTCGTCCGCGCCTACCGCGCTCAGCTGGAGCTCTACGCAAAGGCCATTGAGAAGCGCTTCGCCCCCCGGCGGGTGACATATAAAGGGATATATTCGCTGGAGCTGGGGGAGCTGATAGAGGTATAAATAAGAAAGCAGGGCGCAAAGCCTCTCCCTTTGGGAGAGGTGTCACCGAAGGTGACGGAGAGGGCAAGGACGCTG
>ERZ809842.230-NODE-230-length-12015-cov-8.44866_pt1 | contig 12015 bp, 10 predicted proteins | sample MGYA00520310_ERZ809842 | MGnify/ENA primary metagenome ERZ809842 (study PRJEB31588, sample SAMN03399942) | human gut metagenome | study: EMG produced TPA metagenomics assembly of the PRJNA231909 data set (A prospective, longitudinal analysis of the... | reverse complement strand
AAGAATCTGCTTATCGCCGCGCAGAAGCTCTTTTGTCCCGGGCTTGCCCTCTCAGTCTCACTTCGTTCGCCAGCTCTCCCAGAGGGAGAGCCCTTGGCATGTCGGTCAGGTCTATGCTGGACGAGCAAAGCACAATATCTCGGGAACAGTAGTGCGCTGCTGCCAAGATTCACGGCAGCTTGACAAGGTGCGTTGTCCAGAAGCCGCTGGCCCCGTAAGCAAGGCCCGCCCTCTTGCGCCATATCGAACCTCAGGCGTCCAGTGGAAAGTTACCCGGCCTGCCAAAGGCTCCCCCTTTGGGGGAGCTGTCATTGCTTTGCAATGACTGAGAGGGCTTCCTCACTTTTTTGTCTGCTTTACTTGCAAAAAAGCGGTCATCAGAGTAGAATAATAACATATGTATCGTAACATGGGCCTGTATACCCAAACGCGGATACATATACCGTAATTTGTCCGCATATCCACCCATCAACAGAGAGGAAACGTGGAGCATATGATCCTGAGCATGACCGGTTTTGGCCGGGGGACTGCTGTGCTGAATGGCCGCGAGATCACGGTCGAGCTGCGCAGCGTCAACTCCCGGTATTTCGAGTATTCGTCCCGCATCCCCCGCAGCTGCAGCTACATGGACAGCCGCCTGAAAAAGCAGCTCAACGAGCGGGTCACCCGCGGCAAGGTCGAGCTGAGCATGACCATCCAGAACGTGGAGGCCGCCGACGCAGAGGTGACCGTCAACATGGAGCTGGCCCGCAGCTACCAGAAGGCCCTGCGGAACCTTTCGGAGAAGCTCTGCATCAAGAACGACGTCACCGTCTCGACGCTGACCCGCTTCCCGGACGTGCTGGCCACCCGCCATGCCGATGTGGACGAGGAACAGCTCTGGGCCGACGTCTCCGCCGTGACGGCTCAGGCGCTGGACAACTTCATCGCCATGCGCGCCGCCGAGGGTGCCAAGATGAAGGCCGACGTGGAGAGCCGCCTGTGCTTCCTCGAGGAGCGGGTGGGCAGGGTGGAGACCCTGAGCGCAGGCCGCGTCGAAGCCTACACCAGCCGCCTCTACGAGAAGCTCAGGACCATCCTCGAGGACCGCAGCATCGACGACGCCCGGGTCCTGACGGAAGCCGCCATCTTCGGCGACAAGACCGCCGTGGACGAGGAGACCGTCCGTCTGCGCAGCCACATCGCCCAGTACCGCTCCATTCTGGAGCTGGACGAGCCGGTGGGCCGCAAGCTGGACTTCCTGACCCAGGAGCTGAACCGTGAGACCAACACCATCGGCTCCAAGTGTCAGGACCTGGACATCACCCGCACGGTGGTGGACATGAAGGCGGAGATCGAGAAGATCCGCGAACAGATCCAGAACCTCGAATAAAAACAGTACGGAGGAGTTCAGATGAAGCTCATCAACATCGGCTTTGGCAATCTGGTCAGCGCAGGGCGGGTGGTGGCCGTCGTCAGCCCCGACTCCGCGCCGGTCAAGCGTCTGGTGAAGGAGGCGCGGGAGCGGGGGATGCTCATTGATGCGTCCTATGGCCGCAGCACCCGGGCCGTGCTCATCATGGACTCCGACCATGTAGTCCTTTCGGCCCTGACGCCTGAGACGGTGGCAAGCCGCGCCGCGGGCCAGCCGGAAGGAAAACCGACAGAGGAGCAGTAAAAAATGGAAAACGAAAAGTACCTGTTTGTCGTCTCCGGTGCCGCCGGTACCGGCAAGGATAGTGTGGTCAAGGCCCTGCGGGAGGCCCACCCCGAGATCGAAAAGACCGTCTCCGCCACCACCCGCGCACCCCGCCCCGGGGAGCAGGAGGGGGTGGACTACTACTACCGCACCCGGGAGCAGTTCCGGCACCTCATCGACACCGATCAGGTGGTGGAGCACAACTTCTACAACGGCAACTACTACGGCACCCTCCGCGAAGAGGTGGATAAGCGCCTCGAGGCGGGCAAGCTGGTGGTGCTGGTCATCGACGTCCACGGCGCGGCCAACATCCGCCGGATGTTCCCGGGGGCTACCACCATCTTCCTGCTGCCGCCCTCCGTGGAGGAGCTGGAACGCCGCCTCCGGGGCCGCGGCACCGAGACGGAAGCCAGCATCCTCGAGCGCCTTGACACCGCAAAGAAGGAGCTGGCCCAGCAGGAGAAGTTCACCCTCACCCTCGTGAACGACGAGGTGGACGCCTGCGCCGAGAAGCTCTACGGCATCATCCGCCAGCGGGCCGGCCTCGACAGATAACAAGGAGCCGCGAATGCCAAAAACGGTAGGCGTTGCCGTGAGCAACGCGACCTTCCACTTCGACAAACTCTATACCTACGCCGTCATGCCCGACCAGCAGGAGGCCGTCCGCCTCGGCAGCATGGTGCTGGTGCCCTTCGGGCGGGGGAGCAGGGCCCGGATGGGGGTGGTGCTGGCCTGCGACGAAGAGCCTGAGCACGCAAAGCTCAAGTACCTCTTCGACGTGGCTCCCGCCTCGGCCTGCCTGACGCCGGAGCTGCTGCGGCTGGTGCATTTCCTCAAGGAGCGCACCTTCTGCACCTATTACGAGGCCGTCAAGGCGGTCATCCCCTATGGGGCGCAGTATAAGCCCGCCCTCGCGGCGGACGGCGTGACGCCGGTGCTCCAAAAGCAGCTCACCCGCCACACCGAGAACAGCTATAAGCTGGTGGGGGCTTTGCAGCAAAAGCCCAGGCCCACGGCCAAGCAGCTGGCGGCAGTGGCCCTGCTGAGCGGGGGAGAGCGCACCCAGAACGAGATGGAGGCCCACGGCATCACCAAAGCCGTGCTGGACAACCTCTGCGCCAAGGGCGTCGTCGAATGCGGCAAGGTGAACAAATCCATCGACCTGTATTCGTCTATCCCGCTGAAAAACGAGCCCATCACCCTGACGGCAGAGCAGCAGGCGGCCTATGACGCCCTGCTGCCCGGCCTCGAAGACACCGCCCCCCACTCGGCGCTGCTCTACGGCGTCACCGGCAGCGGCAAGACGCTGGTGTTCTTAAAGCTCATCGAGCGGTGTCTGGCGCTGGGCCGCCGCGCCCTCGTGCTGGTGCCGGAGATCAGCCTGACGCCTCAGATGATCCTCCGCCTCAAGAGCCGGTTCGGGCGGCGGGTGGCCGTCCAGCACTCGGCCCTGAACCACACCGAGCGTCTGCTCCAATGGCAGATGATACAGGACGGCGGCGCCGACATCGTGGTGGGGACCCGGAGCGCCGTCTTCGCCCCGCTGGAAAACATCGGCCTCGTCATCATCGACGAGGAGCAGGAGCACACCTACCGCTCCGAGTCCGCGCCCCGGTACGCCGCCCAGGAGGTGGCCCGGCAGCGGGCGGCGGAGAACGGCTCCCTGCTCCTTCTGGCCAGCGCTACCCCCAGCACCGAGAGCTTTTACGCCGCCCAGCAAGGCCGCACCCAGCTCGTCCGGCTCACCCAGCGCTACGGCGGCAACCCGCTGCCCCGCGTCCAGATCGTGGATATGCGGGCAGAGCTGGCCTCGGGCAACCCGAGGGAGATCAGCCTTGCCATGGAGGACGCCATCCGGCGCAACCTCGACGCGGGCAAGCAGACCATCCTGCTGCTCAACCGCCGGGGCTACCAGACCATGGCCCAGTGCGACGACTGCCGCGAGGTGCTGAAATGCCCCAAGTGCAGCGTCCCCATGGTCTACCACAAGGCGGGCCATAAGCTGCTCTGCCACTACTGCGGCACCCAGCTCGACCCGCCCCCCAAGACCTGCCCCGCCTGCGGCGGCAAGCTGCTCTACCGGGGCTTCGGCACCCAGAAGGCCGAGGAGGAGCTGGCCCAGCTCTTCCCGGAGGCGAGAGTGCTGCGGATGGACCAGGACTCCACCGCCGCCAAAGACGCCCACGAAAAGCTGCTGGCGAAGTTCGCCCGGCATGAGTACGACATCATGGTGGGGACCCAGATGGTGGCCAAGGGCCTCGATTTCGAGGACGTGACCCTCGTGGGTGTCCTCGGCATCGACTCGCTGCTCTTTGCGCAGGGGTTTCGGGCCTACGAGACGGTGTTCAGCCTCATCACCCAGGTGGTGGGGCGCTCCGGCCGGGCGAAGGACCCGGGCTTCGCCATCATCCAGACCACCGACCCCGACAACCCCGTCCTCAACCTCGCCGCCGCCCAGGACTACGACGCCTTCTTCGAGCAGGAGATCGCCTACCGCAGGCTGGGCCTCTACCCGCCCTTCTGCGGGCTCTGCGTCGTGGGCTTCTCCGGCCCGAAGGAGATGGAGGTGGCCCGGGCCGCCGCCCGGTTCTCGGCGCTCTTAGGCCGTCAGGCCGCGCAGCAGCCGGACCTGCCCCTCCGGGTGCTTGGCCCCACCCCCGGCAACATCGAAAAGATCAACGAGAACTACCGCTACAAGCTCACCATCAAGTGCCGCGCCGACAAACGCTTCCGCGACCTTGTCCGCCAGACCCTCGGCCTCTACGAGCAGGAAAAGCTGCCCAGCAAGGCCACCGTGGTGGTGGATATGCATTCTGACGGTGATATATGATAAGATTTATTTGGAGGTATACTTCATGGCTATCCGCAACATTGTAAAAGAGGGTGACCCCATCCTGAACAAGGTCTGCCGCCCCGTGACCAGCTTCGACGACCGTCTGGCCACCCTGCTGGACGATATGCGCGAGACGATGATCGCCGCCGACGGCGTGGGTCTCGCCGGCCCCCAGGTGGGGATGCTGCGCCGCGTCTTCGTGGTGTGGGACACCACCGACGCCCCCGAAGAAATTCCCGAGAACTACGAGTACAAGTTCATCGACTTCGTCAACCCGGAGATCCTCGCCGTGTCTGAGGACGAGGAGACCGCCTACGAGGGCTGCCTGTCCTTCCCGGGCCACAACGGCGCCGTGACCCGCCCCGTGGCCGTCAAGGTCCGCGCACAGGACCGGAACGGCGAGTGGTTCGAGCTGGAAGCCGAGGACCTGCTGGCCCGCTGCATCCAGCACGAGAACGACCATCTGGACGGCATCACCATCATGGAGTCCAGCGAGTTCTTCTATGAGGACACCGAGGAGGGCCGCGCCGCCGCCGCCAAGAAGAAGGAGAACGACTGATGCGCATTCTGTTCATGGGGACGCCGGATATTGCGGCGGACTGCCTGAAAGCCCTGTATGAGGCGGGCCACGACATCTGCGGGGTCTACACCCGGCGCGATAAGCCCGTGGGCCGCAAGCAGGTGCTCACCGCACCCCCGGTGAAGGAGGTGGCGCTGGCCCACGGCACCCCCGTCTTTCAGCCCCGCACCCTGCGGGACGGCGGCGAGGACGAGAACATCCGCGCCCTGGCTCCTGAGCTCATCGTGGTGGTGGCCTACGGCTGCATCCTGCCCAGCTCGGTGCTGGAAGCGCCGAAATACGGCTGCATCAACCTCCACGTCTCCCTGCTGCCGAAATACCGGGGCAGCGCCCCCGTGCAGTGGGCGGTGCTGAACGGCGACGCCGAGACGGGCGTCTCCATCATGCAGATGGACGAGGGCCTCGACACCGGCGACGTGCTGGCCTGCGAGAAGATCGCCATCGACCCCGAGGAGACCAGCGGCCAGCTCTTCGACCGGGTCACTGCCGTAGGCGCACGGGTGCTCTGTGAGACCCTGCCTGCCATCGCAGCCGGGACGCTGAAAGCAAAGCCTCAGGCCCACGAGAACGCTTCCACCGCCCCCATGCTGAGCAAGGAGATGGCCGAGTTCAAGCTGACCGACAGCGCCGACCACATCCACAACTGGGTGCGGGGCATGAACCCGTGGCCCGGGGCATGGTTCGTGACGGCGGGCGGCAAGAAGGTCAAGGTGATGGAGTGCCGCGTGGCGGAAAGCCACGGCGAAGCCGCCGGCACTGTCCTCGCCACCAAGCCCCTGACCGTGGCCTGCGGTGAGGGAGCTATTCAGCTTTTGCACGTCGTGCCGGAGGGCAAGAAGCCCATGGACGGCACCTCCTTCGCCGCCGGTCTCCGCCTCAGGGCGGGGGACAGCCTGTGAGCGGCCCGAACCCCCGCGGGGCGGCGGTGGCGGCGCTGGTGCGGCAGGAGCAGGACGGCTTTTCAAACCTCATCCTCGACGCAGAGCTGCGCCGCCAGAGGCTGGAGGGCCGCGAGAAAGCATTTGCCAGCGCGATATTTTACACCGTGCTGGAGCATCGGGGGACGCTGGACTATATCCTGAGCCGGTTCTTGCCCAAAGGGCTTGCCAAGCTCGACCCGCAGGTGCGGGAAATTCTCCGCGCCGCGCTGGCGCAGGCCCGCTATATGCAGGTGCCTGCCTCGGCGGCGGTCAATGAGGCCGTCAAGCTGACCCGCACCTTCAAAAAAGCCAGCGCCTCCGGCCTCGTGAACGCCGTGCTGCGCCGGGCCATCGGCTATGACCTCGGCTCTGCCGTCTTTGCCGACGAGGTGGAGCGGCTGATGGTGCTGGGCTCGGCGGGCCGGGACGTGGCAGCCTTCCTCCACGAACACTACCCCGACGAGGCGCTGGACATCCTGACCCACACCGCCGACGGCGGCCTGACCAGCCTCCGGGCCAACCCCCTGAAGGGGACGCCGGAAGCCCTCTGCGAAAAGCTGCTGGCCTCGGGCGCGAAGACCGCCGCCCCGGGCCTCCTGCCGGGCAGCGTCTTAGCCCGCTTCGAGGGGAGCCCGGCGGAGAGCGGGCTTTTCCGGGAGGGATATTTCCACGTGGAGGGGCAGGCCAGCCAGCTTGCCGCCCTCTGCGTGGAGGCAAAGCCCGGCGATACCGTCCTCGACCTCTGCGCCGCCCCCGGCGGCAAGAGCCTGCTCCTCATCGAGGAGATGGGGGACGAAGGGCGGCTGGTGAGCTGCGACGTCAGCGAGAACCGCGTCCAGCTGATCCGCAAGGCCGTGGAGCGGATGGGCTTCCGGAATGTGGAGCCCCGGGTCTCCGACGGCACCAAGGCCGATAACCACCTGCCCATGGCGGACGCCATTTTGGTGGACGCCCCCTGCAGCGGCCTCGGCATCCTCGCCAAGAAGCCGGACATCCGGTACAAGACCCTCGAAAAAGCGCGTCACGATGAATTATTGGCCACCCAGTCGGCCATTCTGGATACAGCCGCCGCCCACCTGAAAGAGGGCGGGCGTCTGGTCTACTCCACCTGCACCATCGACCCTGCCGAGAACGAAGAGCAGGTGCGGGCCTTCGTGGGCCGACACCCGGAGTTCCGGGTGGTGACGCCGGACGTCCGCTTCCCGGCCGGGATGAGGGTGGGGGACTGGGGGGCGCTTTCCGTCCCCACCCGCACCGGCATGGACGGCTTTTTCCTCTGCGCGATGCAGAAACGTGATTCCTGACAAAAGGAGATTTTCATGGAGATGAAACGCTGTATATCCTCCCTGACGCTGGAACAGCTGACAGCGGAGCTGAAAGCGATGGGCCAGCCCGGCTTCCGGGCGAAGCAACTCTTCCACTGGGTCCACCAGAAGCTCGTGACCGACTTTTCGGCCATGACCGACCAGCCCAAAGCCCTGCTGGCAAAGCTGGAGGAGGCATTTTACATCGCCGCGCCCATCATCGAGCGGCGGCAGGAGGCCAAGGACGGCACCGTGAAGTACCTGCTGCGGATGGCCGACGGCAACTGCATCGAGACCGTCGTCATGCGCTACCACTACGGCAACACGGTCTGCGTGTCCACCCAGGTGGGCTGCCGGATGGGCTGCCGCTTCTGCGCCTCGACCCAGGCGGGCCGGGTGCGCAACCTCGAGGCGGGGGAGATCTGCTCCGAAATTTACACCGCCCAGAAGGACATCGGGGAGCGCATCTCCCACATCGTGCTGATGGGCATCGGGGAGCCGCTGGATAATTTCGACGAAGTCATGCGCTTTCTCGAGAACATCTCGTCCCCCGAGGGGGTGAACATCGGGATGCGGAACATCAGCCTCTCCACCTGCGGCCTCGTGCCGAAGATCGACCAGCTGGCCGAGAAGAAGCTCCAGCTCACCCTCTCCGTCTCCCTCCACGCCCCCAACAACGACATCCGCAGCGGCATGATGCCGGTGAACGACGCCTACCCCGTGGAGGTGCTGATGCAGGCCGTGCGCCGGTATCAGGAGACGACGGGCCGGAGAGTGAGCTTCGAGTACTCCATGGTGCGGGGGGTCAACGACTCCGACGCCTGCGCTAAGCAGCTGGCCGGCCTCATCCGGGGGATGGGCGCTCACGTCAACCTCATCCCCATCAACCCGGTGGACGGCAGCCCTTATTCGGCCACCGACGCCGCCAACGTCCGGCGCTTCCAGCAGAAGCTGGAAAGCCTCGGCGTCAACGCCACCGTCCGCCGCCGTCTGGGCAGCGAGATCAGCGCCGCCTGCGGCCAGCTCCGCCGGGACGAGATGAACGGCAAAGCTTGAGAAGGAGAATCCTATGAAACTTGCAGGAAAAACAGACGTCGGCAGCGTCCGCCCCGAGAATCAGGACGACTACCGGGCAGGGGAGCTGAACAGCGACGCGGCCTGGGGCCTCGTGTGCGATGGCATGGGCGGTGCGCGGGGAGGCCGTGAGGCTTCCGTGAGCGCCTGCGACGTCATCGAGCACATCTTCCACGAGCAGTACGCCCAGTGCCTGCCCGGCGACGAGGAAAGGTTTTTGAAGCGGGCGCTCATCAACGCCAACCGCTTCGTCTTCCAGAAGGCCTCCCGGGAGGAGGAGCTGGCGGGCATGGGCACCACGGCGGTCTGCGCCCTCGTGCGGGGCGGCAGCGCCTTTATCTGCCACGCAGGCGACTCCCGGGCCTACCTCGTCCGGGACGGCAGGCTCACCCAGCTCACCCACGACCACTCCTACGTGCAGGAGCTGGTGGACTGCGGCACCATCACCGCCGAGGAAGCCGAGCATCACCCCCAGAAGAACATCATCACCCGGGCGCTGGGCGTGGACTACCGCCTCGACCCCGAGTTCACCAGCCTGCCGGTGCAGAAGGGCGATATGCTCCTGCTCTGCACCGACGGCCTCACCAACGTCCTGCCCAAGGAAAAGATCGAAGAGATCTTCACGAAGGGCGGGTTCTACGACATCCCCGACCGGCTGGTGGACGCCGCCAACGCGGGCGGCGGCCCCGACAACATCACCGCGCTGCTGCTGGGCGTGGAGCCGCTGGAGGTGAAGCATGGATAATCTCATCGGCAAGACGCTGGACGGGCTCTACACCATTCGGGAGCTCATCGGCGCAGGCGGCATGGCCAACGTCTACAAGGCCGTGGTCTCTGCCCCCGGCGGGCCTGTGCCGGAAGGCACGGTGGTGGCCGTCAAGGTGCTGCGTCAGGAGCTGATGCACGACGCCGACCTCGTCCGCCGCTTCAAGAACGAGTCCAAGGCCATCTCCCTGCTCAACCACCCCAACATCGTCAAGGTCTACGACGTCTCTGTCGGCGAAAACCTACAGTATATCGTCATGGAGTGCGTGGAGGGGATGACCCTCCGGGAGTACCTCAACGAGCGGGGCGGCAAGATCACCAGCCGGGAGACCGTCCACTTTATCGCCCAGATCCTCCGCGCCCTCGACCACGCCCACCGCAACGGCGTCGTCCACCGGGACATCAAGCCCCAGAACATCATGCTGCTGGACAACGGCCAGCTGCGGATGATGGACTTTGGCATCGCCCGCATCTCCCGGGCCGAGAACCAGATACAGAACGGCAAAAAGACCATGGGCAGCGTCCACTACATCAGCCCCGAGCAGGCGAAGGGGGAGGAGACCGACCCCAAGAGCGACATCTACTCCGTGGGCGTCATGATGTACGAGATGCTCTCGGGCAGGCTGCCCTTCGACGCCGACGACATGGTGGAGGTGGCCCGCAAGCAGATACGGGATACCCCGAAGCCGCTGGCCGAGCTTGCCCCGGAGGTGCCGACGGGCCTCGTGCAAATTACGGAACGCGCCATGGCGAAGCTGCCGGTCAACCGGTATTCCAGCGCCGCAGAGATGCTGGAGGCGCTGGACGCCTACGTGCAGGACCCCTCCGTCACGTTCCAGTATCAATATGTAAAGGAAGAACCTGAAAAGGTGGTGAATGAACCCATGCCGCAGAAACGCAGCATCCGCAGACCCCCGGAGAAACCGGCGGCGAATCCCGCCCGCCCCAAGACGAAAAAGAAGAAGCGCAGCGGCTTTATGCCGGTGCTGCTGGGCATCACGACGGCCTTTGCGCTGGCCTGTGCGGCCCTGTGCTGGACCATCCTGAACGATTCCAGCAACATCATGACCGACCGCGCCGACATCGTGCTGGGCGATTTCAGCGGCATGACCCAGGACGAGGTGAAGGCCTCTGAGCAGGTGGCCTCCGGTCAGGTGGTCGTCAACTGGGAAGAGGAGTACAGCAACGACTACGCCGCAGGCTATGTCTACAAGCAGTCGCCGGTGGCGGGCCGCACCGTCCGCGAGGGCCAGAGCGTGACCCTCACCGTCAGCCTCGGCATCCACTACGTCACCGTCCCCGACCTGACCAACTATGTGCAGGCCGACGGCGAACAGCAGCTGAAGGACCTGGGCGTGTCGGTGCTGGTCACCCAGGCCGTGGATGAGTCGGTGGCCGCAGGCTCCATCATCCGCACCGACCCCGCCGCAGGCAGTCAGGTGGCCGCAGGCACCACGGTGGTGATCTACGTCAGCCGCCCGCAGGTGGCCACCACCACCAAGGTCCCCAGCCTCATCGGCATGAGCGTGGAGGACGCCCGCACCCTGCTGGTGCAGCGGAAGCTGGGTCTGGGCAGCCAGACCGAGCAGTACAGCGACCAGCCCGTGGGCAGCATCATCAGCCAGAACCCCGGCGAGGGCGCATCGGCCAAGCTGAACACCCGGGTCAGCGTCGTGGTCAGCGCAGGCCCCGAGCCTGCACCGGAACCCGAAGCACCCAGCGAGAGCACCGCCGGCAGCGGCGGCTCCGGCGGCTGGCTGGGCGGCCTCTTCGGGGGCAGCAGCTCTTCCAGCGAGAGCACCGGCGCCAGCTCGTCTTCTTCCACCACCGGCGGCGGCGGTCTCAGCGACTGGTGGACGTCCTGGCTGGGCTGAGGGAGTAGGTATGACAGGTTATATCACAAAAGGCATCGGCGGATTTTATTACGTCAAGACGTCGGAAGGCATCGTGGAGTGCAAGCCCCGGGGCATCTTCCGCAAGCAGAAGATCACCCCCGTGGCGGGCGACGTGGTGACGCTGGAGACCGAGAACGGCGGGGCGGTCATCGCGGCCATCGCGCCCCGGCGGAACGTCTTCGTCCGCCCGCCCATGGCGAACCTCGACGTGCTGTTCCTCGTGGCAAGCACCACCCAGCCCACCCCCAGCACCCTCGTGCTGGATAAGCTCTCGGCCATCGCGGTGGACAAGGGCGTCCAGCCCGTCATCGTCTGCACCAAAGGCGACCTCGCCGAGGCGGAGTTCCTGCGCAGCGCCTACGAAAAATCGACCCTGCCCTTCATCCGCATCGACTACGCCACCGGCGAGGGTCTGGACGACATCAGGCACTGGATCAATGGCCGTCTCTGCGCCTTCTGCGGCAACTCCGGCGTGGGCAAATCCACCCTGCTGAACGCCCTCCTGCCCGATGTGGAGCGTCAGACCGCCGCCATCAGCCAGAAGCTGGGCCGTGGCCGTCACACCACCCGGGAGGTGACCATCTTTGAAGCCTTCGGGGGCCGCATCGCCGACACCCCGGGTTTCGCCAGCCTCGAGGCCAGCCGGGCGGGCTTCATCCCGAAGGAGGCTCTGGAGCACGCCTTCCCGGAGTTCGGGCCTTACCTCGGCGCGTGCCGGTTCACCGGCTGCTCCCACCGCTCCGAGAAGGGCTGCGCCGTCCGCGCCGCCCTCGCGGAGGGCAAGCTCTCCCAGACCCGCTACGACAGCTACTGCGCCATGTACGATGAGGTCAAGGATGTGAAGGAGTGGCAGAGGCCGAAGGGAATGTGAGGAAAGGCTTGCCCGTGAGCCAAAGCCTCTCCCTTTGGGAGCAACGGCGACGACCGCCGCCAGTGGCGGAAACAGGGAGGAGCTGTTGGGGCAGC
>ERZ809842.219-NODE-219-length-12706-cov-7.87764_pt1 | contig 12706 bp, 10 predicted proteins | sample MGYA00520310_ERZ809842 | MGnify/ENA primary metagenome ERZ809842 (study PRJEB31588, sample SAMN03399942) | human gut metagenome | study: EMG produced TPA metagenomics assembly of the PRJNA231909 data set (A prospective, longitudinal analysis of the... | reverse complement strand
CGTGTGCTCTTCCGATCTCCCGGCTCACTGCCCGGCCTCCGTCCCCTGCCGGAACTCGGTGGTAAAGGCGGGGTCATAGAGCTTGCTGCGCTCGTAGTTTTCGCCCAGAAAGTCGCCTACGACGATGAGGGCGGTCTTGGTGATGCCGTTTTTGCGGGTCTCCTCGGCCAGTGTGGAAACGGTGCAGCGCACCACCTTCTGCTCGGGCCAGGTGGCCTTATAGACCACAGCGGCAGGGGTATCGGGGCGGTAGCCGCCGCTCTCGAGAAGGGCCTGCCGGACTTTGTCCACCAGCCCGATGGAGAGGAAGATGACCATGGTAGCCCCGTGAGCAGCCAGCTTTGCCAGCTGTTCGGCCTCAGGGACAGGAGTGCGGCCCTCCATCCGGGTGATGATGACGGTCTGGCTGACGTTGGGCAGGGTGTACTCGGCACAGAGCGCCGCCGCCGCGCCGCAGAAGCTGGACACGCCCGGGGTGTCGTCATAGGGGATGCCGTCGGCGTCCAGCGCGTCCATCTGCTCCCGGATGGCCCCGTAGAGGCAGGGGTCGCCGGTGTGGAGGCGGACCGTGGTGCCTCCGGCCTTTTCGGCGGCGCGGATGGTGTCCAGCACCTGTTCCAGCGTCATCTCGGCGCTGTTATAGATGGCACAGCCGGGCTTCGCCAGCCCCAGCAGGGCCGGGTTGACGAGACTGCCCGCGTAGATGATGCAGTCGGCATCGGCCAGCAGGGCCGCGCCCCGCCGGGTGATGAGGTCGGGCGCGCCCGGCCCGGCTCCTACAAAATGGACCATATCTTACCTCTCCTTCACCAAAATCGTTGCGAAATAGCCCGCCGACCGGGCCGGGTCGTAATCGGTCAGGTCGGGCCAGACCTCCTCGTTCGGCAGGCCGCAGTTACAGACCATCGCGCTCCGGCTCAGAAGCCCGGCGTCGGCCAGCGCGGCCAGCGTCTCGGGCAGCTGACGGCCCGATTTCATCAGCACTTTCGCACCCGGTGCGGCCAGCACCTCAGCGGCGCAGCGTCCCGGGGCGATGGTCAGCGGCTGCTCCATGCCGCCCGTCAGGGACTGGCCCAGCCGGGCCGCAGCGGCGCAGAAGCTCGTCACGCCGGGGAGCATCACGGTCTTGCAGCCCTCGGCCTCCAGGATCTCCTGTAAATAACCGAACGTGGCGTAGACGGACAGGTCGCCGAGGTTGAGCATGGCGACATCCTGCCCGGCGTCGAGATATTCTTTCACGGCCCGGGCCGCCTCGATGTGGGCGGCTTTCTGCACCGCCGGGTCAAGGCTCATGGCGAAGCACAGCGGCAGGATGGTCTTGCCGCTCAGATCCACCGCACCTTTTGCGATGTCCAGCGCCAGCATCCCGCCCTTCGGGGTCTGGGGCGCGGCGATGACCGGGCAGTTTTCGAGGCGGCGGACAGCCTGCAGGGTCATGAGCTCCGGGTCGCCCGGGCCGACGCTGACGCCGTAAAAAGTGCCTATCCGTTTTTCCATTCGTCCAGCAGCTCCTTTGCAGTTCTGGTCTGGCCCAGCGGGCCGTATTGGTTCGAGAAGAGCACCGCGCCCACCCGGAACGCCCCGGCGGCGCGGCGGTCGAGGTGGAGCTGGATGGCGTCCAGCAGGCTGGACAGCACCGGCTCTCTCATCTCTGCTCCGTCTAAGATCTCCATGCAGGCGTCGGTGGTGGCCGCGTTCATCAGGGCCGCGCAGACGTCCCGGGACGCGCCGCAGAGGGCGGCGTGGGCGCAGAGCAGTTCGGTGCGGCAGTCGGCTGTGCGGGAGTGGGTGTTCATGACGCCGCCCGCCAGTTTGACCAGCTTGCCGATGTGGCCCACCAGCACCACCTCTTCGAAGTGGGATGCCGCCGCCATATCCATCGTATCCCCGATGAAGTTCGAGGTCTTGACCACCGGGATATTCTTCAGCGCGGGCATCTTCTCGTGGAGATAGTCGAGGCCGTAGTTGCCCGGGGCAAGGATGAGCCGCCGGGGGCTGACCGCCCGGAGCGCCGCCTGCCCCATTTCCAGCTGGATGGTGTCGAGGATGGCCTGCTGGCTCATGGGCTCGACGATGCCGCTGGTGCCGAGGACGCTGAGGCCCCCTTCCACGCCCATGTGGGGGTTGAAGGTGCGCTTCGCCGTCTCAGCCCCGCCCTCGATGGAGATGGTGACGTCAAAACCGCCCGCGTACCCGGCAGATTCGGCTTCCTTTTCCAGCGCTTCCTTTATCATGGCCCGGGGGACGTGGTTGATGGCAGCTTCGCCCACGGGCTGGTCGAGACCGGGCTTTGTCACCCGGCCCACCCCCTCACCGCCGTGGATGCGCACCTCGCCGGACAGCTCGGGCCGGAGGGCGACACTGGCGATGACCGGCAGACCGGTGGTCACGTCCACATCGTCGCCGCCATCCTTCCGGATGGCGCACTCGGCCCCTTCGCCGGACAGGCGGCAGAAGATGGGTTCTACCTCCACCACGATGCCCTTCGGGGTGCGGAGGGCCACCGTCTCGGGGGTGCGGCCGGTGAGCAGCAGCCGTGCCGCGCCCGCCGCGCCCAGCGCCGCACAGGTGCCGGTGGTATAGCCGCAGCGCAGGAGCTTCTGGCCGCTGCGGACGTAGTGCTCAAAGAGCGGGCGCTTTTCCTCCGGCGCTTTTTCTTCGCCGTAGAGGAATGCGTACTGCTCATCGGTCAGAGCATAAATTTTGCAGATGTTTTCCCGGGCAAAGGCCTTTTCCGGCGTCATGACGTCCGAGACGCCCGCCGCCGAGACGCAGACGACCTTGTCGGAAACTTTCTGCGCCAGCTCCAGCTCGTGGAGGCTCAGGATGACGGCCATCTTCTTGTCACGGGCGAGGCTTTTCAGGATGGCCAGCAATTCGGCCTTGCCCTTGATGTCGAGGAAAGACGTAGGCTCGTCCAATAATATCAGCTCCGGCTGCTGGCAGATGGCCCGAGCCAGCAGGACGCGCTGGCGCTGGCCGTCGCTGATGCGGTTGAAGTCCCGGCCCGCCAGCGCCTCGGCCCCCACGAGGGCCAGCGCGGCATGGACCTGGCGCTTATCTTCTGCCGAGAGGACACCCAGCCGCCCCGTGTAGGGGTAGCGCCCGGCGGACGCCATCTCGAAGCAGGTGGTCAGCTCGGTGCGGCGGGTGTGGGGCACCATCAGGGCCATTTTGCGGGCGCGCTCCGGGCCGGAGTAGTCCGCGAGATCTTTGCCGTCCAGCAGCACAGCGCCCCCCTGAGGGGCCAGCTGAGCTGCCAGCGTCTTGAGCAGGGTGGATTTGCCCGCGCCGTTGGGGCCGATGAGGGTGAGGATGGTCCCCTTCTCGACGCCGAGGCCGATGTGCTCTATCAGGGGCGTTTTGCCGTGGCCGATGGCAAGGTCCTCGGCGCGGCAGTAGAATTTCGGATCGCTCATTCCCGGCCCTCCTGTGTCTGGCGGCGCACCAGCAGCCAGATGACCACCGGCGCACCAAAAACTGCCGTCACCGAGCTGATGGACAGCTCAGTGGGCGCGAACAGGCTGCGGGCGATGAGGTCGCAGAGCAGGCAGAACGCTGCCCCGCCCAGACAGCAGCCCGGCAGAACATAAAGGGGCTTTGCGCTGCCCAGCAGGTTCTTGACCAGATGCGGCACCGCGATGCCCACAAAGGAGATGGGGCCTGCAAAGGCCGTCACGCAGGCGGAAAGCAGGCTGGACAGCAGCACGAGGGCCGTCGAGAAGGCCCGCACCGGCACGCCGACGCTCCTGGCGTAGCTCTCGCCCATCTGGTAGGCCGCCATGGGCTTCGAGAGCAGGAACGCCGCCGCCAGCGCGGGCAGCACCACGCAGGCCGCTGCACCCACGTTGGCCCAGGTCATGCCGGAAAAGCTGCCCATCGACCAGTTGTGGAGATTGACGATGTTGGAGTCCTGAGCGAAAGTCACCACGATGTCGGTGACAGCCGAGCAGATGTAACCGATCATGATGCCGCAGATGACGAGGATGCTCATCCGCGGCACCCGCCGGGCCACCACCAGCACAAAGGCCATCGCCGCCATCGAGCCTGCAAAGGCGGCGATGATGAGGGTGGCCGAGCCGGTGAGCAGCCCCTGCTGTAAAAACACCACCATCGTCAGGGCCACCGCCAGCTTTGCGCCGCTGGACACGCCCATGACGAAGGGGCCGGCGATGGGGTTGGCGAAGAAGGTCTGCAGGAGGTAGCCCGCCGCCGAGAGGGCCGCGCCCAGCAGCACGACCATGACCGCCCGGGGCAGACGGAGCTGGAGCACGATGCCCACGGCCAGCGCATCTTCGCCCCGGCCCAGCAGAGCCGCCGCCACCGCGCCGGGCGTCAGGGACACACTGCCCCAGAACAGGTTGAGTGCAAACAGCACCGCGACCCCCGCCGTGAGGGCGAGGTACGCGAGGCTGAGGCGGCGGGTGGTGGTCATGACAAAGCTCCTTTTTTTATACGATGCGCTGTAAGAAACGGAGGGACGCCGGGTCGGGCGAGCCCTCGGTGAAGACGAGGTTCATATCCGAGATGAGGTCGGCCAGCTCCATGCTCTGCTGGAAGAGGCTCTGGGCCGTACACCAGCAGTCGCCGGACTGGACGGCCTTGAAATCTGCCAGCATCGGGCATTTTTCGATGAGCTGGTCACGGGTCTCCACCACGCCCTCGATGGTGCTGTTGTAGATGAGGACGTCGGCGTCCCTGGCCCGGGCGTAGAAGGTCTCCAGCGGCAGCTTGATGGTGGACTGGGCCGACGTCTCCCCCTCGAGGTCGTCGAAGATGTAGACGCCGCCGGCCATCCCCACCATCTGGGCCACATAGTCGCTGGTGCGGCGGACGGTGATGAGGTTATTGGTGGTGATGGAGAAGAAGGCCGCGGTCTTGCCGGTGTTCTCCTGCTCGAGGATGGGGGCCACCTGCTCCACCTTCTGGCGAAAGACCTCTTCCGCCATCTCAGTCTTATTCAGCAGGATGCCGTAGAGCTTGAGCCACTCCATCCGGGCCAGCGGGCCGCTCTCGTAGCTCGAGCGCTCCACGAGGACCGGCACGCCGAACTTTTCCAGCTGCTCCTTGACCTCGGGGTCGTGGAGCACCATAGTGTTCTCGATGGCGAGGGTGCAACCGACGGCAAGGATGCGCTCATAGTCCGGGGCGCTGTACTTGCCCGCGTAGGCGATGCGGCCCTCCTGCATGGCCTGTCTGGCCTCTTCCACATACCAGCCATCGGCCTTCGTGCCGGAGAGGGCGATGCTGTCCAATGCGTCCAGATGGACGAAGAGGTCCATCACCGAGGTGGAGACGAGATAAATATGATCCAGCGGCTGGCGCAGCACCACAACGTCCTCGGGCAGGTCGTCCACCTCGGCGGCCCCCTCGGGGACGACGAGGAACCGCCCGGTGTCCGGGATGTCGATCATCACATAGCCGCCCTCATAGCAGTCGGCGGAAAACTGGGTGGCATAGTCCAGCGGATAGCTGTGGTCGAACACGAGGGATGCTGTATTGGCCGGGGCGGTCTTGTGCTGCCCGCAGCCCGCAAGGGTGAGGGCGGCGGCAGGCAGGGCTTTCAGGAAATTACGGCGTTTCATCGTTACTTTGCCTCGATCAGGGATGCAGAGGCGAAGGTCAGCGTATACTCGATCTCATGCGGGGTGCTCATGGCGACGGTATCGCCCACCACATCCAGCGGGGTGTCGAGAGCCGCGACGGGGATCTCGAAGGTAGAGTTGCCCTCGGTGTTGGTGGGCAGATACTTCTCGCCGTCCACCAGCATATAGTCGTAGTTGGGGCTGGACCAGACGATGGTGGCGGTCATCCTGCCGTCGGCCACGGTCAGGACCGCAGGGCTGTCCACGGTGGCACGGCCGGAGCCGCCCTCGAGGGTCACGTCGCAGGTGTAGGTGCCGTCGGCAGGTGCTTCCGCCGCAGCAGGCTGGGCGTTGGCGACACGGACGGTATGGTCGTACCACTTGCCCTTGGTGCCGAGGATGGCCAGCTGGAAGTCCGTGTCCAGAGCCTCCACCGGGATGTCGAAGCCGTAGACCTCATCGGACAGGCCGTCGGAGTAGGTGACGGTGTCGGTGGTGGGCTGGAGCCAGTCGGCCTCGTGGGCCTCGGCGTCAGCGGCCATGCCGACGTAGAGGTTGACGATCTTCTTGGAGGCGAGGCTGACGTGGAAGGTCATCTGACCGTCCTTCACAGTCAGGGTCCCCTTGCCGTCGTTGGCCTCGTTGGCATGGAACATGGAGCTGTCGGTGTCAAAGTCGGCGGTGTAGACGCCATCGGGCAGAGCGGCTTCTGCCGCCGGTTCGGAAGCTGCCTCGCTCACGGCAGAGGAGGCCGCAGCCTCGGAGGAAGCGGCAGAGCTGGCCGGGGCGCCGGATGCGCCGCAGCCGACGAGTGCACCAGCCAGCACAGCGCCGGCCAGCAGAAGAGCAAATTTATGGTTCAGTTTCATGATGATATACCTCGAAGTCTCTATTTTACAGAAAAGATTATAACACGCAATGGCCCGAATTCAAAGCAGGCCGAAAAAGAAATTGCCCGAAAAGGCACTCCTTTCCGGGCAATCATAAACTTATGCTCAGCCGTTCAGGGAATCGACAGCGGCCTTGGTGTGTGCGACGTAGAGCTGCTGGATGTCAGTGACCTCGCCCAGACCGGCGATCTGGCACTCGACGGAGTCGAATTCGCCGGAGGCCTCGAACTGGCTCTTCCAGGAATCCTCGTCGTCACCCGCCATATCGTTGTTGGCGTGGTCGCCTGCAACGACCATCAGGGGACGCAGGACGACCTTGGTGTAGCCGGCGGCCTTGACAGCCTCGATGACGTTCTCGCAGGCAGTCTCCTCCGGCTCGCCCTCGACGGTGCCGATAAAGACGTTCTTGTAGCCCAGAGCGTTCATCTGAGACTGCATCTGGGTGTAGCTCACCTTTGCGGTGTGAGAGGTGCCGTGGCCCATGAAGACGAAGGCGGTGCCGTCCTCAGCAGCGGCGTCCAGACTGTCGAAGCCGGCGGTCTTGACGGCCTCGGCGGTGATGGCCTTGGCGACAGCCTCCTTGTCGGCGTTGATGACGGTGGCATCGCTGCCCACCTCGCCCAGCAGAGGCTCGGCGATGGCGACGGACTCGAACTTATCGCGGTAGCTGTCCACCATCTCCATCATCTCGTCGTACTCCGCGCCATGCATCAGATGGGTGGGCTGGACGACCAGATTCTTCACGCCGTTGGCAACAGCGCGCTCCAGAGCCTGCTCCATGTTGTCGATCTTCTCGCCATCACGGGCCTGAACATGGTTGATGATGATCTGTGCGGTGAAGGCACGGCGGACAGACCAGTCGGGATATGCGGCCTGGATGGCATCCTCGATGCCCTTGATGTCCGCTGCGCGGCTGTCGTTGAAGGAGGTGCCGAAGCTGACGACCAGGATCTCGTTGTCGCCGATGTTGTCCTGGTTGCGGGGGTCGTCCTTAGAGGCGTCGCCGGTGTCGCGGCCAAAATACTCGGGGCTTGCCTCTTCGCCCTCGACCATCTCCTTCTGGGCGTCGGTCAGAGCGTCCCATGCGGCCTTTGCGGCCTCACACTGAGCGTCGGTGTTCTCGTTGCGCTCCTGCACATAGATGGCGTCGATGAGGTCTGCCACATTCTTTGCTGCCATTTCATCAGCCTCCTCGCTGCTCACCTCGCTGGCGGCAGCAGAGCTTGCGGCGGTGCTGCCGGCGGCAGTGGAAGAAGATGCACCGCAGCCGGTGAGCACACCGGCGCACAGGGCCAGTGCGGCGGCAGCGGCGGTGACGCGCTGCCAGTTCTTGTTGGTTGCCTTACGCATTGTTTGAGTCCTTTCTGTTGTGTGGAATGTACGTTTCCGATAGAAAGGGTACGAAACGGGGGCCAGCTCAAACGAAAAAGAGCCTTTTCACCGCGCGGAAGGCACAGCAAAAAGACCCTTTGAACGTTCGGGCTTTTTGGTACGACCAATTCCTCGTGATCCGGAGCCGGACGCTCCTGTACCAACAGCGGGCAGGTTTCCTGACTGAAAGCTCATCGCCCGCTGCCGCCTTCCCAGAGGCAAAGCCTCCAGTGACCGGCGCTGAGCGCCAAGGCAGCGGACTCCCTTATCACAGTGACGAGATCGCGCGGGACTCGCACCCGCTTCCCTTTTACCCTCCCGGCCGGGGACGAAGCCCCGGCGGCAGGCACCTGCTGTTTTCTATTCAGACGAGGTGAAGTATAGCACACTCCGCCCTAAAATGCAATATCTCAGCCCTCCTGCGGCACGGTCCAGACCATGCCCAGCGCTTCGAGCTTTGCGATGCGCTCCGCCGTCAGCTTTTTCTCGGCACAGGCGTAGTTTTCGCGCATCCGGCGGACCCAGTCGCCGAGGCAGAAGCCGTCTTCGGTCTTATAGTTCACCGGCACCAGCAGATCGCCGTGGGCGGCGCAGTACTCTTCGGCACGGCGGAACGCCCCGGCCCACTTGGCCTCCCGGGCGTCCCACTGCATCCCGATGGCGTCCAGCAGAGCGATATGCTCCGGCGTCACCTGGAACGAGCCGGGCCGGGCCTTGCGGGCAGCCCGGAGGTTCGAGATCCAGACGCCCAGACGGAAGCCGTTCTCGTCCACGTATCCGGCAGGCACGAGGAGGCTGCCCTTCTTCTCGGCGTAGAGCCTGGCGCTCTGGTAGTTGTCCAGCCAGTTCTGCTCCCGCACGCTGCACGCGGGCGGCACCGGGGCGCTGAGGCGTCGGCCTTTTTCGCCCTTGAACAGCTCTTTCAGGGCCGCGCGGCGCTCGGCGGAGAGCTTTTTGCCCTCCCGCAGCATCTGCTTCTGACGGGACAGCCAGCTGCCCAGCCAGATGCCGTCCTCCGTCCGGTACTGGGCCGGAACGGCCAGACTGCCGTGCTCCTTTTTGTATTCCACGGCCAGCTCGTAGCGGTGCTGCCACGAGTCGGTCTTTTCCCAGTTCATGCCCAGCTCGTCCAGCAGGGCTTTCCGCTCCGGCGTCACCCGGGCGCTGCTGCGCTCGGGGTTCTGCCATGCGTACCGCTGGCGGGACACCCACTTGCCCAGCAGGATGCCGTCTTCGTCGGTGTACTCGGTGGGGACGTCGAGGTTCCCGTGGGCGGCGTGGTACTTCACGGCGGCTTCATAGGCGGTCTGCCACTTGCGGTCGTTCCGGTTCGTCCAGTCCACTTCCAGCGCTTCCAGCTTTTCGATCTGGGCGTCGGTCAGCACACCTTCTTTATAAGCGGCGCGCTGACTGCCCAGCCAGACGCCCAGCGCCATGCCGTCCGGTGTGACGTACTTGACGGGAATTTCCAGCGTGTGATGTTCCAGATAATACTGGACGGCGGCGGCATAGCTCTTCTCCCAGAGGATGCTGCCGGTGTCCCACACCATGCCCAGTGCCTCGAGGCGCTCGACGCGGTCTGGCGGCAGGTTCCCGCTCAGATAGCGCTGGCGGTTGTAGACGATCCACTCGCCCAGCGCAAAGCCGTCCTTATCCTTATAATGGACCGGCACCAGCAGGTCGCTGTGGCTGCCGCGGTACCGCCGGGCCGAAGCACAGCCCTTCTCCCACGCCAGCTCGAGCCGCTTTTTCCAGTTCATGCCGATTTTGTCCAGCCGGGCGGCCTGCTCGGCGGTGAGGCAGCCCTTTTTCTTTCCGGCCCGGACAAGGCGCTGGTTTTCCAGCCAGCGGCCCACGGCCACGCCCCCGAAGCGGTAGGAGCGAGGCACGTCCAGCGTCTTTCCCTCTACCGTCATCTGCTTTGCGGCGGCATAATAGCGCTCCCAGTCGGAGTCCAGCGCGCGGCGGAGCTGCCGGTAAGCCCGGCGGCAGGCAGAGAGAGGCTCTTCCAGCGGGAAGGCTTCTGCCCCCGCCGCGCTGCACTCCTTCCGCAGCTGCTGCACACAGGTCAGCGCCTCAAAGGCCGCGCTCAGCTCTGCCACCGGCACACTGCCGCAGGCCGCAAGGGCGCGGGCCAGCATCTGCCGGTATGCGGCCGGTCCAGCGCTGCGGCGCACCAGCACCACGCCCGAGATCCCGGCCAGAGGAGCCTGCACCGCCGGGCCGTTGGCACAGACCAGCAGCCGGAGGGTGGCCGCTTCGTCGGCCGCAAAGCCTTCTGCATCCTTATAAATATGTGTTCCTGCACCAAACAGCTTCTCGGCCTGCTCTGCGGTCTGCGCCGTCGCTGCATCATCCTCGCAGAGGACGAGGCAGCGGCCGGCAGCATCCGGGAGCCACTGCGCCAGCAGCTGTTCCACCGGCGGAAGCTTTTCTACGGCGAGGCTCAGAGCCTGATATTTCTCGGCGTTGGGGTCAGGGCAGCCCGGCAGATGGAGGTTCTTCACCTCAGCACGGAGGCGGGCCATCCCATCTTCCAGCGGCCAGAGCAGGGCCGTATAGGAGGCCGGCATGGGCAGCAGGCCCTCGGCCATCGCCCCGCCCAGCGCCAGCGGCTCCACGATGGCGTCGGCCAGCATCTCCTCGGCGGCGCGGCAGCTGCCGCCCGGGGCATCCGGCTCTCCCAGAGCCAGCAGCTTTGCCCCCGGGCAGAGGCGGAACAGGGGCTGGACACAGTCGGTCCAGTCCTTTGCGCTCATCTCCCTCCAGCCGTCCAGTACCAGCAGGCCGGGCCGGAACTCAGCCAGCGCCACCCAGCCCAGCGCATTCTGCACGGCCAGCTGCTCGCAGCTCATCAGCCGCACCCGGCCGCCCAGCGTCCGGCCCAGCCGCTTTGTCAGGGCGCGGCGCAGCTCCAGACGGGCAGCGCAGGACACCACCCAGAGCACGCGCATCTCGGGGTGGGCGTCCAGCAGCTCCCACACGATGCAGCCCTTGCCCGTACCCGCCGGGCGCACCAGCGCAGCACAGTTTTTCTGCTGCAGTCCAGCCTCCGCTGCACGGCAGGCTGTTTTATTTGAACCATCTACCAAAATCGACATATCTTATCCTTTCTGCCCCTTCCGAGGGTTCAGAAATTCGCTTTTTCTGCAAAAAAGAAACGCGCCTGCGCAAAGCCGGCTTTCCTGCCTGCGCTGCGCCTGCGTTTTTCTGCAAAAATGTTACTTTCATGCTCTATTTTTATCATAAAAGTTTATTTCTTGTCAAGATGATTTGCACAGATTTTTCCAAATAATTTTACATCCCCTTTTTTCCGGAAATTCCGGGGCCGTTCCCTGCTGGCCGTTGACGGCGGGGACAGTTGGTGGTAGACTTTTTTCATCGGCTCCCCTTTTGGCGGGAGACTCCCCTATTTATGATATGTGAGGTAATCGATATGAACATCATCCGCACCGAAAAAGCTCCCGGCGCCATCGGCCCCTACTCTCAGGGCTACACCGTGGGCGGTCTCGTCTTCACCTCCGGCCAGATCCCGGTAGACCCCGCCACCGGCGCAGTCGCCGAGGGCATCGCCGCACAGGCTGACCAGAGCTGCCGCAATGTGGGCGCTATCCTCGAAGCTGCCGGCGTGGGCTTTGACAAGGTGGTCAAGACCACCTGCTTCCTGGCCGACATCGCCGACTTTGCCGCTTTCAACGAGGTGTACGCCAAGTATTTCACCTCCAAGCCCGCCCGCAGCTGCGTGGCCGTGAAAGACCTGCCCAAGGGCGTGCTCTGCGAGATCGAAGCCATCGCTGAGGCCTAAGCCGCCTTTTCAGCACAAAGAGGGGCCGTCTGCACTCTATTCCGGGTGCAGACGGCCCCTTTTGTCTGCCTTCGATTCCAGTTTTTCATGCTGACTAGCTTTCTTAGCCGGAGAAATTGACTTCGTTTTTCGCTTTTGTTACAATAGAATCGAACTTTTGCAAAAGATTTCCGGCCAAATTTGAAAGAGAGGTCCCTGCCCATGTCCAATTCCCGTGTTGAAAGCCACAGCCGCGCCGAATTGCGCAACAGGATCATCAGCACAGCCACCCTGCTCGAGATCCTGTTGTCCGGCCTCGTCCTCATCGGCCTGCTGCTGTCGATGGTGCCGCTGCTGCAGTGGATGCCCGGCCTGCTGTTCGACGGCAACGACGCCGAGGTGAGCATCTTCTTACAGCGGGCGCTGGACATCGTCATCGGCATCGAGTTTATCAAGATGCTGGCCAAGCACAGCCCCGGCTCCAGCCTCGAAGTGCTGCTCTACGCCATCGCCCGCCACATGGTGGTGGGGCACGAATCCGCCCTGGAGAACCTGCTGAGCGTAAGCGCCATCGCCCTCATCTTCGTCGTGCGGAGGTTCTTCTTCGTACCGGCCTTCGGCGCTCATCTGCCCGACGGCCACCCCGCACCCGACCTCACCCCTTCCCAGAGCGGCATCCCGGAAGATGAATTTGCCGCCCGGCTGCGCAAGCACCTCAGCCGTAAGTCTGCTGAACGGGAAGAGACCATTGCCATCGAAGACCCCGCGTATGAGGACAACACCGATACCCTCTTGGAGACCGACGCGAAATAACTCTGCCAAACAGCAAAACGCCCCGCAGGGCGCTCGTCGAGAGCTGCCTGCGGGGCATCTTTTTATGCTTAGCTTCTCTTGTGCTTCTGGCCGAAACGGTACTCCTTGCCGTCCCGGATGCGCTGGATGTTGGAACGGTGCATCCAGATGACCATGCCGCCCATGATGGCAGCGCCGACGGTGCAGACCACCACGTCCCGGGTCGGCAGGCCGCGCATGAGGCTGTACACCAGCGTCAGATCGGAAGAGCGTCGTGTAGGGAA
>ERZ809842.151-NODE-151-length-18244-cov-9.68805_pt1 | contig 18244 bp, 18 predicted proteins | sample MGYA00520310_ERZ809842 | MGnify/ENA primary metagenome ERZ809842 (study PRJEB31588, sample SAMN03399942) | human gut metagenome | study: EMG produced TPA metagenomics assembly of the PRJNA231909 data set (A prospective, longitudinal analysis of the... | reverse complement strand
TGCCCAAGATAGTTAGCTGGAAACGGCTTGTGAAAATAGGTAGCCGCCGACTTGATCAAAACGCTCTAAGAGAAATCTTGGAGCGTTTTCTTTTTGCTTTTTTCGTCCAAAGCTCTTACCGATGAAAAAATTTCCCAGTTCCTGCATGAAAATGCCGTCCTCAATCGTATATAGGATAAAGGTGTCTGCAATGCGGCAGGAATGCCAAGGAGGACAGCATGAAGCTTTTATTCAAACAGCGTGCATTTACCTGGTTTGACAGCTATGACATTTACGACGAAAACGAAAATACGGTCTATGTCGTGAAAGGGCAGCTCTCGTGGGGACACTGCCTGAAAATATTCGACGCCAGCGAGGAGCATGAGCTGGGTACCGTGAAGGAGCAGATTTTTTCCTGGTGGCCCCAATTCGAACTTTACGAGGGGAGCGACTGCATCGGCACCCTGAAAAAAGAACCGTGGGGCTGGTTCAAACCACGGTATAATATCGACTTCAACGGCTGGCACATCGAAGGCGACTGGACGGAATGGGACTACACCATCACCGGGCCGGATGGGGAAAAGGTGGCGGCGATCTCAAAGGAGCTGCTCCACTGGACGGATACTTATGTGCTGGACATTGCAGATCCGGAGGATGCGCTGTATGTGCTGATGTTCGTGCTGGCCATCGACGCGGAAAAGTGTTCTCGGAACTAAAAAGCGGCCCTGCCATGGAATTCTCCACATGGCAGGGCCGTTTTGGTTGAATGCCGATTAAACTTTCTTCGCAAATATGATGCCGATGGTGCCAGGGCCGGAGTAGCCGCCGATGGTCGTGCCGATGTCGGTCTCAATAATGTTCTCAAACTTGCCGTATTTGCGCAGACCGGCTTTGATGGCCTCCATGCAGCCGGGTTTGGGCTGGCAGGACGAGATAAAGACCATGCTGTTGTCGATGTCGTCCCGGCCATCCAGCAGGTCGGTGATGTACTTGCCCACGCAGATGGGCAGGCTGCCGCGGTACTTCCTGACGACCTTCAGCTCACCGCCGATGATGGCGAGGCTGGGTTTGATGCCCAAGTAAAATGTAAATCTTTTATGAAGCGTCAAAAAGTATCTCGCAAAGCCGCGGATTCTGTACACAAAGCACAAAAGTGCCGTTCAATTTATAGTTCTTTCCGAAAATTCGCTCCGAAGTGTTTATTTTGTGCTCCAAAAATTATATAATACTATGTGTCACTAGAATGGATACGGTCTGCCCAGCGGCCGTTTATATTATTGGAGGTTGCTTTCTATGTTCATGTACACCGACTACACCCAGCATTTGCTGGATAATGTGAAGAAGATACACTTCATCGGCTGCGGCGGCAGCGGTATGTATCCTCTCATCCAGATCCTCTCCGCAAAGGGCTACGACATTTCGGGCAGCGATGTGCTGGACGGCAGCATCATCCGCTCCGAGCGGGAGATGGGCGTCAAGGTCACGCTGGGCCACAGCGCTGATAATGTGGTCGGTGCAGACCTGGTGGTCTACTCTGCCGCCATCGCAAAGGACAATGTGGAGCTGAATGCGGCAGCCTCCTACGGCATCACGACGGTGGAGCGCAGCGTTCTGCTGGGCTATGTGAGCCGTCTGTACAAGCAGAGCATCTGCGTCTCCGGCACCCACGGCAAGACCACGACCACCTCCATGATCACCACGGCGCTGGAGCTGGCAGGCCGCGACCCCTCTGCGGTCATCGGCGGCAAGCTGCCCCTCATCCACGGCTACGGCAAGGCCGGCAAGGGCGATGACATCGTCATCGAAGCCTGCGAGTTCTCCGAGACCTTCCTGAAGCTGACTCCCTACCTCTCCGTCGTGCTGAACATCGACAACGACCATCTGGACTACTACGGCAGCATGGGTGAGCTGAAGTTCGCCTTCAAGCGCTTTGCCCTGATGACCCAGTTCATGATCTTCGCCAACGCCGACGACAAGAACACGATGGACGTCATGTACACCCTTGACCGCCGTGTGTGCACCTTCGGCATCGACAACGACGGCGATTATCAGGCCATCAACGTGCAGGAGTATAAGCCCGGCTTCTTCGAGTTCGATTTGAAGGAGTGGAGCAAGGTCACGGGCCACATCCGTCTGGCTGTGCCGGGCCGTCACAACATCTATAATGCGCTGGCCATGTGCGCGGTCTGCCGTTTTGCGGGCCTGACGGTGGAGCAGTGCGCCGCCGCTGCCGCAAGCTTCAAGGGCGCAGGACGCCGTTTCGAGGTCTACGGTGAGTGCAACGGCGCTGTGGTGGTGGATGACTACGCTCATCACCCCACCGAGCTGCGTGCGACCCTGAACACCGCCAAGGAACTGGGCTACAAGCGCCTCATCGCCGTCCACCAGCCGTTTACATACAGCCGCACCAAGATGCTGTTCAACGACTTCGTGGATGTGCTCAAGATCCCCGATGTGGCAGTCATCACCCCCATCATGGGCAGCCGTGAGCCCAACGACCCCACCATCACCAGCGCAAAGCTGGCCGCTCAGATCCCCGGCTCGGTGCTGGTGGACAGTCTGGAGGCTGCTGCCGACTGGGTGAAGCAGAACGCCCGGGAAGGCGATCTGGTCATCACGCTGGGCTGCGGCGACATCTACAAGGCCAGCAAGATGATGGTCGCTGACAATAACAAGTAAATCCCAAAAGAGATAGCAACGCCCCTGCATCGGCTGAAATGGCTGACGCGGGGGCGTTTTATTTGCCCCTGTTCGTGAATTTGTAAAAATTGCATAACATATACCGGGGCGTTTCGGAAATATCATGAAAATCAAGAATAATATTGACAGATTGGGGGGGGGGGGGGTATAATAATGTCGTGGGCTGACGACCGGAAAGGGACAGATGGCCCATGAAATTTATTTGAACATGTGGGAGGCAAAAAATCATGAAAATGGCAAAGAAACTTCTGGCTCTCGTCCTCACCGGCGTCATGGCAATGTCTGTTCTGACCGGCTGTGGAAGCACCGCTTCTCGTCAGGCTGCTGGCAAGCTGGAGGGTATGCTGGAGGGTATGCTGAAGGAAGCAAACCCCAATGCTACCGTTGAGGTCGGCAGTGAAGAACTGGCAAATAAGGCTATCGAGGCTGCAACGACTGATGACGGCAAATTCGAGACTAACGCAAAAAAGAATATCAAAGCTGCTCTGAAGGAGGGCAACAATGACAAGTACGTCTGGTACGCCTACTTCGAAGCCGAGGGTAAGAATGAGACTGACAAGGCTCAGGCAATCGCCAATGAGATTCTGAAGACAGAGACTGACGGTTCTGTAACGATCGGCACGAATAAAGCTGTTAATTTCCTGTATGTCGGGATCCCCGGCAAGTATAATATTAAAGCCGGCGATGAGTTCGTGCTGAGTATGAAGGAGTTTACCGTCACCAGTGATGATGGCAAGACCACGACTGACTGGATCATGGCTGTTGTCACCTGCAAGGCTGTTGAGAACAAGTAAGCCTTTGGCACAACTGAGCAATTCTTTATTTCTTCAATAGAAAATGCAGCCAAGGCCCGGGGTGGAGACACCCCGGGCCTTGGTGTTTGTTTTTTCCGGCAAGACAGCAAAAATGGGGGCCGCCGCACGTTCGTGCAGCGGCCCCCTCGGGATGATTTACAGATTGAAGTAGCGCTTTGCGTTGTCGAAGCAGATGCCCTTGACGATTTTCTCCAGAGCCTTCTCGTCGTTGGGATACTCGCCGTCCTCGACCCACTGACCGATGAGGTTGCAGAGGATGCGGCGGAAGTAATCGTGGCGGGTGTAGCTCAGGAAGCTGCGGCTGTCGGTCAGCATACCGACGAAGTTGCCCAGCAGGCCGAGGCTGGCCAGACGGGACATCTGCTCTTCCATGCCGATCTTGTGGTCGTTGAACCACCATGCGGAGCCGTGCTGGATCTTGCCCGGGATCTCGCTGTTCTGGAAGCAGCCGAGGATGGTGCCGATCTGAGCATCATCGCCGGGGTTCAGGCTGTAGATGATGGTCTTGGGGCACTCGTCGGTGTCGTTCAGGGCGCTCAGCAGGGCTGCGATCTGGCCGCCGCAGGTAGCGGTGTTGATCATGTCAAAGCCGGTGTCGGGTCCCAGCAGGGTGTTCATCTTGCGGTTGACGCCGCGCAGGCAGTTGTAGTGGATCTGCATGGCGATGCCGAGGCGGTGATACTGCTTGCCCAGATGGATGAGGATGTAGGTCTGATACTTCTCAGCCTCTTCCGGAGTGCAGGTCTCGCCGGCCATGACCTTCTGGTAGATGGCGTTGACCTCTTCCGTGGTGGCCTCACGGTAGGGGATGTAGTCCAGACCGTGGTCGGAAGCGCGGCAGCCCATCTTGGCAAAGAACTCGATGCGGTCGGTCAGAGCGCTGGTGACGCAGTTGATGCAGGCCAGCTTGTCCTTGCCGACAGCAGCGGCCAGCTTGCCCATGTACGCAGCAAAGCCGGGCTTGTTGATGTTGAGGACCTTGTCGGGGCGGAAGGAAGGAGCCACGGTGAACTTGATGGTGGGGTCTTCCTTGATCTTCTTGTGCCACTCGAGGCTGTCGATGGGGTCATCGGTGGTGCCGATGAAGGCCACGTTGCTCTGCTCGATGAGGCCGCGGACGGTCAGCTTGGGGTCGTGCTGGAGCTTGTCGTTGCACAGGTTCCAGACTTCCTCGGCGGTGTCGCCGTTCAGCACGCCGTCGTAGCCGAAGAAGGTGTGCAGCTCCAGATTGGTCCAGTGGTACATCGGGTTGCCGATGGCCATGGGCAGAGCCTCAGCGAACTTCTGGAAGCGCTCGCGGTCAGGCTTGTCGCCGGTGATGTACTCCTCAGGCACGCCGTTGGAGCGCATGACGCGCCACTTGTAGTGGTCGCCGAAGTAGCTGCCGTCCGGGTTGCGGCCGCCCAGCCAGACCTGAGCGATGTTGTCGAAGCGGCGGTTCTCGTAGATCTCACGGGGAGGAATGTGGCAGTGATAGTCACAGATGGGCATATCCTCAGCGTAAGCGTGGTACAGGTGCTGTGCGGTGGGCGACTGGAGCATGAACTCCTTATCCATAAATGCTTTCATGGTCAGAACTCCTTTTTTCAATGGTCATGACAGTTTGAAACATTCTTATAGTAGGGGATCGGCCTGCTCCGTGCAAACAGGCCATTCCTGCCTTTAGTATACCGGAAAATGCCGATGTATACAACTGAAAAACTGCCCAAAAATCTCGTGCGGACTTGTACAATTCGCTGGTTTTTATAAAAACGACCCCGTTCCCGGCAAAAAACTGTTGAGAAGCACTTGACTTATTTGTATACAACAGCATAAAATAGAGGCAGAGAAGGGCGCAGCTCAGGCTGCCCCCCGTGAAAGGCAAAGCAATCTGATAAAAGGAGACACTCAAATGGAAACTTTGAATTACAAGGTCCTGAAAAGCACCGGCTACAACGGTTATATCCTCAAGGACGCACCCGTCAAGGTGATGCAGTTCGGCGAGGGCAACTTCCTGCGCGCATTCGTGGATTACTTCTTTGATATTGCCAACGAGAAGGCTGGCTACAACGGCAAGGTCAAGCTCATCCAGCCCATCGCAAACTTCCCCCAGATGGCGGACTGGATCAACGAGCAGGAGGGTCTGTACACCCTGTACCTGCGCGGCAGCGAGAAGGGCCAGAAGGTCGATGCAAAGCGGGTCATCTCCTGCGTGCATGACTGCGTCTGCCCCTACTCCGAGGGCAAGTGGGACGAAGTGCTGGCTCTGGCCCGCTCTGAGGACCTGGAGATCGTCGTCTCCAACACCACTGAGGCCGGCATCGCCTACACGCAGGGCGACAGCCAGTTCGACCAGGTCCCTCCCAACAGCTTCCCCGCAAAGCTGACCCGCGTGCTCTACGAGCGCTACACCGCCTTCAAGGGCGCTGCGGACAAGGGTCTGGTCATCCTCTCCTGCGAGCTCATCGACAACAACGGCAAGGAGCTGCAGAAGTGCTGCAACAACTACGCGAAGGACTGGGACCTCGACGCTGCCTTCATCGACTGGATGAACAACGCCAACACCTTCTGCTCCACTCTGGTGGACCGCATCGTCCCGGGCCGCATCCGTGACCCGAAGGAGATGGCTGCTCTGGAAGAGGCCAACGGCTACACCGATAAGGCTCTGGATGTCGGCGAAGTCTTCGGCGTCTGGGTCATCGAAGGCCCCGATGGTCTGGAGGACAAGCTGCCGTTCAAGAAGGCCGGCGTCAACGTCATGGTCGTCCCCGATGTCACCCCCTACAAGAAGCGCAAGGTCCGCATCCTGAACGGTGCTCACACCGGTTTCGTTCTGGGCGCATATCTGGCCGGCTTCGACATCGTGCGTGACTGCATGCACAACGACACCATCCGCGGCTTCATGAACAAGATGCTGCACGAGGAAGTCATCCCCACCCTGCCTCTGGACAAGAAGGACCTCGAGGAGTTCGCTTCTGCTGTGCAGGACCGCTTCAACAACCCGTTCATCAACCACGAGCTGATGAGCATCTCCCTGAACTCCACCTCCAAGTGGAAGGCCCGCAACATGCCTTCCTTCCTGGCTTATATCGAGGAGCAAAAGAAGCTGCCCAAGTGCCTGACCATGTCTCTGGCTGCTTACATCGCTTTCTACTCCAACGACATTCAGGAGCGCACTGCTGACGGCCTCATCTGCAAGCGCCCGGCAGGCAACACCTACAAGATCCAGGATGACGCATGGGCTCTGGACTTCTACTATGCACACAAGGACGACACCGCTGCTCAGCTGGTGAACGCCGTTCTGACCAACACCCAGATGTGGGATCGGGACCTGACCAAGATCGAGGGCCTCGAGGCCGCTGTTCTGGCAGACCTGGAGCTCATCCGCACCGAGGGCGCCGAGGCTGCTTACAAGAGCTGCCTGTAAGCTGAAAATTTGCACAAAAGGGCTGCTGCTTTGGGCAGCAGCCCTTTTGGCTTAGAAGATGGTTTCGTAAGCAGGGTGCGCCGAACGACGAGAATTTTTGCCCGCAGACAAGGCGATTTTCCGCAGCGATCCTCGGCGGATTGCAAGGGAAAGCAACGCAGTATGCGCGCAAAAAAGGCCGTTCGGGCGGTGTGCAATGCTTATGAAAACAGCTTCTTATAAGAAAGTAGGAGAAAAACTATGCCGCAGGCGATCCATATCAGCCCCATCGACAACGTAGTTGTCGCTCTGCATCCCATTGCCAAGGGTACCCTCGTCGAGGTGGACGGCCTTGCCGTCACCGCGCTGGAGGACATCCCTCAGGGCCATAAGATGGCCGTCAAGCCCATCAAGAACGGCGAGAATGTCATCAAGTACGGCTTCCCCATCGGCCACGCCACCGCCGACGCTGAGCCGGGTACCTGGATGCACACCCACAATGTCCACACCAACCTCTCCGGTGAGGTGGAATACAGCTATAACCCCTCCCCCGATCTGGCCCCGCTGCCCAAGGTGGAGCCCGAGACCTTCATGGGCTTCCGCCGCAAGGATGGCCGCGCCGCCATCCGCAACGAGATCTGGATCATCCCCACCGTCGGCTGTGTCAACGACATCGCCAAGAAGATGGTGGCCGACAATCAGGACCTCGTCACCGGCACCATTGAGGGCCTCTACACCTTCACCCACCCCTTCGGCTGCAGCCAGACCGGTCATGACCATGCGCAGACCCGCAAGCTGCTGGCCGCTCTGGTCCGCCACCCCAATGCTGCCGCCGTTCTGGTGCTGCATCTGGGCTGCGAGAACCTGCAGCACGACCAGTTCGTGGAAGAGCTGGGCGAGTATGACCACGACCGCGTGAAGTTCCTGACCTGCCAGGACGTGGACGACGAGTTCACCGCCGCCCGCGACATCCTGAAGGAGCTGGCTGCTTACGCCGGCCAGTTCAAGCGTGAGCCCATCCCCGTGAGTGAGCTGGTGGTCGGTATGAAGTGCGGCGGCTCCGACGGCCTGTCCGGCATCACCGCCAACCCCACCATCGGCCGCTTCTCCGATATGATGGGCCAGCGGGGCGGCTCCACCGTCCTGACCGAAGTGCCGGAGATGTTCGGCGCCGAGGGCTTCCTGATGGACCGCTGCATCGACCGCGATGTCTTCGTCAAGGCCGAGCAGATGATCAACGGCTTCAAGGAGTATTTCATCAGCCACAATGAGGTCGTCTACGACAACCCCTCTCCGGGCAACAAGCAGGGCGGCATCACCACGCTGGAAGACAAGAGCTGCGGCTGCGTCCAGAAGGGCGGCACCGCCCCCATCATGGACGTCATCGGCTACGGCGACCCCGTCGTCACCAAGGGCCTGAATATGCTCTACGGCCCCGGCAATGACCTCGTGTCCGCCACCGCCATGACCGCCGCAGGCGCGCACCTCATCCTCTTTTCCACCGGCCGCGGCACGCCGTTCTCCGCTCCGGCTCCCACCCTGAAGATCTCTACCAACACCCCGCTGGCAGAGAAGAAGGCGGGCTGGATCGACTTCAACACCGGCGTCATCGCTGACGGCGAAAAGACCATCGACGAGGCCGCGAATGACCTGCTGGATCTGGTCATCCGCGTTGCCGGCGGTGAGCAGACCAAGGCCGAGAAGCACGGCTTCCGCGAGATCTCCATCTTCAAGGACGGCGTTGTGCTCTAACTGCGATTCGCGTATTTTTAATACGTTGGCAACAGCCGCGAATCGCGTGTCACAAAACAGCCGCCTTTGAAAGGGTCTGGAGTGTATCTTTGTGACCAAAATAAAGGCTGCTGTACGCGCTTTTTGCGATACGGCGGCCTTTTTGTGCATGAAAACGGAAAGGAAGTGTTTTATATGATGGGTGCAAATGGCGCAGTATTGTTTTCTCTGCTGATCTATGCAGCGCTGCTCTACGGTGCGGTGCGGCTGATCAAGTATTTTATCCGCTACGGCATCGATTACTATTTTGAAAAACTGGTGGAATACCAGAAAAACCAGAAACATACGGAGGACTGAAATTTATGAACCAGATCACCACCCAGTACGTCACCGAGAACGGTGCATGCTATGAGCAGTACGTCATCACCGACCCTGCCGCAAAGACCAGCCTGACCATCACCCCCGAGCGCGGCGGTATGATCACCGGCTTCACCCTCGACGGCGACGAGTACATCTGGACCCGCCGCCCCAACTTCTCCGAGTGCAACCGCCCCCGCTTCGGTGTGCCGGTGCTCTTCCCCAGCTGCGGCAACCCCGACGGCGGCGTCCACAACTTTGACGGCAAGGCTTACCCCATGGAGACCCACGGCTTCGCGGACCTGTGCGGATGGGACGTGGAGAGCGTCGGCCCCGACGGCGTGACGCTGGCTCTGGAATCCACCCCGCTGACCAAGTTCCTCTATCCGTTCGACTTCACCCTGTTGGTGAACTACAACCTCGAGGGCAACAAGGCCGCCATCAGCCTGACCGTCATCAACGAGGGCGACAAGCCGATGCCCTTCAGCTTCGGCTACCACCCCTACTTCATGGCTTCCGCTCTGGAGAACGTGGACTTCGACATCAAGTGCGCCACCTGCTCCGAGAACGCCAAGGGCGAGCAGCCCGCCGCTCCCGAGAAGATCACCCTCACCCGCAAGGAGGGCGCAGACAACACCATCCGTCTGCTGACCGGTGTTCAGTTCCCCATGACCTTCACCGACAAGGGCAACGGCCACAAGGTCACTGTGGACGCCGATGAGACCTTCGACAAGGGCGTGCTCTGGCAGCAGGATGCCGAGAATTTTGTCTGCATGGAGCCCTGGAACGGCTGGGCCAACAGCGTCAACGAAGAGGGCAGGCACGAGGTGCTGGACGTCGATGAGGCCATGACCAGCGAGTGGAGCATCACCATCGAGAAGGTCTGAGCTTCTGAACCATAACGCATAAGAAAACGCCGCGCAGCTTTTGGCTGTGCGGCGTTTTTGTGTTGTGCCGGATTCAGATGCGGTGATCCACCGGGCGGACCGTCCCCTCCGTGAAATACTCCGGGTGGCGCTGGCGGGCCTGCTCCACCGAGAGCTTGTAGCGGTTGAGGTGGTCGCTGAGGGCGCGGCTGAGGTCTTCTTCGGAGCCGCGCAGGACGGCCTCGAGGATGCGGGTGTGGGCCGCGCAGACGGATTTGTTCTCCTCGGTCTGCAGGCTGAACTTGCGCAGCCGCTCGATGTGCTGGAAGGTGGAGAGCATATGGTCGAAGTGCTCCTCCATGCCGCAGAGCTGGAAGGCCCGGCGGTGGAAGGCGTTGTCGAGGTCCAGCATCCGGGTCTCCCGGTTTTCGGCGTCGGGGTCGCGCTCCAGCTGGCGGTAGCTCTCGAGGTTGAGCCGGTAGGCGGCTTCCTGCTCGGCAGTCAGACGGCCCCGGATGCGGTTCAAAATCTCTTTTTCCAGCGTGAAGCGGGCAAACTGCTCCATCTCCATCAGCTTGAGGTCGATGGGGGCCACATGGGTGCCGCTCTGGGGCTTGATGACCACCATGTGGGCGATGTTCAGCATGATGAGGGCTTCCCGCATGGGGGTGCGGCTGATGCCCAGCTCCTGGGCCAGCTCCCGGTCGTTCAGCTCGTCGCCGGGCTTGAGGTCCATGGTGATGATGCGGCTGCGGATGGTCTCATAGGCGACCTCCCGTGCGCTTCGTGATGCCATTGCAGTCACGCTCCTTCTGAAACGGGCAATGCCCGGAAATGTGATATATCAGCTACCACCATTGTACCCGCGGGCATCTGCGCCGTCAAGAGCGGCGGCAGCAAAAAACTGTATATTTTACCAAAAAGGTCAACGCTTCCGGGGGCGGAGATAGAGCACCGGCACCCAGATGAATGCCACGGCCAGCCCGCAGAAGACGTCGATGATGGAGTGCTGCTTGGTAAAGACGGTGGACGCGCAGATGAGCGCCGCCCAGCCGAAGGCCAGCACTTTGAGCCACGTGCGGTCTTTCGCCAGTGTGCTGCCCGAGAAGGCGATGGCCATGCAGGCCGAGCTCTGGCAGTGGATGGAGGGGCAGACGTTCACCGAAGCGTCGGCTTTCCAGATGAGCTGCATCAGGGTCATGGCGATGTTGCTGCGGCCCACCTCTTCCACCGTGGGGCGGATGTCGAGGCCGTTGGGCAGCACCATATAGAGGATGAGGCAGAAGGTCATGCCCGAGAACATCATGAGGCAGAGCTTGTCGTAGCTGGCGGTGTCGAACCACCAGAGCAGTGCCGTGACGCCCGCCAGCAGGAAGAACCAGCTGCCGTAGGGAAAGATGAACCACTCGTTGAAGGGGATGGAATCGTCCAGCGGGCTGTGGATGATATAGTCCGGGTCGGTGACGGTGAGGTCCAGCCAGAAGAACCAGATGAGGTAGAGCACCCAGTACAGCTGATACCACAGGTGGGGCCGTGCGTGAAGAAGAGAAGGTTTCATGGAGAGCTCCTTGTTTTTTATCATACGATGATACATTTTACCACACTTGGCCGACTTGCGCAAATCCATTTGATGTTATAAAATAAAGACAGCCTGTCCCGCCGGGGCAGAAAACGTGTACTTACAAGCGCAAAGGAGCTTTCATGTCTACTTCATCTCACCCCATCCTTCTTGCGGCCCTCGATCTGGACGGCACCCTGCTCAACAGCAACGGCGAAGTTTCGCCCTGCACGCAGAAGGTGCTGTCCGAGGCGTCCGACCGGGGCGTCGTGGTCATCCCGGCTACAGGCCGCCCGCTGGCCAGCCTGCCGCCGGTGGTGGCGAAACAGCCCTGGGTGCATTATGCCCTCACCTCCAACGGCGCGGCGGTCTGGGATCTCGGCGGCGACCCGCTGGGCTGTGTCTACAGCCGGTATGCCAACGCCGCAGAGCATGAGACGAGCCAGCCGGAGTGCATCGTCCGGCGGTGCTTCCCGGTGGAAAAGGCCCGGGAGGTCTACGAGGCGTTCCAGGGCCTGCCCGGCGGGCTGAACCTCTTCAGCGACGGACGCGCTCTCCGCGACACGGCGCAGCAGCGCTTTTTCGACGAGCGGTTCGCCCGTCTGGCGGCGGTGAAGGGGACAGAGGCCATCCAGCCCAACGATGGCCGCTTCACCATCCTGCGGGACCAGAGTGAGTGGATGAGCCGCCACGCCCACGAGGTGGAGAAGTTCTGCATGTTCTTCCACTCGGCGGAAGAGGCGCAGCAGTATCTGCCCCGCTTTACGGCCATCGAGGGCGTCGAGGTGGTGCAGGGGGCGCCCGACAACATCGAGGTCACCGCCGCCGGAGTAAACAAGGGCGAGAGTCTGCTGGCGCTGGCCGACCATCTGGGCATCCCCCGCGAGGCCACGCTGGCTGTGGGCGACAGCGAGAATGACCGTGCCATGCTGGAAAAGGCAGGCGTCGCCGCCGTGATGGCAAACGGCATGGAGCAGATCCGAAAATTGGCCGACATCGTCAGCGAAAACGACAACGACCACGACGGCGTGGCCGAGATTTTTGCCCGTCTCGGGATTTGAAACAGACAAAATTGGCGTTTTTGTGCAATGTATACAAGCTCCTATGCAAAACATTGTGCTTGTTGAGCATTACCAAACGGCCCGCTCTCGTTTATACTAAAGATACGAATGTGCGGTGGGGAAGGTATGCCCATCGGGGCTCTCAGCCGCAGGAGTTCATGCAAATGTTAAAAAGGAGAAATGCGTTATGAATCCCATCGTAGAAAAGGTCTATCAGATCGGCATTATCCCTGTTATTGCTTTTAACAGCGTAGACGAGGCCCTGCCCCTGTGCAAGGCTCTGGCTGAGGGCGGTCTGCCCGCAGCTGAGGTCACCTTCCGCACCGCATGTGCTGAGGAGTGCATCCGCAAGATCCACGAGGAGATGCCCGAGATGCTGCTGGGCGCCGGCACTGTCCTGACCTGCGAGCAGGCTGACCGCGCTATGGCTGCCGGTGCTTCCTTCATCGTTGCTCCCGGCTTCGACCCCGAGGTCTGCAAGCACGTCATCGACAAGGGCGGCATCATGATGCCCGGCACCGCTTCCGCAGGCGAGATGCAGCAGGCCATGAACATGGGCTGCGAGGCTCTGAAGTTCTTCCCCGCTGAGGCAAACGGCGGTGTTGGGATGCTGAAGAACATCGGCGCTGCCCTGAAGGGCGCTCGCTGGATGTGCACCGGCGGTGTCAACGCCAAGAACGTCAACGACTACCTGGGCTATGACCAGATCTTCGCTGTCGGCGGCACCTGGATGTGCAAGAGCGACGTCATCAAGGCCGGCGACTGGGCAAAGATCACCGCTCAGAGCAAGGAAGCTGTTGACACCATGCTGGGCCTGCACCTCATCCACGTCGGCATCAACACCGGCAGCGAGGAGGAGGCTGCCAAGGTCGCAGGCCTCATCTCCACCATGCTGAACATGAAGGTCACTCCGGGCAACTCCAGCATCTTCGTGGGCAACAAGGAGTTCGAGATCATGAAGAAGCCGGGCCGCGGCACCAACGGCCACATCGCCATCGGCTGCAACAATGTCGATCGCGCCATCTACCACCTGTCTCAGCGCGGCGTGAAGTTCGACCTTGACAGCAAGAATGTCAAGAACGGCAAGACCGTCGCCTGCTACTTGGAGGGCGAGATCGCCGGCTTCGCATTCCACCTGGTTCAGGCCTGAGCCTGAATTTTCCGTCAAGACCCGCCGCGGCGGGGGAATCTGATGATACAAACATAAAGGAGAAACACTATGAAAGTCGTTACCTTTGGCGAGCTGATGGTTCGTCTGCAGCCCTTCAACTACGAGCGCTTCGTTCAGGCCAACAGCCTGGAGTTCACCTTCGGCGGCGGCGAGGCCAATGTCGCTGTCTCTCTGGCCAACTACGGCCTGGACGCAGCTTTCGTCACCAAACTGCCCGCACACGCTATCGGTCAGGCCGCTGTCAACAGCCTGCGCCGCTACGGCGTCGATACCAGCATGATCACCCGCGGCGGTGACCGTGTCGGCATCTACTACAACGAGAAGGGCGCTTCTCAGCGCGGCTCTGTCTGCATCTACGACCGTGCCAACAGCGCGATCCAGCTGGCTCAGCCTTCCGATTTCGACTGGGATAAGATCTTCGAGGGTGTCGATTGGTTCCACTTCACCGGCATCACCCCGGCTCTGGGCGCAAATGTCGTCGAGATCTGCCTGGAGGCCTGCAAGGCTGCTAAGGCTCACGGCGTGAAGATCAGCTGCGACCTGAACTACCGCGGCAAGCTGTGGACCCGTGACCAGGCTCGTGAGGCTATGACCAAGCTGTGCGAGTACGTTGACGTCTGCATCTCCAACGAGGAGGACGCGAAGGACGTGTTCGGCATCGAGGCTGAGGCTACCGACATCTACGGCGGCAAGCTGAACGCTGAGGGCTACAAGAGCGTCGCCAAGCAGCTGGCTGACAAGTTCCACTTCGAGAAGGTCGCTATCACCCTGCGTGAGAGCCACAACGCTTCCGAGAACGGCTGGAGCGCGATGCTGTACGATGTCGCTTCCAACGAGTACTGCTTCTCCAAGAAGTACGAGCTGAAGATCATCGACCGCGTTGGCGGTGGTGACTCCTTCGGCGGCGGCCTGATCTACGCTCTGCTGAACGGCAAGAGCACTCAGGATGCTGTTGAGTTCGCGGTTGCTGCTTCTGCTCTGAAGCACACCATCGAGGGCGACTACAACATGATGACTGTCTCCGAGGTCGAGAAGCTGGCCGGCGGCGACGGTTCCGGCCGTATCCAGCGCTAAGCAGGAAGGGAGATCCGCCATGGATATCCGTTATTCCTGCAACCAGAAAGACTTCAAGCGCTACACCACCGAGGAGATGCGCGACGAGATGCTCATCACCGGCCTGTACAAGGCGGATGAAGTCGTGGCTGTCTACAGCCATGTGGACCGCATGGTCACGCTGGGCTGTATGCCTGTCCACGAGACGGTCTCCATCGACAAGGGCATCGACGTCTGGGCCAACTTTGGCACCCACTATTTCCTCGAGCGCCGCGAGATCGGTATCTTCAACATCGGCAAGGGCTCCACGGGCATCGTGGTGGCCGACGGTGTGAAGTATGAGCTGGGCTATAAGGACTGCCTGTATATCACCCAGGGTACCAAGGAAGTTACTTTCGCTTCCGCAGACCCCGAGCATCCGGCAAAGTTCTATATGGTCTCCGCTCCGGCACATTGCTCTTACGAGACCCGCCTCATCAAGATGGCTGATGCAAATCACCGTCCTCTGGGCAGCGTCGAGACCTGCAATAAGCGCACCATCAATCAGTTCATCCACCCCGACGTGCTCAAGACCTGCCAGCTGAGCATGGGCATGACCGAGCTGGAGCCCGGCTCCAACTGGAACACCATGCCCAGCCACACGCATGAGCGCCGGATGGAGATCTACACCTACTTTGAACTGCCCGAGGGGCAGGTGGTGTTCCACATGTGCGGCGAGCCCACGCAGACCCGCCACATCGTGATGCACAACGAGGACGCTGTCATCAGCCCCTCCTGGAGCATCCACAGCGGCGTAGGCACTTCCAATTACACCTTTATCTGGGCAATGGGCGGCGAGAACATGGAGTTTGACGACATGGACAACATCGCTACCACCGACCTGCGCTAAACAAGTACACCATACAACGCCCCGCACCGGGAGACCGATGCGGGGCGTTTTGCTAAATATTTAACTTTGCCCTCTCAGTCTCGCTTTGCTCGCCAAGGTCGAGTTGCGGCTCCCAGCATCCGCTACACTCCGTTTGCGTCTTGCTGGCCGCGGCCCCAACGATGATTCCCTGTTTCCGCCACTGGCGGCGGTCATCATCGTTGCTCCCAAAGGGAGAGCCATTGGCAGGCCGGGCAGGTCTGAGTTGGACGAGAAAAGCACAATATCACGTTAGGGCGATGGCCCTGCGATCAAACGCAACAGGAGGAATACAATGGATCTATCGGCTTTCGATTTGAAGGGCAGGGTCGCCCTCATCACCGGCGGTGCGCACGGCATCGGCTTCTCCATCGCGGAGGGTATGGCCAAGTGCGGTGCCACCATCTGCTTCAACTGCTCTTCCGAGGCCAGCCTTGAGAAGGGCATGGCCGCTTATAAAGCCGCCGACATTGACGCTCACGGCTATGCCGCAGACGTCTCCGACGAGGACGCTGTCAACGCAATGGTGGCGAAGATCAAGGCCGAGGTCGGCCCGGTGGACATTCTGGTCAACAATGCCGGCCTGATGAAGCGGGTGCCGATGGTCGAGATGAGCCACGCCGACTTCATGCGGGTCATCGACGTCCATGTGGGCGGCGCGTTCAACTGCTCCAAGGCTGTCCTGCCCGACATGATGGAAAAGCAGGAGGGCAAGATCATCAACATCTGCTCCATGATGAGCGAGCTGGGCCGCGAGACCGTCTCCGCCTACGCCGCCGCAAAGGGTGCCCTCAAGATGCTGACCAAGAACATCGCCTCCGAGTACGGCGAGTACAACATCCAGTGCAACGGCATGGGTCCGGGCTATATCGCCACCGCCCAGACCGCCCCGCTGCGTGAGGTCCAGCCCGACGGCAGCCGTCACCCCTTCGACCAGTTCATCACCGCCAAGACCCCGGCGGGACGCTGGGGCGACCCGGAAGATATGGTCGGCCCCTGCGTATTTCTGGCCTCCCACGCCTCCGACTTCGTGAACGGCCAGATTTTGTATGCCGACGGCGGCATTCTCGCCTATATCGGCCGTCAGCCGAAGTAAATCAGACAGCAGAAAAGCCACGATGGATGTCCCATCGTGGCTTTTTCTTCTATCGGAGTGGCGAGACTCGAACTCGCGGCCTCCTGCTCCCAAAGCAGGCGCGCTACCAACTGCGCAACACCCCGGCGGTGATACTCAAATAGTATACCTTTTTTTGGACGCGGAGTCAATCCCGGGGTAGAAAAATCAGGACTTGGTGCCGCAGCAGCCGCAGCCCTCTTTGACGGCGGGCAGGCTCTGGGCCAGCTGCTCGAGGGTGACGCTGTCGATGTATTGGTTGATCACATCGTCCAGCCCGGCCCAGAAAGGCAGGGTGAAGCACTGGTCAGACATGGGACACTCGTTGGTCTCGCTGCCGAGGCAGGGGATGGGGGCCACGCTGCCCTCGATGGCCCGCAGGATCTCACCGGCGGTGTAGTCGGCGGGGGCTTTGGTCAGGCGGTAGCCGCCCTGACTGCCGCGCTCACTCTTGACGAGGCCCACGCGGGCCAGCGGAGTGACGATCTGTTCCAGATATTTCAGGCTCAGCTGCTGGCGTCCGCTGATCTCCTTCAGCGAGACGGTGGTACCCGGGGCGTAGCGGGCCAGCTCGGCCATCAGCCGCAGCGCATAGCGGCTCTTGGTGGAAAATTTCATAGCGGTTCTCTCCTTGCTTGTCTTCCAGTATACCACGACTACCCGCTTTTGGAAAGTGAAAAAACCTGCCTTTTGCTCCGGACGCGGAAATATCGAAAAGTCATCTTGCTAGAACAAAAAATATCTGTTATCATAAGATGATGCAACAAGAGATATAAGGAGAGATACTTATGATACAGAAGATCGAGCCAGCAGCCGCCATCCGTCTGCTGGACGCGAAAAAGGCACAGGCTGTGGATGTGCGGGAGCCGGACGAGTACGCGGTGGGCCACATCCCGGGCGCAAAGCTGCTGCCGCTGGGTGAGGTGATGAGCCGCGCTGCCGAGGTGCTGCCCGACAAGGACGCACCCTGGCTGGTCTACTGCCGCACCGGCCGCCGCAGCGCTGACGCCGTCCAGAAGCTGGAGGCGCTGGGCTATACCAATATCTATGATTTGGGCGGCATCCTCAGCTGGCCCTATGAAATCGAAGGGGACTTTGAGGGGCATTTTTAATGTGACGGAGAGCGTTTTCTCGCGCCGGTGGCGCGGGGGTAGAGCGCGGTTACGCGAGGTTAAGTTCTCTTTTGCGTGCCAAAAGAGAACCAGAAAAGCACCCGCTACTTTCGAGGCGCGGGAGGCACGAATCAAGGGCTGCTCGCCCTTGATAATCCCGAAGGGGTTGTCGAAGCCCAAAAATGCTAGCCGCTTCGCTAAACGCATTTTTTGGGCTTCTCCGGTTTACGGCTCCGCCGAGGGTGTTACCTCTCTGCTGACGGTAAAGTTCTGCTAAAGCCTGAAATCTTCGGCGAAGCCGTAAAACGGCGGAGAGCGAAAATGCGGTTAAGAGATCTTCGTGCGAATGCACGAATCTCCAGCATTTTTGCTTGGAGCCCACTTCTTCGGAATTGTTAAGGGCGAGCAGCCCTTAACTCGTTGCGGGGAGAGTGG
>ERZ809842.136-NODE-136-length-19464-cov-9.23479_pt1 | contig 19464 bp, 15 predicted proteins | sample MGYA00520310_ERZ809842 | MGnify/ENA primary metagenome ERZ809842 (study PRJEB31588, sample SAMN03399942) | human gut metagenome | study: EMG produced TPA metagenomics assembly of the PRJNA231909 data set (A prospective, longitudinal analysis of the... | reverse complement strand
TGGAAGGTTAATTATTCATTTTTGAGCCAGTGTCCAGAAAACCGGGTACATATCATAAAACGGAGGGACGCTTTTGTATGTTACAGGTCAATTATACGTTGAACTTTTCCTCGTTCAGCAGGCCCTCGCTCTTGGCCACGCAGATTATGTATTGTCTGCGCCCAGCTCTGCGGCCTCCAGCACCTTGATGCCTTCGGCCTCGAACGCGGCGCGCAGAGTCTCGGCAAAGCCGGGGCGCGGCACCTTGTTCTTGACGCAGAGGGTGATGATGCCATGCAGGCTGGTGCATTCCAGACCGATGGAAGCGCCGTCCGCCGGCACCCAGGTCTGGAAGTCCTCGATGTACCGGGTCAGCTCCGGGCTGGACGGGGCGAAGGGGTCGCCCAGATAGCTCACCCAAAAATCCGCCGGGAAGCCGCTGATGTACTCGCCCATCTGGAAGATGCGCTTTTTGATGCTGAGGCTAGCTTTCTGCTGGTAGACCCGGTAGACCCAGCCCATCTGCTCCGCGATACGGAACAGTTTTCGCTCAGCGGAAAGGTTCTCTTTCAGGTCGGCGTCCACGCCCACGGCCACTTCGGCCAGCGGGGCATCTGCCGTCAGCGGCAGCTTGCGCTGGAAGGAGGCCACGCTGTTGTAGAGGGCGTTCGGCACACCCAGCGCGTCGCGGGCGTCTGTCGAGTAGCTGTAGAGCACCTCGTCCTTGTCCAGATACGCCCGCACCGCCTTACAGAGCAGGGCCGTGAGGGTACTGAAGGGCTTGACGCCGCAGCGGAGGGCGGCGTCCACAAGCCCCGCCTTTTCCAGCCGGACGCGGCAGCAGGTGGGCGTCTCTTCAAAGGTCTGCACCACGGGGCGCTGCATATCGTTGGCCACCTGACTCTCGGGGTACTTTGCAAGGATGTCCTCGATGTCGTAGGCGGGGTCCGTCTCAAGGGTCCGGCCCTCGAACGCCGTGCCGTACCGCAGGTTGCAGTAGAACTGCAGCACCATGGTCATGAAGGGTGCCATGCCCCGGCCATCGGCCAGAAAGTGGAACCAGTCAAAGCAGACGACCTTCCCCTCATAGCTCAGGGCAACCGTAAAGCCGTTCTCGTCCGGAAATTCGGGCTTTGCGCTGCCCTGCCGCACCGGGCAGGGGGCGTCCGACGGCTCGAGGTGGAGCAGCTTTTTCTCCCACACCGGCTTCTGGAAATAGTAGGGTGCCTTTGCCCGGGCCGCATCCAGAGCCTGCTGCAAAAGCGCACCGTCCACGGCATCCTTCAGCGTGACCTGATAGCGGCAGTTGACCATGTTTTCGCGGTAATAGTAGACGATGCCCTGAAAAACAGAGCGCTGTCCGGCATCCATTCCTTATTCCCCCGCGTGTGCGGCCAGATAGTCGGCCAAATCGCTGATGGTGACGAAGTTGCGCAGCTCCTTTTCGGGGATGCGCAGGCCGAACGTCTCCTCCAGGTCGGCGACGACGGTCAGGATCTCCATGGACGACAGGTCCAGATCGTCCATCAGGACGCTGTTCTCGTTGACATCCTCGGGGGAAATCTCTGCAACATCTTCCAGAATTGCAAGGATCTGGGACACGATCTCGGTTCTTTCCATAGTTTGAATCTTCCTTTCGTAATTCCATTCAAGGCGGCCGCGGCTCTTTTCCAGTATTCCGCAGCCTGCCCCGTTTATTCTTACTTGCGCAGCAGCTTGCCGGTGCCGGTGCGGGGCAGAGGCTCGGTGCTGAACTCCACGGCGCTCATCCGCTTGTAGAGCGGCAGGGTGCGGTTGGTCTCGGTGATGAAGTCGCGGACGGTCTGCTGGTCGGCCTCGCCGCAGTAGATGACGGCACAGATCTTCTTGCCCTTCTCCCTGACGATGCATTCCCTGACGGCCTCGCACTTGGACAGCAGATCTTCCAGCTCTTCGGGGCTGACGTTCTCACCGCTGTCGAGGATGATGATATTCTTTTTGCGTCCGGTGATGTAGTAGAAGCCGTCCTCGTCCACACGGGCCAGGTCGCCGGTGTGGAACCAGCCGTCGGCGTCGAGGACTTCTGCGGTGGCCTCGGGGTCCTTGTAATAGCCCAGCATGACGCAGCCGCCGCGGATGCAGATCTCGCCCGTCTCGTCCAGCTTGTACTCGGCGTGGTCGTCGGGCTTGCCCACGGCGCGGATGTGCTTTTCGTCCTGCTCGTAGTTGATGATGCCGTCGCCGCAGGTCTCGGTCATGCCGTACACCTGAGTGATCATCATGCCCTGCTGCGCCAGCTCGGCCAGCATGGCACCGTCAAACATGGCAGAGGAGCCGCAGGGGTTCCAGATGCCGTTCAGGCGGGCGCGGCGGCCCCGCTTGACGTCTTTGTAGATGGCCTCCATCAGCATGGGAGCCACAGCGATGGCATCGCTGTGCATCAGGCCGAGGTCGCGGTAGAAGTCGCGGATGTCGGCGGAGAGGTTCAGCGCCCAGCCCTTGCAGGCCCAGATGAAGAGGCAGATGAACGTCCCCAGATGGAACAGGGGCAGGATGGCGAAGTTGCTCAGGACGTCGTTTTTGTCCTCGGGCATATGCTTGTGCTTATAGTCCAGCATGGCGTCGCCGAATTTGACCTGGCACTCCACAGTGGTAAAAAAGTTGCGCTCCGAGAGCATGACGGCCTTGCTGCGGCCGGTGGTGCCGGAAGTGAACATCAGCACCATCAAATCATCATGACCCACGCAGTCAACAAGCTCTGCAGGCGCGCTGTCCTTGAAGGCGTCCATCGGGCGGAGTTTATCGCCGTAGGCGGCCTCGATGTCGGGGCGGCAGCCATAGTCGATGCCGTCGTTGACGATGAGGGAAGGCTCGACAAGGCCCAGCTCATATTCCAGCTCGGGCCAGGTCTTTTTCTGGTTGATGGTCACGACGACGGCCCCGGCGAGGATCGCGCCGAAGCTGTTGACGCCGTACTCATAGCAGTTGCGGCTCATGATGCCGACACGCTTGCCCTTGATGTCGGGGATATTCTCCTTAAAATAAGTAACGGCCCTGCGGATGTCCTGCACATACTGGGCGTAGGTCTTTTCCACCACAGTCTTGCCATCGGCGGCCGCATAGCGGAACGCCACCCGGTCGGGGTACTGCTTCGCCATGACGTCCGTGATGAGCTCATATACAGTATTTATCATTTTGTCGCTCCTTGCTGTTTTTCTTTATTACAGCGAAACGCCGGCAGCTGACATTTTCTGCCTCAGAGTAATAATACCTGTTTCGGCTGAGAAATGCAACCACGCGGCGTATCCTTTTCACTGTTTCTTCTTACTTGTCACTTCCGCAGCAGCTTCCCCAGAGCGTTGCGGGGCAGGGGCTCAGCGGTGAACTCCACGGCACTGATGCGCTTATACAGCGGCAGGCTGCGGTTCACCTCGGTGACGAAGGCTCTGACCTCTTCCTGCTTATCCTCAGGGCAGTAGATGACGGCACAGATTTTCTGGCCCTTCTCCTTCACGATGCACTCGGTGATGGCCGGGCAGAGGGCCAGCTTCTTTTCCAGCTCTTCGGGGCTGACGTTCTCGCCGCTGGCGAGGATGATGAGGTTCTTCTTGCGGCCGGTGATGTAATAGAAGCCTTCCTCATCCATCCGGGCAAGGTCGCCGGTGTGGAACCAGCCGTCGGCGTCGATGACCTCTGCCGTGGCCTCGGGGTCCTTGTAGTAGCCCAGCATCACGCAGTCGCCCTTGATGCAGATCTCGCCGGTCTCGTCCAGCTTATACTGAACGTGGTCGTCGGGCTTGCCCACGGCACTCATGTGCTTTTCGACCTGCGTGAAGTTCAGGATGCCGTCGCCGAAGGTCTCGGTCATACCGTAGCACTGGTTGACGACGAAGCCGTTCTGGGCCAGCTCCAGCAGCATCTTGGGGTCGAGGGCAGCGGAAGAGCAGCACAGGTCCCACAGGCCGTTCAGGCGGCTGACGCGGCCGCGCTTCATGTCGTTGTAGACGGTCTCCACCAGCATGGGGGCCGAGGCCATGACATCGCTGTGCATCAGGCCCAGGTCGCGGTAGAAGTCGCGGATGTCGCTGCAGAGGTTCAGGGTCCAGCCGGCAGGCGGGTAGGACACGACGCAGACGAAGCAGGCCATGTGGAAGAGGGGCAGCAGGGTCATATGGCTCAGCGGCAGCTTCTGGCCTGCCGGGAGGCGGTCGGTGATCCAGTTCTCTGCCACCTCCGAATAGGTGTGCAGGCTGGCGCACATATTCCGCTCCGAGAGCATGACGCCCTTGCTGCGGCCGGTGGTGCCGGAGGTGAACATCAGCATCATCAAATCATCGTGGCCCACGCAGTTGGTCAGCTCGCCGGGGGCAGTATCCTTATAGCAGTCCATGGGGCGGAGCTTCGGGCCGTAGGCGGCTTCCAGCTCGGTGCGGCAGCCGTAGTCGATGCCGTCGTTCAGGATGAGGGCAGGCTCCACGAGGCCCAGCTCATATTCCAGCTCGTCCCAGTTCTTTTTCTGGTTCAGGGTCACGAGGACGCCGCCGGCGAGGATGATGCCGTAGGACGCCACGCAGAATTCATAGCAGTTCCGGCTCAGCAGAACGATGCGCCGGCCCCTGATGTCCGGCACTTCGGCCTTGAGATAGGCCACCATCCGGCGGATGTCCTGCGCATACTCGCGATACTTCTTCTCCACAACAGTCTTGCCGTCCTCGGCCACATAGCGGATGGCCACATGATCGGGGAACTCCTGCTCCATGCAGCGGGTCACCATGTCGTATACGCCTGCGGGTACTTTGATGTATTCAGCCATCGGTCTTTCTCCTTTTTTGTCAAATTTTCAACTCAGCACTTTTTTCATTCACCTTCCAGAGCCATTCCGAATCTCTGGCATTTCGAGGAAAACTCTGGCACGGCTCCTCATGGCAACAGTATACCGCAAGCAGAGCACAAACGCAAGATTTAATTGCACAAATATGCAATTTAAACTTGTGTTCGATTTGTGCAGGCAGATGTAATTCTTTCCTTTTGTTGCGATATGCAAAAAGCTGTGATACACTTTTTTTCGTCAGGACGAAACTTCGCCCGGAGGTCGAGTCCTTATCAAATTGACAGCAAGCCCAAAAAGCATTATACTGTTTATATCATTTAGCAAAAAAGCTCCCCGCCGAGCTTCATATTTTTATTTATCGCGCCTAAAATACGGCCTTCCGGGGCCTCCGGGACGAATGGCGCACAAGGAGGACCCTTTTCATGGAAGGCACCAAGCCCCGCACTGTAAGCAGCCTTGGCATGTTCGACCTGCTGAAAGGCATCGGAATGCTGGCCATCGTCTTTGCCCACACGGCAGAGCTTTACCCCCTCGGCACCAACGACGTCATCCCTTTCGCGTTCGCGCTGTTCGCTTACCGCGAAGCGCTGATGGCCGCCTTTTTTATTGCCAGCGGCTACGGCTTCCGCAAGCGCTCCATCCACAAATGCATCGGGCAGCAGCTCAAGACCCTGCTCAAGCCTTACCTTTATACCGCACTGGCCACCACGGTGCTCCACGCTTTCCTTCACCGCGCAGCTTTCGGCTCGTGGGATGCCGCCATCTCAGAATCGGCCAAGGTCTTAGGCGGTTTCCTGTTAGGCCTGCCCCACACGGCCACTTACTTCGGGCAGCAGTTTTTTTCCTGCGGACCCATGTGGTACTTAGTGGCCCTGATGCTGGCGTGGGTGCTTCTGGACGTGCTGCTCGAGATCTTCCCCGAGCGGTACATAACCCCCGCAGTCGTCGGCGTCACCCTGCTTGGCTGGGGCGTCACGCTGGTGTGGGAGGCTCCTTTCTGCATCGCACAGGGCATGGTGTCGCTGCCCTACCTTTACATCGGCTATCTGGCCAAGAAGCGCCGCCTTTTCGAAACTCCCCTTTCCGGCAGAGCCAAAGCCGGACTCATCGCGTCCGCGCTGGGCGTCGTCGCGGGCGTTTTGCTGACCCGGAGCACCGACTGCGTTTCGCTGGGTGAGTGGACGATGGGGCCGCTGAGCATCCTGCTGGATGGCGCAGCGGGCTACGGCATCATCCGGCTCTTTTTGAAATGGCAGCGCCGCGTGGACGGCCCCATCTCCCATGCCATCGAGTGGGTGGGCCGGCGCTCGCTCTTCATCTTCTGCATCCACACGGTGGAGCTGACGGCCATCCCGTGGTATCTGATGGCTGCAAAGTATGCTGACCATCCGGTGCAGGGGATGCTGCTGCAGTTCGTGTTCTCGCTTGTCTCCATCTTCGCCGTCACCGAGCTTCTGATGCGCCGCAAAGAGCTTGGCCGGAAGCTTCGGGGCGGCAAGCCTGCGGACAAGCCCCGGCAGCGGAGCAAGACCCGCCGCTATGCGGCAAAACACTGAAATTCCTGCGCTTTGGTATCCAGCCATTTTGAGGGCAGACTATAGTTACTTTTGATGCATGGGCTTGCAGCGCGGGTTGTACGCCTTGCGATAAATCGGAGGAGGTCCCGGTAATGATGAACGAAACTCCTGAAGCGGCTCTGCGCAGCCGCATTGCAGACCTTGAACAACAGCTCAAACTTGCAGACGAAGGCACTTCGCGGCTGGCCCAGCGCTGCCTCGAGCTGGAAAAGCAGCTGCAGACCTTCTATGCTGCCCACCCCCAGAAAGAGAGGCAGACCGACTCGCCTGCTCTGGTGCAGCCGCTGCTTTACTATGATGCCGGGTTCGGCTTTTCCCAGAAAGACACCGTTAAAGCCCCGGACTACGAATACGACGAGCTGAACGGCATGGTGACAGCGACCTTCGAGCTGCCGGAGACCGCGTTCAATCTCCGTCTCGACCCCGGCGAACTGCCCTGCTGTATCACCGATTTCGTCTTCTCGGATGACCGCATCCTCTGCCGCCCGGTGAGCGGTGTGCCGCTCCACGGCGACGGCATCCTGTTCCTCAACGACGACCCGAATTTCATGCTGGAGGGTCTGAACCGTTTCCCCGCCGGGATGGAGCTGGGCGTGAGCTACTGCTACTTCCCGCTGGAGCCGCTGGCGGACGACCCATTGTTCGCCGCCGTTCTCGAGGGCGTACAGTATTTCCAGAAGACCCGCGTCTGCGAGCAGATGCACCTCGACCAGCTGGAAAAGACTGCGGCTGACCAGAAGCAGACCATCGAGGCCCTGCAGAAGAATCTCTCCGAGCTGCATCAGGCCAACGCCGAGCTGTGCGCCCGGAGCAAAGCCTACGAGAGCTCGCTGGAAAACATCCTCTCTTCCAGCAGCTGGAAACTCACGCAGCCCCTGCGCCGCCTGCTGGGGCTGTTCCATCGCAGCCATTGAGCCTGCCTGCGGAGAGGAGGATACGATGTACAGCAGTTATACCACTCTGCAGCGGGCTCAGCTCGCCAAACAGGAATATCTCGACACCCAGGAAGTTTTTCTCGGCGTCTATGCGCCGGGGCGGAGCGCCGCCCTGAAAGCTTCCCTGCAGGACCAGCTCCACCGCAAATTTTTATGGACGGACAGCCTCCGCCCCGAAGCCCTGGGCAGCGCCGTCGGTCTGCTTCTGGTCAGGGAAGACCTTTTCCTGATGCCCACGGCCCTTTCCTGCTTTGCGGACGCACTGCGCAGCGGCGCAGACTACGTCACCAGCGACGCCGTCTTCGGCTACTCAGGCGTCACCACCCTCTACCACAGTCAGGGCTTTGCAGCCTGCCCGGGCTGCGCCCTCGTCTCCCGGGAGCTGCTGCGCCGCTGTCAGGCGGAAGCCCGCGACCCGGAAAATCCCGTCGAGCTGCTGACGCTGGCGGCGAAGCTCCGCCGCAGCCACGTCTGCCTCCCGCTGGCGCTGGCCCACTATGAGCGGGACATCTGCGCCGAAGACGTCTGGTCTGTAAAGGGGAAGCGCGTCTTTATCATGAGCCACCTGCTGGACATGACCGGTGCGCCCATCGTGCTGGTGAGCGCCGTGCCGGTGCTGCGCAGCATGGGCTACGAAGTGGTCGTCCTCGGCCCTGAGGACGGCGGCTCCATGCCGCTCTTCCTCGAGGCGGGAGCTACCGTCATCACCCGCAAGGGCTGTGTCCAGTCGCCCCTGCTCTGGGGGCTGGCTCTCTGCGCCGACCTCGTTCTGGCCAACACCGTCGTGGAGGCCCGGGCCGTCCGCGCCCTGAGCGGTGCGCGGGTGCCGGTGCTCTGGTGGCTCCACGATGCCCTTGCAGGCTACCCCCACATCGCCCACCAGATCCCCAGAGAGCTGGGCGAAAACATCCGGCTCTACTCCGTCGGCAGCCACGCCGCCAACGCCATGCACTCGGTGCGGCCGGAGTTCAACATCCGGCCCCTCATCTACGGCCTGCCGGACTACGCCGCCGAGAAGTTCTCCCACTACGATCTGAGCTATGCGGGCGGGCGGCCTCTGTTCGCCACCGTGGGTTCCTTCGAGAACCGGAAAGGCCAGGACATCTTCTGTAAGGCCATCCGGCTGCTGCCGCCTGAGACCATGAAGAAGGCATCCTTCCTCTTCGTGGGCAAGGCCGCAGAGGCTGAGATGATGGACGCCGTGCGGAGCCTGACCGCTGACTGCCCCGACAACGTCTTTTATGTCAAGCGGCTCACCCGCGACGAGATCAAGAGCCTGATGGCCCAGTGTACCTGCCTCGTCTGCGCCTCCCGCGACGACCCCATGCCTACTTTCGTCACCGAGGGCCTCATCTTCGGCAAGCCCGCCATCGTGTCGGAGCACACCGGCACTGCCGGGCTCATCACCGAGGGCGTGGACGGTTTCGTCTATGAGGACGACGACCCCGAAAAGCTGGCCGCGCGGCTGGCCTGGGCCATCGAGCACCCGGAAAAGCTTGCTGCCATGCGTCCCGCCTGCCGTGAGCTTTACGAGAGCCATTACTCCAAGCAGGCGTTTTCCGACAGCTTACAACAGGCTGTAAAGGAGCTCACCGGCGAATAAGCTCCCCGTTCTTTATCACTCTGCCGAAACTGAGGCAAAAAATTTGGCAGTTGTTCACAAACACACCTCCGGACTGTGATATACTCTCCTAAGAGTTTATCCCAGTCCGTTTTTTGTTAAAATTTGAAAGGAGTCCCCGCATGAGTTCGTCCGCCTCCCCCGCCCCTTCGCGCCGAAAGACCCTGCTCTCGCTGGGCGTTCTGGCCCTGCTGACCGGCATCGTGGTGTTCATCTTCCGGGAGCACTGGGCCGAGATCTCCGAGGCGCTGAGCCGGCTCACCCTCGGGCAGGGGCTTCTGGCACTGGCCGTGGGCCTGAGCTACCCGCTTCTCGAGGGCGTATCCAGCTGGCTCATCGTCCGCAGCCGCCTGTCCCATTTCCCGCTGCGGCAGGGCATCGACAACGCATGGATGGGGACCTTCGGCAATGTGGTGGGCCTCGGCGCAGGGTCGATGCCGTTTCAGACGTGGTATCTCCACCGGCGCGGGCTGGACGTCGGCCCCGGCGTGGGGCTGATGACCCTGCAATACGTCTTCCACAAGACAGCCGTCCTGCTTTACGCCACCGTGCTGCTTCTGGCGGGCCGCCCCTGGATGGCGGCCCACTCCGACGGCGTGCTGCGGTATCTGCCCGGGGCCTACGCTGTCGTGGCGGGCGTCATCGTGGGGCTCATCGCCCTCTGCGCCCTGCCGGTGGTGCAGCGTCTGGCCCGCTGGCTGCTGCATTTTCTGCCCGACACGGGCCGCTGGGCCGAGCGCCGGGAAAGCTGGCTCAAGCAGCTGGACGCCCTGAGCGCCGAGAGCCGCCATCTGCTGGCGGACAAGCCCCGCTGTGCCGCCATTCTGGGCGTGCATCTCGTCAAGCTGTTCCTGCTCTTCTGCCTGCCCTGGATGGGGCTGCGGTTCATGGGGCTGGATACCGGACTGGCCTTCTGGCAGGTGCAGCTCCTGACGTCGCTGACCTTCTTTGTCTCCAACGCCCTGCCCAACGTGGCGGGCATGGGCTCGGTGGAGACGGCCTTCCTGCTGGTGTACAGCAGCTTCCTCCCCGATGCTTCGTCCATGAGTCTGCTGATGTTCTACCGGCTGGCCAGCTATTACGCCGTCTTTGCGGCAAGCGCCGTCGGCTTTGCGCTGGCGCAGCGGCGGCTGAACCGCGGATGACTTTGTGAATGTTTTATTTCATTTTGGTAACAGTTCTTACTTCATTGTGCATTCTGCGCGGAATCCCTTGATTTTTTAGCCAAAATAATTCATATGTATATGTTGACAACTATCCGCTTTTTTTGTATAGTATTATTAAAAGGGGGAAATGTTTATGTTACATAGCATGCGTATTCGATAAGCATTGAAATCAAAAAAGATTTTTCCCATTTTCAATATGGGCTTTTTTGTCATGCTTATTTTGCGTATGCTATACAACAAAACTAACGATGTATAGACATAGTATAAAAACTATGCCTTAATTTTGTTGTAGTGTTATATGTATAAATGCAGGTCAATGCTCATGTTGAGAATTGACCTGTATTTTTTTGCGCAAAAGGAGAAATATTATGCTTGAAAAATATTGGATAAAATGTCCAATTTGTAACGGAAAGACGAGGGTTCAAGTATTTTATAATACGGTATTAAGAAATTTTCCTCTTTTCTGCCCTAAATGTAAATTAACACATATCGTTGATGTTGAAAAATTAGAAATCATAATCAAAAACTCTGAAAAACAAACTTTTTAATTTTGAAAAGGAAGGATATTAAATGAAACACTTACCTAAAAGTACACCTACGGAAATATTGAATGACCCATACGGATTTACTTACAAAGAAATGTCGGAAGTAATTGGAGAGGATAAAGCAAGAGCCTTATATACGGAATTATATAAACAGCCATTTCACAAAAAAAATCTATCAATATCAACAAAAAAAGTCTATAAAAGTAGCGATACTGAAAAGTATGTTTATGAATTGAAAGACAACAGGTATATCGAAACGGTTTTTATTAAACGGCGAGATGGTGGGACTGTTTGCGTAAGTACGCAAGTTGGTTGTTCTGTTGGCTGTATTTTTTGTGAGTCCGGACGCAATGGTTTTGTTCGTAATCTAACACCGTCTGAAATTGTGCAGCAGGTCATATTGATACGTCAAAAAGTAAATCGTATCGTTTTTATGGGAATGGGAGAACCTTTATTCAATTACGACAACTTGATTGCAGCAATCCATATTCTTCGAGATAGAAATGGACTTAACTTTCCAACCGACGGCATTACCGTATCAACAGTTGGTCCAGTTAATCAATTAAAAAAATTGCGCGAAGAACATCTAAAAATTCAGTTGACAATATCTTTACATGCAGCAACACAGGCTGCGAGAAACTGTATCATTCCTCATATGCACATGTACGCTATTGAAGATGTTGTTAAGCAAGCATTGTCCTATTCACAAAGGCATAATCGAAAAGTGGTATTTGCGTATTTACTTTTACCAGGTATAAATGACCGTTCCTCAGATATAAGGCAACTTGCAAAATGGTTTAAGGGCAAAAATGTTATGATTAACGTGCTGCAATACAACCCGACGAGTAATTCAAAAATTAGAGCACCACAAAAACAAGAAATGGTTGCGTTCAAACATCAATTAGAGCAAACAGGACTTGAAGTTACCATGAGAGTTTCTCATGGTAGAGAGATTAAAGCAGCTTGTGGACAATTAGCTAATACATATAATAAAGCCAAAAAACAACAAAAATAATTTAATTAAAAGAGCCAGACGCACAGACGCAGAGCCGATAATATGCAGTTTGAAATACTGCTGTTATCGGCTCTTTTTTGATTTTAATTTGTGCCCCCAATAACCATATTGGAGCAAAATCAGAACTGTTGCTTGTCGTTCTTTGATTTCCGCAGCAGCTTTGAAAAATCAAAGCCGCCGTTTCTTTTTATTTTAGGCAAAACAATGTATAATAATTTCCGATAGCCGTCCATCACGGACAGTCCGATTCAAAAATCAAGGAGTACATTTTCATGAAACTGAACAAGATCTGTGCCGCCTCTGCCGTTCTGGCACTGGCTGTTGCTCTGACCGCCTGCGGCGGCTCTGCTTCCACTGCTGCTTCCAGCACTGCCTCTTCTGCGGCCGCTTCCTCCGTTGCTGCATCTTCCGAGGCAGCATCTTCTGAGGCTGCTGAGAGCGCAGAGTACACCGTTTACAACACCACCGGTTCTACCGTCTCCGAGCTGTACCTGTACGAGGCAGGCTCTGAGGACAAGGGCGAGAACCTGGCTGGCGAGGCCGGTCTGGCCGACGGCGAGAATGTCGTCATCACCCGCGATGTCGAGGCCGACAAGCAGGACGACATGACCTATGTTCTCGAGTTCACCACCGAGGACGGCAGCACCCAGAGCTTCGAGACCCTGCACTACGAGATCACTCCCATCTCTCTGAAGAGCGTGGACGCAGCTGCTGGCGCTACCCCCATCGCATTCGCTGCTCCTGAGCAGTAAAAATCGGCTCATAACGAAGAAAACGGCAGGTTCAATGAACCTGCCGTTTTCTGATTCTATCAAATTCAGCCCTTCATGGGGACAAAGCCCACGAGGTCCTTCACGACCTCGCCGCCGATGATGAGGCCCACGACCGACGGGACAAAGGCGTTCGAGCCGGGGACGGAGCGGCGGATGGTACACTTGCGCTGGGTACCCGGAGGGCAGATGCAGTGGTATTTGCAGCTGATGGAGTCATCCTCGATGGGAGTCATGACAGGCTCCCTGGAGTAAACGACTTTCAGGTGCCTGATGCGGCGCTTGCGGCACTCGGTGCGCATGACCTTGGCCAGCGGGCAGACGGAAGTCTTATAAATATCCGTGACCTCGAAGCGGGTAGGGTCCATCTTGTTGCCTGCACCCATGGAGCAGATGATAGGGACGCCAGCCTCCTTGCACTTCATGACCAGCGCAATTTTACCGGTGACAGTGTCGATGGCGTCCACCACGTAGTCGAACTGGCTGAAATCGAAGCTGTCCTGCGTCTCGGGGCCAAAGAAGGTCTTGTAGGTGGTGACCTTGATGTTGGGGTCGATGTCGTGGACGCGCTCTTCGGCCACATCCACCTTGAACCTGCCCACCGTCTTGCGGGTGGCGATGATCTGGCGGTTCAGGTTGGTGAGGCAGACTTTGTCGTCGTCGATCAGGTCGAGAGCCCCCACGCCGCTGCGGGCCAGCGCCTCGACGGTATAGCCGCCCACGCCGCCCACGCCGAACACGGCTACGCGGGAATCGTGCAGTTTGGTCATTGCTTCCGCACCCAGCAGCAGCTGGGTGCGGGAATACTGGTCTTGCATATCATTTCTCCTTTAGGTTCTGCTTTTTACAGTCACGGGCTTGCCCTCTCAGTCACCTTCGGTGACAGCTCTCCCAAAGGGAGAGCCAGAATGCAGCGGTCAGGCAATAGGCTCCGGCGCGAAGCACCTGAGAGGGCCGGGCCGCTCCCCCTTATCCCTTCGCCACCTGTGTAATGGTGCCGCCTCCGAGGACGACATCGCCCTGATACAGCACGACGGCCTGCCCCGGGGTGGGGGCGCGCTGAGGCTGGTCAAATTCCAGACGGAAGCTGTCCGGCCCTGCCGGGTAGACGGTGGCAGGCTGTTCGGTCTGATGATAACGGGTGCGGGCCGTCACCCGCAGGGGGCCTTTCAGCTCCGGGATGGCGATCCAGTTCACTTCGTTCGCATAGACGATGGTATCGAACAGCTCCGACTCCGGGCCGACCGTGACGGTGTTGGCCTGCATATCCTTGGCGCAGACGTAGACCGGTGCGCCCATGGCGAGGCCCAGGCCCTTCCGCTGGCCGATGGTGTACCGCACAGCGCCGCTGTGGGTGCCTACCTTTTTGCCGCCGACGTCGAGGAAATCGCCCGCCGGGTAGTGCTTGCCGGTGAACTCCTCCATAAAGCGGGCGTAGTCGCCGTCCGGCACGAAGCAGATGTCCTGACTGTCGTGCTTGCGGGCGTTCACGAAGTGCTGCTGCTCGGCGATGGCGCGCACTTCGCTCTTGTGCAGACCACCCAGCGGCAGGCGGACATGAGCCAGCTGCTCCTGCGTGAGGTTGTAGAGCACATAGCTCTGGTCTTTGCTCTCGTCCAGACCCTTTTTGAGCAGCCAGCGGCCCGTGGCCTCGTCCTGCTCCACCCGGGCATAATGGCCCGTGACCACATGCTCCAGCCCGTGCGCTTCCGCCCAGCGAAGCAGGTGATCGAACTTCATATATCTGTTGCAGTCGATGCAGGGATTGGGCGTACCGCCGGCCTCGTAGACCCGGATGAATTTGTCGATGATCTTTTCCTGAAAGTCTGCCGTAAAATCCAGCACCTCGTAGGGAATATCCATCGCATAGGCCACCTCGGCGGCATCCTCAATGTCCCGCTCCGAGCAGCAGGTGTGCAGACCCTCGGTGTTCACGGCCTCGTTGCGGGTGAGGCGCATGGTGACGCCGGTGCAGTCGAAACCATCCCTCTGCATGAGCCATGCCGCCACCGAGCTGTCCACACCGCCGCTCATGGCGATGAGCGCCCCGGGGCGGCGGGAAGTGTTCTGTGTTTCTGTCATTCTGTTCCTCTTCTATTATAACATACTAAAACAGTAGTATAATACTACCGCAGCTTCTTTCTCTTGTCAAGACGCAGAAAATTTGGCCGCAAAGGCCAGAAGTTCCGCTTTTTCGTTGGGCAGCCGCCCGGTGATGACCTCTTCCAGCAGCGCTTCCAGCGCGCGGCGCAGGCCCGGCCCGGGCGCGACGCCCGCCGCCATCAGATCGCGGCCATTCACGGCCAGCTGGGAGACGCGGCAGCAGGCGCTTTGGGCGGTCAGCGTCTCGGCCTCTTTTTGCAGGGCGGTAAATTCATCTTTTCTTTCCGGTCGAAGAGCGCTCCAAAGGGCAGTCAGCTGCTGCACGGTGTGGAGGTCGTATTTGCCAAGAAGTCGTTTGGCTTGAAGCGACAGCGCAGGAGTGCGGGGAGCTTTCTCCTTCACAAGTGTTGATACTCCATCTATCACAGCATTGGCGCATTTCAAGCGTTTCAGCGCCTTTCGTGTTCCATCCTCCCCCAGCGGCAGAAGCAGCGCCGCCCAACGGGTGGTCACTTCCTCTGCTCCTGCCGGAAGGGCATCTATGATCTCACGGGCTTCCGACAGGTAATCGGGCGTCAGTTCCGGCAGGACGAAGGCCAGCACTTCCGGCTCCAGATACGCCCCCGGCTTCGGGGCAGACAGAAGCTTGTCCAGCTCTTCTTCGATGCGCTCCACCGACACGCAGTCGAGGTGGGCAGCCAGCTGCTTTGCCGCCACTTCGGTGGTCTCGTCGATAACAAACCCGAACCGGGCCGCAAAGCGGTAGAGACGCAGGATGCGCAGAGCGTCTTCTTCAAAGCGGCGCAGCGGCTCACCGACGGCCCGCACCACGCCCCGGGCCAGATCTTCCTGCCCGCCAAAGGGGTCGCACAAGCCCTCTTCGGCGCTGTAGGCCATGGCGTTGATGGTGAAGTCCCGCCGGGCCAGGTCCTCCCGGACATCGGGTACAAAGGCCACGCTGTCGGGATGGCGGCCATCGGAATAACTGCCCTCGGTGCGGAAGGTGGTGATCTCGTAGAGCCTGCCGTCCCGCTTCACGGTCACGGTGCCATGCTGCAATCCGGTGGGGATGCACTGCTTTTCTCCGAACAGCTCCATCACCTGCTCCGGGCGGGCGGCGGTGCAGAGGTCCCAGTCGTGGGGCGCAAGGCCCAGCAGACTGTCCCGGACACAGCCGCCCACGGCGTAGGCCGCAAAACCTGCCCGGTGCAGCGCGTCCAGCAGGGCGGAGGCGCCGGGTTCTATGGTGATGTTCATTCTTCGGCCTCCTCATATTGCAGGGTGATGCTCTTGCCGTCATAGCCGCACTCTGCCGCCGGGAAGAGGCTCTGCGCCTGGGCCAGCTCTTCTTCCGGGTCGGTGATCATGGGCGAATAGTGGACGAGCCAGAGCCGCTTTGCGCCCGCTTTGGCGGCGAGGGCCGCGCTCTGCCCGAAGGTGCTGTGGCCGTACTGTTTGGCCTGCGCGGCCTGCTCCGGCAGAGCATAGGTGGAATCGCAGAGCAGAAGGTCCGCACCCGCTGCGGCCTTTTCCAGCGCCGGACAGGGGGCGGTGTCGCCCGAGAAAACAAAGCTCAGCCCCTGCCGGGCCGGGCCGAGGACGGCTTCCGGCCGGATGACACGGCCACCGTCCAGCGTGATGCTCTCGCCGTGCTGGAGCGTCTTCCACTGCTTTACCGGTACGCCCAACGCCCGCGCCTGTTCGGGTGAGAACCGCCCGGCCCGGGGCAGATCGAGTCGGTAGCCCTGACTGACGACACGGTGGCGGGTCGGCACCGGCGTGAGCTTCGCGCTCTGGGGCCAGCCGCCGAATTTTTCGCAGAGCGCCGCCGGGGCGTCCAGCACCTCAGCATAAACCGGATACGGCAGAGGCCCCGTCAGCACCCGCAGGGCCGCCCAGACTTCGCCGAGCCCCTTCGGCCCGTACAGCGCCAGCGGGCGGGTGCGGCCCTGACAGCCCAGCGTCTGCAGCAGCCCCGGCAGGCCGAAGATGTGGTCGCCGTGGTAATGGGTCAGGCAGACGGCGTCCATCTTCATCAGGTTGACTCCGGCCCGGCGGGCGGCAGTCTGGGTCCCCTCGCCGCAGTCGAACAGGAGGCTGTGTCCTCCGCATTCGGCCACCGCCGCCGTGAGGGCGCGGTCGGGCAGGGGCATGGTGGCCGCTGTACCCAGCAGTGTAATGGTCAGCATAAAGTTTCTCCGTATCACAAAAAAATCTCGATGGCTATAGTGTACCACACTCTTCGGCCCGGCACAATCGCACAGCCGCACCCTGACAGGCATAAGATGGCCCAAACCACAAAAGGAGGGGTCTTGTATGCAGCGTCAGCGGCCCGGGCATCGCATTCTGTCGTTCCACCACCGGGGGCTGCTGCTTCTGGCGGCGGCAGTGGCGGTGATGCTCTTTTTTCTCTACGGCTGCGTGGCAGGGGCGGCGTACAGCCCCCGGGGGCGGCTGGTATTCATCCCCCTCGCACAGGTTTCAGGCAGTCGTACGACTTCGCTTTTTCCGCTTTTATCTGGAAGGATCGAAGCTGCCCACCGCATGGTACAATGTGCAGGCCGATATGAAAAACAAGCCCGCTCCCCTGCTGAGCCCCGGCACCCTCAAGCCCATGACGGTCAGGGAGCTGGGCGGCGTTTTCTGCGATGAGCTGGTACAGCAGGAGCTGGACGACACCACGGCCTGATGGAGGCCGCCGGCGTGGAGCAGACCAGCGTCTTTGAGGCGGCAGAGCACTGAGCCAGACGGTCATTCCGCAAACAGCAAGCCAGCCGCCCTGCAAGGTAACAGGGCGGCTGGCTGCTTCTATTATGCAATTCAGGAGAATGGAGAAGAGAATCGCGTTTTTGTGCTTTCGGGGGACGGAAGTGTCGGAGAATCACTCGCCGCGGACGGCTGCGAAGCCTGCCTCGAGGTCGGCGATGATGTCGTCGATGTGCTCGGTGCCGATGGACAGGCGGATGGTGTTCTGGTAGATCTGCTGCTCGGCCAGCTCCGCATCGGTCAGCTGGCTGTGAGTGGTGGAAGCCGGATGGATGACCAGGCTCTTGACGTCGGCCACATTTGCCAGCAGAGAGAAGACCTTCAGGTTGTCGATGAACTTGAATGCTTCCTCACGGCCGCCCTTGATGTTGAAGGTGAAGATGGAAGCGCCGCCGTTGGGGAAGTACTTCTCATACAGGGCGTGGTCGGGGTGATCCGGCAGAGAGGGATGGTTGACCTTCTCGACCTGGGGATGGTTGGCCAGGAACTCGACGACCTTCTTGGTGTTCTCCACATGGCGCTCAATGCGCAGGCTCAGGGTCTCGGTACCCTGCAGCAGCAGGAAGGCGTTGAACGGAGAGATGGTAGCGCCGGTATCACGCAGCAGGATGGCGCGGATGTAGGTGACAAAAGCGGCGGGGCCGGCTGCGTCAGCGAAGGACACGCCGTGGTAGCTGGGGTTGGGAGCGGCGATGTTGCCGTACTTGCCGCTGGCCTTCCAGTCGAACTTGCCGCTGTCCACGATGATGCCGCCCAGCGTGGTGCCGTGGCCGCCGATGAACTTGGTAGCGGAGTGGACGACGATGTCAGCGCCATGCTCGATGGGACGGATCAGGTACGGGGTGCCGAAGGTGTTATCAATGACCAGCGGCAGGCCATGCTTGTGAGCGATGGCTGCGATGGCATCAATATCAGGAATATCACTGTTGGGGTTGCCCAGAGTCTCGAGGTAGACAGCCTTGGTGTTGGGCTGGATCGCGTTCTCGACCTCTTCCAGATCGTGAGCGTCCACGAAGGTGGTGGTGACGCCGAACTGGGTCAAAGTGTGCTCCAGCAGATTGTAGCTGCCGCCGTAGATGGTCTTCTGCGCCACGATGTGGTCGCCGGCCTGAGCCAGTGCCTCGATGGTGTAGGTGATGGCAGCTGCACCGGAAGCAGTAGCCAGAGCAGCCACGCCGCCTTCCAGAGCGGCAATGCGCTTCTCGAACACATCCTGGGTGGAGTTGGTCAGACGGCCATAGATGTTGCCGGCGTCGGCCAGACCAAAGCGGTCAGCGGCGTGCTGGCTGTTGCGGAATACATAGGAAGTGGTCTGGTAGATCGGCACAGCACGGGAATCGGTAGCGGGATCGGCCTGCTCCTGGCCAACGTGAAGCTGCAGGGTCTCAAATTTATAGTTAGACATAGTATTTTTCCTCTCTATCTGTACTCAAAGTATTATTTTTACTCATAAAAATGCCCGGCAGCGTGGGGAGTTTCACCTTTCGTCTGCCGGGCAAAGAAATCGTTCTCAGCTCAGGGCCTTTTGTCTGTCTCGGGCGTCACATTCGCTCGCACATTCGCGGCATAGAGGGCACCGTACAGCTATGGCTCAGAGTTTGTTTCTCGGCCCGGGCGCTGTACATTCGCCCACAGCGGAAGTTGGCGTGCAGAAGACTTTTCCAAATCAGCGTCATTTGAGTACCCTCCTTTCCGAAATTCCCACTTACCTACAAGGCGTGTGGTTTTGTTGTCTGCATTATATTCCCTCCTACCCATATTGTCAATAGGTTTAATTGAATTTCTTCCAAAAAAGGTTTTAAGAGTCATTCTTTTGAGAAAAATGCAAAAAGATTGCATTTTAGTCTTGCATTTCACGCAGAATCCGTGTATACTCTTCCCTGCACCTAAATTGCAATCAGGTTGCAGTTTAGGCAACTAAAGCACTTTTCGTTCCTCCGTTTATTTTGGGTGAAGACGTAAAATGGTGTGGCGGCTGCGCGCGCCGGCGCGGGGGAAGAGCGCTTTTGCGCTGGGCTAAGTTCTCTTTTGCGTGCCAAAAGAGAACCAGAAAAGCACCAGCGATTTCGACGCGCTGGACCCACGAGAAAGGGGCTGCTCGCCCCTTTCAGACCCCGAAGGGGAAGTCGAAGTGGAAAAATGCTAGCCGCTTCGCTAAACGCATTTTTCTCACTTCT
>ERZ809842.91-NODE-91-length-25689-cov-9.33908_pt1 | contig 25689 bp, 25 predicted proteins | sample MGYA00520310_ERZ809842 | MGnify/ENA primary metagenome ERZ809842 (study PRJEB31588, sample SAMN03399942) | human gut metagenome | study: EMG produced TPA metagenomics assembly of the PRJNA231909 data set (A prospective, longitudinal analysis of the... | reverse complement strand
TCGGTGACACCTCTCCCAAAGGGAGAGGCTTTCAGCGGTTAAGAGAAGTTTTCCGCCGTGGTCACTTCCACGACCTCGGTGCAGTAGGGTGCAAAGGCCTTCTTCACGGTGTCAAGGTCGAGGCCCAGAGCCTCGCAGGTCTCGGTGTTGATGGTGGCAATGCCGTTGTCGAAGGTCTGGAACGGCAGGTCTGCAGGGGTCTTGCCGTCGCAGAGCAGTTCCACCACCATATCGGCGGTAGCCTCGCCCAGCTGGACGTAATCGACGCCGTAGCCCACGAAGGCACCGTTCAGGGCGAAGCTGTCAGCGCCGGTGTAGTGCTGGACGCCTGCCTCGGTGAAGGTCTCGTAGATGGAAAGCTCGGCGGTCATGACGGTGTTATCAGTGGGGGTGAAGACAGCCTTGACACCGGCGGCGATGAGGGCCTCAGCGGCCATCTGGACTTCGGCGGTGGTGGTGCCGTTCTTCTCGATGTACTTGATGCCCTTGCTGTCGCAGAAAGCCTTGGCGTCTGCAATGGCCTGTGTAGAAGCATCCTGGCTCAGATCATACAGCAGGCCGATGGTGTCGATGTCGGGGTTGACGGCCAGGATGAGGTTCATGATGGCGTCGGTGTTCAGGGCGTCGGAAGTGCCGGTGATGTTCGGCTCGGTGTCAAAGCCTGCGGCGGCGGGGTCAGTGACGGCGGAGTAGACGACGGGGATGTCGGTGTCCTCCACAGCGACCAGCATGGTAGCGGCGGTGGGGGTAGCCACAGCCACGATGACGTCCACGCCGTCGGCCACGAGGTCGGCGCCGATCTGGTTCAGGTTGGTCTGGTCGGCCTGCGCATTGGCGTAGTAGTCGGCGTAGTCGAAGGTAACGCCCTTCTCCTTGCCCACCTCGTCCAGACGCTCTTCCACCGACGCAACGATCTGGTTCAGAGAAGCGTGGTCAACATAGTTGACAATGCCCACCTTAAAGGTCTGGCCTGCCTCGCTGGCGGCGGCAGAAGATGCTGCTGCACTGGAAGCGGTGCCGGATGCAGTGCTCGAAGCGGACGAACCGCAGCCGGTCAGACCCAGAGCGGAAACGGCAGCAGCGGCCATAGCGGCTTTCAGAAAGCTGCGGCGGGAAATCATGTTCATGGTTTTCATAGCGGTTGCTCCTTCCTTGGAGCGGGCGGCATGTAAAATAAAAACCCGCTCCACTTGCGGGACGGGCTTTTGTTCTCATATAACAAAACGACCCTGTCCCTGTGTGTTCATCCACAAGGACAGAGTCGAAAAATTCGAATCTGCGGTGCCACCTTGCTTGCCTTGCTCGCTTTCCTCTTGAAAGCCGCAAAGCCCCTCACGGAGAGCCAACACTCCCCTGCCCTGTAACGGAGGCTTCCGTCCCAAGCTACTGGAGGCTCTGCCTCGTTTGCCCGGCCCTCGGCGGCCCACGAATCTCTGCCCCGCTCTCGCCCGTTTTCACTGTCCGGGCTCACTGAAGATGCGCTTTGCAGGTTCTCTTCCACCTCATCGGTTTGATTGCATTATACACTTTATCCGTGTAAAGTCAAGAGGGAATTTCAAAATTTTCCGTCAGATTTTTTCACGTTTCATCACTCGAGGTTGAGTTTGTTTCGCATCAGCCAGACCGTCAGCCCGAACCAGAAGACGCCGAACGCCGCTGCGATGCCCAGCGTGACCATCGCGCTCCCCATGTAGCCCAGAGCCGAGACAGCAGTCTCGATGCTGCCCACATCGCCTACGGCGCTATAGATGATCGTCTCGTAGACGCCGGTGCCGATCTGGAGCAGCTTTTCGAGCCAGCCCTGCACATACTGCATGACAAAGAAGCTCAGGATGCCCGCCAGCGCGGGGTGGTTCTTGAACTGATGTCCCACCATGCAGGCAGCATAGATGCAGGCGATGACGCTGACCATCTGCACGAAGCCGACGACGCCGCTGAAAGCCAGCGCCCCCCAGAACTCCATGTTATAGCGGGCGAATGCCTCCCGGATGATCGACCACATCCGCGGCAGCTGCTCAAGCAGGTCCATATCCGCCATCATCAGGACAGCCAGAATGCCGAAGGAAAGGCAGGCTGCGAGGATGCTGCACAGGCTCCACACGGTGCTGGAGATGAGCTTCGAGGTCACAAGCTGTGTTTCCGTCACCGGCAGGGTGTGCATCAGATAGCCCTCCCGGCCCAGCAGGTTACGGTAGAACCGCTGCACAATGGTCATGATGGTGACGACCACGGTGCCGATGATGACGCCGGTGTAGACAAGGCTCAGCAGGCCCACGAGAGTCGAATAGGCGTCACTATTGGTGCTGTTCCATCTCCAGACGGACCCGCCAAAGAGCACCGACGCCGCCAGCAGGGCCAGATACATTCCGCCGTAGGTGCGGGCGGTGGCCTTGAACTCATATTTCAGTAACTTTTTCAGCATTTGAATACCTCCCGGAAATATGCATCCACACTCATGCCCTCGGTCTCGCGGAGCTCATCCACCGAGCGGTGGGCAAAAATCCTGCCGTTCTTCAGGAACACAGCCTCATCCAGCACCGGCTCCACGTCCTCGATGAGGTGGGTGGAGATGATGACCGAGGCGTCCCGGCTGTAGTTGGTGAGGATGGTGTTCAGGATGTAGTCCCGCGCCGCCGGGTCCACGCCGCCGATGGGTTCATCCAGCAGGTAGAGCCGGGCGTTCCGGCTCATGGCAAGGATGAGCTGGACTTTCTCCTTGTTGCCCTTGGAAAGGCTCTTGAGGGGTGCTTTGGGCGAAAGCTCCAGCTTTTCCAGCATCTCATTCGCCTTGGCGGGGTCGAAGTCGGCGTAGAAATCCCGGAACATCTCCACCAGCTGCTCCACCCGCATCCAGTCGGGCAGCCATGCGGCATCCGGCAGGTAGGAGACGATGGCCTTCGTGTCCGGGCCGGGGTCCATGCCCGCGATTCGGATGCTGCCCGCCGTGGGCTGCAAGAGGCCGTTCGCCAGCTTGATAAGGGTGGTCTTGCCGCTGCCGTTGGGGCCAAGCAGGCCCACGATGCGGCCAAAGCCGATGTGCAGCTCGATGTCATCGAGGGCGTTTGTCCCCTTCTGGTAGGATTTCGTCAGGCCCTCACAAGTTAAAAGCTCATTCATTTGAATCACTCTCCTTTGTTTCCCAGCCCGTCATAAGCTTTGCGGCCTCTGCCGGGCCGTAGCCGATGCCGCGCATTTTCTCGAGATATTCGGCGGTCATAGCGCGGGCTGTCTCGTCCCGCAGCTGTTCCAAAAGGGCTGTATCTTCGGTGACGAAGCGGCCCGTGGTCCGCTCGGTGTAGACAAGCCCTTCCGCTTCCAGCTGGGCCAGCGCCCGCTGCATGGTGTTGGGGTTGACGCCTGCCGCCGCGGCCATGTCGCGCACCGAGTCCAGATGTCCGCCGGGCGGGTAGACGCCCGCCAGGATTTTTGCCTTGAGCCGTTCCACGATCTGTGCGTAGATGGGGCGGCTCATATCGAATCGTTCGCCCATCGTCTCATCTCCTTGTGTTGCTGTGCTAAGCGCTTAATACAATAATACTCAAATCATCTTTTTTGTCAAGAGGGAATTTTCAATTTCTTCAAAATATGTTATACTGTCTTTTGTATGCCAGAAGAAAATGCGCAGGAGCACGGAATCTATGAAAGCGACCATCATCATCCCCAACATCAACGGCAAAGGCTGGCTCAAGGACTCCATCGAGTCGGTCTACGCCCAGACGGAGCAGGACTTCGAGCTTATCGTGGTGGATAACGGCTCCACCGACGAGAGCCTTGAGCAGGCCCGCAGCTATTGCAGCCGCCCGAACTTCCAGCTCATCGAGAACGGCTCCAACACCGGCTTTTCCCACGCCGTGAATCAGGGCATCGCCCGGGCGAAAAGCGAGTTCGTGGTGCTGTTCAACAACGACGCCTTTGCAGAGCCCCAGTGGCTGGCCGAGCTCATCCGCGTGGCCGAGAGCGACGAGAAAATTTTTGCCGTCCAGAGCCTTATGATCCGCCACTTCGACCGGGAGCTTGCCGACGACGCCGGCGATTACGTCACATGGATGGGCTTTGCCTGCAAGACCGGCGACGGCCGCCGGGCCAGCCGCTACACCAAGCAGAAGCGCATCTTCTCGGCCTGCGGCGGCGCGGCCCTCTACCGCAAAAGCATCCTCGACGAGATCGGCGTCTTCGATGAAAACTTTTTTGCCTACTTTGAGGACGTGGACCTCAGCTGGCGCGCCAACAACGCGGGCTACAAAAACGTCCTCTGCCCCACGGCAAAGTGCTACCACATCTGCGGCGCCAGCACCGGCGCGGTGCGGTACAACGCCTTCAAGAGCCAGCAGAGCGGCCGCAACAGCATCCTTCTCCCCCTCAAGAACGAGCCTCTGCTGATGCTCATCCTCAACATCCTTCCGCTGGCGCTGGGCTATCTGCTCAAGTGCTACAAGTTCCACAAGCAGGGCTTCGGCGAGGCGTGGGACAAGGGAATGCACGAAGCCTTCGCCCTGCTCAAAAACGGCCAGCTGGGCAAGCGCCCCTTCCGCCTCCGCGATTTGCCGAATTATGTTCTCATGGAGCTGTGGATGATCTGGAACATGGTGCCGTATCTCTGGTATCGGCTGGTGGTCGTGCGGTTTGATTTGAAATAATTTTAGATATGCAAAAACCGGGAAGCTCTGGGAGCTTCCCGGTTTTTGTTTGTGATTCGTTTTACGCCGCCGCGCTGGCCGCACTTTCGGCCTGCGGCTCTGCGTCCGAGGCGGCTTCGCTTTCGGCGGTGCTGTCCGCTTCCTCGCTGGCGGCTGCGGCCTCCGAGGACGCAGTGTCGGACTCGGCGGGCGTTTCGCCGCCGGTGGCGAGGATGGCGTCCTGCACCTCGCTGTCTGCCATCATGGCAGGCTCGGAGGCAGTGGACGCCGCCGTTGACTCGGGCTTCGTCTCGCTCTCGGTCAGGCCGGTGAGATACCAGCTGCCGCTCTGGCGGCTGAACAGATAGTCCATGTACTTGACCGGCGTATCCGAGGTGGTGGTGAGGATGCTGTCCGTTGCGTTCTGGTTGGGGATGTAGCCCACGGTGACGTGGAGGAGGCCGTCCTTCTTGAACAGCTTGGTGACGGTGGCGCGGTAACTGCCCACGCTGCCGGTGACGGGGATCTTATAGCACTGGGTGGTGTCGTCGAACTCGATGGTCATATCCTCCATCTCGAAGGTCTTGTGGGTCATGCGGAAGCTGGGGCCGACAAGCTTTGCGAGGTAGGCGTCCACGTCCACCGAGGGGATGAGCAGCTGCTCGGTGTCGGGGTCGGTGTTGTAGCCGTCGAAGCCGCCCTGGGTCTCCTGGATGCTGTACACACAGCCCCAGACCGCGGCCTCGCGGAGGGTCAGGTCGTCGATGTTCTCGATGCCCTCAAAAGGCACGGGGTCGAACAGCACCAGACCTTCCAGCTTGTCCTCGTATTCCTGCTTCTGGGCCGTATCGTCAAACAGCTTTGCCACGGCGTTTACGCCTGCGTGCAGCACGGTCAGCACACCGATGAGCACCAGCACCGCGATGACCAGCCCGAGGGCCTGCCGACCGCGGCGGCGGTGGAGCCGGGCGTGTTCTTCCGGGGTCATTTCTATCTTCATATGGTTATCGTCTCCTGCGTTGTTTCACTTTTCAGATAAAAACAGTATACCACAATCATGGGCAGGGTGCAAAACCCTGCCCGTGTTATTTTGGTGAAAGCCGTTCACTCCCAGTTCTTCCAGATGTCGGGCTGGTAGCCGACGGTGGCCTGACGGCCATTGCGGACGATGGGGGTGCGGAACAGCTGCTGGTTCTCGAAGAGCTTGTCTTCCTTCTGCCAGTCCACCAGCGCGTCCAGCAGAGCGAGGGTCTGCTTGTCCTTGGCGTTGGGGTCCACCAGCGCCTGCCAGCCGCCCAGAGCGCGGGACACATTTTCAAACTCGCCCCGGCTCATCTCTTTTTCTTTCAAATCGATCATCTGGAACCTGATGCCGCGCTCCTTGAAATAGCGCTGAGCCTTTTTGGTATCGAAGCACTTGGTGGTGCCGAATATCTGGATGTTCATGCTCTTGCCCTCCTGTTCGTTCTGCTCTATTGTAACATATCTGCGCCCGAAAGCCTATAGCATATTTTCTGCTCCGCCGGGCCACACTGCTCTCAGCGCCTTTTTCTCATTTTGAATGGAGGTAGTACCAACATGAAAGCATTCGTAGACCCTGAACTCTGCATCGGCTGCACCCAGTGTGCCGGGCTCTGCCCCGAGGTATACCAGATGGAGGGGACTCTGGCCGTCGCCATCCCCGGTGACATTCCGCCCGACCAGGTGCCGCTGGCCGTGGACGCCGCCAACGCCTGCCCGGTGAGCGCGATAAGGGTAGAGTGACCCTCTCAGTCACGCCTGCGGCGTGACAGCTCCCCCAGAGGGGGAGCCCTTGGCAGGCCGGGCCACTTTCGCCTGACTGCTGAAGTATAATATCCCGCAAAAGATAGTGCCCTGCTATAGAGGACAGCTGCTTCAGAACAGACATTCATTGTCAAGCAGCTGTTGACCTTGGTAGCAGGGCACTCCTGTTTTAGGAACATACAGACTTTGCTCGTCCAGACAAAGCCTGACCGACACGCCAGTGGCTCTCCCTCTGGGAGAGCTGGCGCGCAAGCGCCTGAGAGGGCAAGGCTGCTGACGGAGACACCCAAACACAGCGATAATACCGCTCTGTCAAAGGCCCTGCTCATCGCTGTGTAGCAGCTGTTTGGCAACGGGCTTGCCCTCTCCGTCACCTTCGGTGACACCTCTCCCAAAGGGAGAGGCTTTTTTTATGCAAACCCTCCCCCATCCGCTCTATTTTGTGGTATACTATAGAATGTGAAATTATGGAATGGAGGACCACAAGCTATGCGTTTACTGGTCATTGACGGCAACAGCATCGCCAACCGTGCCTTTTACGGCATCAAGCTGCTGACCACCAAGGACGGCCGCTATACCAACGCCATTTTCGGCTTTCTGAATATCCTGCTCTCCCTGCTCAAAGAATCTGAGCCCGACGAGGTGGCTGTGGCTTTCGACCTCAAAGCCCCCACCTTCCGCCACAAGATGTACGACGGCTACAAGGCCACCCGCCATAAGATGCCCGACGAACTGGCTGCCCAGCTGCCTGTCATCCGGCAGCTTCTGGCCCTGCTGGGCTATCGTGAAGTGACCGCCGAGGGCTGGGAGGCCGACGACATCCTCGGCACGCTGGCCGCCGCCTGCGCCGCCCGCAGCGACGACTGCTTCCTTGCCACCGGAGACCGGGACAGCTTACAGCTGGTCGGCGACACCACCACCGTTCTGCTGGCTACCACGGCGTTGGGCCGCAGCAAGACCGTCACCATGGATGTGGACGCCGTGAAGGAGAAATACGGCGTCACGCCCCGCCAGCTCATCGACGTGAAGAGCCTGATGGGCGACACCTCCGACAACATCCCGGGTGTGAAGGGCATCGGCGAGAAGAGTGCCTTCGCCCTCATCCAGAAATACGGCAGTCTCGAGGGGGTCTACGCCCACCTCGACGACACCACTGACAAGACCATCAAGCCCAAGCAGCGGGAGCATCTGGCCGAAGACCGCGCCATGGCAGAGCTGAGCTACACGCTGGGCACCATCCGCACCGACGCCCCCATCGACACCGCCGAGGGCGCCTATGCCGTGGGCGAGGGCAACAAGGCTGAAGCCGTCCGGCTGATGCAGGAGCTGGAGCTCCACTCCCTCATCGCCCGCTTCGGCCTGAGCGACATCACCCCCGCCGCCGACCCGGAAAGAGCGCCGGCAGAGCCTCTGCCGGAAGCCGAGCTTGCCGCTCTGCCCGCTGAGCCGAAGGGCCATTACCTCGTGGCCGCGCGGCCCGCTGTCATGGGCAAGCAGGGCGTCCGCATCGTGGAGCTGCAGCCCGCCGCGTGGTATGCCGTGCAGGACAAGACCGTCTTTCCGCTGGAATCCGAAGACCTGCTCCGCCTGCTGGACAACAAAGACGTCACCCTTGACGTCTTCGACAGCGCGCCGCTCTACGCCCGCGCCATGGCTGCGGGCGGCTGGGGCAGCAGCATCGTCTGGGACGGCAAGCTGGCGGCCTATCTGCTGGACGCCTCGGCTTCCAAGTACAACCTCTCGGAGCTCATCATCAGCTACCGCGCCGACGCCGCTTTCACCTGTGAGAAGTGGCCGGACGCCGGTGCGCTGGCCGACCTGTTCGCCAAGATGAAGGCAGAGATCACCGCGCTGGAGGAAGACTCCCTCTACAACGACATCGAGTTCCCGCTGGCACAGGTGCTGGCCGACATGACCCGCATCGGCATCCTCGTGGACAAAGAGGGCATCGAGAAGTTCGGTGTGAAGATGCGCTCGGAGCTGGAAGACGTCCTCACCCGCATCCACATGGAGACGGGCAGCGCCAGCTTCAACCCCAACAGCCCCAAGCAGCTGGGCGAGATGCTCTTCGACACCATGGGCCTGCCCCACGGCAAAAAGACCCAGCGCGGCTGGTCTACCGACGCCGAGACGCTGGAAGCCCTGCGGGACTACCCGCTGGTGGAGGATATTCTGCAGTACCGCGCCTACCAGAAGCTGAACTCCACCTACGTCGAGGGCCTGCTGAAGGTCATCGCGGAGGATGGCCGCATCCACACCCGCTTCAACCAGACCGAAGCCCGCACCGGACGGCTTTCCTCCGACAACCCCAACCTGCAGAACATCCCCATCCGCACCGAGCTGGGCAGCCAGCTCCGCGCTTACTTTGTGGCGCGGCCCGGCTGCGTGCTGGTGGACGCCGACTACAGCCAGATCGAGCTGCGCATCCTCGCCCACGTCACCGGCGACGAGCATATGCAGCAGGCCTTCCTCACCGGCGAGGACATCCACCGCAGCACTGCCGCCAAGATCTACGGTCTGCCCCTCGAGCAGGTCACGCCCCGCCTGCGCTCTTCGGCAAAAGCCATCAACTTCGGCATCATGTACGGCAAGGGCGCTTACAGCCTCTCGAAGGACATCGGCGTGAGCGTCAAAGAAGCAGACGCCTTCCTGAAAAACTATCTGGCCACCTTCCCGAAAGTCAGCGGCTACATGGACAAGACCATCTCCGACGCCCGGAGCTGCGGCTATGTGTCCACCCTCTTCGGGCGCCGCCGCTCCCTGCCGGAGCTGGCCAGCAACAATCACAACATCCGGGCCAGCGGCGAGCGGATGGCCCGCAACACGCCGATCCAAGGCACCGCCGCCGACGTCATCAAGCTGGCGATGGTGCGGGTCTGGCGGCGTCTGCGGGACGAGAAGATGGAGAGCCGCCTCATCCTGACCGTCCACGACGAGCTCATCGTCGAGGCCCCGGAGGCAGAAGCCGCGAAAGCCGCCGCCATCCTGCAGGAAGAGATGGAAGGCTGTGTCAATTATGCTGTCCCCCTGAGCACCGAAGTGCATCAGGGCAAAAACTGGCTGGAGGCCCACTAAAACCATGATCATCTTAGGAATCGAATCCACCTGCGACGAGACCGCCGCATCTCTGGTGGAAGATGGCCGGCACCTGCTGAGCAACGTCATCTCCACCAGCGTCAAGGAGCAGGCGCTTTACGGCGGCGTCGTGCCGGAGATCGCCAGCCGCCGCCACTGCGAGTTCATCAGCGCCACCGTCAAAAAGGCTCTGCTGGACGCAGGCAAGACCATCGACGACGTGGACGCCGTGGCTGTCACCTTCGCGCCCGGCCTCATCGGCGCAGTGCTGGTGGGCGTCAACTTTGCCAAGGGCCTCGCCTACTCGGCGGGCAAGCCGCTGGTGCCGGTCCACCATCTGCGGGGCCACATTGCGGCCCTCTACCTGACCCACCCGGAGCTGAAGCCGCCCTTCCTCTGCCTTGTGGCGTCCGGCGGACACAGCCACATCGTGGAGGTGCAGGACTACACCCATTACCACATCCTCGGCCACACGGTGGACGACGCCGCCGGCGAAGCCTTTGACAAGGTGGCCCGGACGCTGGGCCTGCCCTATCCCGGCGGTCCCAGCGTCGCCAACGCCGCCAAGACCGGCGACCCGAAAGCCTACCGTCTGCCGGTGCCTCATGTGGAGGGCAGGTACAACGTCAGCTTCTCCGGCCTCAAGACCGCCGTGCTGAACGAGGTGAATCAGGCCCAGATGAAGGGTACTGACATCAACGTCCCCGACCTCGCGGCCAGCTTTCAGGAGCGCATCGCGGGCATCCTCGCAGAAAAGCTCCTTCTCGCCGCCGCCGACACCGGCGCAAAGCAGGTCTGTCTGGCGGGCGGCGTCGCGGCCAATGGCCGTCTGCGCCAGCTGGTCAACGACGGCGCCCAGAAGCTGGGGGCCAGGGTCTACCTGCCCGAGCTGAAATTCTGCGGCGACAACGGCGCGATGATCGCGGCTCAGGGCTACTATCAGTACATCGCGGGCCATACCGCCGGGCTGGAGCTGAACGGTCTGCCGACTCTGCCCATTGATTACGAATAACTGAGATAGAAAACGGAATGGCCGCGCACAGCTGTGCGCGGCCATTCCGTTTATTTCATATCACGTCCGAAGTAAAGCTCCACTTCACTGAGCTTCTTTTTCCGCAGCAGGAATGCCGTCGGGATGAGGTAGACCGCGATAGACGTCAGCATGGTGATGTCATAGGTGCTGATGCTGTCGGCCACCGTCTGGGTGCCGTACAGGCCGCCGATGAGCATGGACGTGATGTCCATCGCGGCGTGGATGAACACCGTCACCCAGATGTTTCCGGTGCGGAAATAGACCGCCGCCAGCAGCGTACCCAGCGAGGCCGCAAAGACGCACTGCATCAGAACGCCCAGCGGCGCACTGCCGGTGAGGTTGGTCAGGTGGGCCGCGCCGAAGTAAAGACCCGACAGCAGGCAGGCTTTCCAGACGCCGGCCCGGCTGGTGCCGAAATGCTCCAGAAGCGTCTGGGCGATGACGCCCCGGAACAGAAACTCTTCTGCCACACCGACGCTGGTCATGCCGATAAGGAACCACACGACATGCCGCGCGGGCAGCATATCGCCCTCCGGCCTGCCAAACAGCAGGGTATTGTAGGCGTTGTAGCTGATGAGCGCGATGGGATACAGGCCCACCAGCAGACCGTTGAAAAAGCCGCTGCCCCGGCGGCGGAGCAGGCCGCTCTTCCCGGTGCGCGCCAGAAAGAGCCACGCCACCAGCACGCCTACTGCCTCCTGCATGAAGGTCAGCATATAATCATCGACGGCATCAATATCCCGCACGACGAACAAGATGAGCAGAAGCGACAGCAGCGATGCCACGAACAGCATCCCCAGAAACAGCACCTCGGCCACAAGGCAGTAGAGCATCGGGTGGGCGCTGCGCAGACGTTTGAGCATAGAAAGACCTCCTGTGTCGTAGTGGTACTATTTTAGCATATTTCAGAAGAAAGAGATAGGGATTTGTGTGAATAATAAAGCGGGACCCGGGTTGCGGCTCCCAGCGTCTGTTTCGGCCCTTGAGCGGGCCTCACATCCTGCTGGCCGCGGCCCCAGCCTCAGCTCCCTGTTTCTGCCGCTGGCAGCGGTCGCTTCGGCTGCAGAGATAGAAAAAGACCGGCACACGAATGTGTACCGACACATCCCGCGCCCGAATCGAAGCGGCAGTCACCAACTATTGACATTCCTGAAGATTGGGACCCGCGCACTAAAGAAAGCCCCACTGGGGCTTTCTTTGCGGCACTTTGTGCCGCCGTGCTGTTCAAATCCCGCTGCTCCGACGAAAATAAAAAAGCAAGTACACGAATGTGTACTTGCTTTTTTAAGTCGGAGCAGCGGGATTTGAACCCACGGCCTCCTCGTCCCGAACGAGGCGCGCTACCAACTGCGCTATGCCCCGAAAATACCGCAACCCAATGGGCTGCGGTCTGGTTGGGGATGAGAGAATCGAACTCCCACAAGTAGAGTCAGAGTCTACCGCACTACCACTATGCAAATCCCCACTATTCGGTTTCGCCCTCAGCACCGAAGCGCCGCTGACGAAGAATATTATACAGCCTCCGCCTCCATTTGTCAACCACTTTTTTTGATTTTTCCGTCCATGTTTTTTCTGTCTTCCCTGCCTCTGCGTTTTCACGCCTTTTTTCGTTCCCGGCTCTTGACACCCGCCCCCTTTGGGAATACTCTTATAGTATCATTAATCGCAAGGCAAGAATCAGTGCAATATCAAAACAGCATATTTGCGATATGCAATTCAACGCTGTTGCTGGTGCATTAAAAAGTTGAATTGCTACACCTGCCCCTGGAATTAAAATCGGAAGAAACGAGGGTTGTTCGATATGAAAAAACGTGTTGGTATCCTGACCTCCGGCGGCGACTGTCCCGGCCTGAACGCCACCATCCGCGGCGTGGCCAAAGCCCTGTATGCACGGTTCGGCGAGAACGTCGAGATCGTGGGCATCCTGAACGGCTACCACGGCCTCATCACCGGCGAATATAAGGAGATGTGCGAGGACGATTTCCGCGGCATCCTGACGCTGGGCGGCACCATCCTCGGCACCAAGCGCACCCCCTTCAAGCTGATGCGCGTGGTGGAAGAGGACAAGATCGACAAGGTCGCGGCCATGAAAAAGACCTACAAGGACGCCAAGCTCGACTGCCTGCTCTGCCTCGGCGGCAACGGCACCCACAAGACGGCCAACCTCCTCTCCCAGGAGGGTCTGAACATCATCGGCCTGCCCAAGACCATCGACAACGACATCTACGGCACCGACGTCACCTTCGGCTTCCACACCGCGGTGGACATCGCCACTGAGGTCATCGACCGCATCCACACCACCGCCGGCAGCCACAGCCGCGTCATGTGCATCGAGATCATGGGCAACAAGGCCGGCTGGCTGACCCTCTACTCCGGCATCGCCGGCGGAGCTGACATCATCCTGCTGCCCGAGCAGCCCTATGACATCGACCGCGTCTGCGCCGCTGTGGAGCGCCGCGCCCGCAAAGGCTCCAATTTCTCCATCATCGCCGTGGCCGAGGGTGCCATCAACACCGAAGAGGCTAAGATGAAGCGGAAAGAGTGGATGGCAAAGCGCGCCGAAGCCGGTTACGGCGTCACCGCCACCAACCGCATCGCCGCCGCCGTCCAGAAAAAGACCGGCATGGAGACCCGCGTCTGCATCCCGGGCCACATGCAGCGCGGCGGCAGCCCCAGCGCCTACGACCGTGTACTGGCCACCGAGTTCGGCAGCTACGCCGCCAAGCTGGTGGAAGTGGAGCGCTACGGCGTCACCGTCGCCATGGTCAACAACCGCGTCGTCGCCAACCGCCTCGAGGACATCGCCGGTAAGACCCGCAACATCCCCGAGGGCTGTGAGCTGCTCACCGTCGCCCGCCGGATGGGCGTGAGCCTCGGCTGAGACCCCGAAAATAAAAACACCCCGCTGTGTCATGCAGCGAGGTGTTTTTATTTTTATGCTTCAGAACGAGCCGCCCGACGAGCCGCCGAAGCCGTCGGAATCGACGGACGAACCGCCGGAGGAGTGAGACTCCTTCTGGGGCGGGTCATAGGTGCGCTCCCGGGTGGTGTGGGTGTAGCGGTCACGCTTGACCCGCAGGGTGAAGCCGGGCATATACTCGTCGGCCTCCGTTTTCTGCCGGGCCGTCTTCATCCGGTGGTAGAGGATGAGGCAGATGAATGCCGAAATGCCGAGAGGGAAGATCATGGCAATGAGCAGGTCTTCCAGGCCGATGTCGTTATCCACATCGATGGGCTCGCCATAGTCGGCATAGTAGTCCAGTGCATCGTCGCACATATCGATGTAGGTATAGGCGGCATCCGCCCATTCCTCATCGGAGAGCTGCGGGACGATCTCGTCCTCCTGCTGCTCGATGCGGTAGTCGGTGAAAGCCGTGACGCCCTCGCCGTAGGTGATGGTGACGTACTTGCGGGAGCCGACCGCCAGCAGGAAGAGGATGCCGCTCTGCTCGTCGCCGTAGCCGAGGCCGTTGGAGATGTAATAATTTTTCGCGTAGTCGCGCTGGTCGGCATCGCCGATGTCGTCCACCACGAGGAAGTAGACATCCACGTCGTGGCCGTCGGAGGCGCTTTCGGCCTGCTCCTCGAGGTCGGCCAGCGTGTCGGCGTCAAAGACGCCGCACTCGTCCCGCACCAGCGGGGCCGCTGCCCCAGCCGGCAGGGTCAGGGCCATGCAGAGCAGGGCCGCAGCCAGAAGGGCAAACAGTTTTTTGCAGTATTTCATATTCCCGTCTCCCCCTCTCACAGCAGCATGATGAGAGCCGTCAGTATCATCAGCGGGATGCTGATGCCGGCAAACCATGCAGCTACTCTGCCCTTATCCACAGGCAGGTCACCGATGAGCTTGCCGGTCTGGCCGTTCATCGCAAAGAGGAAGTCCTGCTCCTTCCAGCGGGTGTGGAGCATCCAGACCGGCAGCAGGGCGTAGTGGGGTTCCAGCGTCCGCGGGTCGAGCTGCTCCGAGAGGGTCTGGACGCCGGTGTAGCCGCCCAGCGTATCGTGGAGGGCCGCAGCGGTGCTGTTCTTCATCCGGGTCAGGACGCGGGCAGCACACTTCTTGTCGTCCTCGTCGTACCGGTCAGCCAGAAAGCCGGGCAGGTAGGCCGTGGAGAAGGGCTTGAGGTCGCTGTAGTCGAAGGGCTCGATGGCGTCCATATGGGTGTCCGGCATCTTGCTGGAGCCGTCCACCGGCACCCGGACAAAGTCGGCGTCGCCCACGCGGGCCACGTCGAAGTGCCTGGTGGTGGTGACAATGTAGTCGCCCTCACGGTGGCTCTCGCTGATCTCGGCCTTGTAAGCGCCCCGGGCCTCCATCCGGCCATCGTAGAGCCAGAACGGCACATACACGCCCTGGATCTCCTCGATGTGGTTGGACTCTTTGAAGGCTTTGGGGAGGAAGGCTTTGCCCTTATAATACTTCTTCAGGTTCTCGATGGCGGTCTTTTTGTCCATCTGGAAGGGGATGATGTACTCCGGCTTGAGCTTGCCGGAAAGCTGTCCGCCCAGCACGGTGGGGTTGCCGCAGTAGGGGCAGGTGGTGGCAGCTGTTTCGGGGCCGCAGACCAGCTCTGCACCGCAGGAAGTGCAGGTGCGGCTGCTGAGCTCTCCCGTCTCCATCTCCCCCCAGACGGGGCCGCTGGACGCTGCCTTTTCGGCGGCTTCTGCGGCCTTATCGGCCTGAGCCTGCTTCTCGCCGTAAAGAGCCTCGACCTGTGCTACATCATAAGTAGAGCCGCAGTAATCACAGCAGAGCTTTCCGCTGGCGCTGTCGAACCGCAGCGGGCCGGTACAGGCCGGGCATTGGTAATTCGTGGTGTTTTCTGCCATATCTCATCTCCCCCTTCAGGCTCCGAAAGGCTTGCCGCATTCGGGGCAGAACTTGGGCGGGTTGGCCGGGTCGGCAGGGGTCCAGCCGCAGTTCGGGCACTTGGCCTCCGGGCGGGGCTTACCGCACTCCGAGCAGAATTTGCCGGTATTGTGTGCGCCGCAGCTGCACACCCAGCCTGCTTCGGGGCGGGGCTTGCCGCAGGCGGTGCAGAACTTGCCGGTGTTGCCGGTCTGGCCGCAGGAGCAGCTCCAGCTGCCCGCCGCCGGGGCGGCTGCGGGGGCAGGAGCAGCGGCAGGCTGCTGCTTTGCGCCCATCTGGTAGAGGGCCTGGGCGTTGATGCCGCCGGCGGCCGCGGCCTGATTCATGCCCATAAAGGCCATGGCCGGGCCGGCGGAGGTATTGGAAGCCGCTGCCTGCATCGCCGAAGCCTGTGCGCCCACCATGTGGGCGGCGGCGCGGGTCGGGTCCATAAAGGCGGCGCTGCGCTGCAGCTCCTTGATCATCTGCTCGTCTTCTTCGCTGGCTTTGACGCCGGACACGCCGAGGGAGACGATCTCGATGCCGCGCAGCTTGCTCCACTTGCCGGACAGCTCCTGATTCAGAGCCTCGGCCAGCTCAGTGGTATGGCCGGGCAGAGCCGAGTAGCGGATGCCCATCTCGCTGATGCGGGCGAAGGCGGGCTGCAATGCGGTCATCATCTCGGTGCGCATCTGGCCTTCCAGCGCGTCACGGGTGTACTCGTTTTCCACATTTCCGCAGACGTTGGTGTAAAACAGGATGGGGTTGACGATGCGGTAGCTGTATTCGCCGAAGCAGCGGATGCTGACGTCGATGTCGATGCCGGCACGCTGGTCCACGACGCGGAACGGCACGGGGCTGGGGGTGCCGTACTTGTTGCCCATCAGCTCCTTGGTGTTGATGTAATAGATGCGCTGGTCGGTGGCAGCCTGACCGCCGAAGCTGAACCGCTTGCCGATCTCAGCAAAGACCTCGTCGATGTTCTTGGCCAGACCCTCGCTCAGCAGAGAGGGCTGGGTGCCGGTGTTATAGGTGTACTCGCCGGCCTCGGCGCAGAGGTCCACCACCTTGCCCTGCTCCACGATGAGGGCGCACTGGCCCTCGGCCACCGCCACGATGGAGCCGTCGGTGATGATGTTCTCGGTGCCGCGGCGGTTGGAAGAGCGCCCGGAAACTTTCTTCTGTCCCTTGACAGCCAGAACCTCCGCCGGGAGAGCGCTGCAGTAAAAGTATTCTTTCCACTGGTCGCCCATCACGCCGGATGCTGCGCCCAATGCCGCTTTGACAAGACCCATAAGCCATATCTCCTTTATCTGCCCGTTTTTGCAAATGCGGGCTTTTTTTCAGTATACCACAAAACGCGCCGCGAAAAAAGAAAACCCTTGCATTTTATCCCCGATGGGTGTAGAATACTCCCGACAAACAAATACAGGGGAGCTTGTGGATGCAGGCTGAGAGGGAGTTCTCGAACTTCGACCCTTAGAAATTGTTTTCGGACAGTTTCTGCACCTGATGCGGATAATGCCGCCGTAGGAAGTCATAACACCGTTTATGGATTTTTACAGGAGACGCCGCAGAAGGCGTCTCCTTTTTGTTGTCTCCAGCTGAGGGGGAGCGCCCTGAGTCTGGGGTTTTGTATGCGATGGGAAGCCGTGTTCCGGCGTGAGAGGAGGCCAGTGAGCCTCGACCGCTTCTTCCGTTTCCGGCACCTCTGCGCGGGTGCCGGGTATGTTCGTGTGCGGGAGCGGCGGTCTGCCCCTGCACTTATTTTTTATTGAAAAGGAGCACTCACTATGAAACACTATTCTGCCAAAAAGCTGGCCCTCGCCGGTATGTTCTGCGCTGTCGCTGTCGTGGGCAGCGTCTTCTCCTTCCCGGTCTTCGGCAGCAAATGCGCCCCTGTGCAGCACATGGTCAACATCCTCTGCGCTGTCCTGCTGGGGCCTTACTACGGCGTGGGCGTGGCTTTCGTTGCCTCCCTGCTGCGCAACCTGCTGGGTCTGGGCAGTCTGATGGCTTTCCCCGGCAGCATGTTCGGCGCACTGCTCTGCGGCATCGTCTTCCACAAGACCAATAAGCTGCTGCCCACCCTCGTGGGCGAGGTGTTCGGCACCTCCATCCTCGGCGGTCTGTGCGCCTACCCCGTCGCCATCCTGCTGATGGGCAAGAGCGCCGGTGACATCGCGTTCTACGCCTACATCGTCCCCTTCCTCGTCTCCACCGCCGGCGGCGCCATCATTGCAGGCGCACTGCTGGCCGCACTTTCCCGCGCAGGCGCACTCCGCGCCATGCAGGCCAGCCTGAGCTGATTCGAAGGAGAAGCCATGTTTCAGAACCTCTTTGCCAACGTCCGGGCCAAAAGCCCGCTTGTCCATAACATCACCAACTACGTCACCGTCAACGACTGTGCCAACATCGTCCTCGCCTGCGGGGCGTCCCCCATCATGGCGGATGATGCCGCCGAGGTCGAGGACATCACCTCGCTGTGTGCCGGGCTGAACCTCAACATCGGCACGTTGAACAGCCGCACCATCCCCTCCATGCTGCTGGCGGGACACACCGCCAACCGGCTGGGCCGTCCTGTCGTGCTGGACCCCGTGGGCGCAGGCGCTTCCCATCTGCGCACCGAAACGGCACTGCGCCTCCTGCGGGAAGTGAAGTTCACAGTCATCCGGGGCAACATCTCCGAGATCCGGACGCTGGCGGCAGGCAGCGGCACCACAAAAGGCGTGGACGCCGACGCCGCCGACAAGGTGACGGACGAGACGCTGGACAAGACCGTGGCATTCGCCAAAGCGTTTGCGGCCCGCACAGGGTCGATCGTCGCCGTCACCGGTGCCATCGACATCGTGGCCGACGGAGAGCGGGCCTTCTGCATCCGCAACGGCCATCCCATGATGAGCGCCGTCACCGGCACTGGCTGTCAGCTTTCGGCCCTGACGGCGGCATTCTGTGCGGCCAACCCGGACAAGCCTCTGGAAGCCGCTGCTGCGGCGGTCTGCGCCATGGGCCTTGCGGGCGAAGCAGCTCACAGCCGCCTTTCCAGGCTGGACGGCAACGCCACCTACCGCAATTACATCATCGACGCGATCTGCAACATGACCCCCGAACAGCTCGAGGAAGGAGCACGCTATGAAATGCGATAAACACACTATGCTTCTCTACGCCGTCACCGACCGGGCGTGGACGGGCCGCGAGACCCTCCGCCAGCAGGTGGAAGACGCGCTGAAAGGCGGCGTCACCTGCGTCCAGCTGCGGGAAAAGGAGCTGGACGACGCGGCATTTTTGCAGGAAGCCATGGAGCTTTCCGCCCTCTGCCGCAGCTATGGCGTACCCTTCATCATCAACGATAACGTCGAGATCGCTATAAAATGCCATGCCGACGGCATCCATGTCGGGCAGGAAGATATGGCCGCCGCAGACGTCCGGGCCAAGGTGGGTCCTGACATGATCATCGGTGTGTCGGCCCATTCCGTCGAGGAAGCACAGCTGGCCGTGGCCCACGGCGCGGACTATCTGGGCGTCGGCGCGGCATTTTCCACCCACACCAAAACCGATGTGGATGTCCTGCCGGAGGGCAGGCTGAAAGAGATCTGCGACTCCGTGGATGTGCCGGTCGTGGCCATCGGCGGCATCCATAAAGACAATATCCTCAAGCTCAAAGGCTCCGGCGCGGACGGCGTGGCCCTCGTGAGCGCGATCTTCAGCGCCGAGGACATTGAGGCTGAGTGCAAAGAGCTGAAGGCACTGGCAGAACAAATCATCTATAGCAATTCAACTTTTTAATGCAACAGCAACAGCGTTGAATTGCATATCGCAAATATGCTGTTTGACTGTTGCACGAATTTCTTGACTTGCGATAAAGGAGCAACCCCATGAAAACTGCACTTACCATCGCGGGCAGCGATTCCAGCGGCGGCGCCGGCATTCAGGCCGACCTCAAAGCCATGACCATGAACGGCGTCTTCGCCATGAGCGCCATCACTGCTCTGACGGCCCAGAACACCACCGGCGTATCCGGCATCTTCGAGGTCAGCCCCGAGTTTCTGGCCAAGCAGATAGACGCCGTCTTCACCGACATCCGCCCCTGCGCCGTCAAGATCGGCATGGTGTCCTCTGCCCCGCTCATTGAGACGATCGCCGCGCGTCTCCGCTTTTACAAGGCGGAGCACATCGTCGTGGACCCCGTGATGGCAGCCACCTCCGGCCCTGATTTGATTGCATCGGATGCCGTGCGCACCCTGCGCCGGGAGCTGTTCCCTCTGGCCGAGGTCATCACGCCCAACCGGCACGAGGCCGAAGTGCTGTCCGGCCTGCACATCTCGGGCCGTGCCGACATGAGCGCCGCCGCCCGGGCCATCGCCGCCGACTGCGGCTGTGCCGTCCTGCTCAAGGGCGGCCACAGTGACACCGACGCCGACGATCTGCTCACCTTCCCGGATGGCACGGAGATCTGGTTTCCGGGTAAGCGTATCGCAAACCCCAACACCCACGGCACCGGCTGCACTCTGTCCAGTGCCATTGCGGCCAACCTTGCCAAAGGGTTTGCGCTGGAAGAAGCGATCGCCCGGGCCAAGGCTTACCTGACCGACGCGCTGAACGCACAGCTCGATCTGGGCCGCGGCTCCGGCCCGCTGGACCACACTCTGGGCGGCGTCGGGGTCGAAAACTGGATGCACGGCGTCCCGGACGCTGTTCATAAATAAAGAGAGCGTATTTTCGGAGGATTTTCAAATGCAGACTTACACCACACAGATGGATGCCGCCCGCAAGGGCATCGTCACGCCCCAGATGGAAACGGTGGCCAAGAAGGAGTACCGCACCGTCGAAGAGATCCGTCAGCTGGTCGCTGAGGGCAAGGTCGCCATCCCGGCCAACAAGCACCACGAGTGCCTGAACCCCGAGGGCATCGGCTCCATGCTCCGCACCAAGATCAACGTCAACCTCGGCGTCTCCCGCGACTGCAAGGACTACAGCATCGAGATGCAGAAGGTCATGAGCGCCGTCAACATGGGCGCAGAGGCCATCATGGACCTCTCGAGCCACGGCAATACCCAGCCCTTCCGTCAGAAGCTGACCCACGAATGCCCCGTCATGATCGGCACTGTGCCGGTGTATGACTCGGTCATCCACTACCAGCGCGACCTCGCCACCCTGACGGCACAGGACTTCATCGATGTGGTGCGTCTGCACGCAGAAGACGGTGTGGACTTCGTCACCCTCCACTGCGGCATCACCCGTAAGACCATCGAGCAGATCCGCAAGCATAAGCGGAAGATGAACATCGTCAGCCGCGGTGGCTCGCTGGTGTTTGCGTGGATGTGCATGACCGGCAACGAGAACCCCTTCTATGAGCACTTTGACGAGATCCTGGACATCTGCGAAGAGCACGACGTCACCATCTCTCTGGGCGATGCCTGCCGCCCCGGCTGCCTCGCCGACGCCACCGACGTCTGCCAGATCGAAGAGCTGGTGCGTCTGGGCGAGCTGACCAAGCGGGCCTGGGCGCACAACGTCCAGGTCCTGGTGGAAGGCCCGGGCCATGTGCCTCTGAACCAGGTCGCCGCCAACATGGAGATCCAGATGACCATCTGCATGGGCGCACCTTTCTACGTCCTCGGCCCCCTCGTCACCGACATCGCCCCCGGCTATGACCACATCACCGCTGCCATCGGCGGCGCTGTCGCAGCCATGAGCGGCGCAGCCTTCCTGTGCTACGTCACCCCTGCCGAGCATCTGGCTCTGCCCAATGTGGACGACGTCAAGCAGGGCATCGTGGCTTCCAAGATCGCCGCCCACGCCGCCGACATCGCAAAGGGCATCCCCCATGCCCGGGACATCGACGACAAGATGGGCGACGCCCGCCGCGTCCTCGACTGGGATGCGCAGTTCGCCTGCGCCCTCGACCCCGAGACGGCAAAGGCCATCCGTGACGCCCGCCTGCCCGAGGACGACCACAGCGACACCTGCTCCATGTGCGGCAAGTTCTGCGCCGTCCGCAGCATGAACAAGGCTCTGGCCGGTGAGTACATCGACATCCTGTAAGCTGCTGTAAAACCGATATTTTCATCGCTTTTGCGATTTTTCTTCTCCATTGCCGCCCGGTACAAAAGCCGGGCGGCTTTTTTGCGTCTCAGCGAGATGGTTTTTATGTACAAAATGAATCCGGCATGATATACTGGATTCATCAAGCAAGAATGGTGTGGAAACAGACGTGAATTTTATATGTAATCTTGACCTCAATATCTATAAAGTTATCACCACTTCAATCGTGACCACTCAAGTCATTATCACAGACAGACAGCTTGAGCATATTCGAGAACGTCATCCTGACATTTCTGAATCGGTCATGGCGCAGCTCCAAAAAATCATCTCTTCCCCTGATTACATTATTGAAACTGATATGCCCAGCACTGCAAATATTCTGAAGCATTTAGAAATCAATGGAAAAGGATACCAACTCATTCTTAGAATCAAAACAGATAGTGACCCTGTTGAATTTCAAAATTCAATTATCACCCTCATGTCCGTAAATGAAAAGCGTTATCGCCAGTATTTGCGAAATCGGAAAATTCTTTACAAACGTGAATCTCTGTGATAGAATGAACATAGGATAAGAGAAGCATTTGAGGTGGTAAATTTCGTAGCGACCACACGCCGATGGTAACGACAAGGGCTTTTGCTCTGAGAGATGCAGGAGAATGCTACGCCTGCCAAATGCTTTTCGAGGGGGGACGGTTCCGATGCCGTCCCCCGTTCCTGTTTCTGCACACAAAAAGACCTGCACCGGGGGCTGAAGCTCAGCCTCGGTGCAGGTCTTTTTACACAGTTGCGCCAGCAGGAGTCGAACCTGCGATGGGGGAGTCAAAGTCCCCTGCCTTACCGCTTGGCGATGGCGCATCGGTAGAGAATAGTATAGCATATTTTTCAAAATTCCACAAGAGCCGCCGGGCGGTTCCACCCAAATTTTCTGAGCCGGGCAGGCAAATCCCGTCCTTGCCGGTGTCTCACCGATATGATATACTTGCACTGTAAAAGTTTTCCTGTTCAGCGCACAGCGCAGAAAGGAGCGCGGCTATGTACCATATCATTCTCGGCATCCTTCTTCTAGTATGGGGCGCGGCGGACATCCTCCGCCTCGAGCTGCCCGGCATACTGGGCAAGCGGCTGGAATCCGCCAGCGCCGAGGCCCGCCGCCTTTGGCAGAGGCTTCTGGGTGTGCTGGAGCTCATCGTGGGCGGCGGGCAGCTGCTGTTCTACTTTTTCTCCGACAATCAGACCGTCACCAGCATCATCCTCGCGGTGATGATACTCGCCGCCGTCTGCATCCTCGGGCCGTACTGCCACTGGCGGAAGCAGGAAAAAGAGAACACACCGGAATGAATCACGGGAGGAAACAGTATGGGGCCCTGGTATTACGAAGTCGTGAGCTTTGACGGCGATTACGTCAACCTGCGCCGCACCGACATCGAGAGCGACGAGCTGAACCCGGTGGCACTGGCACTCCTGCCGCCGGAGAGCGACGTAGGCAGCAAGCTCAAGTGCGAATATTTCCAGTACGAGATCATCGGCTGACAAAACGAAGCGCCGCCCGTTTGGGCGGCGCTTCTGCATCTTCTGATAAAGTTATACGCGCTCGGCCACCAGCTGGAAGCCTGCCTTGGTGAGCTCCTGCCGGATCTGCTCGATCTGGGCGTTGTCGCGGGTCTCAAGAGTCAGCTTGAGGAAGCAGCTGGAGATGGGCATGTTGGGGTCGGAGCCGTCGTGGAGGACGGACACCACATTGCTGCCGCAGCGGGAGACGATGTCGGCCACCTGCTGCAGCTGGCCGGGCTTGTCTTCCAGCGCGATGGTCAGGTTGGCTTTGCGGCCGCTCATGACGAGGCCGCGGGTGATGACGCGGTTGAGGATGTTCACGTCGATGTTGCCGCCGGAGACGAGGCAGACGACCTTCTTGCCTTCGATGGGCAGCTTGTGGAAGAGCGCCGCCGCCACAGGCACTGCGCCTGCGCCCTCGGCCACCAGCTTCTGGTTCTCCATCAGGGAGAGGATGGCGGCTGCGGTCTCGTCCTCGGTGACGGTGACGATGTCGTCCACATACTCCTCGCAGAGCTTATAGGTCAGCTCGCCGGGGGTCTTGACCTGAATGCCGTCTGCGAAGGTGGAGACGGCAGAGAGGGTCTGGTATTTGTGCTCGTGAAGAGAGCGGTACATGCTGGGTGCGCCCTCGGCCTGCACGCCGTAGACCTTGACGTCGGGCTTCAGGCTCTTGATGGCGAAGGCCACGCCGGAGATGAGTCCGCCGCCGCCCACAGGCACGATGACAGCGTCCACATCGGGCAGCTGGTCGAGAATTTCGAGGCCGATGGTACCCTGACCGGCAATGACCTGCTCGTCGTCGTAGGGGTGGATGAAGGTCATGCCCGTTTCTTCCTGCAGCTCCACGGCCTTGTCGTGGGCGTCGTCGTAGGTACCGGGTACGAGGCAGACCTCCGCACCAAGGTTCTTGGTGTTCTCCACCTTCATGATGGGCGCGCCGTCCGGCATACAGACGATGCTCTTGATACCGCGGCGGGTAGCAGCCAGTGCCACGCCCTGTGCGTGGTTGCCCGCCGAGCAGGCGATGACACCCTTGTCGCTCTCCTCCTTGGAGAGCTGGCTGATCTTATAATAAGCGCCGCGCACCTTGAAGCTGCCGGTCACCTGCAGGTTCTCGGTCTTGAGGTAGAGCTGGCAGTCCTTGGAGAGCCGGGGTGCCTCGATGAGGTCGGTCTTGCGGGCTACGTCCTTGAGGACAAAGGCGGCGTGGTAGATCTTATCCAGTGTCAGCATATCGTTTTTCCCATCCTATCTCTGTTTATCCATCCCGGCACGCGGGCTATTTTTATTGTTAAAGACAGGATTTAGTATAGTTTACATAAATTGATTTGTCAAATGAATCTATTTCACAGTTTAAGGCGGAAAGCGGAATTTGCTGACATTGTATTATAGAAAAAACGCCGCCATTCACCAAACAGTGAACAGCGGCGGGGTATTACCACTTTATCCTATTACATTCCGGTAAACTCAAATCTCCGCGAGGATAGCATCACCCATGGCGGTGCAGCCGAGGCAGGTACAGCCCTCGCTCATGTTGTCGGCGGTGCGCAGGCCCTTGTCCAGCACCTTATTCACCGCGTTCTCAATGGCGTCGGCTTCCTCCGCCATACCGAAGGAGTAGCGTAGCATCATAGCGGCGGAGAGGATGCAGGCGGTGGGGTTGACGATGTCCTTGCCCGCGATGTCGGGGGCAGAGCCGTGGATGGGCTCGTACAGGCCCCGGGTGCCGTCGCCCAGACTGGACGAGGGGATCATGCCGATGGAGCCGGTGATCATAGAGGCCTCGTCGGAGATGATGTCGCCGAACATATTCTCGGTGACGATGACGTCGAACTGGCTGGGGTCCTTGACGACCTGCATGGCACAGTTGTCCACGAACATCTCGCTGTACTCCACCTCGGGGTACTCAACCTGCAGGCGGTGCATGACCGCACGCCAGAGGCGGCTGGTATCCAGCACGTTGGCCTTATCCACGCAGCAGAGCTTCCTGCGGCGCTTCATGGCCGTCTCAAAGCCGATGCGGCCAATGCGCTCGATCTCATGCTCCGCGTAGGGCATGGAATCCACAGCCTGCTTCTCGCCGTTTTCCAGCGTGTAAGTCTCGTGCTTGCCGAAGTAGACGCCGCCGATGAGCTCTCGCACGATGATGAAGTCGATGCCCTTGGCCACGATCTCGGGCTTGAGGGGGCTGGCCGGGGCCAGCTGGGGCCAGATCTTGGCCGGGCGGTTGTTGGAGTAGAGGCCCATACCGGCGCGGAGGCGGAGCAGCCCCTTTTCGGGGCGCTGCTCACCGGGCAGACCCTCCCACTTGGGGCCGCCCACAGCGCCCAGAAGGACGCTGTCGGCCGCGAGGCACTTGTCCAACTCATGCTGGGGCAGCGGGTCGCCGTACTTGTCGATGGCCTCGCCGCCCATCGCGGCGTCGGTGTAGTGGAAAGTGTGGCCGTACTTTTCGGCCACCTTATCGAGAACGCGGAGGGTCTGCTTCACGATCTCGGGGCTGGAGCAGTCGCCCCAGATGACGGCAATGTTTTTTTCCATTCTTATGGGCATCCTTTCTTCGATTGGGCAGCGATTTATGACAGGGTCCTTGCTTTTGGGTGGGCGTGTGCGGGGTTAGAGTTTTCTTTAAGTGGGATCGCGCGCTGGTGGCGCGGGGGATGTTTTTCTTTTGGTCAAATGGCTTGCGCTCCGCGCGGGCCAGAGGTAGGGAGGGGTGTTTCGAATCCCCCCTC
>ERZ809842.67-NODE-67-length-29299-cov-8.78731_pt1 | contig 29299 bp, 35 predicted proteins | sample MGYA00520310_ERZ809842 | MGnify/ENA primary metagenome ERZ809842 (study PRJEB31588, sample SAMN03399942) | human gut metagenome | study: EMG produced TPA metagenomics assembly of the PRJNA231909 data set (A prospective, longitudinal analysis of the... | reverse complement strand
CGATCTGGAGGACGAAACGCTGGCAGACTGGTACGACCAGATGTTCTACTTCGTCCGTTCCGAGATGGAGCATTATACCATGATGCAGAAAATGTCACGGGACATCGAGGAGGACGAGGACTGGGGCCCGACCATCTTTGACAAATCCGAGGAGGAAGAACTGATTGACGATGTTTAAGCTGGAAACCATGATCTATGCCAGCGAGGACGGAACAAACAGCTTGTTCACGCTGAATCCCGCCTTGCAGAAGCAGCTTGATGCCCTTGCAATGCAACACCCGGAGATGTGCCAGCGGAAGACAAGGGGCGAAGCTGGCGGGGTAACGTATCAGGTCAGGGGTGCTGTGCTGGCTATCCAGCCTGTGCGGGCATCCTGAAAGCGATAACCAATCTGCTATGGTAGAATAAAGAGCAACGGGCAAAGCGTCAGGAGGGATGCTTTGCCCGTTTTACATAGAACGATGAAATTCACTTTTAGCAGAAAGGGGCGATTTATTGGGAAATTTATATGGCTATATCCGGGTCAGCACCCGTGACCAGAACGAGGACCGGCAGTTGATTGCACTGCGTGAACTGAAGATTCCGGAGAAAAACATTTTTATGGACAAGCAGTCCGGCAAGGACTTCAACCGCCCGCAATACAAGCGGCTGGTGCGGAAATTGAAAAAAGACGATCTGCTCTATATCAAGAGCATCGACCGTCTTGGACGAAACTACGCTGAAATTTTAGAACAGTGGCGTCTGCTCACCCAGACAAAGGGCGCAGACATCGTGGTGCTGGATATGCCGCTGCTGGACACCCGTCGCGGCAAAGACCTGATGGGCACTTTCCTGAGCGACATCGTGCTGCAGGTGCTCTCCTTTGTGGCGGAGAACGAGCGCACCAACATCCGGCAGCGGCAAGCAGAGGGCATTGCAGCGGCGAAAGCCCGTGGCGTGAAGTTTGGCAGGCCTCCAAGACCACTTCCAGATAACTTCTATGATGTTCACAAAGCATGGAGAGATAAGAAAATAACCCTTAAAGAAGCTGCTGAAGCCTGTAATTTGCCCGTAGGCACGTTCTATGGGAAAGCCATTCAGTTTGAAAAGTCCACCTAAGCAAATACTTTGCAAAATTTTGAAATGTGTACTTTTCAAAATTTTGCAAAGCTCACTCTTTATAAGGCATTATGCCACAAATCTCGCTTTAATTCAAGAGAAATTGGAAGTTTCAACGAAAATATATCATCGTTTTAAAAAGTACACCTTTTAAATTCAAAGAACACTTCGAAGCAACCGCTAACCCAAAAGTGAGTATGCTATTTTCAGCTATAATATTAAGTTCCACTACTGTAATTATAGGATGTCTTGTCGTGTTAATTACCGAATCTTTGTACAACTTGCTCTACAACCTTCCATCCGCTCCACCTGAAATGGGTGGCTTGCTTGGGCAATCAAAAAACACAATTAATACCATTTTTGTCGATTCAGGAAAAATATCTTTTAGGAAATCTTGCCAGTATGTTCCCAATGAATTGCTTTTGAATCAAACAATATCGGACTGGGACGCTCAAGGAATTATTTTTAAAGGAATATTTCACACCCATAAAGAGGGGCACGGATGTCAATGCTTGTCATCTGCGGATATTGTCTATATTCGATCAATTATGAATGCTTATGTGAAAAAGTTGTATTTTCCGATTGTTATTCCTCATACTGGAGTTTTCCCTTATCTCGCAGTTTATGATCAATTATCCGGACTTTCTATTACGCCCGAAGAATTGAATCTGACACTTTAATACAATAAAAAGGAGAAAAACATTATGGACAAAAACAATATAACCTCTGTGAAAATTCCTGCGGGTGCCTTTTGCGGACACAACTGTTCTGACGGATGTATCTATTGGAACCCTTATGACCGTGATAGTAATGGCCGCCAGTACTGTTCGCATTATGATGCTTACTACTATCCGAGAGAGCGCCAAGGATGTCTTAGTTATGAAGACTAATTGCTTCGATTGCACGGAGGGCGTACCCCATGATGTGGCATTTCTATGAGATTCCGTACATTCCCGATTTAGAGCTAGTTAAATATCAATCTCTTGGTGAACAAGGTATAGATGGTATTCTTGAGCGACATAATCGTTTTTTACGTCAATGGCAAAGGAATACTGTTCTAATCCATACAACCCTACATTTTTTCCTTAGCTATACTCATGAACGTCCAAAAGGGAGTCGTCTGCAAATTTTCTTGGCATTTTCTTCCGATCAGACTGTAAACTTTGAATCAATAGATGCGCTTATGCAAGCAAGTCCTTTAGCTGACTACTATAAGATTGCTCCTATTGAAGATGTTCCTGTTTGCTTGCGGAAATCATTTGCAAATATTCTTCTAGTCAAAAAACAAGAACAAACACGTCTTTCCACAGGAGATACGCTATTTACAGTCGAAGGCTGGAAATCCAATCCCAAGTCACGTCTTTATGAAATGGAAAAAACCGCAGAGGCTCTTAATGAGGATATGGTTTATCATATTTCAATCTATGGAAGTGACACCTATAAAACTGCACAGCAGGCCTTACAAAAGCCTATCGCAATTCTACGTGAGAAAGCATTGGGCCGTAGTGGGCAAATCACCCTCGCCGATAACAAAAATCGTCCGCGAGATGTCTCAGCCGAAGAAACCCTACGGATATACGAAGAGTTTTTATCAGATGTTGCCAAATCGCCTTGTTTTTTTGCCAACATTTTACTTTACGCAAACCAAAAAAGTAGTGCGCATTTTTTGATGGATGCTGTCTGCGGAGAAGCTATCAAAGAAGGAACTTGTGAAATTCAGGAAATTCCCAGTACGGCCACACCGTTGGAATTGCAGGAAGTAAATCAGCCTTACTGCAATCTTCTACCACCCTCTTTAGCATTCTGGCCAACCGCTTATACACTTGATGAACTTTCTTCTTTCTTTCGGCTTCCAATACTATTTGATGGCGAGAATATCGAAATAAAGAAGGAAACTGCTCCGAAGTTGGAGCAAACTGGCATTTACCTTGGACAAACCAACAATGGGTTGAGCGCTTTTATCGATGCATCATCCTTCAAAAAACACGCTTTCATATGTGGTGTTCCCGGCTCTGGTAAAACTAACACCATGCTGCATCTCGCTAATAGCCTATGGCATCATAAAAAGCTAATCAAGGATGATACCGATAATTTGTCGGTCACTTTTAAAGAAGAAAGTGATCCTATTCCTTTTTTGGTTTTGGAACCCGCCAAGCGTGAATATCGAGAACTTTCTAGGTATGATATTCCAGAGTTAATTATTCTTTCTCCTTCAGCTAGTACAAAATTTCCTATGAGGTTGAATCCCTTCGAATTCCCGAAAGGACTCACACTTTCAGAACATATCTCTAAACTGTGTCAGGTTTTTGAGGGTGCTTTTCCGATTGCTCCACCAGCTCCTTTTATATTGGATAAAGCTATCGAAGGTATTTATCGAGCACATGGTTGGAATACCAATGATATTAACACCGGGGAAAAAGAATATCCGACCATGTCGGAATTATATGATCGCTTTCAAAAAGAACTTAGCCAAACAACTTATGACAGCGAAATTCAAGGTAATATTCAATCTGTTCTGGAAATGCGTATTGGCAGTCTCCTACGTCGGGAAATGAAGGACATTTTTGATGTAAAACACTCTACATTCTCTCCAGAGGAATGGCTAAAGCACCCTGTCATTGTAGAACTCGAATCGTTAGGAGAAGGTCCTGCCAACTTTGTTACGTTGTTATTATGTACCCTCATTCGAGAAACTTTGAAAGCCTCTCCTCGTGCAGATGAAGAAAAGGTTGTCCGGCATATCATTTTTATCGAAGAAGCCCATAACCTTATCGCTCCTGAAGCACAAGTAGCATCTGGTCAAGATTCAAATCCTAAAATTGCTGCTACAGCATATATCGTTAAAATGTTAGCAGAGGTTCGTGCTTTACGCGAAGGTATTATCATCGCAGACCAGCTTCCTACTGCTATGGCACCTGAAGTTATTAAAAATACTAATATCAAGCTGATTCATAGACTTACCTCTATAGATGATCGACAACTGATTGGCAGCACAATGTCTGCTAGTGGCATTCAACTAGAACATGTTGCAGTTTATCGTCCGGGTGAGGCCCTAATGTCTTATGAAGGACTTCAGCGACCATTTGAACTCAGAATTCAAGAGCAAAAAGGTCATGGTTCTGAAACGCCCAATGACGACGAACTATATGATATTATGCTTCACAAGCCAGCATTTTTTCAGTTGGCGCAAAAAGAAGAAAATCTAAAGCTAGAAACTCTAAAAGAAAATGTTAAATCACTAAAGAAAAAGGAGGTTGAAGCTCTTTGTGCACTCTCCGAATATGACTCATCCGTTCATACATCCACTCAAATCACAGATTTCTATTGGCACATGGAAAATATTTACACCTCGATTGTAATACTTCGTTCACAATACCGAAGAGACTGTCAGGCGATAAATGAACTTTTCATTTCAGCCGAAAGAAAAGCGATGTTGGATGAATTGATTCGCAGTATAGGAGAATCTCTCCAACAAAAAATCAAAAATAACGTTGTTTTTCTTGATTCGAATGGCCAATTAGAATGAGGTATTATTATGGCTGAAAATTTTAGTATTGAGCATTCCAGAACGAAAATCACTGAGGTAAAGAAAACTATTGAAGATAAAAAACAAAAGCTGGACGAGTTAAAGCAACAAAAAAAGAGTCTTATGGATGCCGGGCTTGCGTTGGATTCTTCAAATTTAGATTCAGCTGTTCAAGCTACCCTTATGGAAAGCATTAACGATTCTCTGCGTGATGTTGAGAACAAAGCTTATGACGTTTCGAAGGATGCAAATCAGAATCTACAGAGCCTTGAACAAATCCGGCAAAATGTTGACGATGAAATCACAGATAGTCAAAAGGCGAAGAAGAAACTCGACCAAACCAAGAAGCTGTTAGACACATTAGGTGTTGGAAAATCATTGGAGAAAGGAGTAAACAAGCTGGATGACCACTTACAGGAAGCAACCGGCTTAAAAGGTGAAGTCATTTCAGCTATGCAGGATTTGGAAAAAGTCTACCGTCAGTTAGATCAAATTTAAAATGGGAGGAATTATTTATGGGCTTACTCGGATCTCTTTTTTCGGCAGCCGCCGATATCGCAAAGGAAACTATCACAGAAACAATGAATCAAAATGAAACCGAAAAATTCATTAAGATAATGATGGAGCGCGATGCTCAAAACGCTGAAGCAAATGAAAAACTTTATCAAGACTGGCTCACGCATGAAAGAAGCAACTATTTTGCGGCTAAAAAGAATACTATCATTCATGATGCCTTTGATGTTCTGATGGATTCTTTTGAGGATACCGGAAAATTTGATTTTTCTGCTGTGGATAGTTTGAGCGATGAACTGAAGAGCAGCGATAGCTATAAGCAGGAGGCAGCTGATGTTGTTAATCTATGCTGCGAAGCTCTAGTTAAACTGCATCAAAAGTGTTGTATTTCCATTCGATTTGTTATGCAGACAATTCACAATTTACAGCGCTTCGCCGATATTGTCCCTAGCATTCGAGGCTTGGATCGTCATTATGATGCTTTCTTCCCTGTTGACAATGCCGATTGCAGTTTTTTGACAGATTTCGACAGCATTGCGGAAGGATTAGAAGCTGCCAAAAATGATTCTGATAATTATCTCGCGATGGTTGGAAGCAACAGTCCGTTGTCAAGGCTTGCAGCTTTGAAAGATATTTTGAAATCGGAAGACTATGTTGCTGCTGTTTCCAATTTACTTTTTGCCGATCAAGAGGTTGCTCCTTATGCAGGTATGAAAAAAATGATTCTCTGTCTCTCTATGGAGGAAACAGACGAAGCTACCGCTCTTCTTTTGGATACATATTGTACGGTTATTATGAATTATTTACGGCTTTCAACAGCTAAAGAAAAAGTCGGAAAAGATAATCCTTTTATTTCTGCATCAACAGAGCAAATCCTGCCAATCGATCTTTTGATTGCTCAATCTATTAAATCTTCGAAATCTGGTAGCCCGCAGGAAGTTGATACCAATCTCGATGAGTTCCTTGAATATTATCCTCTGATTTGTACATCTAGCTGGGAAGATCAGCTTTTCATACTTCAGAAAGTTTTTGCTTACCTCAAAATGTATTCTCAGGAGAGAAAGGTTCTTGAATTTTTAGTCAAAAACAATATTCCTCGTACTGAGCAAATTGATCGTCGGTTAAACTTTTTGAAAAATCTTAATCAAAATGACATTAGTAATGCGGCCAACAGCATAGAGGAATTTAGCATTCAGACAAGTGATAATGAAATTGCATATGATTATCGATTTATTTCTTGGACAGTTTCGGAAATAAACTCCTATATGAACCTTTTAACTAGCGAGGACAAAACACTCGATCTTCCTATGGTTGTTGCTGAATGGAACAAGAAAATTCCTCAAAAAAATATTCGCTGGAGTACAGATGCTATGCAAGTTTACCTTGATAAGTATCTCCATGAAAATTTTGGTGATCTGTATACAACCAAAATTAAAAACTGCGGTGCAGTACTCTCAAATGAAGTAGAGTACGAGCCTTCCGTCTATATTGAAGCAACCGACAGCGCTAAATATCCGTGGCTTTCGTTTGTTGTTACTGGTGAACAGCTTACCATGACACAAGTTTCCTTCGCTATTTATGCGTTGTATCTGCCTACGAAAGACTCCCAATGCACTCAGGCGGTTGATACAATCGAACAGAATCAGAAATACCAAAATCGACTGATTACTTTAAAACAAGCTCAGAATCCTAAAATCAAGAATTATATTGAGTCCATCAATGAAATTCTGATTTCTGGTCTTGAAGCATGGCTAAATAACAACAATACTTCTAGCATGTATGATTAAGGAGAAAAAGTATGGAAGACATCAATACCTTAACTCAAAAAGCCAATTCAGGTGACGCTGTTGCCATGCGTAAGCTGGGTTATGAATACCTGATTGGAAAAAACATTCAAAAAGACGAAAAAAAGGCATTTCAACTTTTCCGTGCAGCTGTTTGGGAAGGCGATTTGAATGCGACAATATACTGTGGCTATTGCTGTAAAACTGGTGCCGGTCTTGAAAAGCCTAACATCGTCGCAGCCGCACGATACTACGAGTATGGTGCACGTGCTGGCGTTGCTGCGGCGCAGTATGAACTTGCCAGAATTTATCTCGACAAAGACATGGGTGATGCTTGTTTTGTCGGAGGCGCTAATCCGTATATCGGTTGCGAACGATGGCTGAAAAAAGCTGCGGAACAAAACTACATCTATGCTGAAGAGTTGCTCGCCGATAAATATTATGAGGGTGTTTATATCGTCAAAGATGTTAAGGCTGCAATTTATTGGTATGAAAAAGCAGCAAACCAAGGCAGCGTCTACGCTATGTATCGGGCCGGATACATTTATTACTCCGAACCAATCGACTACAACAAAGCTGGTCAGTGGTTCTCACTCGCCGCAGAAAAGGGAGACAAAGATGCCGAAGAAGTTTTGCGCAATAATCTGAGGTATAATCGCTTTACCAAAAAATGGGACGCAGTTCGTTAATCGAACTATTTCCGAAATAGCATAAGAGCCGCGCATCCATGTCGTTTTTGACCTCATGAATGCGCGGCTTTTATAAAGTGCAAAAGGAGTGTGATGCCATTGACCCAGCCGAAAACCGACCTATCCTATCTCCGCAGCGAAAAAGCCAAAGCAGAGCAGAAGTTGCGCTCTTGCCAGCACCGTGAGAAAATCCTTGAACGTCAGATGTCAAAGCTGAACCGGAGAGAGCGTGTGCATCGCCTTTGCACTCGTGCCGGAATGCTGGAAAGCTTTTTGGTCTGTCCGGGAGAATTGACCGACGATCAGGTGATGGAGCTTTTGAAGATCTCGTTCCGTCAACCGGAAGTCGTGCTGGCTCTTGCAAAGATGGTGCATGATGTTCACGAACGCAGCAACGTCCAAAACCCTTTAGAATAAAGGGCGCAATTATACACCGTTTCGGTGAAATTGCGGTCTTGCAGACGGCTCGATGAAATCGAAGCTGGCGTTTGTGCGCCAGCCCGATTTCATCCCAAGGAAAACTGCATTTTCCTTGTGCTGCTTTGCAGCTATCCTTTTGCCTGCTACCATAAAACACGCATAGAAAAAGCCGATTGGAAACAGAAATATTTCCAATCGGCTTATCTTTTTGTTAGGCAGATTTCTTTTCAGCTAATGCCCGGACTTCCTCAATTGAAAGGTCGGTGTACTTTGCCACCTTTTCACAAGGCACACCATCTGCCAACATTGCCAATGCGTGCTTGACCGATGTTTCATGCTCGGTTTCATCCCGCATCTTTTCCATAGCTCTGCACATAGCTGCCACTCCCTTCGTATCTTCTTTGAAATAACGAACCCTCTGTGCCAAAATGGAATAATTCATATCCTTCGAGTTGGTACAGAAAAAGTCATGCATTAGTTTTCCTAATGCGGTTTCGTCCTTGATTTGTGAGTTCACATAAACGATGTGCGCCTGATCGTTGAAAGCCGTTCCCGTTTCCCGAACTGTACGGTCAACATGATAAATTGGAAGGCCTGCCTTTAATACGTCATTTTCCGTGATAAAGATAACGTATGTTTCGTTCAGCGCATCGTAATCATCGCCCGCATCAGTCAAGTTTGCATCCAGCAGACTGCTGTTGTACCGTGCGCGCTTTTCACTCGCACCACGGTCACTGCGCTGTACCTCAATATTATATGCACGGTTTTCCCGATCCACTGCCAAAATATCCAATCGGACTGAACGGCCTTGCAGATTTTTGATGCTGTACTGGCCATGAACCTCTTTGACGGTCAAATCATCCCGTTTCAAGATGATCTGCAAAAGAAACTCAGCACAGGCACGTTCTTCAAACACCGCAGCCATGAAATCATCATCAATCAACCGCAATCCACGCAACCGCTGCAAATCTTCTTCATGTTTCCGTTCAAAATCCAGTTCCTGTTGTGATTTTCTTTCCGACATTGGCTCACCAGCTTTCTGCTTACTTATCCAAAATAATAGTACCATAATTCCGTGATTTTTACAAGAGAACGATTCAAATGTCATCAGGAGGTGATGCCTATTCCGTGTCCGCATTTCAAAATCACCATCGTCAAGCGCAGCCAAGGACAGTCCGCTGTTGCTGGGGCCGCTTACCAGAGCGGCGAACGGCTGTTCAGCGAGTACGACCAGAAAACGAAATTCTACAACAAGAAGAAAGAACTTGTCCACGCTGAGATCATGCTGCCGTCCTATACGCCGCCCGGATATGCAGACCGGGCGACCCTCTGGAACGCCGTGGAAGCCGTGGAGAACCAGTGGAACTCCCAGCTTGCCCGGCGCATCGTGCTGGCGTTCCCGGTAGAGGTGCCGAAGGAACAGTATCTTCCCATGCTCAAAGAATTTTGCAACGAGCAGTTTGTTTCCAAGGGCATGATTGCCGATTTTGCCATCCACGACAAGGGAGATGGAAACCCACACGCCCACATTCTGCTGACCATCCGGGCAATGGATGAACACGGCAAGTGGTTGTCGAAAGCCAGAAAGGTTTATGACCTTGACGAGAACGGTGAGCGCATCCGGCTCCCTTCCGGCAACTGGAAGTGCCACAAGGAAAACACGGTAGACTGGAACGACCAAAAGTACGCCGAGGTCTGGCGGCATAGCTGGGAAACCATCACCAACCGCTATTTGGAAGCGGCTGGCCGCCCGGAACGTGTTGACCTGCGCTCCTTTGAGCGGCAGGGCATCCAGCAGATACCGACCGTGCATCTCGGCCCCGCCGCACACCAGATGGAAAAGCATGGAGTGGAAACCTTTCTCGGCAATCTGAATCGTGATATTCGAGCCGCCAACAGCCTGATGCAGTCCATCCGCAGTGCAATTCGTGGTCTGCAACGCTGGATCGCAGACCTGAACGAAAAGAAGCAGCTTCTTCTGGACACTCTGGAAAAAGCAAAAGAACCCACGCTTTCTGATTTGCTGGTGGACTACTTCAATCTCCGCAACGAGCAGCGCAGCGATTGGTCTGGCAAGGCAAAACTGAAATGCATTGTCCGGGACTTTGAGGAAGTCAAACGGGCAGTGGACTACCTGAAAACCCATTCTCTGAACACCATCGAGGATTTGGACACTGCAATTTCTAACCTGAACCAGACAGCTGCCCCTCTCCGCAGGCAGTTGAAGCAGAACGAAAACCGTATGCGGGCAATCGCCCAGATCAAGGACGCTGCTGCCGTCCATGCCAAGCTGAAGCCCATCCATGATACCTTTATCAAGAAGAACTTCAAGCTGACCAAGGACGCTTACGCTGCCCAGCACAAGGAAGAACTGGACACCTTCAATAAAGCTGTCCGCACCCTGATGAAGCTGAACGGCAGCACAGCGGTGGATTTTTCGGCATTGGATGCCGAATTTTCTGCGCTGCAATCCGGCAGCGCAGAGCTGCGCACTCAACTGGAAACCTTGCAGCCGGACATCTCTGCCCTGAAAAATATCCGCAAATATATTGACATGGTGCTGAATAAGCAGCAGCTTTCCACACCGGGCGGCAAGACCCCGGAGAAGGAATCGGTGCTGAAGAAGTTGAACGATAGCAAGGCAGCACTTGAACAGAAAAAATCACAGACCCAGCCAAAAGAAAGCGAACACACATTGTAAAAGGAGAAGCGCAAATGAGCAAAACTATCACATTGACCGAACATCGCCCCGCTGACGGACTGTTGACCATGCGAGTCGGAAACACAACTTACAACGTCAACATCTTTTTCAACCCGAATGCAAAGAGCACATTGGATTCTCAAATGCGAAAAATCATCCAAAAAGAAGCGAAAGCTGGCAATTTTTAAATTTGCAGCAACATCTTGATTTTTTATCTTGACAAAATGCAGCCCAAAGGCAGTATCGTGGTCGAGTGCGGGAACGCACTTCTGAAAAAAGGCTACAAGCTGAAAATCCTGAACACCATTAACTTTTCCAAGAGTATGCACTACAACCCCTTCGCTTATGTCCACAGCGAAAAAGACATTTTGAAGTTGGTGACAACGCTGATGACCAACACCAAGGGTGAAGGGTCCGGCGGAGACCCATTCTGGGAAAAATCGGAGCGTCTTTTGCTTACTGCCCTGATCGCTTATCTGCATTATGAAGCCCCGGTGGAGGAGCAGAATTTTGCAACACTGTTAGAAATGCTCAACACCATGCAGGTGCTGGAGGATGACGAGGAATACCAGAATCCGGTGGACTTGCTGTTTGAAGAACTGGCAAAAAAGAAGCCCAACAGCTTTGCCGGGCGGCAGTACAAACTTTACAAGCTGGCTGCCGGCAAGACCGCAAAATCCATCCTCATTTCCTGTGGTGCCAGATTAGCCCCCTTCGACATCCAAGAGTTGCGGGACCTTACCATGTATGATGAACTGCAACTGGACACGCTGGGCGATAAGAAAACGGCGTTGTTCCTCATCATGTCGGATACGGACAGCACCTTCAACTTCCTCATCAGCATGGTCTACACCCAGCTTTTCAATCTGCTGTGCGACAAGGCAGATGATGTATACGGCGGCAAGCTGCCCGTTCATGTACGGTGTCTCATCGACGAGTGCGCCAACATCGGGCAGATTCCCAATCTGGAAAAGCTGGTGGCCACCATCCGCAGCCGTGAGATCTCCGCCTGCCTTGTTTTGCAGGCGAGAAGCCAGTTGAAAGCCATTTACAAGGATAACGCGGATACCATTGTGGGCAACATGGACAGCCAGATTTTCCTCGGCGGCAGTGAGCCGACCACCCTGAAAGACTTGTCCGAGATGCTGGGCAAGGAGACCATCGACGCCTTCAACACCTCAGACACCCGTGGCAATAGCCCCAGTTACGGCACTACGTTCCAAAAGATGGGCCACGAATTGTTGAGCCGGGACGAGCTGGCGGTGCTGGACGGCGGCAAGTGTATTTTGCAGTTGCGTGGCGTCAGACCGTTTTTGAGCGACAAGTACGACCTGACCCAGCACCCTAACTACAAGCTGACCTCGGACTACGACCCCAAAAACACCTTCGATATTGAAAAATATCTGAACCGCAAAGAAAAAATCCAACCCGGAGATGAGTTCATCGTGGTGGATGCTGATTCGCTCCCGTCTGCCTGACCCGGTAGGCGGTTTTATTTTTATCCCGGTCAGAAAGGTGCACCAGAAAATCAGCCTTGCTGCGGTTATGCAACGTAAAACTACAAGATTTCGGGTGTGTACAAACGACCGGAAACGCTTTATAATAAAGGAGAAAAGACTATGGAATTCTTCAACTCTGCTATCGAAGTTCTTCAGACTCTGGTTGTCGCTCTGGGTGCCGGTCTCGGCGTTTGGGGTGCCATCAACCTGCTGGAAGGTTATGGTAACGACAACCCCGGCAGCAAGAGTCAGGGCATGAAGCAGCTTATGGCTAAGTAGATGTAATCAAGAAAAGAAAGGAAAAGCACAATCCAGACGGAACCGGCGGTTGTGTCAAGAAATATTTGTGGAATAGCAAGAACTTTGATATAATGGGAACAGAAACCCCGGAACCGGGAGAAAGGCAGGAGGATAAATGCACATAAGCTATAAACCCCTCTGGCACACGCTGGTTGAGCACAATATGAGGAAAGAGGACTTGCGGATTGCCGCCGGTCTTACCACAAATATGATTGCCAACATGGGTAAAGGCAAAAACATCAGCATGGAAACGCTGGTTCGTATCTGCGAAGCCCTGAATTGTGGCATTTTGGATGTAATTGAATTAGAGCAGGACAAAGACGCTGAAAAATTAAATTGACAAGGAAGGCGCTGCGAAATGGACAATAGAGAAAAAATTATCAGACTTTGGTTTGATATGTGGCTTGCAAAAAAAGATTTGGGTATATTTAATGTATTTTCTGATAATGCCGTATATATTGAAAGTTGGGGGCCAGAGTACCACGGCTCCAAGAAAATAAAACTTTGGTTTGAGGAATGGAATACCCGTGGAACTGTCTTGCAATGGGACATCAAGCAATTTTTCCATAAAGGCAATCAAACCATTGTTGAATGGTATTTCAAAAATAAGATGGACGCCGGTAACGTAGAAGCGTTTGATGGAATGTCACTGATAGAATGGACGCCAGATGGCAAGATTGCTCTCTTAAAAGAATTTGGTTGTAACGAAAATCGGTATGACCCTTATAAAGATGGCAATATACCACATTTCAGAGATGAAAATGCAAAGTGGTTTTAACTGGAAATTCAGTTGCTGGAGGTAATTATGCGGAATGGATAATTGGTTTACCATTGAGCAAATAGACCGTGATACATTCTCTATTAGCGAATACAAGCACTGGGAAGAAACACATTGTTATCTATTATGTGGGGAAAAATATGCTATTCTCATTGATACAGGTTTAGGCGTTTCCAACATCAGAAAAATTGTGGACTCTCTGACAAAGCTGCCTGTTATGACAGTTACAACTCATGTTCATTGGGATCACATTGGCGGGCATAAGTATTTTGATAATATCGCCGTACATGAAGCGGAAAAGGACTGGCTATCGGTCAGGTTTCCGATACCATTGCAAGTTGTGAAGAATAATTTGACAAGGCTTCCTTGTGATTTTCCAAGAGATTTTGATATTAACGCTTATCAGATTTTTCAAGGTATCCCACAAAGAATTTTACACGATGGCGATTTTCTAAATTTAGGCGGGCGGGAAATTCAAGTTGTTCACACGCCGGGACATTCTCCCGGACATTGTTGCTTTTACGAACCAGAACGAAACTATTTGTATTCCGGGGATTTGATATACAAGGGAAGCCTGGACGCATTTTACCCAACTACCGACCCGAAGCTATTCTATCAATCTATAAGGCGAATACGGAAATACAATATAAAAAAAGTTCTGCCCGGACACCATCAGTTGGATATTCCCGTTTCTTTGATAGCCGATATTGAAGCCGGATTTGCACAATTAGAGAGAGCCGGAAAACTCAAACAGGGAAATGGATTGTTTAAGTTTCAGGATTTCCAAATTCATATATAATCAAAGCTGCCGTTGCAGGAACAACCATTCCCACAACGGCAGTTTTCATTTCCACGGCCTGCGCCGGAAGTTCATACCGGACTGTTTTATCAGCGGGGATTTCTTGAACAGCTTCTTCAAAAGGCTTCGTTCCTCTTGTGAGAGCCGCTTATATTTAAGCTGAAACGCCTTGCAGAATATCTCCGTGAATTGCTGAACCCTGTCCCCCGGCGATTGCATGGCCTTTTGTACTTCCCGTATCAGTTCATCGGCGGGCGTGGTATCCGGCGCACTTTCACTGTCATTTTCGTGCGCCTTGCGTATGTCGTGGAGAATGGCATCCCATGTTTTGTGCGTCACATGGCAGAAGAAATCTTCTTCCTCTACCTGACAGGCTTCCAATACTTTGATTGCCCGGTCTGCCGTAGCTTCGGGATGTTCTTCCAGTATCATAGCCCGTAAAGCAGCCAGTGAGCTGTTTGTGTCATGAAAGTGCATGGTTGCTATCCCGTCCACATAGATTTCTGCGTCTGCCAACAGTTCCCTGAATTTTTCATGGGAGATAATCTCACACAGCAGCCGGTTGTTGAAGCGTTCACTTTTCAGCAGTTCCACGACTTCATCACTCAAATGTAATTCTTCTATCGGCGTGTTTTCATATTTCCGATTGTTGGTAAGGCCGAGCAGATAGTCAACGGACACCTGATAAAAGTCTGCCAGCTTCAACAGGCTGCCGTGATTGATTTCCTTGTATTCATCGTTGTCGTTTTCATAGCTGCCGAGGGCTGATTTTGAAATGCCGGTTTCCTGCGCCAGTTCTTCCAGATTTAAGCCCCGTTCCACCCGTAAATCTTTCAGGCGTTCCTGTACGGAAATGCGGGTTTTCATAGATACATCGCTCCTTCCTGCGGCTGGCTGCCGCCGTCCATCCCATTATACCATACCCGTTCCGCAATCGTGGAAATTTTCGTTTTTGGGACGGTTTTCCTACTTTGTGGATATACGGGAGAAGGCTCAAAAATGTGCCATAATGGGCTTAGTTCATCGATGGATTATTCCAATCGAATGACCGGCCTGTATGGGATATGCTCCTCGGCGATGTAGCGCAACGACTTGCGGCAGGGAAATGGAGGAACCATGACCGCAACGAGCGTACCAAAGGGAGCGAAACGCCGTTGTGAGAGCCAGGGGCAGGAACGACATCAGGGAGAACCGGCGAAAATGAACACCGAATTGATACCGAAACACAACAATCCGATAGGGCATAGTCTACCCTATCCGTAATACTACGGGGGATTTCCGGGCGGCTCTATGGCCGCTTTTCCCTTGAAAATCGCCCCGAAACACAACACTAAAATCTGTTATCCGTCTATTGCGGCTGTTACGGCTGAAATGGGCGGATTTTTGTTTAAGGAGGCACCATGCCGAGAATGCCGAAAAAGAGGAAGCTGGAACTGTCTTTCTTCCTCAATGAACGGGGGCGGGTAACGTACAACGACCTTTGCCGGAAATGCCAGCGTACTTGCAAGCAGAGTTTCCGGGCGGTCATTGTGGACTGCCCCCATTATCTTTCCAAACGCTCAAAACGAAAAGTAAAGGAGGACACCGATTGAATGGAAGTTGAATTTATGACCGCAGACACCCCCTTGCCGCCCTGTATGCCGCTGCCGAGAGCCATGCTGCGGCTCCCGATCAGCAGCACCGCCAAGGTCATGTACGCCCGGATGTTGGATATTGTTTTCCTGTCCGGCATAGAGGACGCCAACGGGATTTTATATATCCATTTCCCCATCGTGGAACTGGCGGCGGCACTTGCCCGCAGCACTATGACCGTGAAGCGTTCCCTGAATGAATTGGAGGACGCTGGACTGATACTGCGAGTGCGTCAGGGCTTTGGGGAACCCAACAAGATATATGTACTCATTCCGGGGAAGGAGGACAGCCGCCTATGAATGAAAAGCTGGAAAAACTCAATCAGGAGATAGAGAAAACGGAAAAGAAGCTGCGGAGGGCGCAGCATGAAGAAAAGATATTGGAACACCAGATAAAGACGTTGACACGGAAGGAACGGACGCACCGGCTTTGTACCAGAGCCGCCATGCTGGAAAGCTACCTTCCCCACCCGGAAGCCATCACGGATGAACAGGTCAGCGTATTTTTGAAGCTGCTGTTCCGTCAGGACAGCACCCGTCAGCTTATGGAAAAAATGTTCGCCGGAAACGGCACAGAGAAGGATGGCGCAGAATGAAGATGGATTTTTCAAAAGACGAGTTGGCTATGGTCTATCAGTACGCCGCCGGTACGAAGGAAGAAACCCTTGCGGGGCTGAAAGAAATCGTGCCGGTTATCCGTGACCGGCAGACAAGGGAGATTGTGGAGAGTACCATCCGAAAACTGGAGGCCATCCCGGAGCCGGAGTGCCGCCGCTTTATCGCTGACACGAAGCAGCGGTTTATCCAGAAGCGGGACAATTCCATCCGGCGCAGGCTTGCCGAAGCCAAGGCACAGGCGAGGACGGAAAAGCCACATCCCGAGAGAAAAGAGCCAGACCGGGAACGGCCATAATTGCTTCCAGAGCCGCAGCCGTGGACTGCCCCTCTGAAAGAGGGCGCAACTATACACCACCTGAAGGTAGTGTGTTGCGCCCTGCCGGGGGCTTCCTGCGGAAAGCGGATGATTGCCCGCAGCGTTCCGGCTCCTGCCAATCATCACAGGGGAAGCTACACTTCCCCTGCGCTGGCTGCCGCCAGCTACCCCTTTGTGGACTTGCCGCCCGGAAACACCTTGCGCTGCAAGCTGTTCCCGTTCAGCAAGTTTTACAATAGGTCGCTATACTTTTCTGAAACAATGAAGTATAATGAAGTCAACGACAAATTGGAAGTTGTGGAGATAAAGCGAATGGAATTTAGAAATTTATTGAATGCGCAAAATCGTGACGAGTTACGGCAATGGCTTTTGGAAAATTATAATAAAGAACCTGAATGTTGGGTAGTTGTAAAGCGTGGGCGTCCTATTGATGATGAAACATTTTGGTATATAGACGCAGTTGAAGAAGCAATGTGCTTTGGTTGGATTGATAGCACAACAAAGAAAATGGACAACGGAGTTACAGCACAAAGATTAGCTCCTCGAAGAAAGGGAAGTTTATGGTCTGAATTGAACAAAGAACGCTGTCGCAGAATGGAACGATTAGGACGAATGACAGACGCTGGTCGTGCCGTGTTGCCGGATATGAGTGAGAAGGGATTTGTGATTGATAAAGATATTTTGAATGCACTTCAAGCGGACGCAGAGGTTTGGGAGAATTTTCAAAGTTTTCCGCCACTTTATCAGCGTGTGAGAATTGATACAATTCAAATTAAGAAAAAGCAGCCGGAACTATTCCAGAGTCGCTTACAGAAGCTTTTAGATAACACAAAAGCGGGAGTTATGTATGGCGAATGGAATGACAACGGGCGACTGCTTACAGAATGACAACTCCTAAGTTGTCGAATTGGAATTTTTCAAGGAGGATTTACAATGAAATGTATGAAATGTCATAACACATTGCACTCAGAAACCGGCGAATTTTCTATGACTATTAATGGAAAAAGTATAAAAGTCATAAATGCACCTGTATTACATTGCAAGAACTGTAATTCGGTAATTATTAGCGACAAAGTAAAAGAAAAGGCAAAAGAATTTTCAAAAGTATATTTATATCCAGACAATACTCTTGATTACGCAGAATGTGAAGCCGGAACGATTATGTCGGTAATGAATTTACTGCTTTGATGACGACAAATCCTAATTTGATAAAAAGGAGTGATTGTATGTTAAAAAAGAAAATTATTATTCATTTATTGTCTTTGGGCGTGCTTTGTAGTGGCTTTGTTTTGTGCAGATATGTATTTTTTGATATTCATGGAATGAAGCAGTGGCCTGCTATATTGTTTGGTATCGGGATAATTGCTGTAGTAATATCGTTTATCCTTGATGGAAAAACAACGCCTATCTGTATTGCCTTTTCTTACATTGTCGGATTTGTTGTCGGAATTATTTTTCAAACTGATGGTATTGATCCAGGAGGTGCAAGAACAAATAACCTTTGGATAATTTGGACTGTGGTGTTTATTTGTCTTACATTGGCTGGTATTATTTACGACAAGTTTATTAGTACCGCTAAAAAGAAAATTCGTTAAGCGAATTCCCATTTATCGTGAAGTTGAACAGAGCGATAAATCCTGATTTATCGGGCCACCCTGACCCGAACTTTCAAAACTGAATACCAGCCGCCACCGGCGGCACCACCGAGCAGGAAATCTTGAAACAGGTTCCCTGCTCTTTTTATGCCCGGACGCCGGGAGAAAGGAGGACATTGCTTGCCATGCCCGCACTTTGATGTGAAAGTTATCCAGCGCAGCAAGCGCCAGTCAGCCGTTGCGTCTGCCGCCTACCAGAGTGGGGAACGGCTGTTTTCCGAATACGACCAGAAACAGAAATACTATTCCCATAAAAGCGAAATCGTCCACACCGAAATCATTCTGCCGCCCCATGCCCCGCCGGAGTACGCAGACCGGAATACTTTGTGGAACGCCGCCGAAGCCATAGAAAAACAATGGAACTCCCAGCTTGCCCGGAGGTTCGTGCTTGCCATTCCGAGGGAACTTCCCCGGTCACAGTACGCCGACCTTATCCGGGACTACTGCCGGGAGTTTTTCGTTTCCAAGGGCATGATTGCCGATTTTGCCATCCATGACAAGGGGGACGGAAATCCCCACGCCCACATCCTTCTTACCATGCGGGCGATGGACGAAACCGGGAAATGGCTCCCCAAGAGCCGGAAGGTTTACGACCTTGACGAGAACGGCCAGCGTATCCAGCTTGCGTCCGGCAGATGGAAAAGCCACAAGGAGGACACCGTGGACTGGAACGACCAGAAGTACGCCGAGATATGGCGGCAGGGCTGGGCTGACACGGCGAACCGCTATCTGGAAGCCATCGGCAGCCCGGAGCGCCTTGACCTTCGTTCTTATGCCCGACAGGGGATTGATAAAATCCCCACCGTCCACATGGGGCCAGCGGTCAGCCAGTTGGAGAAGAAAGGCATACAGACCAACATCGGCAACCTGAACCGGGACATCAAAGCCGCCAATTCCCTCATGCAGTCTATCCGGCAGATGGTACGCAGCTTAAAGGGCTGGCTGTCCGGCCTGAAAGAGAAAAAGGCGGCGTTGCTGGAAGCACTGGAACAGGCAAAGGAACCGACCATCCCCGAACTGCTTTCCCGGTATCTGGATAAACGGAGCGAGGAACGTACCGGCTGGACTTCCAAGGGAAAGCTAAAGGGAACCGTTGAAGATTTCAACAAGGTCATGGAAGCCCTTGACTTCCTGCGGCAGAAAGAGATTTCCACCGTAGAGAGCCTTGACGCCTATCTGGATGAAGCCAGCGCACAGGCCGTTTCCATCCGTGAGGAAATCAAGCCGATGGAGAAGCGTGTAAAAGAGATTGACCGGCTGCTTTTCCATATCGGGAACTTTGAAGCGAACAAGCCGGTTCATGCGAAATATGCCGCTATCCGCTGGAAGAAACCCAAGGAGAAATATGCCGCCGACCATAAGGAGGAACTGGACGCCTACAACGCTGCCCTGCGGTATTTCAAGGTTCACCTTGATGGGGCGAAGTACAGCACAAAGAAGCTGGCCGGGGAACAGGCACAGCTTTCAGAGAATATCGCTTCCAAGACGGAAGCGCTGACTGCCGTACAGGAGGATGTAAAGATTTTGCGGGATGTGCGCCACTGGCTCAATCAGGTTTTGCCATCCGAGCAGTACCGCCAGACCGCAGAGCCGGGAAAGAAACCGTCCATCCAGCAGGCAGTCAAAGGCCGGGAGCAGCGTATCCGGGAGGAACAGGCAGAGAAACGCCAGCAGCCCCGCCGCCAGCAAAAACAGGATATGGAACTTTAACCAATCAGGCGCTTGCCATTTTCCCCGTGAGAATGACAGGCGCTTTTCTTATTTTCAGGAGGATTTGCCTATTGAACGTATTTGAAGCCGTAAAGCAGTCTGTTACCACCCGGCACGCCGCCGAGCATTACGGTATCCGGGTAGGAAGAAACGGGATGTGCGCCTGCCCTTTCCATGACGATAAAAACCCCAGCATGAAGGTTGACCGGCGCTTCCATTGTTTCGGCTGTCAGGCAGACGGGGATGTGATTGACTTTGTTTCCCGTCTGGAAAACGTCAGCCCCAAGGAAGCCGCCCTCATGCTGGCGCAGGACTTCTCCATCCCCTATGAGGATAAGGAGCCACCAAGCAGGAGCCGCCCGAAGCGAAATCCCCGGAAGGAAAGCCCGGAACAGCAATTTAAGCGCATGGAGCGCCACTGTTTCCGGGTACTGTCCGACTATCACAATCTGCTGCGCCGCTGGAAGCGGGACTATGCCCCCAAGACGCCGGAGGAAGAATGGCACCCGCTTTTCGTGGAAGCCTTGCAGAAGCAAGCCCATGTGGAATATCTGCTGGATGTGCTGCTGTTCTCCGACATAGGGGAACGGGCTGCCCTGATTGCCAGCTACGGAAAGGAAGTGAGGAACCTTGAGCGGAGAATGGCAGACCTTGCCGCCCGAACTGCGGCAGGCCGTGACGGACACCATCGAAGCCGCACCCCCGCCCCGGAGCGTTGAGGAAGTGAAAGCCATGCTGGAAAGCACCGAGAAAGGCGGCGTGCGGAACAGTATCCACAACTGCCTGACCGTGTTCCAGTATGACCCCGTCCTTTCCGGGGCGGTTGCGAAAAATCTCCTGACCGAGCGCATTGACCTTCTAAAGCCCATCGGCAGGAAACGCAGAACCGGCAGCAAGGCCATGACCGACACGGACATGAAATATATCCGGCTGTATCTGGAAGATACCTACGGCCTGACCAGCGAGAAAAAGATAGCAGACGCCGCCGATCTGGCCGCAGACGCAAACAGCTACCATCCCATCCGGGACTATCTGAACGGCCTTGTCTGGGACGGGAAAGAGCGTATCCGCTACTGCCTGCGTCACTTTCTGGGAGCCGACACGGACAACTTCACTTACCATTCCCTGCGGCTGTTCCTGCTGGGAGCCATCCACCGGGCTTTCTGCCCCGGCTGTAAGTTTGAGGTCATGCTCTGTCTGGTAGGCGGTCAGGGAGCCGGGAAATCCACCTTCTTCCGGCTGCTGGCCGTAAAAGACGAGTGGTTTTCCGATGATTTGCGGAAGCTGGACGATGATAACGTGTACCGGAAGTTACAAGGCCACTGGATAATTGAAATGTCGGAGATGATTGCCACCGCCAACGCCAAGAGCATAGAGGAAATCAAGTCATTTTTAAGCCGCCAGAAGGAGGTCTATAAAATCCCCTACGAAACCCACCCGGAGGACAGGCTGCGGCAGTGCGTGTTCGGCGGGACTTCCAATGCGCTGGACTTCCTGCCCCTTGACCGTTCCGGGAACCGGCGCTTCCTGCCGGTCATGGTCTACCCCGGACAGGCCGAGGTACACATTTTGGACGATGAAGCCGCTTCCAGAGCCTATATCGAACAGGTATGGGCGGAAGCCATGACAACCTACAAAAGCGGCGATTTTAAGCTGTCTTTTACACCTGAAATGATACAGTATCTCAAAGAACACCAGCGGGATTTCATGCCGGAGGACACCAAGGCCGGGATGATACAGGCGTACCTTGACCGCTACACCGGCAGCGCCGTTTGCTCCAAGCAGCTTTTCAAGGAAGCACTGAACCATCCCTTTGACGAGCCGAAGCAATGGGAAATCCGGGAAGTCAACGACATCATGAACCACTGTATCACGGGATGGAAGTATTTCTCCAATCCCCGGATATTTGAAGGATACGGCAGGCAGAAGGGCTGGGAACGGGAAGCCCCGGCAACGGGCGCTGACAACGGGCGTGAAAAAACGCCGGACGGATTTGTGGAAGTCACGGAGCAGATGGAACTTCCCTTCTGAAATATCCGGGAAAATCACAGCCGGTTGCCGACCCCGTTGCTATCCCGTTGCCGAGCCGGTTGCCGGGAAAAAGCCCGTAACTGCGGGCTTTTCTCCCCTCTGACAACCAAAGCAACAGAAAAATAAAAGAAAAAGTAAATAAACAATAACCCGCCAGACAGAGATTGTTTTCGAGGTTTTTTGAAGCCCGTTGCCGGACTTCGTTGCCGACCCTCTCCTGTCTGGCTTATTTCATTTATGGAGGTAACTGCCTATGGCAAAAAACAAAACTGAAATCCATGTCACAACGGTATTTGACGGCGAACTGGACGCTACGGACGTTTTCGTGAGCCTGATTGCACAGAAATACAGCCAGAGAAATGATAAAGAATATCTTGCGAAAAAGCAAGATTTAGAGTATAATAAAGACAAGGTTCAGCATGACCGTGTTCCGTCTGGATTGTGCGGGTAAACGGTTATGATGAACGGAATGGAATATACAGGCATGGACGCAATACTGGCGGGCAGCTTCCGGGCGGCTATTTATTGCAGGCTTTCCAAGGACGATGACCTTGACGGGGAGAGCGCCAGCATTGCAAACCAGCGGGATATGCTGGAAAACTACTGCGAGAAGCAGGGATGGGAGGTTGTTGCAGTCTATCAGGACGATGGCTACACGGGGCTGAACATGGAGCGCCCCGACCTGAAACGGATGTTGAAAGCCATCGAGCGCAGGCAGGCCAACCTTGTGATAACGAAAGATTTATCGAGGTTAGGCAGGAATTATTTGCAGACCGGCTTCCTGATTGAAGATTTCTTCCCCCGCCACGGCGTGCGCTATATCGCCATGAATGACGGTATCGACACCATGCGGGACAACAACGACATTGCGCCGTTCAAGAACATCCTCAACGAGATGTACAGCAAGGACATTTCCAAGAAGGTTCATTCCTCTTATCTGCTGAAAGCGCAGAAAGGCCAGTTTACCGGCTGCCTTGCCCCCTTCGGCTACCAGAAAGACCCGGAGGACAAAAACCACCTGCTGATTGACGAGGAAACGGCACCCATTGTCCGGCGTCTGTTTGCGTGGGCGCTGGAAGGACACGGCCCCAACTACATCCGGCGCAGGCTGGAAGAAGAAAAAATCCCCTGCCCGACCTACTGGAACCGGGTACGGGGGCTGCGGAACGTGTCAACCAAGTGGGAAAAGAAAGACCCGGTAAATGGGCGGTATATCTGGGACTTTACCGTGATTAAGGACATCCTGATGAATCCCGTCTATACCGGCGCTATCGCTTCCCAGAAGAAGGAATACCGCTTCAAAATCGGCACCATCGGGGAGAAGAAGCCGGAGGAATGGATTGTCGTGGAGAACCAGCATGAGCCGCTTGTTGACCGCAAGACCTTTGACATCGTGCAGCGCAAGCTGAAATCCCGGCAGCGCCCCCGCCAGACCGGGGAAATCAGCCTGTTTGCGGGGCTTATCAAATGCGGCGAGTGCGGGAAGTCGCTGACTATCCGCTACACCAACGAGAAGCACCCGAAGCAGATTTATTCCTGTAAGACCTACAATGCCTACGGGAAACAGCACTGTTCCCAGCACCGGGTTGAGTACGACACCCTGTACCGGCTTGTACTGAACAAAATCCGGGAGTGTGCCAGAGCCGCCCTGATGGACGGGGAAGCCGTTGCCGGGAAGCTGTCCGACACCTGCGAAGCCGAGCAGAAAGGCCAGCGGGAAGCGTTGGAACGCTCCCTTGCCAAAGACGAGGAACGGATTGACGTTCTGGAAAAGATGGTTCTGCGGCTGTATGAGGATATGGTTGCCGGACGTATCAGCGAAGCAAACTTCAATCTGCTGATGGAAAAGACGCAGAAGGAACAGGCCGAGTTGAAGGCGAGGGTTGAGGAAGGCCGGAAGAAGCTGGCCGATGAAATCCGGCTTGCGTATGACGCCCGCCAGTGGGTAGAAGCCATTCAGGAATACGCCGACATCACGGAACTGGACGCAGCTACCCTTAATCGCCTGATTAAAGAAATCGTTGTCCATGAGAGCATAGACAGCGATAAAACAAGACACATTTCTATCGAAATTCATTTTAATCTCAAACCCCTCCCGGAAGTGGAGCAGGTCACAGCCTGACCTGCCCCGCCGGGGCGGTTCTAAAAAAACTCCATAGATATTTCTTGACACGCCGCCGCCCGCCATCGAGCCGGTTTCCTACACCTATTTGGGTATGAAACAGCTCATGGCTGGCGGCGGCGTTGCTCTGGTGGGCATTACCCTGATTCCCCTGCTGAGCGGTCTGTTCGGTTAAGAACAGCGGGCGGCGATTGCCGCCCGGTACATATTTATAATAAGGAAAGCCATAGTAACGATCTCACATACAGAAGGTGAATCAGATGAGCGAGATTTTATTGTATCATGGCAGTAAAGAAGAAGTTGTCTATCCCGAAATCCGCATCACACGGTATACAAAGGACTTTTCTTGGGGATTCTACTGCACGAACAGCTATCAACAAGCCTACCGCTGGGCAGACCGCCGTTCTGCCGATGGTATTGTGAACGTCTATCGCTATGTAGAGAATCCTGACCTGAAAATCCTGCGTTTCCCTGAAATGTCGGACGAATGGCTGGATTTCATTGCAAAATGTCGTGCAGGCGAAACCCATCCCTATGATATTGTGGAGGATCCCATGGCAGATGACACCATCTGGGACTATGTCAATGGATTTACGTCCGGGCAGATCAGCCGTGAAGCATTTTGGGCATTGGCGAAGTTCAAGCATCCAACACACCAGATCAGCTTTCATACCGTAAACGCTTTGCACTGCCTGACCTTTGAGAGGAGTGAATCCATCCATGACCGAAAAGCAGAAAAATGATGTTCTCTACGTTTGCAGCCTGATCGAGACCATCGCCCGTAAGACCAAAAATCATCGGCAGGATGTGATTCGTCACTTCACAAAAGCCGGCATCGAACGGCAGCTCCGGCTGGCAGAAGTAAACCACTGTCTGTCCTTTGAGCAGGTTTCAGATGAGCTGATTGAAGATCTCAACATCCCGGATGGGGATTTTGATACTGCTGCGGAGTGCCGCTATACGGTCCCTTCTGCAACCTCCATCGGAATGCTGTATCAGGGGCTGGTGCTGTCCACCATGAAAGATGAAGATGCTGCACAGGCAATTCTGGATGTTTTTTCGTCGTTTATCACGGATGAGATCTCCGATTTCAATTCCAACGTATACTACACCAATCCTGATTATCTCCGCTGCTCCTATCTGGAGGGCAAAATGCTTGCTTGAGAAAGGATTGTTATAATGGCAAAAAATCAACATAATGCAGGGCTTCATTATAGACCTCTCAATCAACTTGGATTATCAAACTTCAATGATTATATAGAAAATCCCATTGATAGTCGTTTTAAGTTTAATCCGCCCCCTCTAAAATGTGGTAAGCTTTTTGGACTTTGCAAAGCTGATCGTCAAAAAGAAAAGCTTCAGAAACATTGCCCGTGGCATCCGCTTCTAAAAATGAAGGCATTCACATTAGAGATCAACGGAGAAGCTGAATACATTTGGTATTGTAAAGAATGCGATTGTTATTATATGAACCCCTTTTGGCGAAATGGAGAAAAACGCATCCTTGATGTTTATCATAAGGTTCCTGTTCGCCGACTTATAAAAACAGCTATATAGCTTTGATTATGATTTGCCGATTGCCGAAAAGCAGTCGGCTTTTTTGTTTCCGTCGAACACTTTTTGTGTTTGCTCATATCATTTCATCTATCATTCATCAATCAAAAATGATAGATGAAATGAGGGCATTGTTCCATACGGCGGCTTGAGCAGCAGCGGAAAGCCCTCTGCAGCTTGCAGTTTTATTAAATGTCCGTGCTCCAAGCCGCGTTTTTATCCACCCATCCATGAAAGGCGGTGCTATTATGCAGTTTTTGACCCACATTATTTTTCTCCTGAATCTGCTCAAGACCCTCATCAACCACTTCAGCTAAGGACGGTGACTGCTGAATGGAAACCGTTCTCAAAGCCATTGCCGACTGGATCAAGGGCATCCTGACGGCAGGTATTATGTCAAACTTGTCTGGCCTGTTCGACGATGTGAACACGCAGGTCAGCAATATCGCCCAGCAGGTGGGCACCAAACCCTCCAGCTTTGAGCCGAGAGTGTTCGCCATGATCGAAGCCCTATCCCGGAACGTGGTGCTCCCCATCGCAGGCATCATCCTGACCTTTATTGCCTGCTACGAGCTGATCGAGATGATCACCCAGCACAACAACATGGCGCAGTTCGAGCCTGCCCTCATCATGCGCTGGATTTTCAAGACCGCTGTTTCGGTGTGGCTCATCAGCAACACCTTCGATATTGTGATGGCGGTGTTCGACATCACCCAGAAGGTAGTGTCCGATTCCAGCGGCATCATTGCCGGAAACACCCGTGTCAACGACATTGGTTTGTCCATGCTGCAATCCAGCATGATGCAGATGGATGTAGGCCCTCTGTTCGGGCTGTTCCTGCAAAGTTTCTTCATCGGCATCACCATGCGGATATTGAGCATCATCATTTTTGTCATCGTCTACGGGCGTATGATTGAAATCTACTGCATGGTGAGCCTTGCGCCCATCCCCATGGCGACCTTCGGCAACCACGAGCAATCGCACATGGGGCAGAACTACCTGAAATGCCTGTTCGCATTGGGCTTTCAGGGCTTTCTCATCCTCATCTGCGTGGCAATTTATGCCGTGCTGATCCAGAGCGTGGCGATTTCCGGGGATGCCATCAACTCCATTTGGAGCATTGTGGGCTACACCGTCCTGCTCTGTTTCAGCCTGTTCAAGACCAGTTCCGTGACAAAATCCGTTCTCGGAGCGCATTAAAGGAGGTGTTCACTTGGCTGCGTATATCTCTGTGCCCCGTGATTTGACCAAGGTCAAATCCAAAGTGGCGTTCAACCTGACCAAACGGCAGCTGCTTTGTTTTGGCACAGCGGCTCTCATTGGAGTGCCGCTGTTTTTTGTTCTCCGGGATTCCGGCGGCAACACTGCCGCCACCCTCGGCATGATGGCGGTGATGCTGCCGGCGTTCTTCCTTGGAATGTACGAAAAAAACGGCCAGCCCATGGAAAAGCTGCTGTCGTACTATGTGCAGTCCCGGTTTCTCCGCCCGAAGATTCGCCCCTACAAGACCAACAACTACTATGCGATTTTGATGAAGGGAGGCATGACCCATGATTCCGTTTTGGAAAAAGACCGGTAAGCACAGCAAGCCGCAGTCTGCGCAGAAGCGCAGGCAGAACGCAAAGCCTGCTGTGCCCCGGACCGCCCAGCAGTCCATCCCCATGCAGCGGATGTTTGAGGATGGCACCTGCCGGGTGAAGCCCAACTACTACACCCGCACCATCCAGTATCAGGACATCAATTACCAGCTCGCCCAGCAGGAGGATAGGACTGCGATTTTTGAGGAATGGTGCAGTTTTCTGAACTTCTTTGATTCCAGCATCAAATTTGAACTGTCCTTTGTGAACATGGCAACCGACAGCACCGAGTTTGAAAAGAGCATCCGCATTCCGTTCCAGAAGGACGGTTTCGATGATGTGCGTGCGGAGTATTCCCAGATGCTGCGCCAGCAGCTTGCCAAGGGCAATAATGGTCTGACCAAGACCAAATTTATCACCTTTGGTGTGGAGGGCGAAAACATGGCACAGGTCAAGCCCCGGCTTGACCACATCCAAAACGATTTGCTCAACAACTTCCACCGGCTGGGGGTGCAGGCAAAGCCCCTGAACGGTGTCCAGCGGCTGAAGCTCATGCACGATATGTTCAACATGGACGGTGCCAGCAAGTTTCACTTTGACTGGAAGGACCTTGTAAAAAGCGGCCTTTCCGTGAAGGATGCTATTGCACCCACCGCCTTTGCCTTCAAGAACAGCCGCACCTTTCAGATGGGTGGCATCTTCGGGGCGGTCAGCTTCCTGAGCATCACGGCATCCGACATCAGCGACCAGCTTTTGAAGGATTTTCTGGATATGGATTCGTCCCAAATCGTTACCATGCACATCCAGTCCGTTGACCAGAATCGTGCCATTAAGACGGTGAAGCGCACCATCACGGAACTGGACCGCAGCAAGATCGAGGAGCAGAAAAAAGCCATCCGTGCCGGGTATGATATTGACATCATTCCGTCGGATTTGGCAACTTACGGACGGGATGCGAAAGCTCTGCTCAAAGAGCTGCAAAGCCAGAACGAGCGGATGTTCCTCGTCACTTTTCTGGTGCTGAACACTGGGCGCACGGAGCAGGAGCTGGAAAACAATGTCTTTCAGGCCAGCTCCATCGCCCAGAAGCACAACTGCAATCTGTGCCGGTTGGATTTCCAGCAGGAGCAGGGGCTTATGTCCTCGCTGCCGCTGGCAGACTGCCAGATCGAAATTCAGCGGGGACTGACCACCAGCAGCACGGCTATCTTCATCCCCTTTACCACGCAGGAATTGTACCAGAGCGGAAAAGAATCGCTGTACTACGGCTTGAATGCGCTTTCCAACAACCTCATCATGGTGGACCGCAAAAAGCTGAAAAACCCGAATGGCTTGATTTTGGGCACTCCCGGCTCTGGCAAAAGTTTCTCGGCAAAACGTGAAATTGCCAACGCCTTTCTGGTGACAGATGATGATATTATTATCAATGATCCCGAAGGCGAATACTCGCCGCTGGTGAATCGTTTGAAAGGTCAGGTCATCAAAATCAGCCCCAACAGCACCCAATTTGTCAACCCCATGGACATCAACGCCAACTACTCCGAGGAGGATAATCCGCTGTCCCTGAAAGCCGACTTTATTCTTTCTCTGTGTGAGCTGGTGGTGGGCGGCAAAGATGGTCTGATGCCCGTCGAAAAGACGGTCATTGACCGCTGTGTGCATCTGATTTATCGCAAATATTTTGCCGACCCCTGCCCGGAGAATATGCCCATCCTTGAGGACTTGTACAATGCCCTGCTCCAACAGGACGAAAAAGAAGCCCACCATGTTGCCACGGCTCTGGAAATCTACGTCAAGGGCAGTCTGAACCTGTTCAACCATCGCACCAACGTGAACGTCAATAACCGCATCGTCTGCTATGACATCAAGGAACTGGGCAAGCAGATGAAAAAGCTGGGAATGCTCATTGTGCAGGATCAAGTGTGGGGGCGTGTCACGGCAAACCGCAGCAGCGGCAAGTCCACCCGGTATTATATGG
>ERZ809842.60-NODE-60-length-31241-cov-9.39951_pt1 | contig 31241 bp, 27 predicted proteins | sample MGYA00520310_ERZ809842 | MGnify/ENA primary metagenome ERZ809842 (study PRJEB31588, sample SAMN03399942) | human gut metagenome | study: EMG produced TPA metagenomics assembly of the PRJNA231909 data set (A prospective, longitudinal analysis of the... | reverse complement strand
CCCGCTTGCAGGAGAAGCTCCTAAAGCCGGAAGTCCGGCAGAAAGGCAAGGAGCAGGTCAAGGAGAAAGCACGAGATTCCGTTCTGCAGTTGCTGAACCGCTTGCAGGCAGAACAGTTGCACAAGCCCACCGCACAGCCTCGAACGAAGGGAGAGTATTCGGAGATTTGACACCCCATCGGGTACGGTCTGGGGCAGGGCTGGCAATTTCCTGCCCGATCACAGACACCCGGTTACAAGGAAGTGGAGGTGCAAGTGAAAGAAGTTTGCGTTTGCGAAGCAATGAAGTCCCCAGTGGGGACTTTAAGTAACGGAACGGTCTTGCGTCAGCAAGATGGAGGGACTAAGTCCCGACAAGTTCCTATCTGGCAAAAGAGTAATCTGACCTTGGAGGAAGCGGCGGCTTACTCTGGGATCGGTATCAATAAACTGCGGTCAATGACCGATAGCGATGAATGCAAGTTCGTCCTTTGGAACGGAACCAAACGGCTGATCAAACGCCGTAAGCTGGACGAATATCTGGACAAGGCATTCTCGATCTGATGCGGTGTAGAAAATTGACCGTTTGATGTTGCAGGGAGTCTTGCGTCATGGTATACTCATGGCGTAAGGCTCCTTTTCAACATTCTGTGAATGAAAAGGAGAGTTTATATGCAAAGACGTAAAGATAATAAAGGCCGTGTTTTGAAAGATGGCGAGGTCTACCGCAAGAGCGACGGGCTTTATATGTACCGTTGGACTGCGAAAAACGGAAAACGCCATACCATCTATGATGCAACCTTGGAGGGGCTGCGCGAAAAGGAAGAGAAGATCCAGCACGACTTGGCAGATGGCCTCCGCATCCCGGAGTGCAGCCTGACCCTGAATGACCTGTTTGAACTGTGGCGTAAGAACAAGGTGGGCTTGAAAGAGCATACCTTCGCCAATTACGTTTATATGTACAATCGGTTCGTCCGGGATGAGATCGGCATGATGAAGCTCAAGGACATTCGCAAGTCGGATATCCGCAGCTACTACAATGGCATCGTCCGCAACGGCAAGATGGCATTGAACACGCTGGAAACCATCCAGAATGTTCTTCATCAGGTCTTTGCGGTGGCGGTGGACGATGAGTACATTCGTGTGAATCCCACGGATGGTGTCCTGACGGCCATTAAAGCCGCCCACCAGTACGAAACGCCCAAACGCCACGCTCTGACCCTGCCCCAACAGCAGGCGTTTCTGAATTTCATCAAGAAAACGCCGAAGTTCCAGCACTGGCTCCCGATGTTCACCTTCATGCTGGGTACCGGATGCCGCATCTCGGAAACGGTTGGCCTGTGCTGGGGCGACATCGACTTCGAGAGTGGGTTTATCACCATCCAGCACAATCTGGTGTACCATGACCACGAGGTGGGCGGCTGCTACTTTACTATGTCCACACCCAAGACTGCTGCAGGCAAGCGGGCAATTCCGATCTTGCCCGAAGTGCGGAAGGCGCTGGAGCAGGAGCGCGCCAACCAGCAGGAACTGGAATTGGTGTGCGAATACGAGATCGACGGAATCTCAGACTTCGTATTCCTGAACCGCTTCGGCCAGCCGCAGAATCCGCAGACGGTCAACCGCGCTATCAAGCGCATCAGCGTGGCATACAACGAAGCCGAACTGGAAAAGGCCGAAAAGGAAAAGCGGGAACCGCAGCTGCTGCCGCCTTTCTCCTGCCATAATCTCCGGCACACATTCTGCACCCGGCTGTGCGAAAATGAGACCAACCTGAAGATCATTCAGGACATCATGGGACACAAGGACATCAGCACCACGATGGAGATTTACGCGGAAGCCACCAAGGAAGCCAAAGCCCATTCCTTTGCAAATCTGAACGGCAAATTGGGCATTTCGGTCTGAAATCTACTACACCAACCACTACACCACTTTTACACCAAATTGCCGGTAAGTTGTGGAGAGTTGCGTAGGATGATGTACGGGAGCAGGAAAAAGGAAGCCGCATGGATAGGCTTACAAAGGGAAATAAAGCCATTTGTGAGCCTTCCTTGACCTGTCCCCACGATGAAGCCGATTGAGCAGTAAATTTCCAATTTAAGCGAAACAAAGCCTGAAACTTCTTGATGGTACGAGAAGTTTCAGGCTTTTTCTTTTGATGGATTTCCGGCGAAAACTACGCCATACGCCAATTTTACGCCAAACGATGCAGGATTTTGTGCAGAGCAATATGAACAACCTGCTTTCCTGCCGCTACAACATGGACACCAACCGGGTGGAAGCCCGGTTCGAGGGTGGCACTCCCCTTGCCATCGACTGCATCGCCATCGAAGACGAGTACGGCAAAACCCCGGCACAGCGGGCAGAACTGGACTGGCTGCTGTACAATAAGCCGCTGGAGTATGCGCAGATGGTGCTGAAAGGGGAGGTGGAATATTATCTGTCACTAGGCTGTGACCATGGCAGGCTGGAAGATGAAGCCCAATATAACAACAAATCCCGGCAGGTGTTCTACAAGGTAGGCACTTGCCGGGATTCGTTTTGTTTGATTTACTTTTCCCTTACTCCATCCACCAGATGAAAATAATCATAATAGGGTGTAGTATAAGTTTCATACCGTCCCACCACGGTAATGGTTGTGCCTTCTTCCGGGTAATCGCCATCAGTCAGCACGAACTCCACTCCCTGCTGGCAGCAGGCAAACGCATCGTAGATGACGCAGGAATGATACAGTTCACCAGTCTGCTCATCTGTATACTCCTGATATTCGCCCGTCATACGAACAATTTTATCGGTGTAGCTCTCCGGGGTAAAAAGCATATTATACACCTCGGCGTATACGACTGTACTGCTAAGCTGGGTCAGATCGAGGTCTGCATCCATACCGGCGTGAATATCGCTTGCGCCAGCAGTGCTGCTTTCCGGGAGCTGCACGGGATGTTCCGGGGCAGGTGCAGTAACAGCACTAGAAGATGCAGACTCCGGCAAAACCGTCACCACGGAAGACGCGGCTTCGGACTTTGCGCCGCAGGCAGTCAACGCAGCGGCGGCACAGAGCAGCAGAACTCCTTTCAAAAGTTGTTTCATGATGCCCTCCCCAGCAGTTTTCCGGCCAGACAGCACAAGCCAAAAGCTACCATGTCAACCGCTACAATGGTCGAGCCGACCGGCGTTCCGGCCAGAACCGAAGCCACGATGCCCACAAAGGCACAGCTCACGGACAATACCGCCGAGCAGATGGTGACAGCGCGGAAATTCTTGCACAGGCGCATCGCCGAAAGAGCCGGAAAAATCACCAGTGCGGAAATCAGCAGAGAGCCGACAAGGTTCATTGCCAGCACAATGATGACGGCAATGACAATGGCGATCAGCAGATTGTATCCGTTTGCATTGGTTCCAACGGCCTGTGCAAAGTCTTCGTCAAAGGTGACTGCAAATATCTTGTTGTAGAACAGCATAAACACTGCGACCACGATGATAGAAAGCCCTATGCAGAGCCATACTTCCGATTTTGTCAAGGTCAGAATCGAGGTAGAGCCGAACAAGGAACTGCACACATCGCCAGACAGATTCGCCGAGGTCGAGAACAGATTCATTAGCAGATAGCCCATTGCAAGCGCGCCAACGGACACCATAGCAATGGCGGCGTCACCTTTGATCTGGGTGTTTTGTCCGGTATGCAGCAACAGGACTGCGCAGGCCACAGTCACGGCCAGCGTCAGCGGCATATGGTCGGACATTCCCAGCACGGTCGCAACGGCCATGCCGCCGAACGCCACATGAGAAAGGCCATCTCCGATAAAGGAGAACCGTTTCAGCACCAACGTCACGCCCAACAGCGAAGAACACAGGGCGATCAGAACGCCCACGATGAGCGCATAGCGGACAAAGGGATAGTTCCAGTAAAAAGCCAGCTTTTCCAATAGGCTCATTTTGCACCGCCTTTCCCAGCCGCAAACAGCCGCCCCTGCGGGCTTTGCAGATACGCTTCCCGTGTACCGAAAAAGATCGTTTCACCAACATGAAGAATGTGGCTTGCGTAGCAAACCGCAGCCTGAATATCGTGGGAGATCATCAGGACCGTAATGCCCTCCTGCTGGTTCAGTTTTTCGATCAGATGGTACATTTCCGTAGTCGCTTTTGGGTCAAGACCGGAAACAGGCTCGTCCAGAAGCAGCATTTTCCGGGTAGCGCAGAGGGCGCGCGCCAGCAAGACGCGCTGCTGCTGACCGCCGGAAAGCTCCCGGTAACAGCGTTTTGCCAGCGACCCGATCTGCATTTTGTGCATGGCATCCTGCGCAAGCTGCTTTTCCTCTCGACTGTAAAATGGGCGGAGTCCACAACGGCTCTGGCAGCCAGACAGCACGATTTCCTGCACCGACGCTGGAAAATCCCTCTGCACGATGGTCTGCTGGGGCAGATAGCCGATTTCGTTCCGGCGCAGGCCATCGCCCATCTCGATTTGTCCGGAAATAGGCTGCTGCAAACCGAGCAGGGTTTTCATCAAGGTACTTTTTCCTGCACCGTTTTCACCAACTACACAAAGATAGCCGCCTGCGTGAATCTCAAAGTTCAGAGGATCCAGAATGGCCTTTCCCTCATAGCCAACGAGAAGGTTCTTACAAATGAGCTGAGACATGACGGTTCCTTCCTTTAGTTCAGAGCCTGTTTCAGCACATCCAGATTGCTTTCCATCACGGAAAGGTAGGTCGTTCCGTTTGCCACATCGGTGGATGTGGTGGACTGCATGGAATCCAGCGTCAGGATGGACTGATCCTTTTCGGCGGTATTCTGCACGATAGTTTCGGCAACTTTGTGCTGTGCGCCCTCAATGGTCAGCACACAGGGCAGTCTCAGTTCATCCACTTTGCCGGCAAGGAAAGAAATGGTCCCAAAGCTGGCTTCCGTTTCCGCAGAGCAGCCTGCAAACGCGGCATAATAGCTCAGACCGTAATCGTCCACCAGATAGCGGAACGGGAAACGGTCGCCGAACAGCACAGTTTTCCGGGCGGCATTGTCCACCACCGTCTGATATTCGCCATCCAGAGCGGCCAGCTTTTCCAGATAGGATGCAGCGTTAGCAGCGTAGGCATCTTTGTTAGCCGGGTCGATCTCTTCCAGTGCATCGGTGATTGCGTTGCAGAGAGTTTCAGCGTTCTTCAGCGACAGCCATACATGCTCGTCATATTCTTTCTCCGCGTGCTCCAGCATATCCTCCTTGATTTCCTCGCCGCTCATATCCATCGGATAGTAAGTCGGCCAATGCTCCATTTCCTGAGAGAGCGCATCGAAGCCTTCATTGCCGAAATAAATGTGAAAATGTTCCGCTTTGCCCGGAGCAATGCCATGATCACTGAATTGCACATACTTAGGCGCATCAGCATCACCATCGGTTGCCTCGAAGAAATATCGTACGCCTCTGCTGCCAGATTTATAGTCATAAATCTGGTAGCCCTTATATTGATAGGCAGCCTTTGCTTCAACACCGTTTTTCACAAAACACATCGTGTTATTTTCGGCATTGATTGTAATTTTGGAAACATCCGTTTTATAACCCGTTTCGTAATAGGCACGATATTCTTCCGCTGTTTTGTTCCCGTTTTCTGCTTTACGTTCCATCACTTCGTCCAGAATACCCTCTTGCAGATAAGGATAAACAGACTGCCACTCGCCGTCCCAATCGGACAGGCTTCTATCCCGCACATCGCTATCGGCAAAGCGGGAATATCCGTGATGATGTCCTTCCTCCGCCTGCATACCGGGCATTGCTTCCTCTGTCTTAACAGTATCTTTCAGCACATCAAGCAGATTGATAACTTTCATATTTTTGTTGGTGGCTTCTTTCAGGGCATCTTCCACCCAGCCATCCGATTCGCCGCCAACATAGATGAACAAGTCACAGTCTGAGATTTTAATAATATCATCTGCGGTGGGCTGATAGCTGTGCAAATCCACGCCGTTGTCCAGAAGCATGCTAACTTCGGCATTATCGGCCTTGTCGCCGAGGATTTCGCGCACCCAGTCATACTCCGGGAAAATAGTCGTGACGATTTTCAGCGGCTTGCTGCCACTCTGTGATGCGGATGGTGCAGAAATGGACGAGGATCCGGCCTTCCCACAGCCACCCAAAATACCAGAAGCCAGCAAAAGGCAAAAAAATACAGCGAATATACGTTTGAATTTTTTCATAGAAATGCGCTCCTTTGTTTGATATCAAGAATCATACGGACAAGCATTTCTTAATCCGACAGTTTTACCTTTAGTCGAATCGGTGTTTTTATCAGCAAAAGCGGAGAGCAAAGCGACAGCAAAGCTGCCAACACAAAATGCGGCGCGGGTGTCCGAATGAACGGCCCTGAACCATCTTTTCCGGCGTGCAGGATATTCTTGCAAAGTTTCAGCTGTGCGCAGATGGCGCAGTCTGCCCCAGTGCAGTCGTGGTCGACTTCTTCCGCGCAGAACGTCAATGAAACCAAAATGGCCAGAAGGAAACCAACCAGCAGCGTCCACGCAGCGCGGCGGCGTTGTTTTGCGGTGCAGTTCATTCCATTGCCCTCCCCTCTCGAATTTGCAAACTGGTTGCAAATTGAATTATAGCAAGGCAATATTGGATTGTCAAGTGGAATTTTTTGTGGACACTACGTTAATCTAAATCGCCGTCAAGAGGGCTGACACCGTCCGGCCCTCTCTCTTTTTGCCAAAGTTTCCCTTGCGTTTTCTCGCACTCTGCCGAAAGTGACGCGCTTTCAAAACTTTTTGTTGACACACTGCGATTTTTGTGGTAATCTGCTCCGATAATTTAATATAACATAGTTACTTAGAGTTCCAGCTCGGCTCCCGAAGGAGCCGGAGCAAGTTTTTAACTTTCTTATCGCTGCATAACGAACCCGAACCAAGGCCATCCTGGAAGGGATGGTCAGGTTTCGGTTGTTGATGAAGTGCTTTAAGTAGGCTTCGTGGGCCAGCCGCTGACACGGCAATAATTGTTCCGCAGCAGAAAATCCTTTGCTTCGGCTTCCTCTTCGATGGAAAGGCCTCGTGAACGAAGAATCTCGATTTGTTCGTCTATCGTTTTGAAGTCCTTGTCTGCCATGAAAAATCTCCTTTATAAGCAAAACGCCCCCAAGTGTGCATACGCTGTGCGCAGAGGCCTGGGGGAGTTGTTATCTCTATAATAGCATATCAAGGACGAAATGTCACTGAGCAGAGTGTGAACTATCGATTTCTCGTAAAAATTTTCAAGAAAGGCTTTTTACAGCCTGACTTCCTGTCACACGGAAAGTGTACTGGTGCTGTGGAGGTATGAGCCGTGCCATTAAACGCATCATTGCAGACTACAGTGCGGGCGAGGAAGCAGAAGCAAAGAAGCAGCATCGCGAAGCGGTTCTGATGCCGGATTTTTCGGCACATCATCTGCGGCACACGTTCTGCACAAGGCTTTGCGAAAAAGAGACCAACCTGAAGGTCATCCAATCGGTCATGGGGCATAAAGACATTCAGACCACGATGGACATTTATGCCGAGGCGACCGAGGAGAAAAAAGTTGTAAGCCGGTTCCGGAAAGTATCCCCACGATGAAGCCGACTGAGCAGCAAAATGTAAAATTAAAACGCAGATACGATGAAATTTCGAACGGATTTCAAGCGGTATCTGCGGCACTACACCCGGGCTGCACCAATTTTGGGACGTTTTCCGAAAAGGAGCCTTACAAAGCGGTGTGGTGTAAGAATCGAATAGGCGGATTGGTGTAGTAGGTACACCGAACCCAGAATACAAAGATACGGAAGCTATGTTGCAGAAAAACAACATAGCTTCCGCTTTTTTGTTATATGCAAGGATTTTGAAGGGGGAATAGGGTTTTCCAGATGGCAGACCAGCTTGCCTTTGACAGCAATCAAAATCCCTGCAATTTTGAAAACGCCAAAATTTACGCCGAGCAAAACTTTATAGTATCTGCTCTACCCAGCGAAGAACAGTACAAAAACGTTCGTTCTGCCGGTCATGATGGCCAGTATCATCGAACACGGTTTTAGCTCCGCAGACTGTCCGCAATGCAGTGTGGACGCGCTGAGCGTAGGTAGCAGCTTCACTCAGGCGATTGTTGTGGCCCTCGCCCTCTCGGGTGCCGTTCTGGAGATATACCCGAGCAGAACGGTTCAGGAGCGGGTGTTCCTCGATAAAGTCCGCAACTCCCGGATACCAGAATGACCCACAAAGAGAGAACACCGACGCGAATACCTCCGTTTCCCAAAGGCTCATCACCGCAGCCAGACCGCCCAGCGAATAGCCGCCATACGCCAGCTTTTCCGTGTCAAGGGCGTATTCGTCTATAAGCGCCGGGAGAATTTCGTTGTTCAGTTCTCGATGATATTGTCCTAGCTGCCCGCCAAAATCCGGTGTGCCCGGTCGAATAGCCGGTTCCGGCCACGGGGTATACTCTGAAAGTCTGTTATTGGGGTATACCCCCACCAACACTGCTCGTTCCGTGCGCAGATTCAGCTGCTCGATCAGTTCCCCATCGTTGAGCAGGATTGCAGGATTTTTGTCTTTGCGCAGTCCCTTTTCCGGGAACCGGACTCCAATTCGATGTGAACCGAGATTTAGAATTTCCATCCATAACCGCCCTTTTTTTTTTTCAATTATTACGCAGTGTGGGGTGCTCCCCACATAGACAAACGGTAGCATTTTGTGCTATATTAGCATTAACTAACCGCTTTTGCACAAAGGAGCTCCCAATGAATCAAATATCCGCGCTTCCTAATCCGCTGGAAATTTTATTTCAGGAATACAATCAGGGCCGAATCGAGTCTGTCGGCTTCCGCAGCTTGACCCTGCACGCTGGTGAGAGTAATAGCTACCGCACCCTGAAAAGTGCGCTGATTGTTCCGGCGTCGGGTCGGGCCATCTTCTCATTTGAGCACGAACCCTTCATTGCCAAGCGAGGACTGTTCCTGCACGGATGTCCCGACAAGACCCTGACCATTTCGGCCTTGGGCGAGCAGGATTTCCACTACATCAATATGTACTACGAAAACGACCGGCCTTTGCTGTTCTCCCACAAGCTCAAAAATCCGGAACAGACCTTTTCCATTTTGGAGCAGATCCTAAAGCTCCACCCGGACGCTGACATCCGCAGCCAGTACCAGCAAGAAAAGCTGACGGAAGAATTCTTCGCCCAGATTTTCGCAGATTTTCAGCCAGAGGAAACTTACAATGAAAGCCAAATCATGAGCATCCTGCTGGATTTCATCGCAGAGCACTATGCAGAGCCGCTGACGCTGGACGCACTGGCCGAGCAGGTCAATGAGAAAGCTGGACATGTCAGCTATCTCTTTTATAAGTACAAAAACATCCGGCCCATCGATTACCTCATCAATTATCGTGTCCGAATAGCCACTGAGCTTTTGCGTTCCGGTGACTACACCGTGACGCAGGCTGCCCACGAGGTTGGATACCGGGATGCCTGCTATTTCAGCCGTATCTACAAAAAACGGATGGGCTTTCCGCCCACCCGCATTCTGCCGTAACCGGAGGATTTGCTTTAAGAAGCGCTATACATGAAGCTGTACAGGGTCTCGGCCGCATCGATGACCCGTGCGCCGTAATCCATCACGTCATCGTAATCCATCTCAATGACCTTCTGATTGGCAATAGCAGGAACTTCCTGTACAACAGCGTTGGCGGTCAGCTGCTCCACAGCGTCGGCATCGGTGGCCCCAAAGCGGTCTGCGCGGACGTAGACGATGATATCCGGGTTCATGGAGACAAGATTCTCCAGCGTCAGGCCGTTGCCGCCCTTGTCCAGAACATTTTCAGCGTTCAGGGCATTCAGCATACAACTGCTCATCTTGGAATTGAAAGCCACGAAGGTACCATCGGCGTAGCCAGCCATGAACAGAACCTTCAGGGGTTCGCCACTCTGGCTGCTGACCTTGTCCATCAGCGCATCGATTCGCTCCTGAAGCTCATCGGCGTAAGAGTTAGCGCTCTCTTGCACGTTGAAGATCTCGCCGATGTTCCGCACATCCTCTACAATGTTATCCAGCGACTGATCAATGGAAGCACTGGCCAGTTCGGTATAGACGGGAATGCCCAGCTCCTGATAGGACTGGACAGTGCCGATGCTGCTCTCAGTGAACATCAGGGGACCCTTGCCAAGGATCAGATCCGGCTCCGTGGCAAGGATGGTCTCCTTGGAAACAGACTTCTTATCGCCGAGGCTGTTCAGAGATGCAATTTCATCAGCAATGGCACCCTTCAGGGCATTGTCATTATCGAACACGCCGACGATTTTATCCTTGAGCCCCAGCTTGATGAGCAGCTCAGTCATGGACAGCTGTGTGGACAGCACCTTCTCCGGTGCATGGTCGTAGGTCATATCCACAGCATTGCCATCAGCGTCATAGATCTGCAGGGTCAGGGGGTAAGAGGTCTCTTCGGCGGAGACGGTGCTCTCGGCAACAGACGAAGCAATCTCGGAGGAGGCAGCAACGGACGATGCCACGGAAGATGCAGTCTGACTGCAGCCAGTGGCCAGCATGACGGCTGCCAGTGCCGCGGCAGCAACGCTCAGGGTTTTCTTTTTCATAAAGGTTCCTCTTTCTGCGGGGTACTCCCGCGTTTTTGTTATAGATATTGAATCATCAGTTTTCCGTTGATCGGGCTGGGGTACACACAGGCTTCTACATCAAAGATCCGGCGCAGATTTTCGGGGGTCATCACCGCTTGAGGCTGGCCCTGCGTTACAATTTCGCCTTGTTTCATCAGATAGAGGTGGTCGCAGAATTGTGCTGCAAGGCTCAGATCGTGCAGCGCTGCCAGGACCGTGATCTGCAAATCTTTGATGATTGAAAGGATTTCTAACCGATAGCGGATATCCAGATGATTGGTCGGCTCGTCGAGGATCAGGATCTTGGGCGACTGGGTCAGCGCGCGGGCCAGAACCACCCGCTGCTTTTCACCGCCCGAAAGGGACTGGAAATTCCGGTCGCGGTAGCTTTTCATGCCTACCTTGTCCAGTGCCTCCAAAGCCATCTCGTAGTCCCTCTCCCGTTCTTGCTCCAGCAGGGAATGGAAGGGATACCGCCCCATCAGGGCGATGTCCAGCACGGTATAGTCAAAATTGATCTGGTTGAATTGTCCCATCACCGCCATGTTCCGCGCCAGCTTTTTGCCGGAAAAGTGTGTGATGTCCTCGTCATCCAGACGGACGATGCCGCTGTCCATCTTTTGTGTGCGGTAGATGGAGCGGAGCAGAGTGGTCTTGCCGCTGCCGTTGGCACCCAGCAAGGCCGAGAATTTCCGGTCCGGCACCTCAATGGAGAGATTCCGAACGATGGGTTTTCCGGTAATCGAAACGCTGACGTTTTTCGCATCCAGTTTCATTCAATTGCCTCCAAATCCATACTTTTTACGCACCATCACATAGACGAAGAAGGGCGCACCCACCAAGGCAGTGAAAATGCCCACAGGCAGCTCGGTGTTGGGAATCAGACTGCGGGCGATGGCATCCACCCAGAGCATGAACAGTCCGCCGGATAACGCCGCGATCGGCAGTAGTTTTCGGTGGGCTGTACCGGCAATGGCGCGGGAAACGTGCGGGATGATGAGCCCTACAAAGCCAATCGTGCCGCAGACCGATACCAATGCACCGGTCAGCACCGAGAGCACCAGCAGGTAAACCAACCGACACCGGAAGGTGTTGATGCCAATGGTGGAAGCTGCTTCCTCACCAAGCATCAGACCATCCAGCGTCTGGGCCTGCGTCCGGAAAAAGACTGCTGCCGCCAGTACGATCAGTGTGATAGGGCCGATATTTTTCCATCCGGCGCGGGTCAGGGAGCCCATCGTCCAGAACTTGATGGACATCATACCGTCCGAATCGCCTGCTACCGCAATGATAAAGTTGGAAAATGCGGTCAGCAGCGCATTGACGATCATGCCGGAGAGAATCAGCTTGACTGAGGTGGTCTTGCCATCCGCCGAGGAGAGGGCCAATACGAGGAAGCAGGCACCGCCTGCTCCTGCAAAGGCCCAGAAGCCGGAGATCACGCCCAGCCCTAAAAAGAGTGAACCGGTGGCTCCCAGCGTTGCGCCTGCCGACACACCAAGAATGTATGGGTCTGCCATTGGGTTTTGGACAACTGCCTGCATCACGCAGCCACAGAGCGCCAGCCCGCTTCCTGTCAGAAAGCCCAGAATAATTCGGGGCATCCGGATCTGCCAGACGATCTGTTCAAATGCCACAGATACCGAGGTGCCTGTGTCTGTCCCGAACAGGTGCCGAAGCAGGATCGATAGTGTATCTTGTACCGGAATGCGGACTGCTCCCATGCAAAGCGTAATGATTGCAGAAACAAGCGTTAGAATCATCAATAGAATGATCGTCAGTCGTGTCTTTTTCATATAGAAATCACCCTCTCAAGTGGTCCGGGGTTAGCTTTGACTATCCACAAGGTATTTTACAGGCCGCTTACAGATTTGTCTATGGACAATTCTTTAAAGAATGGACGATTCTTAAAAACCGACTCTCAGCTCTCCTCGACCACCGGAACACCAAACCCGCGCTCAATGGTATAGGCTGTGCGGGCATAGTGGGGATCCCGGATGTCCACCGTGAGCACGGCCACCGTGAGCACGGCCACCGTGAGCACGGCCACCGTGTGCAGGCTCTTGCTGACCATACCCTGTGCAATGGCACTGGGGGCGTAGTTGCAGCGTTTGAGCACCTTTTCCACCTTGGCGCGGGTGTCGGCGCGGACAGTATCTTTGTGGTTGAGCACGCGGGAGACGGTGGCGATCGAGACTCCGGCTTCCCGTGCAATATCGTAAATATTCATAGACCCTCTTGTAAAATCAGATGTGGTTGGATGGTTATGTACGGCAACATCGGTCAGGTCTCCTGCCTGATGTCCACCCTGATGGGCGGCGTCTCCGGTTCTGCGGTTGCAGATGCTTCGATGGAGTGCCGCATCCTCGGACCTGAGATGACCCGTCTGGGCTACGACCGCGGCTGGTCTGCCGCCATCAACGGCCTGTCCGGCCTGATCGTCGCCACCATTCCGCCGAGCATGGGCCTGATCATCTACGGCACCGTCGGCGAGGTGTCCATTGGCCGTCTGTTCATGGCCGGCTGGGTCCCCGGCATCCTGATGTGCGTGCTGCTGATGCTGGCCGTCACCTGGAGCGCCCGCCGCTTCGGCTACAAGCCCGAGCATGACCATCCGGCTCCGCTGTCTGAGATCCTGAAGGCTCTGCTGGATAGTATCTGGGCCATTCTGTTCCCTGTCCTGCTGATCGTCCTGATCCGCTTCGGCATCATGAGCCCCACCGAGTCCGGCTCCTTTGCCTGCGCATACGCCCTGCTGGTCGGCACCGTGTTCTACCACGAGCTGACTTGGGAGAGCCTGCTGCAGACCCTGCGCGACAGCGTGAAGGACATCACCGTCATCACCATCATTCTGGCGTTCTCCGGCGTGTTCGGCTACGGCATCGTGTTCGATAACATCACTGTCACCATTGCAAACGCTCTGCTGGGCATCACCAGCAACAGCGCCATCCTGCTGCTGCTGGTCGTCGTCTTCCTGCTGATCTGCGGTATGTTCATGGAGACCACCGTTATCGCCCTGATCCTGACCCCCATCCTGCTGCCCGTCATGCGCAGCATCGGCGTCAACGAAGTCGTGTTCGGCATGATCATGATGACCACCGTCACCTTCGGCGTCATGACTCCCCCTGTCGGCACCGCGCTGTATGCCGTGTCTGACATCATGGAGTGTCCCATTGAGGAGACCTTCAAGAAAGGCTGGCCCTTCTACCTCGCGATCATAGGTGTCATCCTGTTCATGATATTCTTCCCGCAGGCGGTGCTCTTCCTGCCGAACCTCGTATACGGCGCTTAAATCAAGCGTTCCACATCTCTCCGATTCTTCTATCTATAAAACGGAGCCTGTCTTTCCTGCCTTGGAAAGGCAGGCTCTGTGCCTTTTATGGAGGGCTTTATGAAACCGACAACAGATTTTCCTTTCCTGCTGGACAACCCCCGGGCGTGGCGCACCTATCTGGGAGGTCGGATGCTGGACGCCCTGCACGGCGACTCCAACGGCGAGGACGGGCATTTCCCCGAGGAGTGGATACTTTCCACCGTCGCCGCCCGCAACGCCGGACGGGAGCAATTCCCCGAAGAGGGCATGAGCCACCTGCGCGGCACCGACGTCACCCTGAGATCGGTGCTGGAAAGCGATACGGAGGGCTATCTCGGCAAAGGCGCGGCACAGCCCACCCTCGGCGTGCTGACCAAGCTCATCGACAGCGCCGAGCGCCTGACCTTGCAGGTTCACCCCGACAAGCCGACAGCCCTGCGGCTGTTCCGGAGCCAGTACGGCAAGACTGAGTGCTGGCACATCCTCAGCGGCCATTCCGTGAACGGCGAAGAACCCTGCATCTACTACGGCTTCCAGCCGGACATGACCCGCGCGCGGTGGGAAGCGCTGTTCCACGCACAGGATATTCCCGGGATGCTGGCCGGGATGCAGAAATACCCGGTGCATCCGGGCGACACCATCCTGATCGAGGGCGGTATGCCCCACGCCATCGGCGCGGGCTGCTTCCTCGTGGAGATCCAGGAGCCGACGGATTATACGATCCGGGTGGAGCGCACGACGCCCAGCGGCTTTGCCGTGGCCGACAGTATGTGCCATCAGGGGCTTGGCTTTGAAAAGATGTTCGAATGCTTCCACTATGAGCCGCACAGCCGCGAGGAGATCCACGACCGCTGGTTCATCGAACCGGAAACGGTGCTGAAAACGGCTGGCGGAAGCATCACGACGCTGGTGGGCTATCGCAATACGCCGCTCTTCCGTCTGGACGAAGTAAACGTCTCCGACACCCTGACGGTGGACTGCCCGCCGCGCGGCAGCGGCATCTATGTGCTGGAAGGCGCAGGGACCCTGAGCGCAAACGGCCGCAGCCTGCCTCTGAAAAAGACCGACCAGCTCTTTGTCCCCGCTGGAACGGGAAGATTTACACTGGATGCGGAGGCTCCGCTGAGGATCCTGCATTTCTTTGGCCCTGAACAGAAAAAATAAATTCCAATGTAAAAAAGACCTCCGCCGCCTTTCAGGGCTGCGGAGGTCTTTTGCGATAGGGGAGAGGTCACTTCCGTGCGATCATCTCGGTATAGGCCAGCACCAGCGGGCCGACGCCCTTTGCGTCGTTGCAGACCACCGGCTCACTGAAATAGTAAGCCAGCGAGCCGTCGCGGTGGTCCTTGCCGCCGAGGCCGGCCACGAGGCAGATGCCACCCAGCTGCAGGCTGCCGTCCGGGTTCTTGCTCAGATACTTGTCACAGGTGCCGTAGAAGGCTTTCTCGGCCCATGCGGCCATCCGCTTGGGCAGGTAGCCGAGACGCACGCCCTTGAGCACGGCGTAGGCGAAGAGGGCCGTGCCGCTGGTCTCGAGGTAGTTGCCCTCGACGCCGGGGTGGTCCATCACCTGCCAGAACATGCCGGTCTCCTCGTCCTGGAACTTGTGGACGTCCTCAATGGTCTGCTTGAGCATCGCCATGATGCCGCGGTACTCGTTGTACAGCTGCTCATCCATCCGCTCCAGCACATCCACCATCGCCACCATGAACCAGCCCATGGCCCGCAGCCAGAAGTTGGGGCTGCAGCCGGTGACGGGGTCGGCCCAGTACATCTGGCGGCTCTCATCGTAGCCGTGGTAGTACAGGCCGGTCTTCTCGTCCCGCATGTGCTTTTTGATGTTCATGAACTGCTTGTAGCTGTCGATGCAGCCCTGCATCTTGTTGTAACGGGTCTCGTACTCCATATAGAAGGGCTGGGCCATGTAGGTGCCGTCCAGCCAGACCTGCCACGGATAAATGTCCTTGTGCCAGAAGTTGCCCTCCCTGGTGCGGGGCTGGGTGAGCAGCTGGCTGCGGATGGTGTCGATGGCCTTGCGGTACTTCTCGTCGCCGAAGATGTCGTAGAGGATGAACAGGTTTTTGCCCTGATTCACGTTGTCGAGGTTGTACTCCTTCGGGTCGTAGGTTTTGATGGAGCCGTCTTCCTGCACGAACCAGTCGATGAAATCCCTGGAAAATTTCAGGTACTTTTCGTCGCCGGTGGTCTTATACAGGCTCAGGCAGGCGGTGATCATGCAGCCGTCGATGTAGTTCCACTTGTTGGGCTTGCCGCTGCGGACCTTCTCGATGTTCCACATGGGTGCCTCGGCGCTGGAATTGGCGATGAGGTAGTCCACATAATCGCCCAGTATGGACAAAATCTCTTCATGAGTCATGGCTTAGTCCTCCTCAAAATGGCCGACGTTGGCAAAGCGCAGGCGCTCGCCCTCGTAGCCCTCGATCTTGACGTTGTGCAGCTTGATGTTCTTGACGTTTTCGGCGTAGATGGCCAGCTTCTTGACCAGCGGGCGGTTGTCGGCCATGGCAGCCTGACCCTCCTTGGCGTCGGGGTCGAAGGTGATGGTGACATTCTTCATGGAGACACCCTCGATGGGCTGCTCGGGCAGGCCGTCGAAGTAGCAGCCCGCAAACTGTGCGTCGGTGGCCACGATGTCTTCCATGGTCAGGGTGCCGAGCTTCGGGGTGTACTCGTCCACGGGCAGAGCCTCGCGGCACTGGACATAGGGGCTGTGGCCGTCCGGGTCGCAGAAGTAGAACATATTGATGACGAAGGGAGCCTTGACGCCCCGCATCTCCACGTTGCGGAACACCAGACCGTCGATGACGGCGGTGTTGCCGCGGCCGCGGCGGGTCTTGACGCGGAGGCCGCGGTCGGTGTGGTCCATGAGGCACTGGGTGACCACCATGTCCTTGACGCCGCCGCTCATCTCGCTGCCGATGACGATGCCGCCGTGGCCCTTGTCCAGCAGGCAGTTGCGGATGACGGTGTGCTCGCAGCTCTTCTTGAGCTTCATGCCGAGGAAGACCTTGCTGGCCTTCATGGCGATGCAGTCGTCGCCGACGTGGATGTTCACGCCGATGATGCGGGTGTACTCGCAGCTCTCGGGGTCGATGCCGTCGGTGTTGGGGGCGTTGTAGGGGTTGTTGATGTTGAAGTTCAGCAGGTCGAGGTGTTTGACGAAGATGGGGTGGATGGTCCAGGAGTAGCTGTTCTGCACGGTGATGCCGTGGAGGCAGATATTCTCGCTGTCCACCATCGCCACGGCGCGGGGACGCCATGCGATGCGCTTGACCTTGGGGTCGATCCACCAGTCGCCGTTCTGGGCGTCGCAGTCCAGCGTGCCTTCACCGGTGACGACGACGTCATGCACCTGGGTGATGTTCAGCAGGCCCGCAAAGCTGTTCAGCGGGTTGCCCTCCCAGCCGGTGAGGTAGTATTCGTCCACCTCGTTCTCGCTGGGGATGACGCCGGGCAGGATGGGGTAGTGGGTGCGGTCATTGTCGCCCAGCAGCACAGCGCCCTTCTCGAGGTAGAGGGTGGTGCAGCTCTTCATGAAGAGGCTGGCGGTGCGGTAGCGGCCAGCGGGAACATATACCGTGCCGCCCCTGGGGCAGGTGGAAAGAGCAGCCTGCAGCCTGCCGGTGTTGTCGGTCTCGCCGTCGGCGACGAGGCCGTAGCGGGATGCGTCCACAAAGAAGCTCTCGGCCTCGGTGGTGAAATCCAGCTTCAGGTGCTCACCCTCGCCGTCTACCTCCACAGTGTAGGCGGTGGACGGCGTCAGGGAGAAGAGGGAGAACACGTTGGTGTTGCAGCTTTCGTAAATGGTCTTGCCGTTCAGAGCCACGGCGAAGGGGTGCTCCGGGCGGAAGCACTTGCCGTTTTCCAGCTCGAAGACGGCGCTGCGGGTCATGGAACGGATGAGAGACAGATTCATTTTTACAGCCTCCTGAGTTATTTGCGTAGATTTGCGGCTTGCCCGCAGAGGGCGGGCATGGTACACTGGGGATAAGAATATCAGAGCACTGCCCCGGCGGGGCAGGCATAGCAAGAAGGGGGAAGGGCGGATGCGCGCCGAACGGGAAAAACTCAACGCGAAGATCACGGCGGGAGCGCTCAAGCTGGCCGGCGGGCGGCTCGAGCTGCCTGCCGAGATGTGCCATATCGTTCTGTTTTCGGGCGGCAGCTGCACGGTCCAGTGCGGGGACATGTCGCTCCTGGTCAGCCCCGGCTGCGCACTGCTGCTGGGGCCAGGGGCGTGGGCGGTATCGCAGGCAGGCCACACCCAGCCGGAAATGCTGGGGTGCAGTTTCCCACAGGCGGCCCTCCACGAGATGAAGAACGCCACCGGCGAAGATTTCCTCCGCCTTTTTGCACCGGGCAGCCAGATGGCCCTTTACGGCAGCATCCAGTGGGCCAGCCGTCTGCGGACGCTGCTGGAGATGATGCGGGGCGCCATGGGCGAGCCGGAGTATCCCGGCGGGCTGTATCTGGCACTGACGCTCCACTATGTGGAGCAGGAGCACCGGGCGCAGAGCGCCGCCGACGCCCGCCCCCGCAACGAGACGGTGGAGCAGATCTGCGCCTACCTTGCGGCAAACTACCAGCAGAAGCTTTCCCTCACCGAGGTGGCGGCGCGGTTCTACATCTCGCCCTACTATCTGAGCCGGCTGTTCCGGCGGGTGACGGGGCAGTCCATCGTGGACTACATCAACGCCCGCCGTATCGAGGTGGCACAGAAGCTTCTGGAAACGACAGAGCTGAGCATCGGCAGCGTGGCCGAGCAGACCGGCTTCGCCTCTGCGGCCCACTTCCGCCGCGTCTTCCGGGAGACGATGGGCGTCGGGCCGCTGCAATATAGAAAAAGTAGGAAATAGAGTGCCACAAAAGCCTCTCCCTTTGGGAGAGGTGTCACCGAAGGTGACGGAGAGGGCAGGCCAGCTTCGACAAAGCCGCTGCGCAGCGATAAGCAGCCTCTTTGTCAGAGCAACATTATCGCAGCGTCCGTACATCTCTGTCGGCGTCCTTGCCCTCTCAGGCGCTCACGCGCCAGCTCTCCCAGGGGGAGAGCCTTTGACATTGGAAATGCCCCCTGCGTCCTCTCTACGGGAAGAGGCACAGGGGGCATTCATGTTTGTCGGGATGATCCGAGCGGCGGGGGCTTCAGCTCAGCCCTTGACAGCACCGGCGGAGATACCTTCGACGAACTGATCCTGTGCGCAGAAGAAGACGATGAGCTGCGGCAGGATAGAGATCAGGGACAGGGCCAGAATGCGGTTCCAGGCAAAGCCCGTATCACCGTCCATGGACAGCTTGACGAACAGGGACATGGGGTACTTTGCAGGGGTCTGGACGTAAAGCAGGGGACCCATGAAGTCGTTGCAGCTCCACATGAACTGGAACAGTGCGCAGGACACCAGAGCGGGCATCAGCATCGGGACGATGACCTTGTACAGGGTCTGGAAGGAGGAGCAGCCGTCGATGGCGGCAGCCTCGTCCAGGTCGCGGGGGACGTTGCGCATGAACTGCACCAGCTGGTAGACGAAGTAGGTCTCAGTTGCGAATGCGCAGTGGACCCAGATGGCCAGATAGAACGGGCTGTTGACCCAGCCGAACTTGGTGTACAGCAGGAACTGAGGCACGTTCAGGACGACCTGAGGCAGGAACAGGGTGGCCAGCATGATGCTGAACAGGAGCTTCCGGCCCGGGAAGTCGAAGCGGCCAAAGCCGTAAGCTGCAATGCAGGAGGAGACCACGGTGCAGATGACCTTGGGCAGGACGTAGCTGTAAGTGTTCAGCATGGCCTGCAGGATGTTGATGGAACCGCCGAAGTTGTTCAGCGCGTTCTTGTAGCCCTCCAGAGTGGGGTTCTTGATCCACAGGCCGATGCCTGCAAAGATCTCGCTGTTGTCCTTAAAGGTGGCGCTGATCATCCACAGCAGGGGATAGATCATGATGAGGCCCACCAGGATCAGGACGAGGTACTTGAAAAACGTCGCGATGGCGTTAGAAGCTTTCATTCCCATACTGTCACACCTTACCTTTCATCCGAGTAGTAGACCCACTTCTTCTGGCTGGTGAAGGCGATGATCGTCAGGATGCAGACGATGACGAACATGATCCATGCCAGTGCGGAAGCCATGCCCATCTGGTTGGACTTGAATGCGTAGTTGTAGACCAGAATGGAGATGAGGGTGGTGGAACCGCGGGGACCGCCGTTGGTGATGATGAACGGGCCATTGAATTCCTGGAAAGCCTGGCAGATCTGAGTGACCAGGTTGTAGAAGATGATGGGGGTGATCATCGGGACGGTGATGGAGAAGAACTGACGCCACTTGCCTGCGCCGTCGATGGTGGCGGCCTCGTACAGGTCGGCCGGCACGCCCTTCAGAGCGGCGAGGAACAGCACCATGGCGGAGCCGAACTGCCAGATACGCAGGAAGCAGATGATCCACAGTGCGTAGCTGGGGTCGCTCAGCCAGGAGGGACCCTGGAAGTGGCCGAAGGTCAGCATGCGGATGAGGGTGTTGACCAGACCGTCATCACGGAACACGGCCTTCCACAGCACGGCGATAGCAACAGAGCCGCCGAGGATGGAGGGGATGTAGTAGACGGTGCGGAACACGTTCACGCAGGCGATCTTGAAGTTCAGGATGTAGGCGATGAACAGTGCGAAGACCAGCTTCAGAGGCACAGTGATGAAGCTGTACTTGAAGGTGGTGATGAGCGCCTTGGTGATCTTGGGAGTGGTAAAGGCGTCCACATAGTTCATGATGCCATACTGATGGATGCCGTTGAAGAAGTCCATATCCGTAAAGCTGTAGTACAGAGACTGGCCGAACGGAATGGCCTTGAAGACGACGAAGCCGATGATCCAGGGGATCAGGTAGAACAGGCCCTGCCATTTGTCAAAAAACTTCTGGGCCGGGGTACGCCCGAGAGAGGGCGCTTTGCTTTCTTTCATCCAGGGGTCCTCCTTTTATAAGGATATGTCTTGTGCGCCGCACAATAGTTTGGACACATTTTTGTCAAAAAAATGTCATCACCGCCTTGCAAAAAAGGGGCATCCGTCCGTAGGTGGAAGGGATGCCCCTTGCAAGACTCCTTTATGCGGGGCGGCCCGTGTCAACACCGCGCGTGTGCGGGCCGCAAAAAGTCCATGAGGCGGAAATCAGACGGTGTAGCCGACAGACTCCATGCCGTCCAGCAGGGTATCGACCAGGTCAGCGCCGGAAACATTGTCGTAATCCAGAGTGTCGAACACCTCCTGATAGACGCCGGTGCCGGTAGCCTTCAGGTCGTTGGACTCGAACAGGGGGTCGAGCTGGTTGGAAACGAAGGCCATGACCTTGCCGTTGGCCTCAGCCACCAGCTCCTTGATCTTGCCGGCGCTCTGAGCAGCAGCCAGACCAGCCTTGGAGGCGGGGATGCCGCACTCGGAGCCCATGATCTCGGCACCCGCGGTCTCGTTCAGCAGGAAGTTGATGAGGGTAGCTGCCTCTGCGGGATGCTCGCAGGTCTTGGTGATGGCCAGACCCATGGAGACCTTGGAGAAGCCGCCGTTGTAATCGCCGAACTTGATCTCCTCGCCCACGGTGAAGCCGGCCTTGTTCTCCTCGTCCAGAGCGTCAGCGTACTTGGTAGCGGAGGAGTCCCACTCGAAGCAGCCGGCCAGCTTGCCGGTGATCCACTCGGTGGACTGGTGAGCGGCGTTGTCGCCGTTGGAGCCGTAGTAGGTGGGCAGGCTCATGATGACGTGGCCCTCGACCAGGCTCTTGATGAAGTCGATGCCCTCAGCGATCTGGTCGGCATCGTAGTTCAGGGTGGAGGTGGCGGGGTCTGCCCAATCCTTGCCGTACTTGCTCTCGAGGTAGAACACCATCAGGATCATACGGTCGTATGCGCCTAGGTGCAGGGGATAGTAGTCATCGCCCAGCTTCTCCTGGAAGGTCTTGCCGGCAGCCATCAGCTCGTCCAGAGTGGTGGGGAAGGAGATGCCGGCCTTGTCGAAGGTGGTCTTGTTCCAGTAGAAGATACGGCCGGTCATGGAGACGGGCACGCACTGCTGAGAGTTTGCCACGTTGCAGGCAGCCAGCTTGGCCTCATCCCACTGGGTCAGGTCGAGGTACTCGGAGACGCTGTTCAGGTCGATGAAGGTCTGGCCGTTCTTGGAGTAGTTGTACAGCCAGTTCCAGTTGATCTGGCAGACATCCTCAGCGACACCGCCTGCGAACTTGGTGGACATGGTGTCCTCCCAGCCGGACCATGCAGCGAAGGTGGGGTTGACGGTGATGGTGCTGTGCTCAGCAGAGAAAGCCTTGATGGCCTCCTGGTAAGCGTTGTGACGGGACTCGCCGCCCCACCAGCTCATGGTCAGGGTGACGGGGTCAGAAGACAGACCAGCCACAGAAGCTGCTGCGGAAGAAGCAGCGGTGGAAGTGGCGGTAGAACCAGCGTTGCCGGAGCCGCCGCAGGCGGCCAGCAGGCCGGCAGCACCCACAGCGCCAGAGACCTTCAGAAAGTCACGACGAGAAATTGCCTTGCTCATTTTCGTTCTCCTCCTATGTAGAAAACATCTTCTTGCATGGACGCCTCTGCAAAGCATCCGTTGTATACAAATATGATACCAAAGGCAAGAAAAAAAAGAAAGATGCAAATTGTAGTGATAGTGGCAGAAAACGTACAAATATTGCGCTTATTTTTTGCCCGCTTTTGACGTCATTGCCAGAATGAATAAACTTGGACCGAAAAACTGTGCAACTTGTATACTTCAACGATTTGCATAGAAAACTGGGATGCAACAGGGGAAGATTGGCCTGAATTGCAAGAATTTTGTAGCCGAGGCAGAATTTGTTGAAAGAGCGTTGTATACATTAAAAGCAACGATAACAGAAAGTTCCGGCCCTGAGCTGATATATCAATAGCGCAAAAAACGCGCGAATCAGGCCCCGACTGATATATCACGGATGCAGAAAAGATACAAAAATGCCGCCCGGCGCGCGGGCGGCATAAGATCAGGAAAAAGAGTCACCGGCGGACGGCGTAGAAGGCGCTGCGCTCCCGGAAATAGCACTGGGGACACATGCTGACGTACTGGACGTCGTTCTCAAGGTCGATGGCTACCTGTTCGCCCTCAAAGACGAAGCGGCCGTTGACCTTGCGGCAGTTGCAGGTGGCCTTGCGGCCGCAGGTGCAGATGGTCTTCATCTCCTCGATGGTGTGGGCCAGCTCCAGAAGCCGGGTGGAGCCGGGGAAGCCCTTGAGGGAGAAGTCGGAGCGCAGGCCGTAGCAGATGACGGGGATGTTCAGCTCTACCGTCACCATGAACAGCTGCTCGGCCTGCTCTGCGGTGAGGAACTGGCTCTCGTCACAGAGCACACAGGCCAGAGGCCGGCCCTCACTGCTGGCGGCCCGGACGGCCTCCACCAGGTCCATGTCCGGCGGCACCAGCAGATCGGCAGGGCGGCGGACGCCCAGACGGCTCACGAGGTCGCCGCTGCCCTTGGTGTCCACCCTCGGCTTGAGGATGAGCACCCGCATCCCCTGCTCCTCGTAGTTGTGGGCCACCTGCATCAGCGCGGTGCTCTTGCCGCTGTTCATTGCGCCGTAACGGAAATAAAGCTTTGCCATATCGAAAAAGTCTCCTCATGAAAGGACTCTCTCAGCCAAAGCCTGACGGAGAGGGCCTGTATTATCGATAGTATCTGCTCAGTCCTGATTGCGCAGCCGGTAGCCCAGGCTCATCAGGCTGTCGCCGAGGTGGACATTCTCCACCACCACGTCGGGGTAGGAGACAGACAGATCGTAGTGGGAGAAGTTCCAGAAGCCCTGGATGCCCAGAGCCACCAGACGGCCGCTGATCTCCTCTGCGCCGCTGCGGGGCAGACAGAGCACAGCCACCTCGGGGTGGTGCTCGGCGCAGAAAGCCTCCAGCTCGTCGATGTGTAAGATCCGGATGCCGTTGATCTCTTTGCCCACCTCGTCGGGGGCATTGTCGAAGGCGGCGATGAGCTTGTAGCCGTTGGTGTCGGTGGTGATGAAGCGGCTCACAGCCTTGCCCAGACGGCCGCAGCCGATGAGGATGGTGGGCAGGAGGTCGCCGTTGCCAAAGAGCAGATGCTCAAGGATGCTCAGCAGGTTCTCCACCGAGTAGCCGATGCCCTGACGGCCATTCACGTCGCCGATGCAGTTGAAGTCCTGCCGCACCTGAGAGGCAGTGGTACCCATCTGGGCGGCCAGCTCACGGGACGAGATGCTGGTGATGCCGTCGTTCTTCAGGGTGCGCAGGTAGCGATAGTATTTGGGCAGGCGCTTGATGACGGGCAGAGAAGCTTTGCCGGGAGTGTTCATAGGGGGGGCTCCTTTCTTTTTATCCGCAGCATTGCCGGGGGGAGGTGCGCAGCGGCAGGGCGCTCCGGCAAAAGATTTGTACTTTCTTGTACAATAATGATACATATTTGACAATCTTATCTCTAGTATAAAGTATACAGCGCGAAGAGAGAATGTCAAACCATTTGGCACATTTTTTTGAGAAAGAAAAGAAATCTTTGCCGAAGTATAACCGGCAGGAATGCCGGACAAGCTGAAATGAAGCAAAAAGGAGGATGCGCAGAATGTCACAGGAAGAGAAGAACGTCCCCGTGGAGCAGCAGCGGCTGGAAAAAGAGCAGATTGAGGATATGGGCAGCGTTTACCGTACCCGGGGAGCTCACGCCATCCACTGCCTGACGGTCATCGGGCAGGTGGAGGGCCATGTGGAAGCGCCCCAGGGCCAGAAGACCACAAAATATGAGCACGTCATCCCCCAGCTGGTGGCCGTGCAGGAGGACCCCGCCATCGAGGGCCTGCTGGTCCTGCTCAACACCGTGGGCGGGGATGTGGAGGCGGGGCTTGCGCTGGCGGAGCTCATCGCCAGCATCTCCAAGCCCAGTGCGGCGGTGGTGCTGGGCGGGGGCCACTCCATCGGCATCCCGCTGGCCGTCAGCGCCCAGCGGAGCTTCATCGTGCCTACCGCCACCATGACGATCCACCCCGTCCGCCATTCCGGCATGATACTGGGCGTGCCCCAGACCATGCGCTGGTTCGAGCAGATGCAGGAGCGCATCACCGGCTTCGTGGCGTCCCACAGCGGCATCTCGGAGAAGCGTTATACTGAGCTGATGATGCGCACGGGCGAGCTGGTCATGGACGTCGGCACCGTGCTGGATGGCCGAAAAGCCGTGCGGGAAAAGCTCATCGACGAGCTGGGCGGGCTGTCGGATGCGCTGGCATGGCTCTACCGAGAAATCGAGGGGAAATAAATTGCCATTTGACTTTTCCCGTGGTACAATGAAAGAATCGAGTCGTATCGAAATTCTTCCATCGTCACCGACAGAGCCGCCCTGAGCGCGCCCTGCTTCATGATATAAAATAAGGAACGGGTTTTAGGAAACATGGCAAAGAGAAAACGCAAGACCTCCGGGCGCAGCACAGCCTCGCGCCGCAAGAACCGGACACAGGACCGGATGCCCGCAGGGCTCATCACCCTGTTTGCGGGGCTGGTGCTCATGGCGCTGGCTTTCGTGCCGGGCAGCTCGGCCTGGCGCACGATGCACGATGTCCTGTTCGGCGTGTTCGGCTGCGGAAGCTTCGTGCTGGGCGCAGCGCTGTGCTATCTGGCCATCCTCTACACCCGGGGCGAAGACCTTCTGCCCCACATCGCAAAGCTGGCGCTGGGGCTCATCTTCGCCAGCGGCACGGTCATCGTCTTTTCTGACATCCCCACCGACCAGACCGCCGCGCAGATGACTGCTGCCTGTTATCAGAATGGGATGAGCGCATGGCTCTCGGGCGGTGCGCTGGGCGCTGTGCTGGGCGGGACGCTCCTGCTGCTCTGCGGCAGACCCGCCGCCAATCTGGTCATGGCGGCGCTGGCGGCCTGCGCCAGCCTGTACATTTTCGACGTTACGCCCGCCGAGTGCTGGCAGTGGCTCTGCAACGTGGGCGGCAGCGTCCACGAAAAGGGTCTTGCCGTCCACGAGCAGAATGCCGCCCGCCGGGCCGAGCGTCTGGCAGAACGCGCCGCCGAGGAGGCCGCGGCAGAGGAATATGAGGACTATGACGACGACCTGCCGGAAGACGAAGTGGGTGAAGGCGAGGACTGCTGCGGCGGCGAAGAGCCTGCCGCGCCCGCCTTCCATATCCAGCCTCCCGGCTGGCTGGCTGGCGTCTTCCACTGGGGCCATCAGGTGATGCAGGGCGGCGAACAGGCGGAGCCTGCCCCTGCGCCCGCACCGGAAGTGCAGACCCCGCCTCAGCCCGAGCCGGCCCCCGTACAGGTGGAAAAGCCCCGGCCCCGTGCGCCCTTTGATATTGATTTAGGCCCTGACCATACCACCGTCACCAAGGGCGGCAGTGAGCCCATCGAGCCCATCATCCTCGGCCCCGGCGGCACCTTCGGCATGGACCCGCTCCGCCGTGCGCCCATCCGCCCCACCGTGACGCCCATCGTCCCGGACGCCGTGGATACCGCCGCCGAGGACTTCTTCACGGCCCAGCCCGAGCCGACGGTGACACCTACCGTCACGCCCGCCGCCACGGCAGAAGAGCCGGAACAGCAGCCCGCGCCTGAGCCGCCGCTTTCCTTCGGCATCCCGCTCTATGATTTGACCCCGACTCCGGAACCGGCCCCGCAGCCGGTCAGCGCCGAGAATGCGGTGGCGTTCCGCTCTGAGCCGGATGAGGACGGCTGGATCAGCATCACCAGTGACCCGGTGGAGGAAAAAGACCTCAACACGCTGGTGGCAGCCGCCATGGAAAAGCCCGCTGTCTCCGAGGAGCAGGCCGCGAACGCCCCCGCCGAAGAGGCGGAGACGGAGGAGAGCTTCCAGTATCAGTACCCCTCCATCGAGCTGTTCGAGCGCGCCCCGGAGGAAAGCGACTCCGGCGCGGAAGACGAGCTGAAAGCCAACGCCCAGAAGCTGGTGGACACGCTGGAAAGCTTCGGTGTCCGCACCCGTGTGCTGGATATTTCCCGCGGCCCGTCGGTCACCCGGTATGAAGTCCAGCCCATGGCGGGCGTCAAGATAAGCCGCATCACTTCGCTGGCGGATGACATCGCCCTGAACCTGGCGGTGGCCGATGTCCGCATGGAGGCACCCATCCCCGGCAAGCCTGCCGTGGGCATCGAGGTGCCGAACCATAAGAAAACGCCGGTCTACATCCGCAGCGTCTTCGAGAGCCAGAGCTTTTTGCGGATGACCTCACCGATGGGCATTGCGCTGGGCAAGGACATCGCCGGCGTGGCCCAGGTGGCCGACCTGTGCAAGATGCCCCATCTGCTCATCGCGGGCAGCACCGGCAGCGGCAAATCGGTCTGTGTCAACAGCATCATCATGAGCTTGCTGTTCCGCTCCAGCCCCGAGGACGTCAAGCTCCTGCTCATCGACCCCAAGGTCGTCGAGCTGGCTGAGTACAACGGCATCCCCCACCTGCTGATGCCCGTCGTCACCGAGCCCCGCAAGGCGGCCGGCGCACTGGGCGGCGCAGTGCAGGAGATGGAGCGCCGCTACCACCTCTTCGCGGAGAACAACGTCCGCGACATCAAGTCCTTCAATAAGCTGGCGGCAGCGGACCCGAACCTCGAGAAGATGCCCTATATCGCCATCATCATCGACGAGCTGGCCGATTTGATGATGGTCGTCGGCAAGGATGTCGAGGACTCCATCTGCCGCATCGCCCAGAAGGCCCGTGCCGCCGGTATGCACCTCATCGTGGCGACCCAGCGCCCCAGCGTGGACGTCATCACCGGCCTCATCAAGGCCAACATCCCCAGCCGCATCGCCTTCGCCGTGTCCAGTCAGGTGGACAGCCGCACCATCCTCGACGGTGCCGGTGCCGAAAAGCTGCTGGGCATGGGCGATATGCTCTTCATGCCCGTGGGCGCACCCAAGCCCACCCGTATCCAGGGTACCTTTGTGCGGGATGAGGAGATCAGCCGTGTGCTGGACTTCATCAAGAAGAGCGCCACCGTCCAGTACGACGAGGCCATGATAGAGGCCATGGAAAAACACGCCATCCAGGACGGCAAGAAGGGCGGCAGCTCCGCCGACTCCGACGAGGAGGGCGGCAGTGACCCGATGCTCAAGCAGGCCGTGGAGGTGGTCATCGACGCCGGCCAGGCGTCCACCAGCCTGCTGCAGCGCCGCTGCAAGCTGGGTTATGCCCGCGCCGCCCGCATCATGGACGAGATGGAAGAAAAGGGCATCATCGGCCCCTACGAGGGCGCAAAGCCCCGCGCTGTCCTCATCAGCCGCCAGCAGTGGCTGGAAATGCAGATGAATCAGCCGGATGAATAACCTCTCAGTCAAAGCCGGACGGCTTTGCCGGCTTCCCTACTAGGGAAGCCGCTGGCGTACCGGACAGGCTCACGCCGGATGAATAGAATGTTTGATTTCGGGAGCAATAGAGCCCTGCTGGATAGGGCGGGCATCATGAAAGAAAAAGGATAACTATGGAGCATTACACCGAATTTCTCCCCATCAGCCGGGCCGACATGGAGGCCCGGGGATGGGACCAGCTGGACTTCGTGGTGGTGGGCGGCGACGCCTATGTGGACCACCCCAGCTTTGGCACCGCCATCATCAGCCGCCTGCTGGAAGCCGAGGGCTACAAGGTGGGCGTGCTGGCCCAGCCCCGCTACACCGACTGCGAGGACTTCAAGCGGTTCGGAAAGCCGAAGTACGGCTTCTTCATCGGCGGCGGCAATGTGGACAGCATGGTGAGTCACTATTCCGTCGCAAAGATCCCCCGCGCGGAGGACGAGTATTCGCCCGGCGGCAAGGGCGGCGCACGGCCCGACCGCAGCGCCACCGTCTACACCAGACTTGCCAAGCAGGCATACCCCGACCTGCCCGTCATTCTGGGCGGTCTGGAGGCGTCGCTCCGCCGCTTTGCCCACTACGACTACTGGCTGGACACCGTCCTGCCCAGCATCGCCGAGGACTCTGGCGCAGACATCATCAGCTTCGGCATGGGGGAACACCAGACCGTGGAGATCGCCCGCCGTCTGGCGGCAGGGGAGCCGGTGGAGAGCATCACCGATGTGGACGGCACCTGCTACCTGACCGACTTCGACCACCTGCCCGAGCGGTATGTGGAGTGCGCGGGCTTCAAGAAGGTCGCCTCCGATAAGGTGGCTTATGCGAAAGCCTGCCGCATCCAGATGGACAATCAGGACGTCGTCAGCGGCAATATCATCGTCCAGAAGCAGAGCGAGAAGTACCTCGTGCAGAACATCCCCGCAAAGCCCCTCGTCCGCTGGGAGCTGGATAAGGTCTACGCCCTGCCTTACACCCGCCGCTACCACCCCATCTACGAGGCCATGGGCGGTGTGCCTGCCATCCGCGAGGTGCAGTTCTCCATCATCCAGAACCGCGGCTGCTTCGGCGGCTGCAATTTCTGCGCCATCCAGCTGCATCAGGGCCGACGCGTCACCAGCCGCAGCGCCGACAGCATCGTGGCCGAAGCAGAGCGGATGACCCACGAGCCGGATTTCAAGGGCTACATCCACGACATCGGCGGCCCTACCGCCAACTTCCGTTTCCCATCCTGCCGCGAGCAGATGCTGCGGGGTATGTGCAACGGCGGCAAGCACTGCCTCGCCCCCACCACCTGTTCCCACATGATCGTGGACCACAGCGATTACCTGAAAATCCTCCGCCGCGTCCGGGAGCTGCCCGGCGTCAAGAAGGTGTTCATCCGCAGCGGCATCCGCTTCGATTACCTGATGGCCGACCCCGATGACACTTTCTTTAAGGAGCTGGTGGAGTACCACGTTTCCGGCCAGCTGAAAGTCGCGCCGGAGCACTGCGCCCCCAACACCCTCGCCTACATGGGCAAGCCGCCGATCGAGACCTTCAACAAGTTCAAGGATAAGTTCTACGAGCTGAGCAGGAAGGCAGGAAAAAAGCAGTACCTCGTGCCGTATCTCATGTCCAGCCACCCGGGCAGCACCCTCAAGGATGCCGTCTATCTGGCCGAATACCTCTACAAGAACCATATGCGCCCCGAGCAGGTGCAGGATTTTTATCCCACGCCCGGCACCGTGAGCACCTGTATGTTCTACACCGGCCTCGACCCCTACACTTTGAAGCCGGTGTTTGTGGAAAAGACCGCTGAGGGCAAGGCACTTCAGCGCGCCCTGCTCCAGTATTATGAGCCCCGCAACGCCGAAAAGGTCATCAAGGCGCTGAAAATGACCCACCGCGAAGACCTCATCCCCCTGCTGGTTCCCGCCGAGGGCCGCATTGCGGTCCAGCGTTCGGCCCGCAGAGCCGAGGCCGCCGATGTGACCATCCACGGCGACGGCACCTACACCGTCCGGCCCAGAGGCAAGGGCGGCAAGCCGCAGAGCCGCTCCACCGCCCCGGCGGGCCGTCAGCCCAGCCCCGGCGCGCGTTTTGCGCCCCATTCGGCTCCTGCGCATAAATCGAAAAGTAATCAACAGAAAGAGAATACATCGTGGAAAACTTCAAAAAAGAAAAAGTGACCGCTCAAACGCTCATGAGCCGCCTCGCTGCGCTGGCACTGGCCGCAGCCCTTGCGCTGGGCCTCGTGGGCTGTGATACCTCTTCCATCGTCCCGGGAGGCAGCGGTGACGTCATGCCGAACCCGGCAGTTTCTCAGACCGAAACGACGCCTTCCGACGGGCAGGACGCCGCCTTCCAGATGCACTTCATCGACGTGGGGCAGGCGCTGAGCGTGCTGGTAGAGTGCGACGGACAGTTCATGCTCTACGACGGCGGCAATGTGGACGACGGCAGTCTGGTAGTCTCCTACTTGCAGAGTCAGGGTGTCGAGCAGCTGGAGTATGTCTTCTGCTCCCATGCTCACGAAGACCATGTGGGCGGTCTGGCCGCTGCGCTGGCCTATTTCCCGGCCTGCCACGTTTACAGCCCCGTGACGGAAGCCTCCACCAAGTGCTTCAAGGATTTCGTCAAGTACACCCAGCAGCAGAACTTACAGGTCGAAGTACCTGCCGTAGGCACCCAGTGGGCGCTGGGCAGCGCCACTGTGACCATGCTTGGCCCTGTGGCGCAGTACGATGACACCAACGATACCTCCATCGTCCTGCGCATCGACTACGGCGCGACGAGTTTCCTGCTCACCGGTGATATGGAGGCCGACGCCGAGCGCGACCTTGTGAACAGCGGCGCAAACCTCAAGGTGGATGTCTTACAGGTGGGCCACCACGGCTCCAGCACCTCCACCAGCTACGTCTTCCTGAACGCTGTCCTGCCCGAGATGGGCATCATCTCCTGCGGCGTCAACAACAAGTACGGCCACCCCCACAGATCGGAAG
>ERZ809842.26-NODE-26-length-46265-cov-9.34659_pt1 | contig 46265 bp, 57 predicted proteins | sample MGYA00520310_ERZ809842 | MGnify/ENA primary metagenome ERZ809842 (study PRJEB31588, sample SAMN03399942) | human gut metagenome | study: EMG produced TPA metagenomics assembly of the PRJNA231909 data set (A prospective, longitudinal analysis of the... | reverse complement strand
CTCTTCCGATCTAAAAAAAAAAACACTTTTCTTGCATCAACAATTTTAACAGTCGATTACAAGAAAAGTGTGGATTGACGAAAATAAGTTAGCCGAATGAGCTTATAATATCGTGGAGGATATCCATCTGGTTCTTAGAAAAGTCTTTTCCTCGTTGGCTAGGGGAAAGATACTCTTGTCGAATTTTTCTCAAGAGATTACACTGTTCCTCCGTAAGTCCAGAAAGCGAAAGGACATTCGTTGTTTCTAAATCTAGCAGTTCATCGGTAGAAACTCCAAACAGAAGTGAAATACTAACAAGAACATCTAATGGAATAGCATGAGCGTCACTTTCATAGCCGCTAATTATAGAAACGGCCTTGTTTAACCGCTTTGCAAGTTCAGCTTGTGACCAGTTTCGACTTTCTCTCAAGTTTTTTAGCTTTTCACCAAGATAATGCTCCATTTCTGTTCACTCCTATCCTATTAGAGTGTACTATTTGCATATTCGACATAATCGTACTATAATTATTAAAATGTTCGATTATGTCGAATTTCATTGACTTGCGAAAGGAGTTGCGTTATTTTGAATGACAAAAAGATCATCAAATTGCAGTGGAGGATTGGCAAAATGAGAATTTTGATTTGTGATGATGAGCAAAAGTTGATTGACTTAGAGCTTTCTATTCTTCAAGAATATTGTCGGTCCACTAACATCGCTGCAACATTTTTTACATTCACAGATTCCCTAAGTGCTGGAAATATAGGTGAATTTGATATTGCGTTCTTAGATATTGATATGGAGAAACTAAATGGAATTGAGCTGGCTCGAAAATTGCGATCAAAAAACCCGACTTCCATTATTATTTTTGTTACAAACTTCATTCAATACGCTCCTGAAGGCTATGAAGTAAATGCTTTTCGTTATCTATTAAAGTCTGATATTCCTTACAAGCTCATTCCATACTTTGTGAATTCGCTACAAGAAGTTATTAATTCTCGGCAAACCGTTACTTTTTCGATTAGTGGCGAGTCAATAGATGTTCAAACCAAAAACATTTTATACCTAGAATCCGACAAGCATATTATTGTTATGCACTTAATTAATGATGCACGGACTGAGTATCGCTTTTACGGAAATATGGCGGTTCTTTCTGACAAACTTCAAAATCTAGGCTTTCTACGTATACATAAGAGCTACCTAGTAAATATGGAATATATTGAGCTCTTTCAATATGAAAAAGTTTATCTAAAAAGTGGTGTATGTGTTCCATCCAGTGAAAAAAAGCATAAAGAATTGAAACAGCTATACTTAAAATGGAGGGGAAAAAGTCGATGGGAACTTTCTTAAGTCTTTGTTATACCGCTGTTGATACAATATGTTTGATTTTATTTTTAGATGTTTTTGAGCAACGTCGCTTTGACGGATTAAAATTCCACCTCCATGTATTGGAATATGTACTTCTGAGTTGTTGGATTCCTTTAATTCTTTCAATCATTGTTGGACACAATCAAGCACTAAAAATTTTAATCATTTTACTGATCGATTTCATAATCGCCAAAAGGTTATATACAGAAATCTCAACTGCTATACTCTGCTTCTTTGTTGGCCTTGAATATTTATTATCATACTGCTTATCTTTCACTGTTGGAATGACATGCAGTGTAATTTTTGGAATGGATTCTAATACATTTCAAGCTTCACCTATCTGCGTAATTATTTATGGTATAATCGCTTATTCTTTACAGCTATTTTTAGCACTAATGTTCCGAAAAATCATGCGCCCCAGAAGGTTTGGGAAAAATCGACATTCTCTCCGAATATCACAAATAATTATGTACGGATTATTTCCAAGTGCTTCGTTTATGGTATTGATTGTTCTACTCTATATATCCACCGGAAGAAATGTATCAGAAGCTATACTAGCATTTACTTGTGGATTGATTATTGCTGCAAATGCAGCAATAATCTTTCTTCTAGAACGTATGGAGCAGGCTATGGAACGAGAGCAACAGCTATTTTCATTGGGACAGCAACTTGAGGTTCAAGTACGGAGCATGGAATCTGCCAGCAAACTTTTTTCGGAACAACGCAAAAAAGTACATGATTATCGCTCACATCTCAACACTCTTCGTGTGCTTTTGCAGAACCATGAATACGAGCCAGCAGAAGTCTATTTGAACTCAGTATCCAAGCAACAAACCGAACGACTTTTTTTGGTAAATACTCATCATTCGATTTTGGATGCATTATTTAATACGAAAGCGTCAGAGGCAATTCAAGAGGGGATTGAAATTGATTTCAGAGTAAACGATTTATCAATGTTGCCATTTGAAGCAGCTGATATGGTTGTACTGCTTTCAAATTTGCTAGATAATGCAATTGAAGCCAATCGATCATACTGTGGAAGTAAGAAGATTCATGTAACAGCATTATGGAAAAAAAGCTTTTTATTTTCTATTCGAAACACCTCAAATCCTGTCAGAATTGAAAACAACACTATTCAAACGACCAAACCTGACCCCCAACTTCATGGTTTTGGACTTTCCAATGTGAAGCTTATCCTTGAAAAATATAATGGTGATTTCACTATGGATTATGAGGACAACTGGTTTCAATTTACTGGAGAAATTTCACAATAACCGATTTTGTGACAGAAAAAACCTACTTGATGACAAAAAAGTTGATTTATTTGCAAACTCAAGGTATTTAATTTATAAACTTTCAAGCATGGGAGTATGGATTGAATGAACCTCATTGCAACACACTTGGCAAAAAGGTTTTTGAAGAGGGAGCTAATTGCAGAAGAATCTCTTGAGTGGTGCATTTACGGAATCGAAAAAAGACTGTCAATGTTCACTACATGGACTCTTTTAATCTTATTGGGGAGTTACTGCTTCGGCTTTCGACGAACTATATCTTTTGCTGTTTGTTTTGTTACATTAAGAAAATATTCAAATGGGTACCATGCAAAAACGTATATCCATTGCTTATTGCTTTCTTTAATTCTCCAATCAGTTTCCATGATACTCATCAAAGCTCTCCCTACTAAATTTTTGGGGTTTGTTTGGATATTCTCTGATTTTGTGATTCTCAAAATTGCTCCTGTTAATAACAATCAATTACATTTAACGCAGTCAGAATTGTCTGCTCTAAAAGAACGAATCCCCTATGTGCTTTTTTTCGTCAACCTAACATGTATAATCTTAAGGTCACCACCAATTGAAAAAACACTTTCTAATGAGCTGGAAGGATTAACAGCTGCAATGTTATCAGATGCCTTGACGCTGCTAATCTTTGTATTAAAGAAAATATATGGGAGGATTATCCATGGAAATGAAAGTAAGAAATCTAATAAAAAAATCTCTTGAAAAAATGATGAAAAAAGATATGGAAGTCTGGCCGCCTGAGTGTTCCGGTTGGTTGTATCAACCGTGTCGTCCCAAATCACAGCTTATTAAAGATACTGACCCTCCCAAAAATCGATAACTTCATCAATTTTGTTTTTATTTTGAGGCTTTCTTAGACTCAAGGAAATCGCATTTTGAGTACATAATGCTAGACTTTAAGCCTAGTATGATGCACTTTTTGTTTACACTACGTTTGAGGAAAGCTATGCCGATTATCAACTTAAAGGAACACTACCCCACTGCGCATCCAAAAGACTTTTTTGTAGAAGTATCTGATGAAGTCCATCAGTTTCTCTTGTCTATGAAACGCAAAGAGGATGCTTTTGCCAGACAGGTGAGCCGTTACCACGCATATCACTCGCTAGACGATCCCGCTTTTTCTGCTGAGTCGTATCTTCTTGTGCCCACTCCAACACCTGCGGAGATCATAGAACGGCAACAGCATCTTGTGAACATCAACCATACAATTTTAGCTTTGTCTCCAAAACAAGCAAAGCGGTGCTACGATTACTTCTATTGTGGGATTTCCATGCCAAGCATAGCCGAAAAAGAGGGCACAACAGTAGGAAGTGTCTCGGGAAGTATTAAATCTGCTTTAATTAACCTCAGAGAAAAATGCGATTTGTTCATCAAACCCTAACTTTTACCTGTTTTTGTCCTATATAGTATAGGGATGTTTTTCTCTATCACGGAAAAGTGCAACCGCATTTTCCATGCTCCGCCCGCCTTGCCATCATCGACAAAGAAAGGACGAAGAAACATGAAAAGTAGATTGATTGAGTACAAACCGAGCCCCGGCAACCAAAACTTAGTTCGTCGCCGACTGTATCCCTGCACTCTGATCCTGTGGTGTGGCCTGTGGCTGCACTCCCGCATGGTCGGAGGGCTGACTTATGTACTTTGATTCTTACGCCGTCGGCAAACGTATCCAGCACCTGCGCAAGGTCAATGGCATAACGCAGGAAGAGCTGGCCGTCCGCTTGAATGTCAGCGACCGCCACCTCCGCAGTCTTGAGAGTGAGGAGTATATTCCTTCTATTGACCTTTTCATCGAAATCGCTGCATTTTTTGATGTAACGCTGGATCATTTGATTATGGGAAAGTCGTTATCTGACCAAGAAGAAAGCTTACGAAACAAGTTGCAGCAAAAGCGTTTGACAAATTAAAAGCTCCGTTTGAAATTGCAGCGTATTATGCAGAAACTGTCTGTAATCGCTGAAGAACTTTAACTCTATATAAAGTTGCGCCCCTCCGGGCAGGCAGCATTGCGCTGCTTGTTCAGAGGGGTGCTTTTTGTTTTTGTACAAAATACTTTTTTGAAAAGCTTCGATTTTATCGTATTTTTTGCAGAAGCGAAATATCGGTTCGGCGTTGTTTTTATATCAAAACCGGAAGTATCACTTCCGGTTTTTCAAGCCCAAAAACCGGAGGTACGACCTCCTAAAAAAGCATTCAGTTTTCAGGTACACTATGGTCACAGCAAGGGCAACACCCCAGACGGAGAGAAGCCCAAAGCTGGAAACCGTACCTTGAAAACTGAATATCATTCCCTCGGACAAAATAATGAAACTTCCGTAACTCGCGGCCCGGTCATAACGAAGACGGGGTGGCTGAAGAAGCCAATGTGGAGTGTGGGTGCAAGTCCCCACTTACCGAGGTGCATTCCAAACCCACCGGGCGTCGAGGACAAATAGAGTGGGAAACTTAAAACAAAACTTCAAAGCCCACCACCGGGATTCTTCTGAATCAAGGCAGTGGGCTTTTTCCATATCGAATATTCATTCTGATGACACGGAGGTAATGATTATGAGCCGTACTTTTACCCACAAGACTGACGAATCGACCCTGACCACCCTCTGCCCCCGCTGCCTGAATGCCTTTCGGAACACTCGTGGCATTCGCGTCCGCCGTGCAGACCCCTATCAGCTCACCAAGGAGCCTTGCACCTACTGCCAGACCAACTTCGGCTACGACTACTACATCCAGCCCACCAGCCCGAAATCCACCTATACGAAGAAAGGCCGGTTCGATGATGAACTTGTCTGCGCTTAAGATCGACCCGGAGTTTCAGGGCAAGATCCCTCCGCTGAACGCCGAAGAGGAGCACATCCTAGAGCAGAACATGATTCAGGAACGACGGCTTCTGAACCCGATCATTATCTGGAACGGTTACATACTGGATGGACATTCCCGGTATCGCATCCTCAAGCATCACCCGGAGATCGCTTTTGAAGTGAAGGAAATCCAGTTGCCTGACAGTTATGCTGCACTGGCATGGATTTGTCAGAATCAGTTGGGGCGCAGAAACCTTGACCCGGAACGCCGGAAGTTTTTGATGGGGAAAGCCTATGATTACTTCCTATTAGGAACACTGTAAATACAAGGCTTTTCGGAGCCTACAAACCAGAAAAAATAATATTTGATCTATCACATTACGCAAAAAGCCGTCCGGCATGAAAAACGGGCGGCTTTTTTGCGTGGATAGACGGAAAGGAGGCGCAAAAATAACTACAAAATTTTAGCGTTCAAATTTGTGCAACTTTAACGAAAAGGAGGATCGTAAATGGCCGATGAAAAATTGAATACTGGCCCTGCGGAGAATATTTCCCCGGAGGCTGCCGAGCCTATCACCACACCCGAACAGGCCGCAGCGTCTGAGCCCCAGCAGGAACAGACCGGGCCTGCCATACCTGAGTCCGGCGATGTGGTTGTGTCCTTTGACAAAATCAATGAACTTATGGCGGAAAAGAGGCAGAACGCCCGCGCCGAAGTCGAAAAGTCGGAAACCCCCGAAACGCCAGAGGCGGCAGCCCCCGGAGAAACACCGCAGCCCGCCAATACGGAGGAACCGAAAAAGCCGCGCCGTGGCCGTCCGCCGAAAGCGGAAAAGGCTGCGACTGAAAATCAGAAAGCGGAGAAATCGGCTGGGGCTCGCAAGGGCCGCCCACCCAAGGCGGATAAGGCGGCCCCTGACAAGCCCAAGCCGTCCAAACGAGACAAAGTGTCCCGAAGCGATGGAAAGGCCCCGGATGCCAAGGAGCCCATTAAGCCTGCACAGGATACGGCACTGAAGGAAACTGCTGCTGTGGAACAGACGGCTCCCGAGCCGACTACACCGCCCCGCCCGGTTGAGGAAGGCAAGCTGGTTTATCTGAAACTTTCCGAGGTTCATCCGTTTCACACATTCCGTCCGCACCCCTTTAAGGTACGGGACGATGCGAAGATGCAGGAAATCGTTGCTTCTATCCGCGTAAACGGTGTAATGGTTCCCGGTCTTGCCCGCCCGGAGAAAGACGGAAACGGCTATGAAATTGTAGCGGGCCATCGCCGTACCCACGGCAGTGAACTGGCGGGGCTGGAGGAAATGCCCTTTATTGTCCGTGAAATGACCGACCACGAAGCGGTGCAGGCCATGAAGGACAGCAACAAGCAGCGTGACGGGATGCTCCCCAGTGAATTGGCCGCGCTGCTGGAACTTGAGGTTGAGGACATTAAGCATCAGGGCGGGCGGCTGAAAGGCGTTGCGGAAGGCGATGTTGGAAAACGCTCGGTTGAGATTGTGGGCGAGGCGCATGAGATGAACTATAAAAAGGTCATGCGCTACTTGCGGCTCAACTCTCTTGTGCCGGAGCTTCTGGATAAGGTAGACGATAAAAAGATGGGCTTTATGCCTGCCGTGGAACTGTCCTACATCAAACCGAAAAATCAGAGGCTTATTGCTGTTTCCATTGACGGGGAGCAGGCTTCGCCCTCGCTGGCCCAAGCTAAACGGCTCCGGGAGCTGGATAAGGAAGGCAAGCTCAACGGCGATGTCATTGACGGCATCTTATCAGAACAGAAAAAGGAGGATCGAGGCGTGATTATTTCTACTGCGGAACTGGAAAAGTATTTTGGCAAGGAGGTCACTCCCGCCAAAATGAAAGAACAGATTATGTCCCTGCTGGATGACTGGAAAGAAAAACAGCCGCCGGAGCTGGCAAAAGCCCCGAAAAAGCAGGAACTTGACAAGTAACAACTTCGAGACACTTTGTCCCGAGGGCCCCGCCCTCGCGCAGAGGCTCTGGTGGTATATATCCCCCGTCGCCGCCTGCTTTTTAGTACAGCCGGGAGTGGGCCGTCAAGGGTGCAGCGCACCGCCGTTTTCGGCGGCTCGCCCTTGACGGTCTGCCCCGGCTGTGCTATTTCCCCGGCAAGCGGCGGGGGTATATCCTCCAGAGCCGCCCCCTTTCCCAAGACTGGGAAAGGGCGTGGGGTTTGGGTTGAACTTTCTTATTAAAATATCGGAGGTATGAACGATGAAACGACCCCTTGCTTATATCACCGCTGCATGGCTCGGCGGCGATAGCGAAAACGCAGAACTGGCGGCGCAGTATTGCCGCACCGTGTATGAGGCAGGCTTTTCTCCTATTTGCCCGCCCTTGTACTTGCCCCTGTTTCTCAATGATGCTGTTCCCGAGGAGCATAAAAGCGGCATCGACATGAGCCGTGACCTGCTCCGCCGTTCTCATGTGCTGGTTGTTTGCGGGCACAGTATGACCGAAGCCATGAAAAATGATATTGCCGTGGCCCAGCGGCTGGGAATTACGGCAACAACCCTTGAGGGCATCCTGACCGTCAAGGGACAGGGCCGCCGCTGATGGCGACCCTGTTTGAAGCCTACGTTACCAATGCGGGGAAGTACAGCGAGGGCCAGCTTGTGGGTGAAACACTGAAATTTCCCACAACCGCCCAGGAGGTGGAGGCTCTCTTGAAACGGATCGGCGTGGATGGCGTCCGCTATCAGGAAATTTTTATTACCTCTTTCGATGGGGATGTGCTGGGGCTCTATGACCATTTGAGCGAGTATGAAAATCTGGACGAGCTTAATCATCTGGCCTGCCTGCTTTCCGAGCTTACCTCATCGGAGCTGGAAACACTGGAGGCCGTCCTCGACAGCGGCGATCACTGTTCTTCGGTGCGGGACATCATCAATCTGACACAAAATCTGGACTGTTACGGCTTTTACCCCGGCGTATCCGATGAGGAAACGCTGGGGCGTATTTATGTGGACGATCTGGAAATGTTGGATGTGCCGGATCAGGTAAAACCGTATTTCGATTATGAGGCGTATGGCCGGGATGCCTGCATCCACGAAAACGGCCATTTTGCCCCGGGCGGCTATGTTGTCAAAGAAAGCGATCATTTCGTGGAAGTGTATCACGGCTTGCAGGATATTCCCAAGGAGCATAAGGTATTCTCTTTCCCGAAGCTCTCTATCCGGGAGCAAATGGCCGCTTATCAGGAAATCATAGACGGTTCTTCTTTGGAAGGCTACCGTCAAATGCAGAAAAAAGACCGTGGGGATCGGTGACGGCACTTCGAGACAAATTGTCCCAAGGAAGGAGGCGGTGTAACTGATTGATGAAGATATTTCCCGGCGCACGATAGCCATATCCGTAAAAACAACCAAGCTGACGGCGCGGGGACTGGCGTATGTGCTGGGCATGGTGGGCCGGAAGATCCGCAAGGCATACCGTGGGCGGCAAGTACCGCATGGAAAACAAAGTGTGCGAAAGCTCATGGCCCACGGCACAGCCACAAACAGCATTGAGCTTTCCGGGGATGCCAAGTCCTTTGACCGCGTGGCCCGGAAATGGAATGTGGACTATGCGTTCTATAAAACCGGGCCGGACAAATACCTGTTGTTTTTCAAGGCTGGACAGGCAGACGCGATGACTGCCTGCTTTTCCGAGTACTCCCGGAAGGTGTTAATCAAAGCAAAATCGAACCATGTTCCCATCCGGGAACAACTGAAACAGGCGGCAGATCAGCTTTCCAAAGAAAAGCCGAAGCAGAAAGAACGTGCAAAGGAGGTGGCCCATGAGGACAGATAAGATCAGAAAATATCTCATTCCGAACATTCCCTATCTGTTCATCCTGTGGGCGTTCCTCAAGCTGGGAACGGCCTACCGGCTGGCAGCGGGTAACGATTTTGCACATAAGCTCATCGGGCTGGGCCAGACGATTGGCCCGGCCTTTGCTGACTTTGCACCCGGTCTTGCTCCGCTGGATTGGCTTGTTGGTATTGTAGGCGCAGTTGGTTTCCGGCTGCTGATCTATTTCAAAAGCAAGAACGCTAAGAAGTTTCGGCGGGATGCAGAATACGGCAGCGCCCGGTGGGGAACGGAAAAAGACATCAAACCGTTTGTCGATCCGAAGTTTGAAAACAACGTGATTTTGACCGGGACGGAGTTTCTCACGATGAACACCCGCCCGAAAATCCCCGCAAATGCCCGAAACCTGAATTGCTGCATTATCGGCTCGTCCGGCTCCGGCAAAACCCGCTTCTGGCTCACGCCCCAGCTTTTACAGGCTCATTCCTCTTATGTGGTGGTCGATCCCAAAGGCGGTGTGCTGGGACAGGTCGGAGCTTTCCTACAAAAACGCGGGTACAAAATCAAGGTATTCAACAGCATAGATTTTTCAAAATCCATGCACTATAACCCGCTGGCGTATATCCGCAACGAGGCCGATATTCTGAAATTCGTGGATGCCCTGATTTCCAACACAAAGGGCGAAGGCAAGGAAGGCGATCCATTCTGGACGAAATCGGAAACGCTTTTATACTGCGCCCTGATTGCCTACATCATTTTCGAGGGGCCTGCCGAGGATCGGAACATGAATACCCTTGTGGATATGATTTCCGGCATGGAGGTCAAGGAGGATGACGAGGACTTTATGAACGCGGTGGACTATATGTTTGCCGGGCTTGAAAAGCGCAAACCGGATTGCTTCGCGGTCAAACAGTATAAAAAGTACAAATTGGCAAGCGGCAAGACGGCAAAAAGCATTTTGATTTCCTGCGGTGCGCGACTGGCTCCCTTTGACATCCCGCAGCTTCGTGAGGTCATGGCCTATGACGAATTGGAGCTTGACCGCATCGGAGATCGGAAAACGGCGGTATTCTTCATTATTTCCGATACCACGCAGACCTACAACTTTTTAGTGGCACTTGCATTTTCGCAGATGTTCAACCTCCTGTGTGAACGGGCGGACAATGTTCACGGTGGCCGCCTGCCGCACCATGTACGGGTGCTGTGGGACGAGGCAGCCAACACGGGACAGGTGCCCCAGCTCGAAAAGCTGGTCGCGGTTATCCGCTCCCGCGAGGTGAGTCTTTGCCTGCTGTATCAACAGTTGGCACAGTGCAAGGCCATTTACGATAAGCACGCCGAGACAATCCTCGGCAACATGGACAGCGTGGTGTTCCTCGGTGGCCGCGAAGCCAGCACCATCAAGGAAATATCCGAGAACTGGCTGGGAAAAGCCACAATCAGTATGCAGACTGACAGCCGCTCCCGTGGTCAGTCGGAAAGCTACAGTCAAAATACCCAGCGGCTGGGCCGGGAACTGATGACCCCAGCCGAACTTGCAACCATGCCGGGAGATAAATGTATTTTGCAGCTTCGGGGCCTACCCCCGTTCTTCTCTCCCAAGTATGATCTGAAACGGCATCCGAACTACCGTTATACGGCGGAGGCCGATAAACAGAAAAACGCTTTTGACCTCGACAGGCTCATTAACCGCCGCAGGCGGCCCGGTCTGAACGAGGCGTGTACGATGTATGAGGTGACTGTGCCGGACGATGCGCTCACAAAAGAGGACGAGGACATCCTCAACTATGATGACATCGACGATCCAGACGCCTTTGCATAAACGCTTCGAGACAAAGTGTCCCGAAGTTTGTAACCTGCCGCCTGCAAGGGCGGCTTTTTTGTTACCGGGAAAATCCCGGAGAAATGGAGGCTTATATGGCATTTTTCTCATCTGCAATCGACACTTTACAGACCCTCGTTATTGCTCTCGGTGCTGGCCTTGGCGTGTGGGGCGTGGTTAATCTGCTGGAGGGCTACGGCTCGGATAACCCGGGCTCCAAGTCCCAGGGCATGAAGCAGCTCATGGCGGGCGGCGGCATCATCGTCATTGGCACCACACTGATCCCTCTGTTGTCTGGCCTGTTTTAAGGTAGGCGCTTATGGATTTTCTCACCGACTGGCTCACAAACTGGCTCAAAGAGCTTCTGATTGGCGGGATCATGGGAAACCTCGAAGGTCTTTTTGATACCGTCAATACCCAGGTCGGAGAGATTGCGGCACAGGTAGGGACTACCCCGGCGGCGTGGCACGCCGGGGTTTTCTCACTGATCCGACAGCTTTCCGAAACGGTGATCCTGCCGATTGCCGGAATGGTGCTGACCTTTGTTGCCACTTATGAGCTCATACAGATGCTTTTGGAAAAGAACAATATGCACGAGGTTGACGTTGCGAACCTCTATAAATGGATGTTCAAAACAGCCTGTGCAATCTTAATCCTGTCAAATACATTCAATATCGTCATGGCTGTGTTCGATGTGTCGCAGAGCGTTATCGCGCAGGCAGGCGGGCTCATTCAAGGTTCTACCGATGTTTCGGCGGATATGCTTGCCGAACTGGAAACCTCGCTGGAGACGATGGACTTAGGGCCGCTGTTGGGGCTGTGGCTGCAGTCTGCGCTCATTGGCTTCACAATGAAGGCGATGGGAATTATCATTTTCATTTTGGTGTATGGCAGGATGCTGGAAATCTATCTGCTGACCAGTCTGGCCCCCATCCCCGTTGCTACGCTTTCCAACCGGGAGCTTGGCGGCACCGGACAGAACTACATCAAGTCCCTGTTTGCCGTGGGCTTTCAAGGGCTGCTGATTCTTGTATGTGTTGCAATTTACGCGGTGCTCATTCAAGGCATCGCAACAAGCGGCGATCCCATTGGGGCGATTTGGGGAACTGTGGGCTACACGGTTCTGCTTTGCTTCATGCTCTTTAAGACCGGGAGCATTGCCCAGCGTATCTTTGGCGCTCATTAACAGGAGGAGGTGCTTATGCCGAGAAGATACGGGGCGGATGGAACGCGCTTATGGAATGGAAAAACGCCGGAGGAGTTTACTGAAGCGGACGCTTACCGCTTTATGGCGGAAACGGAGGCCGTCCTGCAAAAAAAAGAGCTGATGGACGACCCCGCCCAGCCTGCTCCGGCAAGCGGAAAGGAGGAATTTTATCTGAGTAAGAAAGACGATGTATTGCTGACCCCGGAGCAGATTGCTGCGGAGGAGCGGCGCTGGCTGTTTGATGCTCCCATCGCGGAGCTTGCAGAAGTCAAGGGCGTTAGCATTGATGAGGCAGTAAAAATGCGGACAGATGCTGTCTTGCAGGAGGCGGTTGTTCCGATCACGGTATCTGTCCGTCCGATTGAGCCGCAGGGTAAACTGATCGGCTTCGCCAGCGTCAATTTTGGCGGTGTGGTCATCGACGATTTTAAGGTTGTGGACGGGAAAAACGGAATTTTTCTCGGAGCTCCCTCTAAACCCGATCCTGCCAGCCGGACGGGATACCGGGCTACGGTTCGGATTCCTGACCGCGCCACACAGGAGCGGATTAACGCGGCTGGTGTGAAGGCGTATCATGCGGCGGTGGAACAGCTTGTTGCACGGGCCCAGGCGGTACGGCCTGCCCCGATCAAGGAGCAGATGGCCGAGGCCGCGAAACAAGCTGGAAAAGAAAATGCCGCCCGGCCTGCACCTGCCAAAGCAAAGGAGGCCCGCAATGACCGATAGCCGCACTTTGGGACAAAGTGTCCCGAAGGAGGGCTTGTTTCTCATGGACGGCATCGAGGGCCTGCGTTCTTTGCCAAAACATAGCGTGGATATGCTGCTGACCGATCCGCCCTACGGCACAACCCGGAATTATTGGGATGTGCCCCTGCCGCTCCCGGAACTGTGGGAGGCGGTGAAATGGGCGGTCAAGCCGAATGGTGCGGTGCTGTTCTTCGCACAGTGCCCCTTTGACAAGGTGCTGGGCGCATCCAACCTCGCCATGCTCCGCTATGAGTGGATTTGGTACAAGGAGCGCGGAACAGGTTTTCTCAATGCAAACCGGGCTCCACTGAAAAAGTCCGAGAATATCTTGGTGTTTTACCAGAAGTCCCCGGTCTACAATCCGCAGTTTACTTATGGCAAGCCTTATACCCGCGTACATTCCCGAAGCGGTACAAGCTCCAACTATGGAAAATTTGAACGGCAGGGCTCGGAGTCCAACGATGGCCGACGCTATCCCGGAAATGTGCTTTTTGTGCCTACGGTGTCCGGCGGCATCCACCCCACGCAGAAGCCCGTGGAGCTCTGCGAGTATTTGATCCGCACCTATACCCACCCCGGAGAACTGGTCGCGGACATTTGCGTTGGCTCCGGCACAACCGCGATTGCAGCCATCAACACAGAACGCCGCTTTGTATGCTTTGAAACGGCCCCGTCCTTTTATGCCGCCGCCAGTGAGCGCATCCGTGCGGCGCAGGCAGTAAAAAGCTCCGGCGAGAAAGGAGTGTAATTATCCAGCAGTATTCTATCATTTACGCCGATCCCCCTTGGCGCTACTCGGCTAAGAAAGTACAGGGCGCGGCGGAAAATCATTATCCCACTATGAGCATTGAGGATTTATGTGCGTTGCCTGTGGCTGATCTTGCAGCCCCGGACAGCGCACTCTTTTTATGGGCTACTTTCCCGCAGCTCCCGGAGGCGCTCCGGCTGATCGAGGCTTGGGGCTTCACCTACAAAAGCGTTGCTTTCGTCTGGCTGAAAAAGAACAAGAAGGCAGATAGCTGGTTTTACGGCCTTGGCTTCTGGACAAGGGGCAATGCAGAAATCTGCCTGCTGGCAACCAAGGGACATCCAAAGCGGCAGGCTGCCAACATTCATCAATTCATCATTTCCCCGATTGAAGCCCATAGCAAAAAGCCGGACGAGGCCCGCGCCAAAATCATTTCCCTGATGGGCGATCTGCCCCGCGTGGAGCTCTTTGCCAGGCAGACCCCGCCCGGCTGGGCTGTATGGGGAAATGAAGTAACACCAACCATCCCGGACTTTGGGACACATTGTCCCGAAGTGCAGAAAGGAGTGTAATCTATGCCCTATGTAAACGTACCAAACGATTTATCCAAAATCAAAACAAAGATGGCTTTCAACCTCACCAAACGCCAGCTTGTCTGCTTCGGCAGCGCGGGCGCGGTGGGGATTCCGGCCTATCTGCTGACCCGTGGCACCCTCGGCAATACCGGGGCGATGTTTCTCATGCTGGGAATTATGCTCCCGGCGTTCCTGCTGGCGATGTATGAAAAGGACGGCTTGCCCTTTGAAAAGGTTGTGCGAAACATCATCCGGGCCAAGTTTCTAAGGCCGGGGACCAGGGCCTACCGAACCGAAAACATTTATGCGCCCTTTGCCGGGCCGGGCGCTGGAAAGGAGGATGTGATTGAAAAACGCAAAGAAGAAAAACGGAGCCGCCGCCAAGGGTAAAGGCCGGGCGACCCTGTCTGCCCAGCAGACAATCCCGTATCTGTCCATGCACCCGGACGGTGTGTGCACGCTCCCGGGCGGGCTCTATACAAAAACCGTGGAATATGAGGACATCAATTACTCTGTGGCATCCACCGAGGATCAGACCGCCATATTCAGCGGATGGAGCTCATTTCTCAACTACTTTGACAGCTCGCTGCCGTTCCAGCTTTCCTTTATCAACCGCCGTTCCCATTCCCGCAGCCGCTATCAGGTCAATATCCCGAAAGCGGATGACAACTATAACAGCGTCCGGGACGAGTTTACCGGGATGCTGAAAAATCAGATTGCCAAAAGCAACAACGGCATTGAACGCTCAAAATACATCACCTTTGGCATACCCGCCGAGGGGATTGCGGAGGCTCGGCCCCGTCTGGAGCGTGTGGAGGCTGATGTCATGGGAAACTTTAAGCGGCTGGGCGTTCCCTCGGAGCCTATGGACGGGCGGGCCCGCCTTGCGCTGCTTCATAGCCAGATGCATCCGGGGAGCCGCGAGGCGTTCCGCTTTTCGTGGAAAGACATCCCACAGACCGGGCTTGGCACAAAAGACTTTATTGCCCCGGACAGTCTCGACTTCCGCCAGTCCCGCACATTCCGTATCGGCCAGTATTGGGGCGCGGTGTCCTACTTGCAGATTATGGCATCGGAGCTTTCGGATAAGCTGCTGGCGGAAATCTTGGAGCTGGATGCGGAAATGACCGTGACCATGCACATTCAGACCGTGGATCAGCTCAAGGCAATTAAGACCATCAAGGGGAAAATCTCGGACATCGGAAAAATGAAAGTGGAGGAACAGAGAAAGGCTGTGCGCTCCGGCTATGACCCGGATATTCTTCCCCCTGACCTGATTACATTCAGCAAGGACGCAGCGGAACTTCTGGCTGATTTGCAATCCCGCAATGAGCGAATGTTTCTGCTGACCTTTACGGTGGTAAACCTTGCTCCTAACCGCCAGCAGCTGGAAAACGATGTGTTTACCGTGGGCGGTATCGCGCAGAAATACAACTGCGCTCTGCGCCGTCTGGACTGGCAACAGGAACAGGGCTTTGTTTCCTCGTTGGCCCTTGGTTACAACGAGGTAGAAATCCAGCGCGGTATGACCACCAGCTCCACAGCCATCTTTATTCCTTTTATGACAAGGGAGCTCCGCATGGCTGGGCAGGCCCTCTACTATGGCATGAACGCACTTTCTCACAATGTCATCATGGCTGACCGCAAAAAGCTGAAATCGGCAAACGGGATGTATTTGGGCTCTACGGGCTCCGGCAAGAGCTTTGCCGCAAAGCGTGAGCTCTTGAATGTGTTTCTCACCATCCCGCAGGATCGGATCATCGTGGTTGACCCGATGGGCGAATACGCTCCACTGGTGCGAAGGCTGGGCGGCCAGGTGATCGAGATTGCCCCGGACAGCCCGCACCACCTCAATCCGATGGATGTGGAGCTCAATATGGCCGCCGGAGAAAGCCCGCTTTCCATGAAGGCGGATTTTCTTTTGTCCCTATGCGAGCTGGTGGTCGGCGGCAAGGAAGGCTTGCAGCCCATTGAAAAGACGGTCATTGACCGCTGTGTGCGTTTGGTGTACCGGGAACAGGCGCTCGGACTGGAAACTGCAAAAACACCGCTGTTACAGGATTTGTACGAAGAGCTCTTACGCCAGCCGGAGCCCGAAGCCCGGCGCGTGGCAACTGCCTTAGAGCTTTATTGCACAGGCTCCCTCAATCTCTTTAACCATCCTACCAACGTCAAGACGGACAGCCGTGTGGTGTGCATCGTTCTGAAAAACATGGGCGAAAACCTTAGAAAGATTGCAATGCACATCACAAATGAGTTTGTTTCGCAGGCGGTGGATCAGAACTTCCACGAGGGTGCGGCGACTTGGTGCTACTTTGACGAGTTTCATATCCTGCTCCGCGATCCGCTGACAGCCAGCTACTTTGTGGCAGTCTGGAAAATGCTGCGTAAAAAAGGATGTGTGCCGTCTGCTTTGACGCAGAACGTCAAAGACCTTTTGGCCAGCCGGGAAATCGAGAACATTCTGGACAACACGGATTTTATGATTCTGCTTTCGCAGGCGCAGAGTGACCGTACCATTCTGGCAAAACAGCTCGGTATTTCCGAGCATCAGCTTTCCTATATCACACACAGCAATTCCGGCGAGGGGCTGTTGTTCTATGGAAATGTAACCATTCCGTTTGTGGATCGGTTCCCTCGCGGAGAAATCTATGACCTGCTGACTACACGCCCGGAGGATATGAAGAATGAAACGAAAAACGAATAAGACCAAGGAGGAGGCTTGGTCGCAGACCGCCCACGCCCCTGACGGGGAACAGCCCGGGCCGGAGGCTTCCGACACTTCGGGACAAAGTGTCCCGAAGTCCAAGTTCCGCAAAAAGAGCCAGCAGGAACAGGCTGCGGCGGCAAAGCTCCGCATGGAGTCCCAAGGCGAAAAACTGGAACAGGCCCGGGAGAAGCTGGAAAAGCAAAAGCCGCCGAAAAAGCCCGGCCCGGTAAAACGCATAGGCCGTGTTGCCAGTGGTTCCGTTCACAGCTTCGTGCATGGCAAGATTTTTGAAGTGGAACAGGAAAATGTCGGCACGGAAGGCGCACACCGTTCTGAGCTTGTGGGAGAAACCGCGCTACGGCATGGCTCTCGCTTTGTGCGCCGTAAAGTCCGGGAACATCCGGCAAAAGTGGTACGCAAGGCCGAGGCCCGCTATACCAAGTACACGGCGGACTACCATTTTCACACCACCGCACAGGAGCACCCGGAGCTGACGAAAAATGCCCTTACCCGCTACTGGCAGAAGCAACGGCTCCGCAGGCAATACCGCAAGCAGGCAAAGGAGGCTGCAAAGCAGAGCGCGGCTGCGGCTGGGAAAACTGCCACAGCCACAGAACGCCTGACTGCCCGGGCAGTGGAATTTGTCAAAAGTCATCCTGCAGGTGCCGTGATTGCGGTGCTCTGTGTGTTACTCCTGTTTGCTATGCAGTCCTGTTCCTCTACCATGCTTATGCTGGGGAACGCTGGGGCCGGTGCATTAGGAGCCAGCACCTATCCTTGCGAGGATCGTGATATGCTGGCCGCCGAAGCCGCCTATTGTGCGCTGGAAGATGATTTACAGCATTATCTGGACACCTATGAAAGCACCCATGACTATGACGAATACCACTTCGATCTGGACGAAATCGAACATGATCCCTATGTGCTGCTTTCTCTTTTGTGTGCACTCCATGAGGGACAATGGACAATAGGCGAGGTACAGGGAACGCTGCAAATGCTCTTTGACCGCCAGTACATTTTGACCGAGGATGTGGTGGTGGAAACCCGGTATCGCACGGAAACCGACACATGGACGGACGAGGACGGCAACTCCCATACGGACACCTATCAGGTGCCTTACGATTATTACATCTGTACGGTCACGTTGGAAAATTTTGATTTGTCCCATGTACCTGTGTACGTTATGGGCGAGGATCAGCTTTCCCGGTATGCCATCTATATGGCAACACTGGGAAACCGCCCCGATCTGTTCCCGGATTCTCCCTATGTGAACAAGTACATTACCGGGAAACCCGGTGATTACGAAGTGCCCGGAGAATATCTGGACGATGAAACCTTTGCCGCGATGCTTGCCGAAGCGCAGAAATACATCGGCTATCCCTATGTGTGGGGCGGCAGTTCTCCCGCCACTTCCTTTGATTGCTCGGGGTACGTTTCGTGGGTTATCAATCACTCCGGCTGGAATGTGGGCAGGCTGGGAGCCCAGGGGCTCTATAACATCTGTACGCCGACCAGTTCTCCCAGACCCGGTGATCTGGTGTTCTTCAAAGGCACCTATGACACGCCGGGCGTGAGCCATTGCGGGATTTATGTCGGTGATGGAAAAATGCTGCATTGCGGAGATCCCATCGGCTACGCAAATTTGAATACAAGCTACTGGCAATCTCATTTTTACGCCTACGGGCGTTTACCGTGACAGGAGGTTTTGAAATGGCAACTACCAAAAGCATGAAAATTCAGGCCGAGATTGACAAAGTCAAGGCCAAAATCAGTGAACAGCAGGCCCGGCTCAAGGAGCTGGAGCAGAAAAAGCTGGAGGCAGAAAACAGTGAGATCGTGGACATTGTGCGCGGCATGAGTATTTCCCTTACGGAGCTCCCGCTGCTGTTTGAAAAGCTGAAGGACGGCGGGGCTTTGGGACAAAGTGTCCCGAAGTCCGAAGAAGAAAAGAAGGAGGAAAACTGAATATGAAACACTTTCGTATGTTGGCGGTGGGGCTTTGCTCCGCCGTTCTTTTATGCTGCTTTGCGATTCCAGCCTACGCCTATTCGGACAGTGGGAATGAGGAACCGCCTGTTGTGGAAGAAACTCCGGCCCCGGAGCCTGCACCTACCATTACCCCGGGCGAGGGCTTTTCGGAGGATGGAAACCTTGTGACCCGCGATCTGCTCTATGATGCTGCAACCAACAAACAGTTCATCACGGTGGAAACCAGCGGCGGCAACACCTTTTACATTGTCATTGATTATGACAAGCCTGTGGACGAGGACGGCGAACAGTATCACACCTACTTTCTGAACATGGTGGATGAAGCCGATCTGCTGGCGGCACTGGAGGCCGCTGGCGGAGAGCTTCCGGCCTGCTCCTGCACAGAAAAATGTGCGCCCGGAGCCATCAATACGGATTGCGAGGTCTGCGCGGTCAACATGACCGAGTGTGCTGGTACAGCTCCCGAACCCGCTCCGGTGACGGAACCTGCGGAGGAGCCGGAACCCGAGCCCCAGCAGAAAAGTAATACCGGGATGCTTCTGCTGATTTTGGCTGTGGCTGTTCTGGGCAGCGGTGCAGGCTGGTACTTCAAAATTTACCGCCCGAAGCATGAAAAAGCTGCTGTACCCGAAGAGGATTACAGCGAGGAACTGGCTGATTATGACGATCCCGAGGACGATGGGCCGCCTTGGGACGAGGACGATACCGAAAGCGAGGATAATGAATGAGATTTACCAACAACCCCTATGAGGGATTTATGAAAGAAAAAAGCTACTTTAAGGGTGTGCCGCCCAGCCTGCCGCCGAAGGGCTCCCGTTGTGACGGCTGCCCTTACTGGCGCGGGATCGGCTGCGTGTTCTGCTACCGGGAGCAACTCAAACCACCGGGCAACGGGAGGTGATGCTGTGGGCCGAGAACTGACCCGGACAGAAAAAACGGCAATCCGCAGGCTGGTATCAAAATGGTGTGCCAACTATGACCGGGACTGCGGCTGCCTGCCGCTGGATTGCGAGTGCTATATGTTTGGGAAATGCTGGACGGGGGCTTATTGCCGCTACTTCCGCGAGGCAGTTCTGCCCCTTGATCCGGCGCTGGAGGCTGCGCTGCTGGCAGAAGGGCCAAGGCCGGATTTCAAGGCTTGCCCGGTATGCGGCAGAGCCGTGGCTCCTGATGGACGGCAAACCTATTGTTCGGCGGCCTGTGCAAAGGCGGCACACCGCAGACAGCAGCGGGAATATATGCGAAAAAAGCGGGGCTGATGTGTTGACAATTAGGACACCCCAAACCCGCCTGTGACAAGGCTTTTTAAGGCCCTTTTCTGCGGGAGGCGTATGTTTCTACGTCCGCCCCTGTTTCCGTGAGATGCTGTCAACATTTTAGCTGCCGGGGCTTTGGGACAATTTGTCCCAAAGTTCCGGCTTTTGTGGAAGGAGATACTATGCCGAAATATTATCCGATCAACGAAGAAGCCGCAAAGCGAGCAAAAGATATGAACAGCTTTTCCGACTATCAGCCGGGCTCCGCTACGGCGGGCTACCGGGCAATGGTCGATGAAGCGTATGCAGCGGCGGAACGCCAGAAAGCGCGTGTCGATCCCATGTACCATGATAAGATTGACACACTGGTGGATCGCTATGCCCGGAAACTTGCTGAAAATCTGAATGAACGCAATGTGATTGATGCCCGTGTACCCTCTATTCTGATCTCTGGGGGCGGCAACTTCCCTGTGGCAAAGAAGCACAAGCAGAACGCCGCCCGGGATCGCAACTATGGAGAGTATGCGGAGATTTCAAAGCTGCTTGATAAAATCCGCTCTGTTGGAATGGGTGGGATCAGCGCGGATGACGATCTGGCCGTGGAAAAGCTGACAAAAAAGCTGGAGGGGCTGGAGTCCCTGCAGGCCACCATGAAGGCGGTCAATGCGTATTTTCGGAAACACAAAACGCTGGACGGCTGCCCGGAGCTTACGCCGGAGCAGGCCGAAAAGCTCAAAGCAGATATGGCGCAGTCATGGCACTTGGACAAAAGTAAGCCATACCCCGCCTATCTGCTTTCCAACAACAACGCCAACATCCGCCGTGTGCGCCAGCGCATTGAGGAACTGAGCAGTCGCTCTGAGTTTGCAGGCTGGACATTCCCCGGAGGCGAGGCAAAAATCAACGAGGCTGAAAATCGTTTGCAGCTTATTTTTGAGGAAAAGCCCGATGCCAATCAGCGGCAGGAACTGAAAAGCAACGGCTTTAAGTGGGCTCCCAGCCAAGGGGCATGGCAGCGGCAGCTTAACCAGAACGCCATCCGTGCTGCGGCCCGGATAGACTTTCTGCGGCCCGAGGACGGTACAAGCCCCTATCAGCTCCAACCGTTTGTGAAAAGAGAAAACAAAGAAATGTCTCGATGATGGGAGGTGTACTATGGACAAAAATCAAGGCTATGCTATTTTGAAGGCGGTCATGCTGGAAAATGGGCGGGGATTTGCATTGGGCGAACATCCCACCGCGCCATCCCGCTATGTCACATGGGCCTGCTATGATGACAAGGACGGCCAGCGGCAGTACGAATGGGGTCACTATGGAAATGACCGCACCGCGATGGAACAGGATTTTGCAGACCGGGTGCAGGACTATCAGCGTATTTATAACGTGGGGATCAGGCAGACCGAGGCTCCCGGTCTTTACAAGTATTATTCGACCCAGCGGCCTGTGGACATCGGGACATTTCCGAAGCCGCCCTATAACAAACCGGATGAAATCTTCAATTACGATCAGCGCATCCCGGTGGAAAATGGCTCGTTCTTGGCTTGGGGCTATCTTACCTATACCCGCCCGCTAACGGAAAAACAGGCATCCGACTATGAGCTGCGTCCTGCGCCTGATAATCCCGACAGGCCCCGTCCGATTGCCGAGCAGATGAAAAATGCGGCAAAGTTGGCGGAGGCAGATCGCGGCTCGGAGGCTCCGGCTCCCCAACGGAGGCAGCCTGACCGTGGCGATAGATAAGGAGGTGCGTATATGGAAAAGAAACGTGAACAGGAATTGTCTGTACTGGAGGTGCTGCGCCTGCACCGTGAATTTCATTTGCCGCACCCTGTTCCGGCAGACGAACAGGAAAAGCCGCTGGATAAGGTAAAGGAGCCGCCCCGCGCCTGCCGCAGCCGGGAGCGTGAGGAGCGATGACAAAGAAACGCCGCCGTCCGATCCATCTTCATGTGATGGTGTCGGAGGCGGAGCAGGCTCTGATTCAAGAACGTATGGCGGAGGCTGGCATCCGTAATATGGGAGCCTATATGCGGAAAATGGCCCTGAGTGGGTATGTGCTTCATGTTGACCTTTCGCCTGTTCGTGAGCTGGTTTCGCTCCAGCGGCGCTGCTCCAACAATCTGAACCAAGTGGCAATTCAAGCCAACACCTACGGCGCAATTTATCCCGAAGAACTCGCGGCCTTGCAGCGGGACTATGCCGCTTTGTGGGGGCCGCTGTCTGATCTCTTGAAACAGCTCTCCGCGCTGGTAGAGCTCTGACCCATCCGGGGAGTGGTTGATACCGCTCCCCGGCTTTTTCTACTTCGGGACAAAGTGTCCCAAAGTAAAAATACTGTTTGCCGGAAGGAGGGATTTTTACGGCGACCACCTACATCCGCCCTTATAAAACAGCGGCGGGAAAAAGTGCAATTCAAACGATGGAGGATCGTTTCACCTATGGCCTGAACCCGGAAAAGCTGGGAGCCGTATCTTCCTATCTCTGCGATCAGAACACGGCTCCCGCCGAGTTTCTTCTGGTAAAAAGTCAATACCATGCAGAGACAGGCCGGGCCGTATCTCGCGGGGCCCTGTTCTTTCAGATCCGACAGGCGTTCCTGCCCGGGGAGGTTACGGCGGAAGAAGCAAATCGTATCGGTTATGAAACGGCGATGCGCTGGACAAAGGGAAAGTATCAGTTCTTCGTCTGTACGCATACCGACAAGGCCCATATCCACAATCACATTTATTTCAATGCGACGGCCTTTGACCGCTCCCGGAAATTTCATAATTTTATTGGTTCGTCCTTTGCCCTGCGGCGGCTCTCTGACCGCGTGTGCATCGAACATGAATTGTCTGTTATCCAAAATCCGTGCCAGCACAGCAAGGGTCGTTTTCTCCACTATGGACAGTGGATCGGGGAAAAGCCGCCCTCTGCCAAGCAGCGGGTGCGGCTGGCTGTTCTCGCCGCTTTGGAGAAAAAGCCCACGGACTTTGCCGACTTTCTTCGTCTCATGGAGGAGTCCGGCTTTGCCGTAAAACAGGGGCGCGGCGGTGTCATCTCATTCCTTGCGCCCGGGCAGGAAAAACCAACCCGGCTCCGGGCTTCTACACTGGGAGCCGGATTTGACCCGGAGGACATCAAGACGGTAATTGCTGGGGAACGTCCGCTCCCTGAACTACCAGAGGAGCCCACGGTTCCGCCACGGCGAGTTAATCTTATCATCGACATTCAAGAGCGTATGGCCCAGGGCAAAGGCCCGGCCTATGAACGATGGGCCAAGGTCTACAACCTAAAACAGATGGCTGCCGCGCTCCAGTATTTGCAGGAGCATCATCTGACAGACTATGCGGCGCTGACGGCCCGCACCGAGGCTGCTGTGGATCACTTTCACAAGCTGTCTGACGAGCTCCGCACAACGGAGGAGGCCCTTTCCAAAACCTCGGAGCTGATGGCTGCCACGGTGGACTATGCCAAGACCCGCCCGGTGTTCGATGGGTACAAGGCTGCGCGGTACAGCAAAAAGTATCTGGCCCAGCATGAAGCAGAGCTTGCCACTTACCGGGCGGCAAAGGATACCATGAACACCATACTGAACGGCGCAAAGCTCCCTAAGATTGAAGCACTAAAAAAATCCCGCCGTGAGCTGGCGGGACAGAAAAAAGAGCTTTATGCAGAATACCGGGAGGCCCAGCGGCAAATGCGGGAGGCTGTGGCAATAAAAGCGAACATTGATCATCTGCTCGGCATAACAGACGAGCGTGAAAATAAGGCCCAGGAACGATAGTGACGGGCCGCAGACTACGGTGCAGCGCACCGGGACTTTGGGACAATTTGTCCCGAAGTACAGCGGGTTTGGGGAGCTCCCCAACAAGCATTTTTGCGGGCCCTGTGCCCTGCAAAAATTTCGGAGTGTGGCCACACCCGAATTGCTTGCCAAAACGCGCAACCCGCAACATGGCGCAAAAAAACGGAGGTTACGCTTTCTTTTACGTTTCCTCCATTTCTTTCGATGCTTTCATCGCTTGGATTGTAGCTTCAACGATTTTCAATTCTCTTTCGTCCAAGGCGTTCAACATGGCATCAATCCGCTTTCTGCACTCGCTCCCGCTATTTTGGGACGGGTAAAAGTATTGATCCACCGATATATCAAACATTGTGACCATCTGATAAAAGGTGTTGAAGCTTGGATGCTGACCATCATTTTCATTATACATAATGGTACGCGGAGCGCGGTCAACAATATAGGCCAGTTGCTCCTGTGTCATGCCGCTGGCTTCTCTTGCACGCTTGATGGCGAGCCCTATATCGTGAAAATCAAAGCGCCTTTCATCTCGTTCTATCTTCATAACATCACTTGATATGATTTTACATTTCATGTGATATTATTTGAACGACTTTATATTTCATACTACTGACTATTTAATTTCACTTTTCCGATTGGCAAGCCTGCCCCAAATGTACGTCTTGGGGGTTGACAATAAAAGCATTGGTGCTATAATGATAACTAAGTTAGCACATGGGCGTATCAAGGAGGTGAAAAGTATGGCAGTAGGGACTTATGAGATAACCCATGAGAAAATTCTGGAGAGTGGCAAAAAGCTGTTTCTGGAAAACGGTTATGAGCGTACCAACCTGCGGGAGCTGTGCAAAGGAGCTGGGATTACCACCGGGGCCTTTTATCGTCATTTTGAAGATAAAGAAGCACTATTCGCCGCTTTGGTTGCTCCGGCAATCAAAGGATTGCAAAAGAGGTATGACACCGCCGGGGATAAATGTTTTGATTTTGTGTCCGTAGAAAATATCAGTCAACTGTGGTCTGTGTCGATTGACACAATGGCCGAGTTCATTCGATATATCTTTAAGAATTTTGATGCTTTCAAACTTCTTCTCCACTGTTCTGATGGGACAAAGTATGTTGACTTCACCGATTGGATGGTAGAGAAAGAAGTTGAAGATTCGCTAAAACTTTATGAAGTATTAGAACAAAAGAATATTCCTTTTCACAAATTGACAGTCAAAGAGATGCATATGCTGTATCATTCGTATTACTCCTGCATCTTTGAAACGGTGTTGCATGACTATACCGAAGAAGAAGCTCTGCAATGTACGAATACTCTCGCAAAATTTTTCACTGCTGGCTGGCGTGAAGCGCATGGCCTTTGATATTTCCAAAGGCCAATTTTTTCGACGCAAAAGATAACTAAGTGTGCAATATTTGTTAGCACACTTTGTTATCTTCCTTCTCGGCAACTATATTTTTTTCATATATGGTTAGCAAAATCTAACTTTAAGGAGGTTCATTTCATGGAGAACAAAAAAGAGCAAAGCACAGCTTCAAGCCTCCTGCGCTTTGCTGGCCCATACAAAGGAAAATATATTCTTTCTATTTTCCTGTCTGTGTTGGGCGTCGCTTCGGGCTTGGTTCCCTATTATGCCGCAGCACAAATGCTGATCGGACTGATCGGGGATGAACGGGAGTTTTCCTTTTATCTGATGTGGGGTGCGGTTGCCGCCATCGGGTACATAGCAAAATCCTGTTTCTCGATCCTTTCCACCAGCGTTTCACATACTGCTACCTTTCATGCGCTCCGGGATGTGCGGAAACAGATTGTTGACAAACTGAACCGGATGCCGATGGGAACTCTTTTGGATACACCGTCCGGCCAGTTAAAAGACATTCTGGTTGACCGGGTGGAGGGACTGGAAACACCGCTGGCCCATCTTCTCCCGGAGATGTCCGCGAATGTGCTGGTTCCCATTTTCATCATTGTGTATTTGTTCGTGCTGGATTGGAGAATGGCGCTGATCTCCCTGATTACCATTCCAGTGGGCATGGCTTTTATGGCTACGATTCTGAAAACCTATCCACAGCAGTATGAGGGTTCCGTGAAGATCAATCAGCAAATGAACAATGCGGTTGTGGAATATGTCAACGGAATTGAGGTCATTAAGGCGTTTAACCAGAGTGCGGCGTCCTATGGAAAATACTCGGATGCCGTCAGGGAAAATGCGTCTTACTTCTATAACTGGATGAAAAGCTGCCAGTGGGCAATGGCTTCTTACAATGCGATCTGCCCCGCCGTTTTGATTACGGTTCTCCCCGCTGGTGTGCTGTTTTATGCAGCAGGCAGCATTACCGCCGCCAACCTGATCACGATCATCATTCTTTCGCTTGGTATTGTCGGCCCGCTGATTGCCGCCTCTAACTTTGCGGACAGTCTTGGTGCGGTGGGAACCGTGGTTGGTGAGATTGCAACGCTGCTGGACGGCCCGGAGCTGGTTCGCCCTGTGGAGCCGGTGAAGCTGGACGGCGAAGAAATCTGCCTGCATGATGTTTCCTTTTCTTATAAGGAAAATGGGGACAACGCAATTTCCCATATCAACCTTTCGATCAAGCCCGGTACGGTAACAGCTCTGGTTGGCCCCTCCGGTTCCGGCAAATCGACCATTACGAAGTTGATTGCAGGATTTTGGGACGTGGGTTCCGGTTCTATCACGCTGGATGGAAAAGACCTTAGAAAAATCCCGCAGAAACAGCTTGCCGATCAGATTGCCTATGTCTCCCAGGATAACTACCTGTTTGACGATACCATTCGTGAAAATATCCGTATGGGCCGAAGCAGCGCAACGGATGAAGAAGTGGAGCAGGCTGCAAAGGCCGCTGGATGTGATGCGTTTATCCGCAGTCTGGAAAATGGCTATGATACGAATGTCGGCGGTGCCGGAGGCCATTTGTCCGGCGGTGAGCGTCAAAGGATCGCCATTGCACGCGCTATGCTGAAAGATGCACCTATCGTGATCCTTGATGAAGCGACAGCCTACATCGACCCGGAAAATGAAGCGATTGTCCAGCAGGCTGTCAGCAAATTGGTGGCCGGAAAGACGCTGATTATTATTGCACACCGTCTGTCTACCATTACGGATTCGGATAACATCGTGGTCATGCAGGATGGACAGATTTTCTCTATGGGAACCCATGAGGAACTTTTGAAGAAGTCCGCGCTGTATAAAGAAATGTGGCAGGCGCATATTGGAGCAAAGGATGGTGAGAAAGCATGATAAATGTATTTAAGAAAATCTGGGACTTTGCTTATAACGAGCATGGCAATATCAAAAAGTCCATTGGCCTGGGCCTCTTAAACGCCATCTTCCATGCGCTCCAGCTTTATGCCATTTTTGCGGTGCTGGCAGCTCTGGTGAACGGGAATCCGGGCAAAAATACGGCGCTCATTGCCGTAGGTTTGATGCTGGTGAGCATTGTCGGAAAGATCGTCACGCAGTATTACTCTCAGTTACAACGTGTCCATGCCGGTTATTTTATGGCGGCGGATAAGCGGATTCAGATTGGCGATAAACTGAAAGTCGTTCCGATGGGCTATTTCAATCAGAACAGCCTCGGAAACATTACTGCGGTTGCTACGACTACACTCAGCGAAGTGGAAACGACTGCCCCCGTAGTTCTGGTAACAACCCTCGGCGGTTTTATCAATGCCGTGGTATTTGCGATTGTGATTCTGTTGTTTGACTGGCGGATCGGCCTTTTGGTCGTTGCTGCTATGCTCCTGTTCCTTTGGGTTACTTCCATGATGGAAAAGCGTACCCGCAGAAACGCCCCACTGCGTCAGGCCGCCCAGGAGAAATTGGTCGAGTCCGCGCTGGAGACTATTCAGGGCATGAGTGTGGTTAAGGCGTTCAATCTAAGTCGGGACAAAAACAAGCGGATGGATCAGGCGATTGACAATAGCTGTACGGAAAACGCCAGCATGGAAAAATCCATGTCCCCTTACCTCTGGCTCCAATCGGTCATTCTCGATCTGTTCAGTGTGGGGATCATGCTGCTATCTGTTTATTTCTATCTGCAAGGTACAATGCCTTTGGCCTACTGCCTGTTGCTGATCGTTGCGGCCTTTATGATTTTCGGTGAATTAAAGAGTGCCGGAAGCGGTATGGCAACGCTGCGGCTGACGGAGGTATCCATTGACCGGGCCAACGAGCTGGATCATGTTCCTGTTATGAGCGAAGGCAGCATTGACACCGCGCCTGCGTCCTATGGCATTGAATTTCAGGATGTGCGCTTCGCCTACGAAAAGCGTACCATTCTGGATGGAGTCAGCTTCAAAATACCGGATCGTACCATGACCGCGATTGTCGGTCCCTCCGGTTCCGGCAAGACAACGCTCTGTAACCTGATCGCCCGCTTTTGGGATGTGAACAGCGGCTGTGTTTCTATCGGCGGTAAAGACGTAAAGGCATATACGCTGTCGGAGCTGATGTCCAATATCAGTATGGTATTCCAAAATGTCTATTTGTTTGCGGATACCATTGAGAACAACATTAAGTTCGGCAAACCGGATGCTACCCATGAGGAAGTCGTTGCGGCGGCGAAAAAGGCTTGCTGTGATGAATTTATCTCCGCTTTGCCGGATGGCTATAACACGATGATCGGTGAGGGAGGCGCTTCTCTCTCCGGCGGCGAAAAACAGCGCCTTTCTATCGCCAGGGCTATGCTGAAGGATGCTCCCATCGTCATCTTTGACGAGGCCACCGCAAATGTTGACCCTGAAAACGAGGATCGTTTGCAGACCGCGATTGAGGAACTGACAAAGAATAAAACTATTATTATGATTGCTCACCGTCTGAAAACTGTCCGTAATGCCGATCAGATTCTGGTCGTAAACGGCGGCAAGATCGTACAACAGGGCAAGCATGACGATCTGATCCGGCAGAAAGGCATCTATGCTGATTTTGTCAGTGGCCGCAAGCAGGCGATTGGCTGGAAACTGAACGCAAATTAACAAAGTAAGGTTTGTGCTGCTTTCGAGCAGACAAATAGATCATTTTAAGGAGGATTTTCCAATGGAAACCAACAAACTCAAAGCAAAAGACTTAATCAATGTCGGTATTTATACCGCTATCTACATCGTGATCTTTTTCGTTGTAGGTATGCTCAATGCAATCCCTGTACTTTATCCGCTCCTGTATGTCTTGATCCCGCTGATCTCCGGTATCCCGTTTATGCTGTTTCTGACCAAGATTGAGAAGTTCGGCATGGTCACGATCATGTCAGTCATCTGCGGCGTATTCTGGTTCCTGATGGGCTATACCTGGACAGCGATTGTCGGCTATGTTGTGTTCGGCATTATTGCTGATTTGGTGCTGAAAGCTGGCAAATATAAGAGCTTTAAGGTAGATGTGATTGGCTACTGGCTGTTCTCCTGCGGTATGATCGGTTGTCAGGCTCCCATGTGGGTCATGGCTGATACATACATGGCACAGGTAGAGGCATCTATGGGCGAACAGTATGCAAGCGAACTGGCCCACTATATGCCGTCCTGGATGGGTATTGCGGCTATTGCAATTATCTTTGTCGGCTCCCTGCTGGGTGCGTTGTTTGGACATAAGATGCTGAAAAAACATTTTGAAAGAGCAGGTATTGTCTAATGGAACAGTACGAGGCTTATCAACCACCCAAAAAGAAAGGCTTTTATCTTGACCCGCGCACAAAAGTCCTGTTTATGGCTTTCATCACAACGCTGATGTTCTTTGTATATGAGAATCTTGCGATGGATGCTGCGGTGGCGATAATCCCGTTGACCTTGCTCCTGATAAACCGTCAGGTGCGGACAGCCCTCATTTACGGGGGGCTGTTCGCCCTGGCAGTTGTGGCAAAGCTGACACAGGGGATGTATGTATTGCCATCTGTCCTTAACATGATTTCTGTTCTGCTGGTTGCAATGGTAATCCGCCTGTTCCCCATTTTTATGTTGGGCTATTACATTATTGAATCTACCTCTACTGATGAATTTGTGGCCGCTATGGAGAAATGGCACGTCCCGGAGGCGTTCATTATTCCCATTACCGTTGTGTTTCGGTTCATTCCTACGCTGGGTGAAGAATCGGCTGCGATCACGGACGCCATGCGGATGCGTGAAATCCAGTTAGGAACAAAGAAGTTCTGGCAGAATCCCACCGCGCTTCTGGAATACCGGGTAATTCCGCTAATGATGTCGGTTGTCAAGATCGGTGATGAATTATCTGCGGCGGCTCTCACCAGAGGTTTGGGAGGCTTAAAGCACAGGACGAGTATTGCGGCCATTGGTTTTACTGCGTATGACCTGATTATTGCGTTGCTCTCGGTTGGCCTGCTGGTCTGGTCGTTTTTGTAGGAGGTGACAAGTCTATGATTGAATTTCAAAATGTCACTTTTACTTATCACAGTACGGAGAGGGAAAGCGGCGTTTATAACCTGAATCTGACAATCCCTGATGGGCAGGTTGTTTTACTCTGCGGGGAATCCGGCTGCGGCAAAACGACTCTTACCCGCTTAATCAATGGGCTGACGCCGGAATATTACGAAGGAAAGCTGGACGGCGTAGTTCTTGTAAACGGAAAGGATACGGTAAAGACCCCATTATATGAGCTGTCTAAAACAGTTGGTTCCGTATTCCAGAATCCCCGTTCCCAGTTCTTCAATGTGGATACTACCGGAGAGATTGCCTTTGGCTGTGAAAATATCGGACTGCCGAAAGAAGAAATATACCGGCGCATTGGACAGGTCACAGGCGAGTTAAAGATTCAAAAACTGCTTGACCGCAGCCTGTTCGCACTCTCTGGCGGTGAGAAGCAGAAAATAGCCTGTGCATCTGTCTCTGCTATGGAGCCGGACATCTTTGTGCTGGATGAACCGTCCTCCAACCTTGATGTTGTTACGATTGCTGATTTGAAACAGGTTGTTGCAAAATGGAAAGCGATGGGAAAGACGGTCATTATTGCGGAACACCGGCTGTATTATCTGATGGACATAGCAGACCGGGTGATCTACTTAAAAAATGGGCGAATTGAGCAGGATATGTCTGCCGCCGCATTTGGGCGGCTCGGCGTGGAGCAGCTTCGGGCAATGGGCCTTCGCTCCCTCCATCCGGCTAACTTCAGCAAGATACCAGCGGTGTCTTTGGGCAGCAATTCTATTGAAATCAAAAACTTCCTGTTCTCCTACGGAAAGATGGAGGCAATGAATATCCCGCAGCTATCCGTTCCGCAGGGGGCGATTGTGGGAATCCTTGGGGACAACGGTGCAGGCAAGACCACCTTTGCAAAGTGCCTATGCGGATTGGAAAAATCTGCACAAGGCTTTTTGCGGGTTGGAAATGACAGTCTCAACGCAAAGCAACGCTTACAAAAGTGCTATATGGTTATGCAGGATGTCAACCATCAACTTTTTACAGAGAGTGTGGAGGACGAAATCTTGTTGAGTTTGCCGGGAGAAAATGAAAATGCTGACAAACAACAGGCTGGAGAAATTTTAGAGAATCTAAACCTGTTGCAATTTGGGAAGCTACATCCGATGTCCCTTTCAGGCGGTCAGAAGCAACGTGTAGCCATTGGCAGCGCGATTGCGTCCGATAAGGAGGTGTTGGTTTTTGACGAGCCAACAAGCGGTCTGGATTATCACCACATGATAGAAGTTGCACGAAACCTGATTGCATTAAGCAAAATGGGAAAAACACTCTTTATTATCACGCATGACCCAGAATTGATCGCTCAATGCTGCAATTATTTCATGTTCATAGAACATGGAAAAATCAAATGGAGCGGTGGATGGACTGACGATAATCGTCATCGCTTGAATGATTTCTTTTCTGTGAAACTATAAGAAGCAATGAGCGGTTGAAAGAAGCAGTCACAAAAGAATATTACATAGCGTATGAACCTGCCCCGACTACGGGGAAAGAAAAAAACCGTTGGTTGGGGCAGGTGATTTTGCGCGCCTATTTTAAGTTATTACCCTAACGGCGGTTTTGAGAAATCAGAGCCGCCGTTTCTTTGCGCTTGCACAAACCAATGACGACTTGCAGGGACACGGTAGCCGATTGGAGGTTATTTTGCCGTGTCCATTTTATTATTTCATTGTTCGCGTGATCTGCACCAGCTAAAAAAAGCGTAGACCCTCCATCGGAGCAGTCGGGCTTTGAATGTGAAATTAAACAGTACATAACCGATAATATATTTTCGTGCGCTTGTGCGACCTTGTGTCGCGCAGGCGCATTTTGCTTTCCAGACTTCGAGACAAAGTGTCCCGAGGTGCGGTGCCGTTCTCCGCCGTTACTCCATTTCGTTTCCGACCAACCCCGAACAAACTGAAATGGAGGATTTTACGATGACTACTATCAATCTGAAAGATTTTTATTATTGGTACACGCAGGATCAGCTTATCGAAGTTTCTGACGAGGTGGCCGAGGTATTCAAGGCCGATGCCCGCTATGAAATGGCCTACCAGCGGCGGCTCTCCCGGCACAAGGCGCAGTATTCTTTGGACTGCGATGACGGGATTGAATATTCCGCTTGCCTGCATGAGCCGACCCCGCAGGAGCTCCTTGAACGAATGGAAACCTTTCTTCGTCTGTGGAACGCTCTCAATTCTCTGCCGGAGATTCAGGGCCGCAGAATTGACGCACATATCATTCTTGGCAAGTCGATTAAGGAAATTGCCGAGGCCGAGGGCGTACATGAGGAGTCTATTCGCCAGTCGATCAAGCGTGGCCTTGAACGCATGAAAAAAACTTTTTGATTTTTTCATCTTAACCCACTTGGAATTGATGAAAAAATGTCTCGGTTTATGAGAGGAGGTTTTCTTCCTAACGCAAGGGAATAACGGCAACCCTGAGTAAGTTCGGGGAGCCAGACGGTGGGTGCGCGGTGACATTTCCAAAAAGAGATTGAGCGAACAACACCAACATCGTAAATGAGCCCGGCCATCCCAAGGCCATGATCCGGCGCTGAACAGGTTGGCTGCCTGTTCCTCCGGGCGTGTCGCTTTACTTGCGTTGAGAGCGCCGCACAGAAAATAAAGATTGTCTTTGGACAGGCCAAGTAAATATGTGCGGCGCTCTCTAATATTCAAAAACTATAATAAAACTCGAGACAAAGTGTCCCAAGGTGGAGTAAGGCAACAGGCCAGCATCCCGGTGGTGCTGGCCTGTTGCGTTTCCCCACCAAACAGCGGGAGGCGTTCTATCAATCTGTGAAGGAGGTTTACCGTGAAATTAACTACACAGGAACTTGAACAAATGAGAAGCGTTGACATTGGCGCGGTGGCTGCCGAGTCCCTGCCTGATGTGAGCGGTATGACCTTTGACAATGCGCTTTCCCGAAAGGAGCGCATCTCTCGATTTTTGCAGACTGTCAAAAATCCATACTGCTTTTGCATCGGTGGTGTTGGCGTGAAAATTGAATTTGCTGAAAGCGGGCCATCTCTCCAAGACAAGCTGACGGATTTCCTGCTGCGGCAAAGAAGCGGGCTGTAACTTCGGTTACAGCTCGTTTTGCTTCTTCGAGACAAAGTGTCCCGAAGTGGAGGCATCCTTGTTGTCCTCCCCGGACAGAGTTATAATATAAGTGTAATGTGATAGGGAAGGAGGAACAATGGCACGAGCAAAAAACAGAGGGTATCAGCAGAGTTTCTCTCCCTCTTACACAATCCGCCGCTGGCGGCTGGGCATCTATATCCGGCTTTCAAAGGAAGATTTGAAAAAAGGAAAAGACGATAGCAACAGTGTAAAGAACCAGCGTGACCTACTGAACGATTTTTACCGACGCAACATTGACGAGTTTGAAAGCATCACGGAATATGTGGATGATGGTCATACTGGAACGGACGCCAACCGTGAAGATTTTCAACGGCTCTTGGCGGATGTCATGAGTGGTAAAATCAACTGCGTTATAGTAAAAGACCTGTCCCGCTTCGCACGAAATTATAGCGATGCCGGAAGTTTGATCGATAACCTGTTTGTTCAAATGGGTGTTCGCTTTATCAGCCTTGCTGAGAATGTGGACAGCTACAAGAACCCCGACAGCGTTTCAAATATCATCGTTCCCATTACAAACGTGATGAACGATAATTACTGCTATCAGACTTCCAAAAAGATCCGGCAGGTATTTGATTACAAACGGCGCAACGGCCAGTATATCGGAGCATTTGCTCCTTACGGCTATGTAAAGCACCCAAAGGACAAGCACAGGCTGATTGTTGATCCCGATGCTGCTGAAAATGTCAAACTCATTTTCACAATGCTTATTCAAGGGTCATCAAAACGTGCTATCGCGCTGTACCTGAACGAACACGGCGTACCGAGCCCCTCGGCTTACAAGGTACAAAAGGGCTTGCCTGTTTCTACAAGAGGGTATGACGATCCTATGTGGGGAGTCCGCATGATCCACTCCATTCTTACCAATCCGACCTACACCGGGGATTTAGCCCAAGGCCGAAGCCGGGTGAAAAGCTACAAGGTACACCAGATTGAAGCTGTTCCACGCGAGGAATGGGTGGAAGTGGCTGGAACGCATGAGGCCATTATCGACTATGAAACTTTCGACAAGGTACAGGCTCTCTTACAGCGTGATACCCGTACTTCCCCGAAAGGCCGTGAGGTACATTTATTCAGCGGCTTTCTGAAATGTGCCGATTGCGGGCGGGCCATTACCCGATGCGTTGGCAAGAACAACAATGTATATTATTCTTGCTCAACCTACAAGAACCGTTCCCGGACAGCCTGCACCATGCACTCAATCAAGCATGAACGGCTGGAGGCTGCTGTTTTGTTCGCTGTACAGCATCAGGTACATTTGGCTGTTTCCTACTCGGAAATCGTCACGCAGATCAATTCCGCTCCAATCAAAAAAAGCCAGTCTTACCGACTGGACGATCTGATAACTGCAAAAGAGCGGGAACTGACAAAGATAACACGCTACAAGCAATCTCTTTATCAGGACTGGAAAGACGGTGAAATCACCCAGCAGGAATACCGAGATATGAAGGCTGACTATGAACGGCAGACTTCTGATATTTCCGCGGTGCTTACCCGGCTGAACGCTGAACGCGCAGAACTGGCAAACGGTGTGGACAACGAGCATCCTGCACTGGTAGCCTTTATGAAGTATCAGAACATTGAAGCCCTCAACCGTGAAATCTTGGTTGAACTTGTGGACTATATCAAGGTCTATGAAAACGGCAATATCAGCGTGAAATTCAAATTTGCTGACGAGCTCCGCAAGATTGCCGAGTACATTGAAATCAACACTACGGAAGATACCGCAGTAGCGGGCTAACCCCCGCTACGAACCCCTTTGACAGTGTGTTTTCCTAATAGGCGCTAATCATACGAGAATGAAAAGCTCTCGGTTGGCGCACCCGTTGGAAATCAGAACAAAGTAAATCAATGTGGACAAAATGTCCACATTGATTTACACAAACGAACTTGCGAACGGATTGCCGAACGAAATGGCGTGAACTCCAAATTTGTGCAGCGAGCAGAAAAATATGCCAAAGGCGTTGATGCGGCGGAAGCTGCAGTCCCCGGTGCAATGGAGGAAATCCTGACCGGGCATATCAAGGCTACCGATGCCGAGATCACCGCTTTGGCGCAAACCCCAAAAGAAGAAATCCCAGCAATCATCAAGGAGCTGCGCAAACCCAAGAAGGACCGGAAAGCAAAGAAGCCGATAAGCCCGGAAAAATCTGAGGTTGCTGCCGACGATGCTCCTGATTCCAATGAAGTCCATACCGAGGATGAAATCGAGCCGGTAAGCAATTCGCCCCCGGATTTCAAAAGGAGTATCAAAGGTCACAAACGCTGTCTTACAGACGAAGATCGAAAACGACTTCGGCAATCCATTGACAACCGCCATCATAAAACGACCGTTGCGAACGGCTCAATTATGATGTGCGAAGTTCAGGGCGCAAAGGAGAATTTTATCCGCCGCTGGAATCTCGTATTCAAAGACTATCCCGATGTTTTTGAGGACAACGACTGCCGAAGTGCCATTCTTTTTCTGATTGATGACACTTCTGCCTATCTTCAGACGATAAAGGAGAGAGTGCTATGATGATTTCTAATCTGAACCTTGCCAAGCTGCCCGAATGTGTTTGCGAGATGCGCTACATCGACAGCGCACTCTTGACCCCCTGCGCTGAATACCAGCGTATTTTGCGCACCAGAAAGGTGGAGGAGATTTCTGCCACCTTTTCGGAGTACGTTGCCAACGAACCGAGAGTCAGCTACCGTGATGGTCGGTACCATGTTTTTGATGGTCAGAACACCATCGAAGCGCGTATCGCCTGCAACGGCGGTCATGACCTCCCGATTCTCTGCAAAGTCTTTCACGGCCTATCCAAAAAGGATGAAGCCCTTTTGTTTGCCGTTCAGACGGGCATTTCCACCGATCTGACCGCAGGTGAGCGGCTTCGTGCTGACATCGTGGCAGAAGATGAGGATGCCTGTGCATTTGTTGCAGCCACCGAAGCAACTGGTGCTACTTTTGCACTGGATGGCATCCGAGCCGAGTGGAAGATCTACTGCATCCGCTCTGCCTATTATATTTACAAGAACTATGGCTCTGACATCTATCAGGAAGCCCTGAAGATCATCGTGGAGGCATGGTGGGGCGATTCCGATTCGTTCCTGTCCGGTATCCTCCACGGCGTTACCCGCTTTGTGGCAATGTACCGGGATGAGTACAGCCGGGAGCGTCTGATTGCACGGCTCTCCACGGTGCACCCCAAAACCATCACCAAAAATGCACGGAAGGATACGGGCAACACCGCCGACCGCCACATGAAGCAGATTCTGGAGATCTACAATGGCTCCAGCCGTTCTCTGAGCCTTCCTGTAAAACGATGATGCTCTCGCCTTTATCGGCATACTCCTTTTTCCTGCAAGAGCCGCCTGTCAAAACCGGGCGGCTCTTGCTACATATAGAAGGATAGGAGGTCTGATAGCTATCATACCAAAAGACTGGAAATACCTCAGAGGGGACATTTACTATGCGGACATGGAGCCGCACATCGGTTCCGAGCAGGGCGGCACCCGCCCTGTGGTGGTTCTGCAAAACGATGTAGGAAACCGCTATGCGCCTACCCTTATCGTGGCAACGGTGACTTCCCGCACCGAGAAAAAGAGATACCAGCCCACACACGTTCTGATAGCCCACAATACAGCTTTTGAGAAGCCGTCTGTGGTTCAACTGGAACAGATATTCACGATAGACAAAAGCCGCATACAGCGCTTCCTAGGGCGGCTTACGCAGGATGAAATGCAGGAGATCGAGAAAGGCGTTGTTTCAAGTCTTGCTCTCGCTGAAATCACATCATAAAGATATATTCTACACTCCATTATAGAAAGGGGGGAATCTGTTTGGGTGAGGAAAATCTGAATCCCCGTGATGCGTACCGTGTGATGCTCCGGGATTACCCGGACGTGCTGAACATCGACCAGATGTGCGAGATCTTGAGTGTCAGCACAAAAACCGGGTATGCGCTTTTGAAAAAAGGGAGCGTCCAGCATTTGAAGGTCGGACGCTCCTACCGCATCCCCAAGGCACATCTTTTGACCTATCTCATCGGATTCGCACCCGGTCATGCTGTCCGGGCGTGACATCCTTGCATTCTCTCCTGCCGTTGGGTACACTGATGGTGTCAGCGGCAGAAGTTACATATTCAAGTGGATGCAAAGACAGGAGGTAACACTATTCTGGAAGCTCACCGGGAGGAAATCACCCTGCACAAGGCGGCGAAAGCTGCCTTTGACGAGGCAGGGCTTCAAAAGCTGCCGAAGGTCAAGGCGTTGGATGCGGAGTTTACAGAACTGCTGACCAAAAAGAAAGCAGCCTACCCGGACTACCGCAAGGCACGGAATGAGATGCAGGAACTGGTTCGGGCACAGAAAAACGTAGAACGATTTTTTGCGGAGGAAAAGCCAGCACAGGAGAACGAGCAGGCTCGATAAGAACAAATTGCCGGGAGTTGACCGCAAGAGGTCGGCACCCGGCAATCTTTTTTCGTTGGTTCAATCTTTAACGGAATGGTTTATCTCTTTCGATTGTGTATGTTGGTGTAACCAACAGGTTTGCTGGTAACTCACTCCGTACTTCTCAATCGTGGCATGGTAGTCATTTCCATGCTCGATGCAGTAGCTGACAATTTCAATCCGTTCTTCGTATGTCGTAGTCCGTCCTTTGGTCATATAGATATCACTCCCTCGGTCTCTGCTGGGCCGTAATTCCTTATGACCATTATACATCTTAATCCAGTTTTGCAACTGTGTTCTTGATGAAATTCCGTACTTTTTACAGATTGCTGCGTGACTTCCTTCTCCGTTAAGGTAGGCTTGTACAGCAGATAGTTTTAGTTCCTTTGAATATCGTCGGTTCTCTGTACGCAAAAACCCGCTTTCCCCATAGGTTTCATATATTCTAACCCAATCCTGAAATGCCTGTTTGCTTACTCCTAACCGTTTCGCTTCTGCTCCCTGACTTGTTTCTCCCTGTTGATATCGCTTCACTGAATGGATGATCTCTTCTGGTGTCCGTTTTGACATAATAATGCTCCCCATAGTGTAGTCTCGAATTTTTGTTATTTCGAGTGTCTACTCTATGGGGAGCATATCAGCTGTGCAGGGGCTTGGCAAGCTGCAAGGCGCAAACGCAGCCATGAAAAACTTCATCCATAGCTAAAGCGCAAGCCGGGGCGAACGCCTCGGCTTGCTTTTTTATAAATTTCGTTTTTGCTTTTACTCAAAGAGGTTGCAAAAACTATCTCTCCGTGCTATAATGTCTACGAATATTAGAGAGGTGAGCATTATGAAGCACTATGAGAAGCTGCTGGAATTAGGCTGCTTCAGCAAAAACGATCTGGAGCAGATCACCGGCAGCGAAGCTGCGGCCAAATGGCTTTGCCGTGAGTATCAAAAGAAAGGATACATCGAGCGCGTAAAGCGGGATTTGTATGTTGCCATCAGTCTGGAAAACCAACAGCCCATTGCCAACCGCTATGTAATCGCCTCTCACATCAGTAACGATGCCGCTGTGTCGTATCACAGCGCGTTCGAGTTTTACGGTTACAGCAATCAGGTCTTTTACGAAACGCAAGTGACCAGCGAGAGCCGGTTCCGGGATTTTGAATACGACGGCGTGACATACCGGCGGATTGCTCCTCGCATTACTGGCGGTATCACCGAAATAAACGGCACCCGTGTCACAACGCTGGAGCGGACGGTGATTGATTCTGTCAATCTGTTTGAGAAAATCGGTGGGCTGGAAGAACTTTTGCGCTGCCTTGCGCTAATCCCCACGCTGGATGAAGCAACGCTTTTGGCCTGCCTTGCGGAGTATGAAAGCGGCTTCCTCTATCAAAAAACGGGCTATATCCTGTCCACCTTTGCAGGCGGTCTCGGCCTCTCGGATAGTTTTTTCGCCATGTGCAAATCGCACCTCCCGAAAGGAAAATCCTATTTATCAAGCGAGAGCCAAGGCTTCATCTGGCACGAGGAATGGAAGCTGTATGCACCGAAAAATCTGATGCACACGATAGATAAAGGGGTAACAGACTATGATGCAATTTGACAGAATGACTTTGGGCAAGAAAGCCCGTGAATTGGGCTTTGTCCGCGATACCTTTGAAAAGGTCTGCCGTCTGGCCGATGTGCTGGATTTTATTCAAAAGGATGTGCTACTTTCCAACGCGCTGGCGCTGAAAGGCGGAACGGCCATTAACCTGACTATCTTCAATTTGCCACGGCTGTCCGTTGACATCGACATGGACTTTTCTGAAAATGTTCCCCGTGAGGAAATGCTCGCAATAAGGAAGCAGATCACGGAACGGATCAGTAAATACATGGCCGCCGCAGGGTATCATCTGAGCCAGAAATCCAAAACGTATCATGCGCTGGACTCCTTTGTTTATGAGTACCAAAATGCTGGTGGGATGAAAGACAACCTCAAAATCGAGATCAATTATATGCTTCGCTGCCATGTGTTAGCGCCGGTGCGCAGGACGGTCAATCTGCCTTGGCTGGAGCAGGAGCTTACTGCTTTGAGCGTCGATCCGCTGGAAATCTACGGTTCAAAGATCGTTGCACTTCTTAACCGTGCAGCTCCCCGTGACCTCTATGATATACATACAATGATGGAGTATGGATTGTTTGACGAATCGCAGGAACCCATGCTGAAAAAGTGTGTCATGTTTTATAGCACCATTGGCTCGGACAACGTTCCAGACCGATTCCATTTTGAGCAGATCGCCTCGGTGTCCCAGCAGCGTGTCAAAACCGACCTTATCCCGGTATTGCGTCGTGGCACTTGGTTCGATGCGCAGCAAGCGCATGAACAGGTCATCGCCTATAATGTATAGCTTGAGCAATTTTGGGATTCCTACGGTAAGGGTCGAACTATTTGGGAACGGTGATAGTGACGGATATAAATGTGGTAAATATGGTTTCAACGACATAATTGACTTATACGACGCTGCCATGCATCATGTTGTTGCCTCTGGGAAAAAACTGATTCTTTTTGGATACAGCATTGGTGCTCTAATGGTTCCGTCTTTAGTTAATCGAAATAGAGAGAGCGTATTGGCTGCAATTATTTTTGATACAATGATTTTTGGCCCGAAGGATTACTTTGTCAAAAATAAAATTCGGCAAGATATATTAAGGGGAATACCAAAAGACAAAATAATGTATAATGCGCGGACATTTGATTCCTTTATTGAAATTGTTCTTGATGGAAAGCACTCCATTAATGATATCGTGAAGCAAAATCCTCAGTATAGTACATATGTTGAACATGGACTATTTGCAGGGCATGATACAAATTATTACCATGAGCTGTCTGAAATTGATTTCTTAAGTGGATGCAAAAGCATCTCTTTGCCATTACTTTTGCTTATAGGAAGTCGAGATTGCGCAATCGACTTTAAACAACATCTGTTTTTTTTCGATTCAATTAGTTCTACTGAAAGTGATATAATTCATAAGGAAGTCTTTAGCATTGATCATTCCTTTCGTAATGAAACTGGTTCAATTGATTCCGAATGTATTAAATGCATTTGTGATTTTATATTTGAGATTGTGATGAAGCACATCCCATTTGATGGCGGAAGGGCATAATAGTTATGAATATCAATTCGTCTTATAGGAAAGTTTGGTTTGCAAGATTGATTTCCATTTTGGGGACAGGATTAACGTCATTTGGGGTAAGTGTCTGGGTTTACACGGTCACAGGAAAAGCGACCCCAATGGTTTTGATTCTCCTTTTCTCTATATTACCAGCGATATTTTTAGCACCTTTCAGTGGTTATTTATGTGACAAATACAATCGTAAGGCTATCATTATTTGCGCCGACTCCATTGCCGCTTTGATAAGTGTGTTTATCTATATTTGCGTCAGTTATTATGAATTCAATTATTTTGTTCTTTGTGTTTTTACCTTTCTTGATTCTTGTGCAAATTTCTTTGATAATAATGCATATCAAGCATCAATTACAACTTTGGTTTCTCCTGATGAAGTAAAAACTGCTAACGGCATGAGTCAGATTATTGATTCATTGGATAGTATTGCTTCCCCGATTGTTGCCGGAATGCTCTATCCATTAATTGGACTAAATGGGATTATAATAATTGATTTAATAAGCTATCTTGTTTCTTTAGTAATTCTTGTTACGATAGATTCAAGCAAGTTTTCAATGGACAACGAAAATCAGAAGAAACGAAATACAAAAAGAGAAATTTTGCTTGGATTCAAATTTATTTTTTCTCAAGGAAGTTTACGTGTACTTTTGATTTACTTTACTATTTTAAACTTTACGTTTAATCTCGCAACCTCATTAATAGAGCCTTTCGGCTTGACACTTGGGAATACATTTGACCTAGGCATTATTAAGGCTTGTGGTGGATTCGGGATTTTATGCGGAAGTTTGGTTGTTACATTTTCAAAGAAAATACATTTTACTTATAAAACGATCGTTATTGGTGGCTTGGTTGCTGGCATAGCTTTGCAACTTATGGGGTTCACACATATTACTTGCATTGTTGCAATCGGAAGATTTTCCTTTTCATTTGTTACGCCAATTTTGAATACGGTTGCCGGCACATTGTGGATGCAGGAAACACCACGGATTCTTCAGGGGCGTGTGTTTGCATCGCGTTCCATGATTGCAAGGTGTTTTGTTCCTTTGTCATACGTTGTCGTAGGCCCGCTTGTTGACATTGTTTTACCGAAGCTGTTGCAATCAAATCTTGGACTTATTATTAATGTAGTCGGCACTCAAGCACTTGAATACCGTCTCGTTTTTTGTGGAGCGGGGGTTTTGTGCGTTTTAATAACTTGCTGTGTTGCAGCAAATACAAATTTCAGAAAACTTTAACTTTTCCGCATCAAATTGTTTTATCAATGTTGTAAGAATTGTTATTAATATGCTTCAATTTTTTGTATGTTCTTTTCGCTATGCTATAGTCTTGGGGGATTCAAAATCTTTTGTCTGTTTGCGATGTTTGCACTTGTAAACATCAAATATAAAAGAAAGCCGGCCGAGAACGAAATCAACGTATACTCGGCCTGTTTGTGGTTCATAACTCTATTTCATTGCGTTTGGGTATTTGCCTCGGCGGATCTTCAGCCATTGCTTGACGATTGCGTTTTTCTTCCTGAACAGACTGCGGCGGTTCGGCTCTTTCATTGAGAACTTTTTCAACATCACGCCTGCCATGAAGCATTGTAGCAGGAGTAAACTGTTCTCCATACGCCTTTTGCAGTTGCTGAACAGCGTTCTATTCTTTCTCGTTGCGAATAGCCAGCCTTGCTTCATATAACTCTCCTGCGTCCAAATCTTTTGCCTGTTCCTGTAAGTCGGCAAAAGCGTTTTTTGCATCATCCAGCGCATAAGAATACTTTGCCTCGCTGACTTCGAGCTTTTCAAGCATCGTCTCTGCGGCAGTACACCTTTTCTTGACTTCGGCGGTATCCCTACTTTCTTCACAGTCAAGATACATGAGGATTATTGCCCGCTCCGAGCGCAAATCTTCGAGCTGTTCCGTCAAATCCTCGATGCGGCTGGTCAGCTCACGATGCTTCAAAACATTAAGAATTGGCGTTGCCTTTTTCTCGGCCTGTAACTCTTTCCGCGTTTTGATAGCAGCCTTGATTTGCTTTGTCAAAACATCGTATTTTTCAAGCTCAGGCTTGGCAGCTTCAAGATACGATGTCTCCAAAATGATAACATCGGCAGTCGTGGTGCTATCGTTACGGTTGTGGTAAATGGACAGAATGTCCGTTTGCTGCTAAGCAGAATCGTTTTGAAATTTCGTTACGGCTCTACCATGTGTCTTTTTTGATCGCATGATTTATCCGTAACGCTCTGGCGGTAGGATTTCTGACGGCAGGCATTACTACAATAGACAGCATCTTTGCGTTTAGGCGTAAATGTTTTGCCACAACACCTGCAAACAAGGCCGGTGCGCTGTGCAAGCCGCTTCTGTCGCTGGCGTTTCCAGTTGCCAAGTTTTCCGCACGTGTAGTAGTCACAATATTTTTTCGATTTGACAATTGTATAAAACGTTTTTCCGCAGCCCTTACAGATGATTTTTCGCACAGGGTACATATACTCATGTGCATTATGTTTTGCCTGTTGCTCGTCGTACCGTGCTTTTATGGCTGCGAATTCTGTGGAAATGGAGGATGCAGTGGGAAGTACAACATAGATTGACTTCACTTGCAATGTGGAATGACGCGACAAGAATTATTTACATGGATACACCAGCAGTACGGCACAGAGCCGGAATATCCCAGGCATGACTGGAATGCTGTGTTGCGGCACAACGACAATAATAAATGGTATGGTGTAGTTCTGGAAGTATCAGCTGATAAGTTGGGACTGCCGGAGGCAGGCATCGTTGATGTCCTTAATGTGAAAAGCGATCTGCTACTGATTGGCTCTCTTCGCGGGCAGAAAGGCTATTTTCTGGCCTATCACATGAACAAGGAAAAATGGCTCAGTATTCAGCTTGGCAAGCCGGAACTGGATGATGCTATCAAAGATCTGCTTTCTTTGAGCTATGAGCTGACAGCACCGAAAAAGCGCAACTTAAAGTCATCAGGAAAAAATCCGGGAGATTCCGCAAATGGCAAAGAAAAAGAAATTGACGAAGGCTGATCGAAAGGAAGCACGCCTCCGAAAAGGCAAGCAGTGGCTGCTCACCTATACCGGTTCACCGAAAAAGATGAACAAGCATTACCGGGAACGCTTTCATGTGGATGCTGTGACTGCCGCTAAAGATTTGCAGGAGCTGGGGGTCAATTATACACAGGAACAGCTCGACCAGATAAAACAGGCTGAAGAGCAGCGGCTTCGGCAGCGGAGAATGGAGCGGGAAGCGAAAGAGAGGGAACGTCTGGCAGAACTGTATGAGGACTGCGATGATCGTTTTGCCTTTATCGCTGGATACACAGATGGCGGCGCACCGTTCGGTGTGATGTGGGAAGAAGTCGGCATTGATCCGGGACTGCCGTTCGAGGAAAAAGTGAATCTCTATCATATGCAGATGTTAGGCTGATAATTGTGCAGACGTCATCTGCACAATTTGCAACAAAAAAGAGAGGAGCCAGTCCAGGCTCCTCGAAGGTACATTATTTCAAAAAGTTGCTTTTATGTTCCAGCGCGTGCAGATTATATCCAAGTGTGGCCAGGTGCGCCACCTTCAGCGCAACCAGATTGATGTCGGTGGACATCGCACTGGCGATCTGCTCAGCTGTGTATCCATACTCATAGATGTAGCGAAGGACTTCATCGCTGTCCATCAGGATTTCTGCTGCTACGATGTTGGCTTCATATTCTGGTTTGGATTTCATATCGTAGAGCATGAACTCATGAATCGGGGTGGTTTTCGCCATATTCCGGTGAAGCTGGTCATGCCCTAATTCATGTGCGCACACAATGCGCAGCATATTTTCATCCAGACTGTTATTCAGGAAAATAAAGCGATTTCGCTTAATCACCCGGTACATTCCCTTCAGGGAACCAAAATTTTCGCAAAGCATGACATTGATACCAAGCTGCCTTGCAATTTCAAAAGGGTCTCTGGAACCGCAACGTTTTACCAGTTTCTCACCGACCCGTGAAAGCTGTTCCGCATTCATCATACCACCTCCAGTTTACAGTATAGCGAAAAGTGTGTACGATAAATATCACTGATCGGATTTTTTACGCCTCGTTTTCGGGGCGTATTTTTTATTGTTCTCTTTGGCAATCCAGTAGGCATCGGTCAGAGCTTTATAAGCTCCTTCGATGGCATCTTCGCTTAATTCGCCGCCAGCGAACATACCGGTCACTTCACTGACCAGCTCTTCAATATCTTTCGCTGCTTTTGCGCCGCCTTTTTCGTGAGCTTCTACGACATAGGTGCCGCTGCTGCCCAGCAGGTACTCAGTAGTAGTATTCAGCGCATCCGCAATCTTCTGCATCGTAACCATATTGGATGGCTTGCGGCTGCCAAGTTCATAATTCTGAATTGTGCGGGCGGTTACACCGGCCTTCTCTGCAAGTTCTACCTGAGTTAAATTGGCTTCTGTTCTTTTTTCTTTCAACCTTTCTTTGAAGACCATAGGAATACCTCTTTCTTTTTTGATGACAAACACGAACGCTTTTTCTTAAAAATCTATTGACATGAAAAACCGTGCTTGCTATAATGACGATGAAAGCATGAAATACAATTCGTGTAATTATAGTATCACAAGAAATGCTGTGTGTCAATGCGTTCGTGAAAAGTTGTTCATGTTTTCACAAACGGAGAGGAGGAATACGGGATGCAGAGAGTGATTCTTCACTGTGATATGAACAATTTCTATGCCTCTGTTGAGTGTATGCTGAACCCGGAACTGAAGAACAAGCCGGTGGCAGTGTGTGGTTCTGTGGAGGAACGGCATGGTATCGTACTTGCGAAGAACTATGCAGCAAAGGCGTTTGGCGTTTCCACGGGAGAGGCAATCTGGCAGGCAAAGCAGAAGTGCCAGGATCTTGTGATCGTGGAGCCGCACTATGAGCAATATATGAAGTTTTCAAAGCTGGCTCGTGAGATATACGATCGATATGATTCGCAAGTAATGCACACTGTGTTCTGACAAACCTGTAAAAGGAGGGGTT
>ERZ809842.15-NODE-15-length-51915-cov-8.02702_pt1 | contig 51915 bp, 44 predicted proteins | sample MGYA00520310_ERZ809842 | MGnify/ENA primary metagenome ERZ809842 (study PRJEB31588, sample SAMN03399942) | human gut metagenome | study: EMG produced TPA metagenomics assembly of the PRJNA231909 data set (A prospective, longitudinal analysis of the... | reverse complement strand
CCGCAGGCGTGACGGAGAGGTTGTACAAAGACGAGCCTGCCCTCTGTAGCAAGGCCCGCCCTTTTACGCCATATTACGCCTCAGGCGTCCAGTAGGAAGTTGACCGGCCTGCCAATGGCTCTCCCTTTGGGGGCAACGGCGACGACCGCCGCCAGTGGCGGAAACAGGGAGTCGCTGTTGGGGCCGCGGCCAGCAGGATGCGAGCGGCAGCGAAGCAGACGCTGGGAGCCGCAACCCGGCCTTGGCGAGCGGAGCGAGACTGAGAGGGCAAGCCCGTCTCCCGAGAGCCGCCGCACAGCGATAAGCAGGTTCTTTGGGAGAGCCAAAATCTGACGGGTTTTCTCCATTCACGCAGGAAACAGGGCGATTCGCGCAGGTTTTATTGATTTTTTCCCCCGCAGATGTGGTATATTCAAAGTAACCTGATATTCTACGGTCTCACCATTTCTTTTCACCGTTCAAAGGAGGTTTTTGTATGCTCTCTTATCGTAAACTTGCGATGTGTGTTCTGGGTCGCCCCCTCCATACGGGGTGGGGGTATCGATTCACCCCGTCCGGCCTCTCAGCGGGCAGCGGCGTTTATCCTGACTGCCGCAATGCTCACCACCCTTGCCGCCCCGGCCTTTGCAGGGACATGGTACATCGAGGATGGTGACATCACCGTGAAGGCAGGCGAGACCAAGGGGACAAACAAGGTCTCACAGGGGGCGAATCAGGAGGTGGAAGACACCGACACCATCATCACAAATCGTAATGAGGGTACCGCTTCTTCCAACACCGTGACCATCGACGCCAACGGTAAGAACGATAAGGTCGAGGTCACACTCAAGGATGTAAACATCGACACCAGCAGCCGGAACAAAGCCGCCGTAAGCGTGACCGGCAGCGGCAATACCACGATTAAGCTGGATGGCGACAACCATCTCACCGGTGGTAACGGCATCTACAGCAACAGCAGCGGCAGCCTCACCATCACCGGCGGCGAAAATGACAGCCTGACGGCTCAAGGTGGCGACAGCCGCAACGGCATCTACAGCGTCAGCGGCGACGTCACCATCTCCGGCGGTAAAGTCACTGCCACCGGAGGCAATAGCACGGGCAGTTATGGCTCCGGCGGCGACGGCATCCACAGCGGTAGCCTCACCATCTCCGGCGGTACGGTCACTGCCACCGGAGGCGGTAGCACGGGCAGTAATGGCCTCGGCGGCCGCGGCATCTGCAGCGACAGCGGCGGCGTCACCATCTCCGGCGGTAGTACGGTCACTGCCAATGGTGGCAACGGCAGCTCCGGCGGCGACGGCATCTCCAGCAGCAGCGGCGTCACCGTCTCCGACGGTACGGTCACTGCCAACGGCGGCAACGGCGGCAATGTGAGCGGCGACGGCATCCGCAGCGGCGGCGGCGTCACCATCTCCGGCAATACGGTCAACGCCGCTGGCGGCAACGGCGGCAAAGTCGGCGGCTACGGCATCTGCAGCTTCGACCGTGTCGCCATCTCCGGCGGTACGGTCGAAGCCGCTGGCGGTAACGGCAGCACCGGCGGCGGCAGCGGCATCTACAGCAGCGTCATCGATCTGTCGGGCAGCCTCGAACTGACCGCCAAGGCCGGTAGTCCCACTGGCAAGGCCCTCTTGCAGAACGGCCGTGAGCTCGACCTCGACACCATCAAGGACAAGCTAGGCCCGGGCGCAAAAGTCACCGCCACCGATGCCGACGGCAAGGTCATCGATCAGGTCCCCATCCCCCGCCCTGTGGAGCCGGAAAAGCCTGTTATCCCCGAGGAGTCTTCTTCCTCTTCTGACGGCGGCTCTGCCGCCCCGTCCGCACCCGCCTCTCCCCTCCCCGGTCTGACTGTCACCGACAAGGACGGCCAGCGCATCTCCTACACGAGCACCCAGAGCGGCAATACCCTCACCGTCTGCGTCGGACGGTTCACAGCCTCCTTCCGCATCTCGCTGGCCGCGCTGCGTCAGCTGCGGGCTGAGGGCATCGAGACCATCACCTTCCAGACCGTCCTCTGCTCCACCACCCTCTCGCTGGACGAGCTGCTGGCCATGGGCGGCGAGGACGCCGAGGCTGTCCTGACCCATCGGCTCACCGATTCCAGCCTCACCGTGGGCTGAAGCACCACTCTCCCCTTCCCACAGACATAGAAAGGCCCCGCTGCCCTGCACATTTCATGCAGAGCGGCGGGGCCTTTTCCTGTTTTACTGCACCCCGGCAGAAACCGGGACTCGTTTTTCCTGCTTTTCGGGCTTTCTGCGCTGCTCTGAGGCGGCAGCGCGGGAGCGGTCGTAGCAGTAGCGGATGATGGCCTGACGGCGGACGATGCCGATGAACATTCCCCGGTCATCCACGACGGGGACGAAGTTCTGGCTCATGGCCGCCTCGATGAGCTGGTCCATGCTCGTGGTGACCGTGACGGCCTTGTAGTCCCGCTTGTGGGCAAAATCCCGGATGGGGATGTCCTCTGCCGCCTCAAGGTCGAGGCCGTGGAACTTTTTCAGCCCCCAGAGGATGTCCCCCTCCGTCAGGGTCCCCACATACTCTCCCTTGCGGTTGAGCACCGGGATGGATGCGTAGCGGTTGTTCTCCCATTTTTCCAGCGTCTGGCGGAGGGTGAAGTCATCGTACACATACATCAGGTCCTGCTTGGGGGAAAGGAAAAACAGAATATTCATGAAAACAACTCCTATTGTAAACTTTTCCACCGCCGGGCCGCAGCTCCTGTGCAGCCGCAGCAAATTCCTGTCTTCAGCACCTTGGCAGCCGAATGCTCCGGCATCCTGTGCCGGATACAGTCTTACTCTTGCCACCTTAGATTTTAGCACTTTTTCATAGTAAGATAAAGATGCCTGCGCCATCTTTTATATTTTATTCACAATCATCTTTTGTTTTGTCGGATAAATATTCACGAAATGGATGCACTGCGAAGGATTTTGTGCTATACTAACAACAGGAACGCGGCCCTTTGCGGCTCTGTCTTCCAGTATACCGGCTTTGCGGTGTCGAAACAGACCGAGACGGGTAAGCCGCGCCTGACTTTTTTCTTTCTGTCAGCAATTATATGCTGTACAGCTTCCTCATAAAGTTGTATAATAAAAGTGGTACGCCGCCTTCTTTGGCCCGCGCACCGCCCCGCCGCCGTGCGGACCGGGGTATCATAATGAATAAAAGGAGCAGAGCGACTATGATCACTTCCCGTTTCCCGCTGGGAGATGTCAGCTTCTCAGCCGAGTATTTTTCCACGCTCGTGGGCGAGGCAACCAAACAATGCTACGGCGTGGCCGCAATGGCCCCCCGTGATCTGACCGACCGTGTCCGCAGCGCCGTGCGCGGCGTGGACGATTCGGCCAAGGGCGTCCGTGTCACACAGGAAGAGGGCCGTCTCGTGATCGAGCTGCACATTGCCGTCAGCTACGGGCTGAACATCTCCACCGCCGCGCGTTCCATCTCGCACCGCGTGAAGGACGAGGTGGAGCAGGCCACCGGCCTGAAAGTCGCCCGCGTGGTCGTATCGGTCGATGACGTGGTTGCCTGATGAGACAAAGCCCGCCCGGGGGTACCGGGAAGATATAAGGAGTAAAAAGCAATGATTTCTGGTAAGATCCTGCGCGACGCCATTATTTCCGGCGCAAACAACATCAACAACCAGCGCTCCCGCGTGGACGAGCTGAACGTGTTCCCCGTCCCCGACGGCGACACCGGCACCAACATGGGCATGACCGTCGGTTCAGCCGTCCGTGAGCTGCAGGCCATGGACGACAGCTGCACCGTGGGCGAGGCCGCAAAGACCGCCGCCTCCGCCATGCTGCGCGGCGCCCGCGGCAACTCCGGCGTCATCACCAGCCTGCTGTTCCGCGGCTTCTCCAAGGCTCTGGAGGGCAAAAAGGAGGCTGACGCCGCCGATATCGTGGCTGCACTGAAGAAGGGCGTCGAGGGCGCTTACAAGGCTGTCATGAAGCCCACCGAAGGCACCATCCTGACCGTCGCCCGCGTCGCTTCCGAGGAAGCTGCTGCCTGCGGCAAAGAGGATGTGGCCGAGCTGTGGGACGTCGTGATGACCGCCGGTCAGAAGGCTCTGGAGGACACTCCCAACCTGCTGCCCGTCCTGAAGAAGGCCGGCGTCGTGGACGCCGGCGGTCAGGGCATCATGATCATCTTCGAGGGCATGGGCAAGGTCTTCCACGGTGAGGCCATCGTGGCCGGCGGCGAGGCTGTCCCCAACAAGGCCAAGCTCTCCACCGAAAACGCCGGCAAGGGCGTCTTCACCGACGACCTGATGAAGGTCGAGGACATCAAGAACGGCTACTGCACCCAGTTCCTTATCAACAAGAACGAGGGCGCAAGCGCCGCAAAGATGCGCGCCTTCGCCGAGTCCAACGGCGACAGCGTCGTCTGCATCGAGGACGATGACGTCATCAACCTCCATGTCCACACCGCCGACCCCGGCAAGATCCTGAGCGAGGCCATCAAGTACGGCTACCTCACCAACTTCAAGATCGAGAATATGCACGAGCAGTTCCTGGCCCGCCAGAAGCAGGGCAAGAGCCTCGAGAAGCAGGCTTCCGCCGAGAAGAAGCCCGACCCCGCCAGCGAGTTCGTCTACGCTGCCGTTGACCCCAGCCGCGACTATGGCTTCGTTGCTGTCGCCGCCGGTGAGGGCCTGAAGTCGGTCTTCACCGACCTGGCCGCTGACGCTGTCGTCTCCGGCGGCCAGACCATGAACCCCGCCACCGAGGACATCCTTGCCGCCATCCAGAGCGTCCCGGCCAAGACCGTCTTTGTCCTGCCCAACAACAAGAACATCATCATGGCTGCTGAGCAGGCCCAGAAGCTGGCTGACCGTCAGGTGGTCGTCCTGCCCACCCGCACCGTCCCCATGGGCATCACCGCTCTGCTGAACTTCGACCCCTCCGCTACCGTCGAGGCCAACACCATCAACATGATGTCTGCCGCCGATAAGGTCTCCACCGGCCTCATCACCTACGCCGCCCGCGACAGCGAGTACGACGGCAAGCGGATCCGGAAGGGCGAGATCATGGCCCTGGAGAACGGCAAGATCGTCTTCACTTCCAACGACATCACCAAGGCCACCTATCGTCTGGCCCGCAGTATGTGCAAGAAGGATTCCAGCTTTGTCACCATCATCTCCGGCTGCGACGTCTCCGACGAGGATGCCGAGAAGGTGACCGAGATCGTCAAGGCAAAATGCCCCAACCACGTTGAGGTCAGCCACATCCGCGGCGGTCAGCCGGTCTACTACTATATGATCAGCGTGGAGTAAGCTGCTCCCCTGTTCAGAAACTTGATCGTATAACAAAACGGCCTCTGCTTCCGGTCCATCCGGCTGCAGAGGTCGTTTTTTGCTGCGATTTTAGAAAAAGCTCACCTGACTGCTCTCGGGCAGGTCACCCAGAGCGCCCACCTGACGCAGGCGGTCGATGATGCTGCTGCCAACGCCGGAGGCCTGCTGCAGCTCCTCGATGGAGAGGTACTCCTGCCCATGGAGGGTGGCGTTTTCCAGCGCATCGGCGGCGGCACCGCCCAGACCTTTCAGGGAGCAGAAGGGCAGCCGCACCTTGCCGTCCTCCACCACATACTTCGAGCCCCGGCTCTTGCCCAGCTCGATGGGCAGGAACTCGTAGCCCCGCACCAGCATCTCGTTGACCAGCTGGAGCGAGACGAGCACATCTTCATCCTTGGCGTTCTTTTCTTCCTTGAGGCGGCGCTTGACCTCATTCATGTGGGCGCGGGCCACGGCAGCACCGCCCACAGCGGCCTCATAGTCGATGTCATCGCCCCGGACGGTGAAGTACACCGCATAGAACGCCTGCGGGTGGTAGAGCTTGAACCACATGAGCCGGATGGCCGACATCAGGTAGGCCACCGCATGGGCTTTCGGGAACATATATTTTATCTTGCGGCAGCTCTCGATGTACCAGTCCGGCACATCGTGCTCCCGCATGGCCTCTTCCCAGCCGGGGGCAAAGCCGCCCTTGGCCACCTTGCCCTTACGGACAGCCTCCATAATATCGAAGGCCATCTTGGGCTCGAGGCCCTTGCGGAGCAGGTAGAGCATGATACTGTCACGGCAGCCGATGACCTCCGCGATGGTACAGGTGCCGCTGCGGATGAGCTCGTCGGCGTTGCCCGTCCAGACGTCGGTGCCGTGGGACAGGCCCGAGATCTGGATCAGCTCGGAGAAATTCTTGGGACGGGCCTCCACCAGCATTCCGCGCACGAAGTTGGTGCCCATCTCGGGGATGCCGAAGGTGCCGGTCTGGCTGTCGATCTGCTCCGGCGTCACACCCAGCTCTTCCGGGCTGGTGAGCAGGCTGTAGACCTTGGGGTCGTTCATGGGGATGCTGTCCACGGGGATGCCGGTGTACTCCTCGAAATACTTGTAGAAGGTGGGCATATCGTGGCCCAGCTCGTCCAGCTTGAGCAGGGTGTCGTGGAGGTACTTGAACTCGAAGTGGGTGGTCAGCAGACCGCCCGCCACATCGTCCGCCGGGTGCTGGATGGGGCAGAAATCGTAGATTTCATAGGTGTCCGGCACGACGACCATGCCGCCGGGATGCTGGCCGGTGGTACGCTTGACGCCGGTACAGCCCAGCGTCAGACGGTTCTCCTCGGCATGGTTGACCGTTCTCCCCCGATCGTCCAGATACTTTTTGACGTAACCGTAGGCCGTCTTGTCCTGAATACCGGAGACGGTGCCGGCCTTGAACACATTGGCCTTGCCGAACAGCTCTTCCGTGTAGCGGTGGACGTTGGACTGGTATTCGCCCGAGAAGTTCAGGTCAATATCAGGCTCCTTGTCGCCGTAGAAGCCAAGGAAGGTCTCGAAAGGGATGTCGTGGCCGTCCACCAGCATCCGGGTGCCGCAGTGGGGGCAGCTCTTGTCGGGCAGGTCGAAGCCGTCGTCCACGCTGCCATCGGTGATGAACTCGCTGTACCTGCACTTGGGGCAGCGGTAGTGGGGCGGCAGACTGTTGACCTCCGAGATTCCGGAGAAGTGGGCCACAGCCGACGAGCCGACCGAACCACGGCTGCCCACCTGATAGCCGCCCGCGTTGGAATAGGCCACCAGTTTGACCGCGATGACGTACAGGACGGCGTAGCCGTGGCCGCAGATGGAGTCCAGCTCTTTTTGCAGGCGCTTCTCCACGATCTCGGGCAGAGGGTCGCCGTAGTCCCGCTTGGCGTGTTCCCAGGTCGCATCCCGGAGCTGCTGTTCTGCGCCCTCGATGCTGGGCGGGTAGGTGCCGCGCGGGATGGCGCGGACGTTGCCGTCGATGCTGGCCGCTATCTTGCGGGGATTGGTCACGACGATCTCGTAGGCCTTTTCCCTGGGCAGGTAGCTGAACTGGTTCAGCATATCCTCGGTGGTGCGGTAGAACAGGGGCGGCTGGTTGTCCGCGTCCTTGAAGCCGTTGCCCGCCTGCAGGACAGAGCGGTAGATGGCGTCCTCCGGCTCGGTGAAATGGACGTCGCCGGTGGCGATGACGGGCTTGTGCAGGTCTTCGCCCAGCTTGATGACGGTGCGGTTGAAGTCCTTGATGACCTCTTCGCTCTCCACCTTGCCCTCCCGCACCATATAGGCGTTGTTGCCCAGGGGCTGGACCTCCAAAACATCGTAGTACGATGCAATTTTCTTCAGTTCTTCGTAGGAGCGGCCCTCCACGATCGCCCTGTAAAGTTCTCCTGCTTCACAGGCAGAAGTGAGGATAAGGCCGTCCCGATACTTGTTCAGAAGGCTGCGGGGGACGCGGGGCTTCTTGAAGAAGTAGTTGACATGGGCCTCGCTGACGATTTTATAGAGGTTTTTCAGGCCCATCTGGCTGCGCACGAGGATGATGAGGTGATAATACTTCTTTTTCAGCACCTCGCGGTTTCCGCCGAGGCCGGTGTTGATGCCGCTGACGGCGGTGACCTGCTTTTCCTCCAAATCTTTCAGCATGACGCAGAAGATGCGGCCCAGTGCGGCAGAGTCCTCGCAGGCGCGGTGGGCCTCGTAGGCGGGCAGCTCCAGATGCTTGTTGATGGTCCCCTGCTTGTAGTTGTGGAGGCCGGGGTACATGGCCTGAGCCATGGTCAGGGTGTCGATATAGGTCGGCTCAAACTCGATGCCGCTCCGCTTGGCGGCGGCGCGGAGGAACCGGATGTCGAAGGAGTGGGCGTTGTGGCCTACGAGGATGCGGCCATCCACAAAGTCAAGGAAGGCTTTCAGCGCCTCGGCCTCGCCGGGGGCGTCAGCCACCATCTCGTTGGTGATGCCGGTCAGCTCGGTGATCTTGGAGGTGATGGGCTTTCCGGGTTTTACGAAGGTGTCGAATTCTTCCACCACCTCCCCGTTCCGCACGATGACCGCGCCGATCTCTGTCAGGTACTCCACGCCGGGGTCGAGGCCCGTCGTCTCAGTGTCGAAGACGCAGAACTCGCCGTTCAGCGGCTCGTCTTTCACGCCGTAGACGCAGGGGATCATGTCATCGACAAAGTAGGCCTCACAGCCGTAGATGAGCTTGAAGTCCGGGTCTGTCTTGTGGATGGCGTCCGCAGCCAGCATGGCTTCGGGGTAGCCCTGACAGACGCCGTGGTCGGTGATAGCGATGGCCGGATGGCCCATCCGGTGGGCCAGCTTGACGATGCCGCCGGGGTCGCAGAAGGCGTCCATGCTGGACAGCTTGGTATGCAGATGCAGCTCCACCCGCTTGACGGGGGCGTTGTCCTCCCGCTTTTTGCGCTCGACAAAGAGGACGTCGTAGGGCCAGACGATATAGTCGTGCTCGTACTTATCGTAGGAGCAGTCGCCGCGCACCACGACCGTCGTGCCCTTGGGGATGGACTCCCACTTGGAGCAGTCCTCCCCTTCCTGCGCACGGATCTTCAGGTTGATGGAGCCGGTGTAATCGGTGATGGAGACAGTGTATATCTTGCGGAAGCTGCCCTTCACCTCGGTGAAGAAGACATCGCCCCAGATCATGCACTTGCCGCCCTCACCGCCCAGATCCTTGAGGGGGGTGAGGTTTTTCGGGGTGAACATCTTGCCGTGGAAGATGGTGACGGGCTTGTCCGTGAGGTCGAGGCCCTCCACCTTGATGGAGGGAGCAGTGTTCTTTTTCTCAAACTTGACGACGGGCGGCGCAATTTTCCGCTCGAGTCTTTCTTCCATCTGGCGCTGTTCGGCCTCGCCCACGCTGCTTTCCAGCGTCACTCTGGGCTTTACGCCGGTGTGGGCAGCGACGCGCTCCGCCAGCAGGCGCTCGAACTGCATCTCCTGCAAAAACTTCGTGCCGTGGCAGACGCCGATGGTGATGTTCTGGCCGGTGATGGTGATGCGGCAGCGGTCGAGGAAGCCGTTGATGGGGACGCCGTCCCGCTTCATCTCCTCCATCAGCTCCCGCAGACCGGCTTCATCCAGCGTCGCATAGCCGAAAAGATTGTTGATGCGGAGCTCGAAGCCCTCGTAATCCGGTGCCAGCGAGGCCAGCAGCCGGGCGCACAGCCCCTTGTCCAGCGGGGCAGAACTGCGCAGCGTAAAGATGACCTGCCGCTCCTGCCGCAGCATCTGGGCGTGCTCGACGACCACGCGGCCAAAACAGGCCGCAAAGTCCGGGTCCGCCATAAACTGCGGCCATAGCTGGGAAACAAGTGGTGTCACAGTGGTACTCCTTTTCTATCAGATAACAGCACAAACTGCCGCGCCCCGGAAAAGGGCGTGGCAGCAGGTTGTTCTTGAGCTTACAGCTTATCGATCTCCTCCATGAACTGGTCGAGGATATTATCCCCCGTCAGCTTCCTGACGGGTTCACCGTGGACGAACAGCACTGCCTCGCCCTTGCCGCCGGCAATGCCGATGTCAGCCTCACGGGCCTCGCCGGGGCCGTTGACGACACAGCCCATGACAGCCACCTTGATGGACTTTTTGCAGCCCTGGAGCCGGCGCTCCACCTCATTGGCGATTTCGGTGCAGGGGTACTGGGTGCGGCCGCAGGTCGGGCAGGTGATGACCTCCGGGCCGGCCACCGGGAAGCCGACAGCGCGCAGGATATTGTAGCCTGCTTCCACCTCCTTCTCAGGGTCAGCAGCCAGCGAGACACGGATGGTGTCGCCGATCCCCTCCAGCAGCATCCCGCCGATGCCCATGCCGCTCTTGAGCAGGCCCATCTGGTAAGTGCCGGCCTCAGTGACGCCCACATGGAGCGGGTAGTCGGTCACAGCGCTGAGCTGGCGGTATGCCTCCATCATGCGGGGGACGTTGGAGTTCTTGATGGAGATGACGATGTTGTTGAAGTCGAACTTTTCCAGCAGACGGACATGATACAGAGCGCTCTCCACCATCGCTTCCGGCACAGGTGCGCCGTACTTGGCGAGGATGTGCTTTTCCAGACTGCCGCCGTTGACGCCGATGCGGATGGGGATATTTTTTTGCTGGCAGGCATCCACGACCGCCTTCACGCGGTCATCGTCGCCGATGTTGCCCGGGTTGATGCGGATCTTATCCACCCCCACGTCGGCGCAGGCGATGGCAGCCTTGTAGTCGAAGTGGATGTCCGCCACGATGGGGATATTCACGGCGTTCTTGACAGCCTCGATGCACTTGGCGTCTGCCGCACTGGGACAGGTCACGCGCAAGATCTGACAGCCTGCCGCTTCACAGCGCTTTGCCTGCGCCACATTGCCCTCGATGTCCTCCACCGGGACGTTCAGCATGGTCTGCACGGCAATGGGATTCTTGCCGCCGATGGTCACATTGCCGATCTTCACTTCACGTTTCAGCTGCCGCATGGTTTTACCTCTTTCAAACTGCTCCGGTCACGAGCCGGACGATGTCATTGTACGTTGCAAAGAGCATCAGGCCGAACAGCAGCGCAAAGGCTGCGACGGTCAGGCTGCCCTGGATCTTTTCCGGCACTGCATGGCCGGTGACTGCCTCGATGAGCAGGAAGACGATCTTGCCGCCGTCCAGCGCCGGGAACGGCAGCAGATTGAAGACGCCGAGGTTGATGGTGATGAGCACCAGCAGCTCAGCCACATCCTCCCAGCCGTAGCTTGCGGCCTGACCGATGGCGGTCACGATGCCCACCGGGCCGGACAGGTCGTTGATGCTCTCGCGGCCCCGCAGAAGGTCGGCCAGCGAGGTATAGATGATGCGTCCATAATAGATGACGCTGTTGGCCGACTCTTTCAGGACGTTCAGCGGTGTTTTTTTGAGGCCATAGACTGTAAAGCCCAGTGTCATGTGGGTCTGGCCCTGCTCATCCTGCCAGGTGTCGAACTGGACGTCTGGCAGCTCCACGAGCCTGCCGTCCCGGCGGACGGTGAAGTCCGCGCGGCAGCTCTCGGTGCGCATGAGCTCGTAGAGCATATCGTTGGCCACGAAGCAGTGCCGCCCGTTGACGGCCACGATCTCGTCGCCGGCCTGCAGGCCGGTCTGGCCGCAGAGGGCGTTGTCCTCCACGGCATAGATGACCTTGCTGGTGATGGGCTCACTGCGCAGCGAGATGAGGAGCAGCAGCACCACGAAGCCCAGCACGAAGTTCATCACCGCGCCTGCCGCCATCACCAGCATCCGCTGCCAGACAGCCGCCTCGTTCAGCGGCTTGCCTGTCCGCTGCGCCAGCACCTCCGGCGGGATGTCCGGGCCGTCATCGCCCCCGCTTCCACCCTCGGCCTGCTCGCTCTCGGGGCTCTCCTCCCCTTCCAGCGCCACAAAGCCGCCTACGGGCAGGAGCCGCAGGGTATACTGCGTGCCTTTGCGGTAGGTCTTGATGAGGGTCGGACCCATGCCAATGGAAAACTCGTTGACCTGGACCCCGCAGAGCTTTGCCACTGCAAAATGGCCGAACTCGTGGATGGCGATGACTGCGCCGAAGATGAGCAGCGCGGCTGCAAAGGTGATGAAAACTGACATTATTTCTCCTATATTACAGGTGTGCTCTCACGAATGCGCGGGCCATACGGTCACACTCATACACATCCGCGAGGCTGTAGCCGCCGCCGAAGCTGTCGCTGTCCACGACAGCCTCCACCAGACGGCCGATGTCGAGGAAGCCGATCTTATCCTCGAGGAAGAGCTTGACGGCCTCCTCGTTGGCACCGTTGGCGGCGCAGGGGCCGAGACCGCCCTTTCGGATGGCCTTCTTGCAGGCGGCGAGGCAGCGGAACGTCTCCTCGTCGGCCACATCGAAGGTCAGCAGCTTGAGGGTGGTGAAGTCCAGCTCCGGAACAACGCCCGGCACACGGGCCGGATAGGTCAGCGCATACTGGATGGGGATGCGCATATCCGGCACACCCAGCTGGGCGATGATGGAGTTGTCGCTGTACTGCACCGCCGAGTGGACGATGCTCTGGCGCTGGACGACGATCTGGATCTTCTCCGGAGGCAGACCGAACAGCCACACAGCCTCGATGAGCTCGAGGCCCTTGTTCATCAGGGTAGCGCTGTCGATGGTGATCTTTGCGCCCATGTTCCAGTTGGGATGCTTGAGGGCGTCGGCCTTGGTCTTGCCCCGCAGCTCTTCGGTCTTCATGCCGAAGAAGGGGCCGCCGGAGGCCGTCAGCAGGATCTTGGTCAGGCTCTTGGCGCTCTCCTTATCCTGCAGGCACTGGAAGATGGCCGAGTGCTCACTGTCCACAGGCAGCAGCCTGACGCCGTGCTTCGCCACAGCCTGGGTGACGAGATGGCCGCCGGTGACGAGGCTTTCCTTGTTGGCGAGGGCGAGGTCGTGGCCGCTCTCGATGGCGGCAAGGCTTGCGCCGAGGCCCGCGATGCCCACCACGCTGTTCAGCACCACGTCCGGGCCGTCCATCGCGGCGAGGGCCTTGAGGCCCTCCGGGCCGGTCAGGAGCCTGGGTGCATCGGCGCGGCCGGCCAGCGCAGCCGAAAGCTTTTCGGCACCGGCCTCACTGGTCATACAGACGTATTTCGGGTGGAATTCTTCTATCTGACGCAAAATTTTATCCGTCTGGCTGTGAGCCGACAGGCCGAACACCTCATACCCCTGAGCGCGGATGACATCGAGACTCTGGGTGCCGATGGAGCCGGTAGAGCCCAGCAGCGTGATTTTCTTAGCCATAAAGAATCGATCTCCTGCTGATTTTAATTGTAGAATGCTGCGATGACCACCATGGTGACGAAGGGCGCGATGAACATCACGCTGTCGAAGCGGTCAAGGATGCCGCCGTGGCCCGGGAAGATGGTGCCGTAGTCCTTGATGCCGCACTGGCGTTTGACCACGCTGGCGAACAGGTCGCCGTAGATGCCCAGCACCGCAGCCACACAGGCCAGCAGCGCAATGATAACATACATGGATACGCCAATGTTGGAGCGGGTGAACTCTTCCATCCGGTCTGCTGCGATGGAGTAGATGACCGTGACCAGCACACCGAACACCATAGTGCCCAGCACGCCGCCAATAGCGCCCTCCACCGTCTTTTTGGGGCTGACCACCGGGCAGAGCTTATGCTTGCCAAAGGCGCGGCCCGCGAAGTAGGCGCAGGTATCGCCGCCCCAGGCGAAGCAGAGGATGAGCAGGATGAAGAAGATGGCGTCGTAGCCATACTCCTCCACCGGCAGCATCTCCTTGAGCCGGATGAACGAGTAGAAGCAGAAGATCACAATGCCCGAAAACATGGCGAGGCCGCTGGCTTTCTGGTAGCTGATAACGCCGTTGCGCACTACAAGGTAGATGGCATAGAACAGCACCACGAGGAAGGAAGCGGGCATCACCATCGCCCGGCAGACGCTGTAGCTCGACAGCATGATGAGCAGTGTGTAGGACACCAGAACAGCCAGCAGCGGCCAGTCCCGCTTTTCAAAACCCAGCGCAGAGTAAATTTCATGCAGGGCGATGAGGGTGATGGCCGCGATGACCAGATTGAACACCAGCGTATCGAAGGTGAACAGGACGCCTGCCAGAACGATCAGGCCCACCACGGCTGTGATGATTCGTGTTTTCATAGTTTCATGTTCTCCTTTGTTTCGTCCGGGAGCCGCTCCCCTGCTCTGGCAGGGTCTGCAGCGTCAGCGCCCGAGGAAATACCGGGCGCTCTCCGGGGGCCGCGCACGCTGCGCGGCATCTTGCGTATCGGTTGCCGCTCTCAGAGTCCGCCGAAGCGGCGGGAGCGCCGGTTGAACTCCATGATGGCGGCGTCGAGGTCATCACGGGTGAAATCAGGCCACAGAACGTCCATTTCCACCAGTTCGGAGTAGGCCGCCTGCCAGAGCATGAAGTTGGAGAGCCGCTTCTCTCCGCTGGGGCGGAGGATGAAGTCGGGGTCTTTCTGGCCGGCGGTGTACATCTGGGCCGAAAGAGCCTCTTCCGTGATGTCCTCAGGCTTCAGCTCGCCCGCGGCCGCCCTGGCCGCGAGGCTCCGGGCTGCCCGGACGATCTCAGGCCGTCCGCCGTAGTTGATGGCGATGTTGATGGTCAGGCCGGTCTTGCAGGCAGAGTCCCGCTCCAGCTTGTTCATCAGCTCCTGCAGCTTGGGCTCCAGCACCGTGCGGTCGCCCATGAAGCAGATGCGGACGTTCCGGTTCTCGTAGTCGAAGCCCTTGATGAGGTATTCGCCGAACAGCCGCATGATCGCGCCTACCTCTTCGGCGGGACGCTTCCAGTTTTCGGTCGAGAATGCGTAAAAATACACCGACTCTACGCCCAGTTCATCGCAGTAGTCCGCAATGTCCTGAAAGACCTGTGCGCCCTTTTTATGGCCGGCGGTGCGGGGCAGGCCGCGGCTCTTGGCCCAGCGGCCGTTGCCGTCCATGATGATGCCGATGGACAGTCCCTTCGCAAAATCCTTTGAATGCTCCATGCTCTTCTTCCTCTACGTCTCGTCTGGCAAAAAGTGCCGCGCACCTTCTTTCAGCGCACGGCACCTCCCTGCTTTGCCTGCAGTCGGAATCAGACGGACATGATCTCCTTCTGCTTCTCTTCCACGGCAGCGTCGATGTTCTTCACATACTTGTCGGTCAGCTTCTGGACGTCCTCTTCCATGGTCTTCTGGGTGTCCTCGGTCAGCTCACCGGCCTTCTTCATGGCCTTGGCCTTATCCATGGCGTCACGGCGGACGTTGCGGACGGCGACCTTTGCCTCCTCGCCCATCTTGGAGACTTCCTTGGCCAGCTGCTTGCGGCGCTCCTCGGTGGGAGCCGGGAAGTTCAGACGGATGGTCTGGCCGTCATCGATGGGGTTGATGCCCACATCGCTGGCCAGGATCGCCTTGCTGATGGCGCGCAGCAGGGTGCGGTCCCACGGGGTGATGGTCAGGGTGCGGGCCTCGCTGACAGCCACAGAAGCCACCTGCTGGATGGGCGTGGGAGAACCGTAGTAATCCACGGTCACCTTGTCCAGAACGCCGGGGTTGGCGCGGCCTGCGCGCACGGTCTTCAGCTCGCGCTCCAGATGCTCGACTGCGCTCTTCATCTTGTCTTCGAATGCCTTGGTGTTGCTGCTCATTGTCCTTGTCTCCTGTTTGTTATCAATTCTCACCAGCCGCGAAAAGGCGTCTGGGATATTCTATTGTCGGAAGCGGGGCGGTATGCTCAGCCCTCGTAGACCAGTGTGCCCACGTTCTCACCCTGCACAGCGCGGGCGATGTTGTCGGGGTCGGCCAGATCGAACACGAGGATGGGGAGCTTGTTGTCCCGGCAGAGGGTGGCGGCAGTGCCGTCCATAACAGCCAGACGGTCTTCCAGCACCTTGGTAAAGGTAAGGGTCTCGTACTTCCTGGCGTCGGGGTACTTGTGGGGGTCCTTGTCATAGACGCCGTCCACCATCGTGGCCTTGAACATGATGTCTGCGCTCACCTCAACGGCGCGCAGGGCAGTGGTCGTGTCGGTGGAGAAGAAGGGGTTGCCCGTACCGCCGCCGAAGATGGCGATCTTGCCCTCGTCCATTGCGCGGAGAGCGTCCTTGCGGGTGAAGGCCGGGGCCACCTGCGGCATGGTGATAGAGGTGAACACCTCGGTCGGCACACCCAGCTGCTCCAGCTTGTCGGAGACAGCCAGAGCGTTCATCACCGTTGCCAGCATACCGATCTTGTCGGCCAGCGTACGCTCCATCCTGCCGCTGGAACGGCCGCGCCAGAAGTTGCCGCCGCCCACGACGATGCCGATCTGAACGCCCAGCTCATGGGCCTTCTTTACGCCGCCGCAGATCGCGTCCATGGTCGGCTCGTCGAAACCGATCCCCTTTTCGCCGCCGAGGGCCTCGCCGCTGATCTTCAGAAGGATGCGCTGATATTTCAATGCCATAATAACATACACCACCTGTATCAGATTTGGCCGCGCTGTGCGCCGCCAGTTTTATCTCCTGTCTATTTTACAATAAAACTGCTCCAAAGTAAACAGGCAAACGCCAGCTCGGCGGCAAAGGTTTCTTCTCCTTCTGCACTTTGGGCAAAAAATGCTGGACATTTGCCGCGAATCATGCTATAATACTGCTTGCATCCCGGCAAAACAGAATATGCGGGCATCGTACATCGGCTAGTATATCAGCCTTCCAAGCTGAGGAGGTGGGTTCGATTCCCATTGCCCGCTCCACCAAAAACCGCCTAGGTTCGTCAGAATCTGGGCGGTTTTCTTATTCCATTGCCCCACTTTTTACCTCACCTCTTTTTCATTCACATGACAACGCTCCCTCAAAAATTTTTGAAGGGGGCGTTGTCATGCTATACAGTTATGGCCGGTCTCTTACTTCACGCTCTTCCTCAGCCGCTCAAACTCGGCGTCGGCCCGAATGGCCTTCTTCCTTTTTGTGCGCACAATACGCGCATATTATGTTGACATTCTGACCAAAAAATGCTATAGTGAGAATAGAAAACCAACAAGGAGGCGTTCTGTTATGGCAAAAACCAGCACGAACATCAGTCTTGACCCGGAGCTGAAGCGCTCGAGTCAGGAGCTTTTTGCAGACCTCGGCATTGATTTGTCCACGGCGATCACCCTCTTCCTGAAGCAGTCCCTTCGCGTGCAGGGCCTGCCTTTCGTCGTCACCCGGGAAAATCCCAACGCGGAGACGGCTGCAGCTCTGAATGAGTATGCCGAGATGAAGGCTCACCCGGAAAAGTATAAGCGCTATGCTTCCTTCAAGGACGCCATGAATGAGGTGCTGACGGATGCTTGAAGTCGTCCTTTCCAACCGATTCAAGAAAGACCTCAAGCTTGCAGCTAGGCGCGGCCTGCCGCTGGATGAGCTGAACACCGTTGTGGACTGGCTCGCCGCCGGGCAGGATTTGCCGGACCGGAACCGTGACCACGCTCTCACCGGAGATTATATCGGCTTCCGGGAGTGCCACATCCGGCCCGACTGGCTGCTCGTTTACCGTGTGGACGGCGATGCTCTTGAGCTTTTCCTGTTCCGTACCGGTACGCATTCGGATTTGTTTGATTAGGATTTTCCCAGCAGTCCACCTTCCTTGCAGCCTTCGACCAGCTCAACGACGAAGGCCAGACCAAAGCGGTGGAGTATGTCGAGGCCCTCGTCCTCACTGGATGTTATAAAAAATGTCCTGCGTCTGTCGTGGGGACAAAGGAAGCATAAAAAATAACCGCTCTGGCTATACCAAAGTGGCCGATGTATATAATTCAGAATTGAGGTGATTCTTTATGACCACCCGCAGCCACCCCGAATCTGCCCGTATCATCCGCGAGGCACGGCAGGCCGCCGGACTGACGCAGCTGGAGCTTGCGGAGAAGCTTGGTGTCACCATCGGCACGATCGGCTGTTATGAGCGAGGTGCCGGGATGCCCAAAACAGATAATCTCTTTGCACTCTGCGACATCCTGCACATCAGACCCGCCGACCTCCTGCGCGCCGATTCATAAACCTGACGCCCCCGCCGGTGTTTCCGCCAGCGGGGGCGTTGCTGCAAGAAAACGGCCCTCTTCCCTTTTCCGGGAGAGGGCCGCTTTCATATTGTGTAACAGCAATAACAGTTTCAGAGTCTTTTTACATCTTCCACCGGCTCTTGTCCGCCCGGGTATCGATATGCACCCAGCCGGTGCGGCGTTTGGGGTGGGCGGCGTCCTTCGGGTAACGCCCGATGCCGCCCCGGGAGGGCAGCAGGGTCTCGGCGTAGGCGGCGACAGTCGCCACCGGCGTATCCTCCACCCAGAAGTCGGCAGCCTTGCCCAGAAGGTGCTGGCTCGACTTGCTGCCGCCCACGGCAGCGTTGTGGGCAGCGGTGCGGTACCCGCTGGTGATATGGACCGGCTTGCCGAAGTGCTCCCGGATGCACTGGAGCAGCACTACCAGCTCGTCGTCGAGGAGGACAACATCGCTGCCCTTGCAGGCAAACTCCCGCACCTTGAAGTTGGGTGAGAGCTGTCGGGTGGAGTCCCGGGACATGGAATATTCCTTGATTGCGATAGAGACCACGACCTTTCTTTTTGTTGACTTTTTAATCGAATGATGCAATGCGGTCATTTCCTGTGCGGAGGCTTCTGCCGATACCATCCGCACGCAGATAAAAACTTCGAGCCGTTTCCCGCACAGATGCCGGCCTCTGCGCCCACGAAACAACTTTATTTTGTTATATCTATCTTTTCTTGTGCCGTATGGTAGCATTTTGCGCATTCAAAGTCAACGATTCTTATGAAATAGTCGGAACCTTGTGCAAAAGCGCACAGAGAACTGCGTTTTCCTCTTTTGGGCGCAAAAAAGAACCGACCCGAGCCGTGTGAGGGTACACGAACTCGGGTCGGTATTCCATCATTTTATTTCAGAACGATGTTTTCGGAGCAGCTATGCCGCCGGGATGTTTGCCTCATCTGTCCCACTTGTCGCAGAGAGCGTTGATCTGGTCGGCGAACTTGGCGAGGTCCTTGTTGGCGCCGCCCTCGTTGTGCTCGATGACCCGCAGCAGGCGCTTGCCGGCATTGAGCAGGCGCTGGAAGACGGTAGCCGCACGGGCTGCACCCTCGCTGATGTGGTGCTCGATGCGGATACGGGTGCCTTCCTTCAGGCAGACCGCACCCTCGGCACCGATGGCCCACTGCTCACCATTATAAGGTGCGCAGGCGTTGAACCCCTGCTCCGTGAGGGTCTGGGCAAAGATGTTCTCCACCTCATCCTCGCCGTGGACGATGAACACCCGCTTGGGCTTCGGCTCAAAGGAGTTGACCCACTTCAGCAGGCCCTCCCTGTCGGCGTGGCCCGAAAGGCCGGTGAGCTGGCAGATCTCCGCCTGCACCTCGATGGATTCGCCGAAGAGCTTCACGTTGTCCGCACCCTCCAGCAGAGAGCGGCCCAGCGTGTTCACGGCCTGATAGCCCACAAAGAGGATGGTGCATTCCTTCCTCCAGAGGTTGTGCTTGAGGTGGTGGCGGATACGGCCCGCTTCACACATGCCGCTGGCCGAGATGATGACCTTCGGCACGGGGTCGGTATTGATGGCACGGGACTCATCGCTGGTGACGCTGACCTTCAGGCCCGGGAACTGGATGGGGTCGATGCCCTTCGCCAGCAGGGCGTTGGTCTCTTCATCAAAGCAGGAGGAGTCGGTGTCCTTGAAGATGCGGGTGGCCTCGATGGCCAGCGGGCTGTCGATGTACACCGGGAAACAGCCGTGGCCGGTGACCAGGTTCTTTTCCTTTATCTCGCGGATGAAATAGAGCAGTTCCTGGGTGCGGCCCACTGCAAAGCTCGGGATGACCACATTGCCGCCGCGGTCGAAGGTGCGCTGCAGGATCTTCGTCAGCTCTCCCACATAGTCGGGCCGCGGGCCGTGGCTGCGGTCACCGTAGGTGGACTCCATAAAGACATAATCTGCGTCCTTCAGATACGTGGGGTCTTTGATGATAGGCTGGTCGTGGTTGCCGATGTCGCCGGAGAAGACCAGCTTTGTGGTCGCGCCGTTCTCCGTCACCCATATCTCGATGCTGGACGAGCCCAGCAGATGGCCCACATCCACAAAGCGGATGACGATGCCGGGCGCAAGCTCGATCTCTTTATTGTAATCATAGCCACGGAACAGCGCGATGGCTGCCTCGGCGTCCTGAATGGTGTACATGGGTTCCACAGGCTCTGCACCGGAGCGCTGGCCCTTGCGGTTCTTCCACTCGGCTTCGAATTCCTGGATGTGCGCCGAGTCGCGCAGCATGATGCTGCACAGCTCTGCCGTAGGCCTGGTGGCATAGATCCTGCCCCGGAAGCCGTTGCGCACCAGAAGAGGCAGAAGGCCCGTGTGGTCGATATGGGCATGGGTGGCCAGCACGCCGTCGATCTCGCCCGGCGCAACGGGGATGGGCTGGTTCTCATAGACATCCTTGCCCTGTTCCATACCACAGTCGATGAGGTAGCGCTGTCCCGCCGCTTCCAAGAGAGTACAGCTGCCGGTCACTTCGTGGTTGGCACCCAAAAACGTCAGTTTCATAGACACACCTCCAACAGGATTATCCAACTTTGGTACATTAAGTATATCACGTTTCGCGCTGTAATGCCGCCCAAATCGGCAGCCGATTCTCGGGCAAAACGCCGAATCCATCAAAAAATTTTTATACAATCTTGACAAACCACCCCCGGATGATATAAACTTAAATCGTATGACGTAACTTCTACTGAGATTCAAAATAGAGAGGTTGTATTTTATGGTTCGTAACGATTTGCGCAATGTCGCTATCATCGCTCACGTTGACCACGGCAAGACCACGCTGGTGGACGCCCTGCTGCGCCAGAGCGGCGCTTTCCGCGACAATCAGGCTGTGGCTGAGCGTGTCATGGACAGCGGTGACATCGAGCGTGAGCGCGGCATCACCATTCTGGCCAAGAACTGCTCCTGCAGCTACAAGGGCGTCAAGATCAATATCGTCGATACCCCGGGCCACGCCGACTTCGGCGGCGAGGTCGAGCGCGTGCTGAAGATGGTCAACGGCGTTCTGCTGCTAGTGGACGCTGCTGAGGGCTGCATGCCCCAGACCCGTTTCGTGCTGCAGAAGGCTCTGCAGCAGAATCTGAGCCTTGTGGTCGCCATCAACAAGATCGACCGTCCCGACGCCCGCATCAAGGAAGTCATCGACGAGGTCCTCTACCTGCTGATGGACCTGGGCGCTACCGACGAGCAGCTGGACTGCCCCATGCTGTTCTGCTGCGGCCGTGACGGCACTGCAAGCCTTGACCCCGATGTACCCGGCACCGACCTGGTCCCCCTGTTCGATACCCTGCTGAGCACCATCAAGCCGCCCGAGGGCGACCCCGAGGCTCCCTTCCAGATGCTGGTGTCCTCTGTGGACTACAACGAGTTCGTTGGCCGCATCGGCATCGGCCGCATCCAGAACGGCGTCGCCAAGGTGGGCGAGGAAGTGGTCGTGTGCGACTGGCACAACCCCGACCTCAAGATGCGCGGCCGTCTGACCAAGCTGTATGACTTCCAGGCCAATGGCCGTCAGCCTTGCGACAACATCACCGCAGGCGACATTGTGGCTTTCTCCGGTCTGCCCGACGTCACCATCGGCAACACCCTGTGCAGCCCCTCCCATATCGAGCCGCTGCCCTTCTTGAAGATCAACGACCCCACCGTCGAGATGACCTTCTCCGTCAACGACAGCCCGCTGGCCGGCCGTGAGGGCAAGTATGTCACCAGCCGCCAGATCCGTGACCGTCTGCAGAAAGAGCTGCTGAAGGACGTCGCTCTGAAGGTGGAGGATTCCGCCACCACCGATTCCTTCCGTGTCATGGGCCGTGGCGAGATGCATCTGTCCATCCTCATCGAGACCATGCGCCGCGAAGGCTATGAGCTGCAGGTCTCTCCCCCGCACGTTCTGACCAAGGTCATCGACGGCAAGACCTACGAGCCTATGGAGCACGTCGTCATCGACGTCCCCACCCAGTATCAGGGTGCTGTCATGACCGGTCTGGGCCAGCGCAAGGCCATCCTGCAGCAGATGGAGTCTCTGGGCTCCGACCGTGTGCGTCTGGAGTTCCGTATGCCCAGCCGCGGCCTGTTCGGCTACCGCAACCAGTTCCTGACCGATACCCACGGCGAGGGCATCATCAACCAGATCTTCGACGGCTATGACGTCTGGGCCGGCATGATCGCCAACCGCTCCACCGGTTCTCTGGTCAGCTTTGAGACCGGCGAGGCCGTCACCTACGGCCTGTTCAACGCGCAGCAGCGCGGCACTCTGCTGGTGGGCGCCGGCGAGAAGGTCTACGAGGGCATGGTCATCGGCTACACCGCTTCCGGCGAGGACGTCGATGTCAACGTCTGCAAGACCAAGCACCTGACCAATACCCGTGCTTCCGGCTCTGACGACGCTCTGCGCCTCATCCCCATCAGCAAGCTGAGCCTCGAGGGCTGCCTCGAATTTCTGGCTCAGGACGAGCTGCTGGAGGTCACTCCCGAGAACCTGCGCATCCGCAAGCAGATCCTCAACCACGAGCAGCGCATGAAGGCCAAGAGCAAGATGAAGTAATTCGTCCCTCTGCCCTTCTCCGTAAAAACAAAACGTCCCGTCCTCCGTATCACTGGTACAGGGGGCGGGATTTTTGCTGCAAAAAAGCATCCGCGATGTTTCTCTCCCCCTCCCGGGGCAGGGCATCACGGATGCTTTTGTTCTTTTTGGTTTTGCGCTCAGCCTGCATAGGCGCTGCCGGGCGTCCATGCATTATCGGCAGAATACTTGGCGTGGTTGCGCAGGTAAGTGACCCACGCGCCGTAGCCGTTGCCCGCCGAGAAGTGGACACCGTCCGGCGCAGCCAGCACCTCTTTCAGGTTACCCTCGCCGTCGGCCAGCGTCTCCCACAAATCGAGGTAGACACAGCCCTTATCTGCGGCCAGCAGGGCCAGCTGCTCATTCACCGAGCGGATGATGTCCGAGGCAAGGCCCGGCTTTTCCGCTGCGGCCTCGGGGCGGACGGGCGGGATGGACTCCACATAGATGACGCAGTCCTCCCCCAGCGTCTGGCGCAGCACATCCAGCATCTGGCCGTAGTAAGCGAGGAAGCGGTCTGCCGCACCCACGGTGGTCAGGGTGTTGGTACCCAGCAGGATATACAGTTTTTTGGGCTGAGCAGCGGCCAGCACGTCCAGCGCGACTTCCTCGCCCCGCACACTGCTCTTGACGGCGCTGCGGTTGACGATGGCATCCGGACCAACGCCGGTGTAGCCGCAGATGAGCGCACCGCCGAGGTTGATCTTATAGTCGGAGAAGCCCACCGTCAGGCTGTCGCCGAGGAAGGCGGCATCGGAGAAGTAGCTCAAATCGACCTGGCCGTTGGCAGGCTGGCGGATGACGCTGCTGTCGTAGGCTTTGACGCTGTAGGCTCCCGCCGTCTGACGGGCCGGGCCGAACTGCTCGAGGGTCACGGCGGGCGTGCCGTCCGCCGCCGCGTTCTCCCCGCCGCTGACGGCGCTGTCGGTGGTGCTGTCCGCCGCGCCCTGCATGGGCAGCGGAGCCAGAATGTTCTGCGCCGTGCCGTTGGCCGTCACGGTGGGCAGCTCTTCGGGCTGTGCCTGTCCATGCTCGAGGATGGTCGTGATGGCGAAGCTCACCAGCAGGATGCCGGCCACGGCCCCCGCAAACCGGATGACTCCGCCGGGGCCGCCTCTGCGGCTCCGGCCCGTGCTATGATAATCGTGTGAAATTCCCATAAAGGTGTTCCCGCTTTCGTTTGGTTCTGCTCTTAGTCTGCCCGGGCGTCGGCGGGTTATCCCCGCCTTCCGGCCCGGCAGAGCTGTGCAGCACCTATTTTATCATAATTTTTTTGCCTCTGCAACCAATTAAGACTTGCATACAACAGGCAAAACGGTTACAATAGAGGAAGAGCAGGTTTTTGCACACATTTTTCGAAGTGCTTGCACGACCTGCCAGAATTTTTGTGCGAGTTGCAGTCATCGATTGTTGGCTGTTCCCCCGTCCGTACACTGTGCAGGGTGTACGGACCGCGAAACGGGGACGGCGCGGAGCGGTGCTGCGGCGCACAGGAAGTCCAATTTATCGGTAAATGGTACAAGGAGGTTCTCATGGCCAGGAATGTCATCATCGGCCAGAGCGGCGGCCCTACCGCCGTCATCAATTCCAGTCTCGCAGGCGTCTATAAAGCCGCCTGCAGTCTGGGCGCAGACAAGGTCTACGGCATGAAGTACGGCATCGAGGGACTGCTGAAAGAGGAACTCGTGGAGCTGAACGTCCTGCTGGACGACCGGCTCAGCATCGAGCTGCTCAAGCGCACGCCGTCCAGCTATCTGGGCAGCTGCCGCTACAAGCTCCCCGAGCCGGAGGCGGACTCCACGCCCTACGTCAAGCTGTTCGCCCTGTTTGACAAGTACGACATCTGCGCGGTGTTCTACATCGGCGGCAACGACTCGATGGACACCATCGCCAAGCTCAGCCGCTACGGCGCACAGGCAGGCAGTGCGGTGCGTTTTATCGGCGTACCCAAGACCATCGATAATGACCTCTGCCTCACCGACCACACTCCCGGCTACGGCTCTGCGGCCAAGTACATCGCCACCATCCTCAAGGAAGTCATCCGTGACTCCTCCGTCTACGACATCCGCAGCGTGACTGTGGCCGAGATCATGGGCCGTCACGCCGGATGGCTGGCCGGTGCGGCCTGCCTCGCAGGCGGCGACGACAGCGACGGCCCCGACCTCATCCTTCTGCCGGAAGTCCCCTTTGAGCAGGACAAGTTCCTCGCCAGAGTGGATGAGCTGCAGCGGGTGAAGTCCAACGTCATCATCGCGGCCAGCGAGGGCGTCAAGACCGCCGACGGCACCTATCTGTGCGACCTCGTGTCCACGGCAGGCCAGCTGGACGCCTTCGGCCACAAAGCCATCCTCAGCGGCACCAGCCGCTATCTGTCCGACCTCATCCACGACAAGCTGAACTGCAAGAGCCGCGCCATCGAGTTCTCGACGCTGCAGCGCTGCGCCAGCCATCTGGCCAGCCGCACCGATGTCAACGAGGCCTACGCCGTGGGCGGCGCAGCGGCAGCCGCAGCCTTTGCCGGTGAGACGGGCAAAATGATCGCGCTCAAGCGCATTTCCGAGTATCCTTACCAGTGCATCACCGAGGCGGTGGACGTCCAGCAGGTGGCAAACCTCGAAAAGAAGGTGCCGCTGGACTGGATCACCCCCGACGGGATGCAGGTGACGGCGGCGTTCGAGGAATACGCCCGCCCGCTCATCCTCGACGAGGTCACCCCCGTCTACGTCAACGGTACGCCCCGCCACATCTGCCTGTAAGGAAACTCGCTTCTCCCCTTCCCCGCGTCTGTTTTCGTGCTCCTGCACGATTAAAGAAGTTGTTTTCGTAAGCAGGGTACGCCGAATGGCGAAGATTTTTGTCGGCAGACAAGGCGATTTTCCGCAGCAATCCTGACGGATTGCAAGGGAAAGCAACGCAGTATGCAGGCAAAAAGACCGCTCAGACGGTGTGCAATGCTTAGAAAACGGCTTCGTTATAAAGCCGAAACAGAAAAACAAAAAAGGAGAAATCATCATGGGTAAAAATGCAATCGTTGGCCAGTCCGGCGGCCCCACCTCTGTCATCAACGCAAGTCTGGCTGGTGTGTTCGAGAGCTGCAAGAGCCGCGGCGCGGACATCGTCTACGGCATGTGCAACGGCGTCGCCGGTCTGCTGGAGGAGCGGGTCGTGGACCTGTCCACCCTGCTGACCGATGACCTCGACATCGAGCTGCTCAAGCGCACCCCCTCCAGCTTCCTCGGAAGCTGCCGCTACAAGCTGCCCGACTGGCACACCGACGAGGCCTTGTACAAGAAGCTCTTCGCCATCCTCGAAAAGCTGGACATCGGCTGCTTCTTCTACATCGGCGGCAACGACTCGATGGACACCATCGGCAAGCTGGCTGAGTACGGCGAGTGCATCCAGAGCGACATCCGCTTCATGGGCGTGCCCAAGACCATCGACAACGATCTGATGGTCACCGACCACACCCCCGGCTACGGCTCTGCGGCCAAGTACATCGGCGTGGTGATGAAGGAGGTCATCCGCGACGCCACCGTCTACGGCACCAAGTATGTCACCGTCGTCGAGATCATGGGCCGCAACGCCGGCTGGCTGACCGCCGCCGCCGCACTGGCCAAGAGCGACGACTGCGAGGGCGTGGACATGATCTGCCTGCCCGAAGTCCCCTTCCATGTGGAGCACTTCATCGAGAAGGTGCGCGTGATGCAGGAGAAGAAGCCCAGCATCGTCATCGCGGTGTCTGAGGGCGTCAAGCTCGAGGATGGCCGCTATGTCTGTGAGCTGGCCGACGATGTCCACGCGGTGGATGCTTTCGGCCACAAGGCCCTGACCGGCACCGCCCGCTATCTGGCCAACGTCGTGGCCCGCAATCTGGACACCAAGACCCGCTGCATCGAGCTTTCCACCCTGCAGCGCTGCGCCGGCCACCTGACCAGCCGCACCGACATCACCGAGGCCTATCAGGTCGGCGGTGCTGCTGTCAAGGCTGCGTTTGAGGGCGTCACCGGCCAGATGGTGGCCCTGAAGCGCATCTCCAACAGCCCCTATCAGTGTACCACTGAGCTGCACCCCATCAGCGAGGTCGCAAATCTCGAGAAGAAGGTGCCGCTGAGCTGGATGAACGAAAATCACACCCAGATGACGGAAGACTTCCTCGCTTACGCACGGCCCCTCATCCAGGCTGAGCTGACCCCACTCTACATCGCCGGTCTGCCTCACCACATCTACATGAAGCCCCAGAAGTAAGCGTTCTGTTTCGCAAACGTACCTCCGCGCCCCTGCCCCCTGTGTGCAGAGGTGCATTTTTGTACGGAAAAAGCTTTGATTTTACTTGTTTTTTACCTGAAATCGTATTATAATATTATCTGCGTCGCTCGCTGTTGAGCGGCGCGTTTTTTCGTGAGTACCATCTGATATTTGAGGAGGCAGAGCATTTTCATGGCACAGAATACCCGGACAGGCGATTTGACCAGCGGCCCCATGCTGCAAAAGATCATCCTGTTTTCCCTGCCGCTGGCCGCATCCAGCATCCTGCAGCTGCTGTTCAACGCAGCCGATGTCGTCGTCGTGGGACGCTTTGCGGGCAGCACGGCGCTGGCCGCTGTCGGCTCCAACGGTGCGCTCATCAACCTGCTGGTCAACCTGTTCGTGGGCCTGTCGCTGGGCGCGAACGTCGTCGCGGCCCGCTGCTTCGGCGCGAAGGACGATGAGGGCGTCCGCAACACCGTCCAGACCTCCGTGACGCTGGGCCTCGTCAGCGGCTTCTTTCTGGCCGTGGTGGGCTTTTTTGCCGCCCGCGTCCTGCTGGAGCTGATGAGCTGCCCGGAGGACGTCATCGGCCTGTCCACCCTCTACCTCAAGATATACTTCATCGGTATGCCCATGACCATGCTGTACAACTTCAGCTCGGCCCTCCTGCGCGCCGTGGGCGACACCAGGCGGCCTCTGTTCTGTCTGGCCGTGGCGGGCCTCATCAATGTGGTGCTGAACCTCGTGTTCGTCATCCTCTTCTCCATGAGCGTGGCGGGCGTCGCTCTGGCCACCATCATCAGCCAGACCGTCTCCGCCTGCATGGTCACGGCCCTGCTGGTGAAGGAGAAAGGCCCGCTCCACCTCGACCTCGGCCATCTGGGCTTCCATGCGGGGGCTCTGGGCCAAATCTTGCGCATCGGCCTGCCCGCCGGTCTGCAGAGCACCGTGTTCAGCCTCTCCAACGTCGTCATCCAGTCGGCGGTCAACTCCTTCGGCTCCATCGTCGTGGCCGGCAACTCTGCCGCTTCCAACCTCGAGGGCTTCGTCTATACCGCCATGAACGCTTTCGCCCAGGCCGCTGTCACCTTCACGAGCCAGAACATGGGCGCCCGCCGGTACGACAACCTGGACCGCGTCATGCGCAACTGCCTGCTCTGCGCCACCGTCACCGGCCTCGTGCTGGGCGGCGGCGCTTCCCTGCTGGGCGAACCGCTGCTCCACTTCTACTCCTCCGATGAGGTCGTGGTGACTGCCGGTCTGGCCCGTATGCACATCATCTGCACCACCTATCTGCTCTGCGGCTGCATGGATGTTCTGGCCAGCTGTCTGCGCGGCCGGGGCTACTCCGTCCTGCCGATGGTGGTCAGCCTCGTGGGCAGCTGTCTGCTCCGCCTCGTCTGGATCGCCACCATCTTCCGGCTGTTCCACACCACCACGATGCTTTACATCAGCTACCCCGTCAGCTGGATCCTCACCGCACTGGTGCATCTGGCCTGCCTGCTGGTGGTACGGCATAAGATGAACGAGAACCTTAAAGCTGTTGCACAGCGGTAAGCCGACTCTTTTGTCAGAGCGATCCTATCGCAGTGCAAGAGCTGTTTGGCAGCATCCTTGCCCTCTCAGGCGCTCCGCGCCAGCTCTCCCAGAGGGAGAGCCTTTGGCAGGCCGGGCCACTTTTTACTGGACGCCTGAGGCCCGATATGGCGTAAAAAGGCGGGCCTTGCTACAGAGGGCAGCGGCTTCTGGACAAGCGCACCTTGTCAAGCTGCTGCTAGCCTTGGTAGCAGGGCACTGCTGTTTCCGGATAGAGTAAGCTTTGCTCGTCCAGCGTGGGCTTGGCCGACACGCCAGAGGCTCCCCCTTTGGGAGCAACGGCGACGACCGCCGCCAGCGGCGGAAACAGGGAGGAGCTGTTGGGGCCGCGGCCAGCAGGATGCGAGCGACAGCGAAGCAGACGCTGGGAGCCGCAACCCGGGCAGTGTCACCGAAGTGAGGCTGAGAGGGCCTTCGCCAGCAGATACCGGTCATACCCGCCGTACATCTCCCGGCGGCAGACGATCTCAAAGCCGCTGGCCAGAGCGTTGTTCAGGCTGTACTGATTTTCCGGGCTGACGGTGGCCCCGATGCCCACGATGCCCGGGCGGAGCAGGCCAAGCGCCGCTTCCAGCAGCTTCCGCTGCAGACCGTTGCCTCGGTAGCCGGGGTGGACGATGGCGCTGTCGGCGTTGGCCCAGCCGTCCCACTCTTCTCGCGGGATGCCCATAAAGGCGGCATAGTTGTGCGCGTCCTGCCCGCAGTAACGCAGGATGAAGTAGGCCCCCAGCCGCCCGCCGTCCCACCCGCCGATGCACAGGTCCTCTTTCAGGTAACGGGCGATGTTTTCCAGCGTGTCGGGTACGAACTGCTCCGGGTGGGGCATCGCGGCCCGCACCTCGTTCTGCAAGGCGTAAAAGGCGGCGGCATCCTCCGGCCCGGCGGCGCGCAGGGTCATGGTGCGGCTTGCGGGCCGGCCGCACACTTTGTGCAGAAGAACTTCCATTCTTGCTCTATCCCTCCAAAATAAAATCATACTTTCCGGCTGATTCCAGTATAAATGCCGTTTGAATCATTGTCAATTTATGCTATAATATTTACAGGAAAAGCTTTTGTGCTCAGGCACAGCTTTTTCGGAAGTCCAGGCAGGGCCGCCCTGCCCGTGTACCGGAGGAAACGAACCATGAGAGATTCCAGCTTATCCCCTTCCAGCCGCTTGGGTGGTGCTGTCATCAGCGACCGCATCGTCGGCGCTCTGCTGGAGGAACTGCGCACAGGCCGCTATGCACAGACCGACCGTCTGCCCGCTGAGGTAGACCTTGCCGCCGAACTCAGCGTCAGCCGCACTGTCATCCGCGATGCGCTGAGCGAGATGGAGCGTGCGGGTTACATCGAGCGGGTGCGCGGCATCGGCACAGTGGTCAACCGAAGTGTCCTGAACCTGCGCAGCCGGTTGGACCAGAAGCTGGAGTATTACCCGCTCATCCGCAGCTTTGGCAGCTACCCCCACGCCGACGGCATCCAGATCTACCCCGTCCGCGCAGGCGAAGAGCTGGCCCGTGATCTGGCCATCGAGCCCGGCGACGATGTCATCTGCATCAAGAAGCGCATCCTCGCCGACACCACCCCCGTCATCTACTCCATCGACTACCTGCCCCGCGCCCTGTTTGGGAGCCGGGACTACACCCGCATCGACCTGTCGGGTGACATCTTCGATGTTCTGGAGCGGGAGTGCCGCCAGCAGGTGGCCTCCAATGTGGCCCACCTCAAGGCCAGCTGCGGCGATGAGTCCATCCGGGCTGCCATGCGTCTGGCCCCGGGCGAGGCCATGCTGCTGCTGGATGAGATATGCTACAACCGGCTCTGCCATCCCGTCATGCGTTCGTTGAGCTACTACACGAACTTCTTCGACTTCTCGATTCTTCGAAAGCTTCTTTGACGGAGGGAAACAAAAGAATATGCGTCATCTAATCGATCCGTTGGATTTCAGTCAGCAGGAGATCACCTCTCTGCTGGACCTGGCCGACCGCATCTGCGCCGACCCGGCTGCCTATCAGGACGTGGCCGCCCACAAAAAGCTGGCCACCCTGTTCTACGAGCCGTCCACCCGCACCCGTCTTTCGTTTGAGGCCGCGATGCTGAACCTCGGCGGACATGTCCTCGGCTTCCCGAGCGAGACCGTCTCCAGTGCATCCAAGGGCGAGAGCGTGGCCGACACCATCCGCGTCGTCTCCTGCTACGCCGACATCGTGGCCATGCGCCACCCCAAGGAGGGCGCACCGCTGCGGGCCAGCCGGTACTCCCGCATCCCTGTCATCAACGCAGGCGACGGCGGCCACCAGCACCCGACCCAGACCATGACCGACCTGATGACCATCCGCCGCCGCAAGGGCCGTCTGAACGACCTGACCATCGGCCTGTGCGGCGACCTCAAGTTTGGACGCACCGTCCACTCCCTCATCAAGACCATGGCGCGCTGTGAGAACATCCGCTTCGTCCTCATCAGCCCCGAAGAGCTGCGTGTGCCGGACTACATCATCACTGACGTGCTCGAGGCCAACCACATCCCCTACAAGGAGACCCGCAGCCTCGAGGAGTCCATGCCCGAGCTGGACATCCTCTACATGACCCGCGTCCAGAAGGAGCGTTTCTTCAACGAGGAAGACTATGTCCGTCTGAAGAACAGCTATATCCTCACCAAAGAGAAGATGGCCCTTGCCAAGCCTGACATGGCCGTGCTCCATCCCCTGCCCCGCGTCAATGAGATCACACTGGACGTGGACGACGACCCCCGCGCCGCCTACTTTGAGCAGGTGCAGAACGCCGTCTACATCCGCATGGCGCTGATCATGACACTGCTGGGCCTCAAGGACCCCAAGGCTGAAAAGGAGGGCAACTGAGATGCTGAACATTGATGAAATTCAGAACGGTATCGTCATCGACCATATCAAGGCAGGCACGGCCATCGGCCTGATGGACCTGCTGGGCATCAAGGGCAACCGCACCGCCAGCGTGGCCCTCATCCAGAACGCCCGCAGCCACAAGGCAGAGTCGGGCCGGAAGGACATCATCAAGGTGGAGGGCGACGCCTCCTGGCTCAACCTCGACGTGCTGGCCTATCTCGACCCCGACATCAGCGTGACCGTCATCGAGAACGGCAAGGCCGTCAAGAAGGAAAAGCCCCAGCCCCCCAAGCGTCTGGTCAACATCGTGCGGTGCAAGAACCCCCGCTGCATCTCCTCCATCGAGGAAGAGTGCGACCAGATCTTCGAGCTGAGCTCCAACGGCAAGTATCGCTGCATCTACTGCGAGCAGGAGCTGCAGGTCAAGCCGGAATAATAGAAATAAACGATAAAAGCCGCCTGTCATTCAACGAACGACAGGCGGCTTTGCTTTTGATTTTCAGACTTTCCGGCGCAGCAGGCTCATCGGCGGCAGCTCCGGGGTGGGGATGGTATAGCGCTCCATCGCGTGGGGCGTGGACTCCACCAGCTCACCGGCCTCATTCTTGATCCACTCGGGGTCCAGCGGGATGCTGCGGCCATCCGGGCAGAGCACCTCCAGCGTGTCGCCGAGGCTCCACTTGCCCCGCTGCTGGCAGCTGGCGACGCCGTTCTCCCAGCCGTCCACCGTACCGACAAACTCCCACTCGCGGATGTAAGTCGCGCTGTCGGTGGCCTGACGGGCCTGCTCCCGGCCAAAGTAGAAGCCGGGCGAATAGTGGCGGTGGCTGGTGCGGGTCAGCTCAGCCAAAGCCTCTTCCGGCAGCTCGAAGTTCTCGTTCATCGGGTCGGCCAGATACTGGTCGAGGGCGCGGCGGTAGGCCGCCGTCACGCTGGCGACGTAGTAGAACGTCTTGGCGCGGCCCTCGATCTTGAGGCTGTCCACGCCCGCGTTGCAGATGAGGTCGAGGAAGGGCGCGGTACACATATCGTTGGCGTTCAGGATGTAGCTGCCGTTCTCGTTCTCGCCGATCTCATAGAGCTGGCCCGGGCGGGTCTCCTCGCTGAGATAGTACTTCCAGCGGCAGGGCTGGGCGCACTGGCCGCGGTTTGCGTCGCGGCCTGCCATGTAGTTGGAGAGCAGGCAGCGGCCCGAGACGCTCATGCACATGGCGCCGTGGACGAAAGCCTCAATTTCCAGCTCCGGCGGGGTCTTGTCGCGGAGGGTGGCGATGTCCTGCAGGGTCATCTCCCGGGCCAGCACCACCCGCTTCGCGCCCATATTGTAGGCGGCGCGGGCAGCGGCCCAGTTGGTGATGCCGGTCTGGGTGGACATATGGACGTCGATGTCGGGCGCGAACGTCTTGCAGGCGTCCAACACGCCGAGGTCGGCCACGATGAAGGCGTCCACACCGGCGGCGGCAGCGTCCTTGATGGCCTGGGGCAGACGGTCAGCCTCCTCGTTGGTGGGCAGGGTGTTCATGGTCAGATAGACCTTGCGGCCCCGGGCGTGGGCATAGATGACGCCCTCCCTCAGCTGCTCCGGGGTGAAGTTGGTGGGTGCAGAGCGCATCCCGAACTCGGGCAGAGCGCAGTAAACGGCGTCCGCGCCGTAGTTGATGGCATACCGCAGGCGCTCGAGGTCGCCTGCCGGGGCCAGAAGTTCCGGTATCTGTAACATGGTATTCCTCTCTAGCCCTCTCAGTCACCTTCGGTGCCAGCTCTCCCGGGGGGAGAGCCCTTGGCAGGCCGGTCAGCGGCTGCCTTTTCCGTCAGGCTTACGGGCTTCGCTTCTTATTTTAGGCTCTTATTAACTTTCGCCGCCTCATCGCAGTTTTTCTGGTGGTCTGCGTAGGTGCGGGCGTAGTAGTAGTGACCGGCAAGGTCGGTGACGAAGAAATAGGCGTTCTTCGCCTCATCGTCGGGCTGCGGGGCAAGCGCCGCACGGATGGCCGTGATGCCGGGGTTGGAGATGGGGCCGGCGGAGAGGCCGGTGCAGGTGTAGGTGTCGTAGGCCTCCAGAATGTTCTCCGGGATGCTGTCCCAGCCGCCGTAGTAGGGCGCGACCCAGTTCCAGAGGTAGTTGTTGTCGGCGTCGCTCTGGACGTGGCTGGAGGTGTTGCTCTGCAGTTTGGGGTAGGGCGAACCCTCGGCCAGACGGTTGCGGAACACCTGCGCCACATTATCGTCCTGATCGTTGCCGGCCTCCTCCTGCACGAAGGACGCCAGAGTGACCACCTCGGAGAGGGTCATCCCCTGCTTTTCCATCTCGGCATACATCTCATCGGTGATCTGCTTGTCGAAGTGAGAATAGAACGTCTCAACGTAATGATGGACGGTGTCATCCTTCAGGAAATCGTAGGTATCCGGGAAAAGATAACCCTCGCACTTGAGGAAGCGGTCCGGGGCGTCCTTGTCGTCGGGGACGTACTGCCAGAACCTGTACTGGCTGAAATCGCCGGTGTTGGCCTCCTTGAGGAAGTCCTCGGCGCTGCACAGCCCGGCATCCTCCATTTTTTTCGCGATGGCGATGGCCGTCGTACCCTCGGGGAAGGTCAGCCGGACGCTGTCGGCCTTCGCGTAGGCGGAGAGTGCTTCGATGATGTCGTCGTAGGAGCTGCCGGGGGCGAGGTCGAACTCACCGTATTGGAGCTTGCCTGCCGCGCCCTGTTTGCCTGCATACCAGCGGAAGACGTGGGGGTACTTGATGACGCCCGCCGTCTTGAGCTTCTGGGCGATGGCTGCCACGCCGCTGCCCTGCTGGATGCTCACACTCACCGGTTCACCGGCGGAAGCACTGCCGTTGATCTCTTTTCGGATGGCCAGCAGACAGCCGCCCGCCGCCAGTACCAGGATCAGCAGCACGATCAGGATCATTTTCGCTGCGCCGCCTTTTCTGCTTTTTCTATGTTTTGCATCGTGTGCCATGTACACACTCCTTTACCATTCTGTTCAGCTTTCCATCATCAGCCGCATATAGCTTTCTTCCACATCGAAAGGCTCCGCGTCGAACCGTATCATACCGTAGTCCTGCCGGGTGCCTTCGCCGAGGAAAAGGTTCTGAGCCGCACCCACTGTGATGACGGCGCGCTCCACGATGACCTCCTTCTCCCGGGCCGCTTCCATCAGCACCTCGGCGGAGCGGTCGTCTTCGGCCATCAGCTCCACAAAATAGAGGGTGTCCTCCCGGCGGAAGTAGATGCCGTAGCCCTTCTCGTTGGACACGATGGTCGCGCCCCGGGCGTAGAGGTCGGTCAGCACGACGGCCATCTGCTCCGGCGGGAACTGGACGGTATCGGGATAGAAGCGCTCCCGCAGCTCATAGAGCTTGCGGGCCGTCACGGAGTCGAACTCCGCCTGACTCCACAGGTTGCGGGACACCTCCCGGGGCAGGCAGCGAAGGGCAAAAGCCCGCTGAAACCCCTTGTTTTCCAGCAGCGCGGCCTGCTCCTGTCCGGCCGGAACGGCCACGGTGAAGCCCGCGCCCCGCAGCTTCTGCTGCGCACAGAGATAGTCCACGAGTCCTGCCAGAAGCAGGCTTCCCTGCCCGCAGAGGCCGTAGAGGTAGCTGCCGCTGCGTCCCTTGAGGGTGACGGGGACCGCCAGCGCCGCAGCGGCTATCTCGTCATTCTCCTCAGCGACGTAGATATTTTCCGCCCCGGCGAACTTTTCCAGAGCGGTCTTGATGAACTCGGCGCTGTCGCCGCGTTCTTTCTGCCACAGTGCCACGACTGCCGCCTCATCCGACGGCCGCATCAAACGATACATTGATAGTATCCCTCCCATTTTCGCGGTTATCCGAGCTCTTTTTCCGCCAGCGCCCGCACCTCGGCCTGAATCTCCTCGATGGTGCGCATGGCTCCATTTTCCGTGCAATGGACGGTGGCCCAGCCCAGATGCGCCGCGCAGTACTCGGCGGCACGGCGGCTGCGGGCCAGATATTCGATGTCCTTTTCGTGGACGTCCTTCCTGCTCTCGTCGCCGTGGTAGCGGCCGGTCATGAGCTTCTGGCTCACGGCGGGGTCTACCTGTAAGTACACCACGGCGTCCGGCGCGGGCAGGCCCAGCAGCCTGTATTCGTAGTCAAAGGCCCAGCGGAGGAAATCGTCCCACTGCTCCGGCGGGAGCTTGGAGCACTGATGGACCGCGTTCGACGTGGTGTAGCGGTCGGCGATGACGATGCCGCCCGCCTCGTAGAAGCTGCCCCACCTGGTCTTATAGCTGGCGTACCTATCCACCGCATAGAAGCTGGACGCCGCATAGGGGTTGACGTCGTCGGGCTTGTCGCCGAACCGGCCGGAGAGGTACATCTTCACCAGCGCACTGGAATCGCTCTCGTAGTCCGGAAAGGTGATCTCCATCACCCTTCGACCGCCCTCGGCCAGATGGGCGGCCAGCAGCTTTGCCTGGGTGGCCTTGCCGGAGCCGTCCAGCCCTTCGATGACAAGAAGTCTGCCCTTGCTCATTCTGCCTTCTCCCCTTTCAGCGCGGCGTACCGGGCGCGGACCTCAGTGGTGCGGCCGCAGCACATCTTGCCCTCCGGGCAGGGGCCGGACACGCAGGCCGGGCCGGCGGTGCGGAAGATATGGGGTGCCACCGGGCAGACCAGCCGCAGCATCTCTTCGGCCAGCTGCCGTATCTCCCACTGGGCGCGGCTGCAGCAGCGCAGGTGGAAGAAGTTCTGCAGGCTGCGGGCGTTCATGGTCACCACCATCTTGGTCTCGCAGGCGTTGGGCAGCACAAAGCGGGCGTCCTCGTTGGCCTGCTTGGAAGCCTTGGCCCGGGCCTGCTTTTCGGGCAGACCTTCGGCCATCAGGCGGGCGGTGTGGCCGTCCTCCAGCTTCTGCACGAGGTCGAGATAGCGCCTGGCGTCCTCGTTCATGCTCTCGATGAACGCTGCCTTTGCCTCGGGGATGGCCTCGATCTCGGGCGGGATGACGTAGCGGAAATCGTCCAGACGGACGTACCGCTGACTCTGGACGCTGAAGGACGCGATGCGGTGACGGGTGATCTGGGCCAGCAGGGTACGGCTGACGCCCTCGATGCCGAAGGTGAAGCTTGCGTGCTCGATGGGGCTGGCGTGGCCCAAATCGCTGAGCATGGTCAGGAAGCGGGCAGTCTTTTCCTCATCCAGCCCGTCCAGCAGGTCGGTGATGTGGGCGTCGGAGTAGCAGAGCTTCGCCGCGGCCGCCACGACCTTCTCCGGCTCCGGCGTATGTGCTATCAATCGGACAGTCATCATTTTTTCTCATTCCTCCGTCGTTATCTTCACAAGGGGCGCAAAGTTGGCCATGGTCTTCTTCACACCCACCTTCTCGAAGCTGATCTCCACGATCTGGTCGCCGGCGGCGGGCTTGACCTTCAGCACCTTGCCGCGCCCGAAGACCTTGTGCTCCACGATGTCGCCCGGCTCATAGTGCTTGGGGCCGGTGGATGCCGCTGCCGGACGGGGCGAAGAGGTCACGCCGCCGCCTGCGGGTCTGACCGGCGCTTTAGGCGCTGCCGGACGGCCATAGCCAGAGCCGAAGCCGCTGCTTCCCGAACCGGAGTCGCAGCCGCCATGACCCGACGAAGCACTTCCCCGGCCCGCGTAATCGGAGCCAAAGCCTCGGCTATTGGACATTGGTGCGTTATATTCTTTGTTCAGATAGCTACTGCGGCTGCTATAGCCCGAGCCGTAACCGGAGGCCGCACGCCCCCAGCCGGAGGGGCCGGAGTAGCCCGACGCACCGCCCGGCACGGTATCGCTGCCGTAACCGCTGCCCCAGCCGCCCAGACGGGAGCGCTGCTCCAGCACCGGGCTGCGGGTCTCTTCGATGTACTCCGGTTCAATTTCCCGAAGGAAGCGGCTGGGCTCGTTGCGCTGGGTGCGGCCATAGAGCATCCGGGTGACGCTGTTGGAGATGTAAAGCTCCTTCTTGGCGCGGGTAATACCCACATAGGCCAGACGGCGTTCCTCCTCGAGGTCAGCCTCGGAATACCTGCTCATCTCACTGGGGAAGACCCCCTCTTCCATGCCAATGAGGAATACATAGGGAAATTCAAGGCCCTTGGCCGAGTGGATGGTCATCAGCACCACCTGATCGGCGCTCTCGTTGTAGCTGTCGATGTCGCTGATGAGGGCGATGTCCTCCAGATAGCCTTCCAGCGAGGCCTCTTCGCCGTGCTGGTCGCAGTAGCTCTTGACATTGTTGACCAACTGACCGAGGTTCTGCAGCCGGTCGGCGGCATCCTCGTGGCCCTTGGCGGCGTCAGCTTCCAGCATGGCGCGGTAGCCGGTGATCTCGATGACATCGGAAGCGAACTCGTCCAGCGTCTTCGTTTCCAGCGATTCCTGCAGCTTCTGGTAGATGTCCCAGAACTTGAACAGCGGCGCGATGGCGCGGCTGAGCTTGGCGTACTGGTCGGCATGGGAGATGACATCCAGCATACTGATGCCCTGCTGAGCCGCCAAATCCGCGATGACTTCGATGGTCGTCGCACCGATTTTGCGCGCAGGCTCGTTGATGATACGGCGGAGTCGGACATCGTCCCGGGGGTTCGCCACGATGGACATATAGGAGTGGATGTCCTTGACTTCCTTGCGGTCGTTGAAGCGCTGGCCGCCCACGATCTTATGCGGGATGCCCGCACGGGTGAAGTAGCTTTCGATGGGAGCCGACTGGGCGTTCATCCGGTAGAGGATGGCGTGGTCGGCCAGATGTCCGCCCTCTTTGAGGTGCTGGCCGATGACGTCCGCGATATGGCTGGCCTCGTCCTGCTCGTTCTCGGCGGTGTAGACCTGCACCTTGTCGCCCTCGCCGTTCTTCGTCCAGAGGGTCTTGCCCTTGCGCTCGGTGTTGTGCTGGATGACACAGTTGGCGGCATTCAGGATATTCGACGTAGAGCGGTAATTCTGCTCGAGTCGGATGGTCCTGGTGCCTTTATAGATGCGCTCGAAGTTGAGGATGTTCTCAATGGTCGCGCCGCGGAAGCGGTAGATGCTCTGGTCGTCGTCGCCCACGACGCAGATGTTCTTTTCCGGGCCGGTGAGCAGGCTCACGAGCCGGAACTGAGCCACACTGGTGTCCTGATACTCGTCCACCAGCAGATATTTGTACTTGTTCTGGTAGAACTCCCGCACGTCCTCGTGCTCCGACAGCAGGATGACCGTCTGGTAGATGAGGTCGTCGAAGTCGAAAGCACCGGCCTCCCTGAGCTTCTTTTCGTAGGCGGCGTAGACCTTGGCCGCAAGAGCGCCCTTCGTGTCCCGGGCCGGGGTCTTCAGGGCCTCTTCCGGGCTGATGAGCTGGTCTTTCCAGCGGCTCATCTGGTTGATGGCGCTTTTGACCGGGAAGAACTTGTCGTCCACGCTCAGCTCTTTGTACACAGCCTTCATGACACGCTGGGAGTCGTCGCTGTCGTAGATGGTAAAGCTGCGGGGGTAGCCGATCTCCTCGGCCCAGCGGCGGAGAATGCGGACGCAGGCCGAGTGGAAGGTGGAGGCGAACACCTGTTTACCCTCATCTCCGCCCAGCATCCGGCACAGGCGCTCTTGCAACTCACCGGCGGCCTTGTTGGTAAAGGTGATGGCCATGACGTTCCAGCTCCGGACGGCGTCCTTCCGCAGCATCCCGTCCAGCCACGACGGGGCGTCGGTGCCGGTCATGATGGCAGTGCGCAGGGCTTTCACATCGTCCTCCGTCACCTCCCGGGGCGTCCACCCGGAGCCGTGGGCCGAGCCGAAGCGGATGAGGTTGGCGATGCGGTTGACCAGCACGGTGGTCTTTCCGCTGCCTGCACCCGCGAGGATGAGCAGAGGGCCGTTGGTGGTGAACACCGCCTCCCGCTGCATATCGTTCAGGCGTCCGAACTGCTTTTCGATATACGTATCACGCAAAGCGCAGAATTGTTGTGCGAGATCTGTTGCCATTGTTTCACCTGTTCTTTTCAATCATTTCTGGATATATCACTTAAAATATAGTATATCACATTTCAAAAAAGTTGTACACAAAAACAATGCAAACAAAAAACCGCCCCACCGCAGTCAATACCACGATGGAGCGGGGATCTCAGGAAATGCTTAGCCGAAGATGTTGATGAGGATACCAGCAGCGACGGCGGAGCCGATAACACCGGCCACGTTGGGGCCCATTGCGTGCATCAGCAGGAAGTTGGAGGGGTTCTCGCTCTGGCCAACCTTCTGAGAAACACGGGCAGCCATAGGCACAGCGGAAACGCCGGCGGAACCGATCAGGGGGTTGACCTGACCGCCGGTCAGGATATACATGACCTTGCCGCAGAGAACACCGGCAGCAGTGCCGAAGGAGAATGCGATGAGGCCCAGCACGATGATGAACAGGGTGCGGCTGTTCAGGAAGGTGTTTGCAGAGGTGGTGCAGCCAACAGACAGAGCCAGGAAGATGGTGATGATGTTCATCAGCTCATTGCCGGCAGTCTTCTGGATACGGTCCACGACGCCGCACTCCTTCATCAGGTTGCCCAGCATCAGCATACCGACCAGGACGGCGGCATCCGGCACGATGAGGGAGACGACGATGGCGACCATGACGGGGAAGATGATCTTCTCGGTCTTGGTCACGGTGCGCAGCTGCTTCATCACGACGGTACGCTCTTTCTTGGAGGTCAGAGCCTTCATGATAGGCGGCTGGATAACAGGCACCAGAGCCATGTAGCTGTAGGCCGCGACGGCGATGGAGCCCAGCAGCTCAGGAGCCAGACGGGAGGTGACGAAGATAGCAGTAGGGCCGTCTGCGCCGCCGATGATGGAGATGGCGGCAGACTGCTTCTGGGTGAAGTCCACCAGACCGGTAGCGACCAGCAGACGAGCGCCCATGTAAGTGCCGAAGATGCCGAACTGAGCGGCAGCGCCCAGCAGCAGGCTCTTGGGGTTGGAGATCAGGGGTGCGAAGTCGGTCATGGTGCCGATGCCGAGGAAGATCAGCGGCGGGTAGATGCCCAGCTTGACGCCCATGTAGAGCATATCGGCCAGACCACCGTTGTTCAGGATCTCGACCCACATCGGGTGCTCGAGGCCGTCACCGACAAAGTACTGCATATGGATGACGCCGCTGCCGGGGAGGTTGGCCAGGATCATGCCGAACGCCATGGGCAGCAGGATCAGAGGCTCGAACTCTTTGACGATGGCGAGGTAGAGCAGGAAGCAGCCCACGCAGATCATCACTGCGTACAGCCAGCCGCCCGGCTCACCGAACCGGGCAAAACCGGAACTCTGGAAAATACCGACCAGAGTATCAATAAACTGAGTCATGTTTTTCCTCCTGTGTTAAAAGGGCGCGGTGGTGTCGTTGACGCCAGCCTTGCCCCAGCCATTCTTGCCGCGGCGGACTGCCTTCAGCACATACTTGCCGTTGCCCATAGAGTAGATGGCTGCCATGATGGCTGCCACAACGTCGCCGGGGATGCCGGCCTCGACCTGCGGGGCAGCAGCCTTTGCAGGAGCGGGCGCAGCGGCCTGTTTCACAGGAGCAGCCGGTTTTGCAGCAGAAGCATCCTTGGCAGCTGCCTTCCTGCCGTTCATGGCGTCAAAGATCTTGCCCTCCAGTGTGATGATGGCCATCAGCAGGACGAGGATCAGAAACACCAGCACAATACCGGTTATGGTAACGATCACATCATAACCTAAATCCATGGTCTTCCTCCTATTTACTTTTTTCTTTGCCGCCCGGGGGACGGGCGGCAAAAAGCGATTTGAAGATATTATACAATATTTTCCGGGTCGATTCAACAACTATGAACAAAAATCATATTGTTTTTCACGGTTCTGTGAACAGCGCTTCCCTCTCAGCGGCGGCCCATGCGGGGGGTGGCGTCCATGAAGCCGGTCTCCAGCTTGTCGCCCAGACGCAGGCTCATGGCCGTACCCAGCGCGACACAGTTGACGGGGTCAGGCGAGACGGTCACTTCCACCTTCAGCTCCTGGCTCAGGTACTCCGGCAGGCCGTGGAGCTGTGCGCCGCCGCCGGTGAGGACGACGCCGTTGCGGTAGATGTCGCCGGCCAGCTCCGGAGGAGTCTTCTCCAGCACCTGATGAGCGGCGGTGCCGATCTGCTCGCTCAGGCGCATGACCGGCTCGTAGAGGTCGGCGGTGGAGACATTGACGCGCACGGGCAGGCCGGTGAGCAGGCTGCGGCCCTTGATCTCCATGGTCTCGTTGAAATCCGCCTTCTGGGGGCAGCAGGCCACGTTCTTTTTCAGGTTCTCAGCGGTGCGCTGGCCGATGGCGATGCTGAACTTGTTGCGCACGAACTTCAGGATCTCTTCGTCGTAGTGGTTGCCGGCCACGCGGACGCTGGTGGCCTTGACCTTGCCGCCGAGGCTCAGCACGGCGATGTCGGTGGTGCCGCCGCCGATGTCGATGATCATCCGGCCATCCGGCACAGTGATGTCGATGCCGGAGCCGAGGGCCGCGGCGATCGGCTCATCAATGAGGTAGACCTGACGCGCACCGGCGGCCATGACGGCCTCCACCACGGCGTCGCTCTCGATGCCGGTGATGGCGGCAGGCACACAGACGGCCACACGGGGCTTGACCATGTGGGAGCTGTAGACCTGATTGACGAAGCGGCAGATGAGCTCCCGGGTCATGGTGTGGTCGCTGATGACGCCATCCTTCAGCGGGAAGATGGCGGAGATGTAGTTGGGCGTGCGGCCCACCATTGCAAGAGCCTTGTCGCCGGCCTCAAGCACGCAGTTCTTGCGGGTATCCACCGCCACCACGCTGGGCTGGTTGAGCACGACGCCCTGCCCCTCCTGCGCGATGATGATGGTCGTCGTACCAAGATCGATACCGATGTCATTCTGTGCCATAATCGTGATATTTCCTTTCTCTGCTGCCCATTCTCTATTTCCATCGCCCATCTCCGGGCGCGGGTCATCAAAACACATTATAGTATAACACAGGTGTATCCAAAAAGAAAGACATCTAAACTCTAAAGCTTCCCTCTGTCTAAGGCTCTCCCTTTGGGAGAGCTGGCGCGAAGCGCCTGAGAGGGCAAGGACGCTGACAGAGAATCATAGCGCCGGCGATAGCGTCCCTCTGGCCAAGAGCCTGCCTATCGCTGCGCCGCGGCTCTTTCTTGCCGGGCTTGCCCTCTCCGTCTGCTGCGCAGACACCTCTCCCAAAGGGAGAGGCTTTCGCGCACATAAAGCATCATATTGCCGACAAATTTTCCGGCGGCAAGGCTTCCGTCAGCAGGGCGGCCAGGCCGCTGTAGCGCAGGTTCTGGCGGATGTTGGACATCATCCGGTTCACCACGTCCCGCCGGCCCACCACGATGCAGAGCTTCCGCCCGCGGGTGACACCGGTGTAGAAGAGGTTGCGGTAGCACAGGCGGGGCGGCACCTGCGCCGCCGGGAGGATGACCGCCGGGAACTCGCTGCCCTGGCTTTTGTGTACCGTGATGGCATACGCAATTTCCAGCTCGTTGAGGTTCTCCGCCGGGTAGACCAGCCGCCTGTCGTCCATCCGCACTACCATGGAGCGGCTGCGCACGTCGATGGACTCCACGATGCCGATGTCGCCGTTGTAGGCACCCACGCCCTGTTCCCCGCCGATGCGCTGCCACGTTATCTCGTAGTTATTGCGCACCTGCATCACTTTGTCCCCCACCCGGAAGACCCGGGCCGCGCTCTGCAGCTCCGGCTTGCCCTTCCTGGGCGGATTGAGCATGGCCTGCAGCTCCGCGTTGAGGGCCTGAGTGCCGGTGGGGCCGAGCTTCGTGGGGCAGAGCACCTGAATATCCTTCACCGGGTCGAACTGGTAGCTGCGGGGCAGACGGGTGGTCACAAGGTCGCAGACCAGCTTCTGGGCCGCGTCGCCGTCGGCTTCGAGGAAGAAGAAATCGTCCGTCTTTCCGCCCTTTTTCAGCGGTTCGCCCGAGATGATGTGGTGGGCGTTCTCCACGATGAGGCTCTGAGCGGCCTGCCGGAATATCTCGTTGAGGCAGACCGTCGGCACCAGCCCGGAGCGGATGGTCTCGCCGAGGATATTGCCCGGGCCGACGCTGGGCAGCTGGTCGGCGTCGCCCACCATAATAATACGGCAGCTGTACCGCAGTGCCGCAATGAGGGCCTGGAACAGCTTGACGTCCACCATGCTCATCTCGTCGAGGATGACGACGTCACACTTGAGCAGGTTCTTGTCATTGTGGATGAAGCTGACCACGCCGCCGGTGTAGTCCACTTCCAGCAGACGGTGGATGGTGGAGGCTTTCCGGCCCGTCAGCTCGCTCAGACGCTTGGCGGCGCGGCCTGTGGGAGCGCAGAGGGCTACCCGTTCGGCCTCGTTCTCGAGCAGCTGCAGGATGGCGTTGACCGTGGTGGTCTTGCCGGTGCCGGGGCCGCCGGTGAGGACAAGGCAGTTCTCGGTCATGGCCTTGCGGATGGCTTCCTTCTGGAGCGGCGCGTAAGCAAAGCCCTGCGTCAGTTCCAGTATCTGGATGTTCCTGTCGAGGTTTCGGGCCGTCTGCTTCCCGCGCCTGGTCAGCATGGCCAGACGGTCGGCGATGTCCTGCTCTGCGGCCAGCAGATCCGGCAGATAAATATACGGTGTGCCGTCGAACATCCGCACCGCCAGTTTCCCGGTCTGGATGCAGCTGTCCAGCGCCTCCGCCAGCTTTTCGGGGGGCTGGTGGATGAAGTTCGACGCTGTTTCCAGCAGCTGCGCCCGGGGCAGACAGGTGTGGCCGTTGCCGGCGTTGTGGCGCAGGGTGCGCAGAAGGGCGGCTTCCAGCCGCTGGGCGCAGTCCCCTGCCATCTGGTAATACTGGGCGATGCTGTCGGCGTGGCGGAAGTCCAGCTGCAGCGGCTCCCCGCAGAGCAGGTAGGGGTTCTGCTGGATGGCCTGCATGGCCCCCGGCCCGAAGGTGCGGAAGACCTCCATCGCCCGGCGGGGGCTGATCTCGAACTGAGCCAGATAGGCGATGAGCTCCCGCATTCCGAACATCCGCTTGAACTCCTGCTGGATGCGGTCGGCCTTGTCCGCCGAGATGCCCGGGATGAGGGTGAGCTGGGCGGGGTCGTTGGCGATCACTTCCAGCGCCGCCGCGCCGAATTTGTCAATGATCTTATCCGCCGTCCGTGCGCCGATGTAGGGCAGCGACCGGCTGGCGAGGAAGGCGTAGACGGCCTCGAGGTCTTTGGGCATATCCGTCTCGCACTCCTGTGCGTGGAACTGTCGGCCATAGGTGGCGTGGTTCTCGTAGCTGCCCCGGCAGACGACGCTTTCGCCCGCGTGGAGCTCTCCCACCACGCCGCACACAACGGTGACGACACCGCCGCCCGACACCTCGAACACGGTGTAGCCGTTGTCCTCGTTCAGGTAGATGATGTCCTCTACCGTGCCTTCCAGCCGTTCCAGCTCCTGCTCCATCGTCCCGCCTCCTCGTTTTGACACAACTATATATAGTATAGCGGTTTTGGGGGGATTTGTAAATACAACGAGGCAGCTCTTTAAGGCTCCCCCTTTGGGGGAGCTGGCGAGCGGAGCGAGACTGAGAGGGCAAGGATGCTACAGAAAGACAAAAAGCACAGCGATAGCATCGCTCTGACGGAGAGCCTGCTTATCGCTGTATGGCGGCTCTTGGGAGACGGGCTTGCCCTCTCCGTCATTGCTTCACAATGCCACCTCTCCCAAAGGGAGAGGCACTGGCGTGTCGGTCAGGCCCACGCGGGACGAGCAAAGTTTGGTTTTATCATAAACAGTAGTGCCCTGCTACAGAGGGCAGCAGCTTCGGGACAATATCCCTTGTCAAGCTGTTGTGAATCTCTGTAGCAGGGCACTATATTTTATGCGATATTGAGCTTCCAGCGGTCAGCGCAGAGTTGCCCGGCCTGCCAAAGCCTCTCCTACAAGGAGAGGTGGCACGCCGCAGGCGTGACGGAGAGGTTGTACAAAGACGAGCCTGCCCTCTGTAGCAAGGCACTATATTTTATGCGATATTGAAAACTTCCAGCGGTCAGCGGAAAGTGGCCCGGCCTGCCAAGGGCTCTCCCTCTGGGAGAGCTGGCGAGCGGAGCGAGACTGAGAGGGTCAATCCTCCACCCGCGCTGTGGCAAGCTCCTTCGTCAGGCGCTTGCGGACGGCGAAGTAGGCCGGGATGAGGAAGAAGCAGGCGAAGAACCATGCCACAGGGTTGGCGATGCAGGCCGCAAAGTAGCCCCAGAGCGGCACGAACCAGAAGCCCACCATGGCACGGGCGACCATCTCGGCCACGCCCGCGAACATGGCAAGGCCGGAATAGCCCAGGCCCTGGATGGTGTAGCGGTAGATGATGAGGACAGCCAGCGGGATGTAGAACACGCTGTTCCAGAAGATGAAGCTGCGGGCATTCGCCATGATCTCCACCTCGCTGCTCTCGAGGAAGAGGCTGATGAGCGGCACATCCAGCACACGCAGGATGAGGAAGGATGCCACACTGTAGACGCAGCCAATGCCCAGCGCGGTATTGACGCCCCGGTCCACACGCTTGAGGTCGTGAGCGCCCATATTCTGGCTGGCGTAGGTGGTCATGGCGGTGCCGATGCTCTCCAGCGGCACCGAGAGGAACTGGGCGGCCTTGCTGCCTGCGGTCTGCGCGGCCACGATGCTGCTGCCCAGACCGTTCACCGCGCCCTGCAGCACGACGCTGCCGATGGCGGTGATGCTGCACTGCAGGCCCATAGGGATGCCCATGTTGCAGAGCTTGAGGCAGTGGCTGGCGCTCAGACGGCCCTCTTCCCTGCTCCATTTCAGCTCCGGGTAGTGGCGGCCGATGTAGATGAGACTGCCGATGCCCGCCACCGCCTGACTGAACACGGTGGCGAAGGCCGCGCCGAACGCCCCCATCCGGAAAGTGAGGATGCAGAGCAGGTCGAGGCCGATGTTCAGCACGCTGGCCACCAGCAGGAAATAGAGAGGCCGCTTGCTGTCGCCCAGCGCGCGCATGAGGGCGCTGGTGACGTTGTACAGCAGGGTGAAGGGGATGCCCCAGAAGATGGTGCGGATGTAGATGTCCGCGATGTCGATGATGTTGTCGGGGGTGTTGGTCCAGACCAACACCGCCCGGGTCAGGGCCACCGTCACCACCGTGAGCACGACGGCGAAAAAGAGGCTCAGCCAGACGGTATTGGCGGTGTAGCGCCGCATCTCTCTGTAGTCCTTCGCGCCGAAGGTCCACGAGATGGGGATGGAGAAGCCGCAGGCGATGCCGTTGACGAAGCCCAGTACCAGATAGTTCAGGCCGCCCACGCTGCCCACCGCTGCCAGCGCATCCACGCCCACGAAGCGGCCCACGATGATGGTATCCGCCAGATTGTAGAACTGCTGGAACAGACTGCCCAGCATCAGCGGCACTGCAAAGGCAAGGATGAGCTTGAGCGGGCTGCCCTGTGTCATGTCTTTTGTCATACAAAGCCCCTCCCCGGGCGGTCACTTAACATTTCTTTGCCGAATCTTTACCGACAAAAACGCCCTGCCGGACGAGGGGCAGGACGTTTTGCGTTTCATGAGTGGTATTATACTCAGCTCATCGTGATTTTGCAAGGGGTTTTGGGCAGATTTCTTCGTACAACATTGCTATTTTCTATCGGTGGTTTTTGGTGATTGTGCGCAGGTCAGTTTCCGTGTCCCGCGTGCCGGCCCCGAGGGCTGCGGGGCTCACCGGTCTTATCGCCGTCTCTGCTTGCCTGTACCCCGCGAGGGCCTGCCTCGATCTGCTGGGCGGAATCATCCCGCCTGCCCTGCTGGCCGCGAGGTCCGGCATTTGTCCAACCTCTCCGTCATTGCTTCGCAGACACCTCTCCCAAAGGGAGAGGCACTGGCGTGCCGGGCAGGCCCACGCGGGACGAGCAAAGTTTGGTTTTATCATAAACAGTAGTGCCCTGCTACAGAGGGCAGCAGCTTCTAGACAAGAACACTTTGTCAAGCTGTTGTGAATCTCTGTAGCAGGGCATTATATTTTATGCCATATTGAACTTCCAGCGGTCAGCGCAGAGTTGCCCGGCCTGCCAAGGGCTCCCCCTCTGGGGGCAACGGCGACGACCGCCGCCAGCGGCGGAAACAGGGAGGAGCTGTTGGGGCAGCGGCCAGCAGGATGCAAGCGACAGCGAAGCAGACGCTGGGTGCCGCAACCCGGCCTTGGCGAGCGGAGCGAGACTGAGAGGGCAAGCCCGCTGGCGGAGGCGCTTATTCCGCGTAGTGCGCCAAAAACTGCTTGGTGCGCTCCTCCTGGGGGTGGTCGATGAGCTGGCGGGCCGGGCCTTCCTCCACCACGACGCCGCCGTCCATGAATAGGATGCGGTCGGCCACGTCCCGGGCAAAGTGCATCTCATGGGTGACGATGATCATGGTGGTCTTTCGGTCGGCGAGGTCCCGCAGGACGCGGAGGACTTCGCCGGTCAGCTCCGGGTCGAGGGCGCTGGTGGGTTCATCGAAGCAGAGGATGTCCGGGTGGAGCGCCAGTGCGCGGGCGATGGCCACCCGCTGCTGCTGACCGCCGGAAAGCTGGTGGGGGTAGTGGCCTGCCCGCTCCGACAGGCCCATCTGGGCCAGCAGGTCCCGGGCCTGTGCTTCCAGCTGGGCGTGGATAGCCTTTTTGTTGGCCTTGTAGTCGGGCTGCTCCTTCGCCAGAAGCTCCCCCGCCAGCATCACGTTTTCCAGCGCGGTGTACTGGGGGAAGAGGTTGAAGTTCTGGAACACGAGGCCGAAGTGGAGGCGCTTTTTCCGCACCTCGCTCTCCCGCTGGGTGGCAGGGTCGGCGGCGTCCCACATGGTCTCGCCGTTCACCCGGATGACGCCGGTGTCGGGACGCTCAAGGAAATTCAGGCAGCGCAGCAGCGTCGTCTTGCCCGAGCCGGACGAGCCGATGATCGCCAGCGCCTCGCCCTGTTCCAGTGTGAGCGAGATGTCCTTGAGAACTTTCGTCTCGCCGAAATTCTTCCCGATGCCGGAGGCTTCGAGTAATGCCATAGTTCATATCCTCCTTAGCAGCGGAAATAGTCCATCTTTTTCTCGGCCCAGTCCAGCAGCAGGGTGAGTGCGCCGACAAAGACGAGGAAGAAAATTGCGGTGGAGAACAGCGGCCAGATAAGGCCCTTGGCGCTGTACTCCTTTGCCATCATGATGATCTCCTTGTTGGCGATGACATTCGCCAGCGAGGTATCCTTCACCAGCGTGATGACCTCGTTGCCCATCGGGGGCAGGATGCGCTTGACGACCTGCAGGAGCGTGACCTTGAAGAAGATCTGGCTCTTGGTCATGCCCAGCACCTGACCGGCCTCGGTCTGGCCTTTCGGCACATCCTCGATGCCGCCGCGGTAGCTCTCAGAGAAGTAGCAGGCGTAGTTGATGGCGAAAGCCACCACCGCCGCCACCAGACGGCCCGAAGAGCCGGAGGGCCAGGGGTTGGTCATGCCCAGCAGGCCGGGGCCAAGGTAGATGACGATGATCTGGAGCATCAGCGGCGTGCCGCGGATGACCCACACAAAGGTCTTGACGACGCCCCGCAGCGGTGCGCACCGGCTCATGGAGCCAAAGGCCACCACAAGGCCCAGCGGCAGCGAAAACAGCAAGGTCAGAAAGAACAGCTCACAGTTGAGCGCGAATGCGCCGGTCAGACGCTCCAAAATCACAGTCACAGAATCACTACACCTATCCGTTTATAATGTAAGTTACTCAGCCAGAGTCAGGCCGTACTTGTCGGCCAGAGCCTGCATGGTGCCGTCAGCTTTTAGCTCGTCGAAAGCGTTGTCCACAGCCTCGGCCACGTCGCTGCCCTTGCGGAAGGCCACGCCGTACTCCTCGACGTTCAGCTCATCCACCATCTTGAGGTTTGCGTAGTCGGTACCCTCGCCGATCATGGCAGAAGCCAGAGTCAGGTCGAGGATGGCGGCGTCAGCGGTACCGGCGGCGACTTCCATCAGGCAGTCGGTCTGAACAGCCTTGGAGATGAAATCAGCCTGAGACAGGTCGGCGTTCTCGGTGATGGTGGTCTCACCGGCAGAGCCGGCCTCGGCCACCACGGTCTTGCCGATGAGGTCGGCGGTGGAGGTGTAGTCGGTGCCGTCCTTCACCACGACGACCTGGGCGTTCTTGACGTAGGGCTTGGTGCAGGCCATGTTCTCCTCGCGGTCATCGGTGAGGGTCAGGCCGTTCCAGATGCAGTCGATGCTCTTTGCCGCCAGCTCGGTCTCCTTGGTGTCCCAGTTGATCTCCACGAACTCCGGCTCGACACCCAGCTTCCCGCAGACGGCAGTAGCCAACTCGGTATCGAAACCGGTGAAGCTGCCGTCGGCGTCGGTGTAGTTCATCGGCTCATAGACGGTGTAGCCAATGACCATCTTGCCGTTGGACTGGATATAAGCCAGGTCGCTGTCAGCGGCCGCGGAGCTTGCCGGGGCGGCAGAGGCGGCGGCAGAAGAAGCAGCCGTGGAAGTGGATGCAGAACCGCCGCAGGCGGCAAGGCTCAGTGCCATCGCACCGGCCAGAAAAGCAGATACCAGACGTTTCATGTTGTAATTTCCTCCCTCAGATTCAGCAGAGGCGGCGCTTCGTTTTACCGCTTTACCATGCTAAATTGTTAAACTGTGACTATAGAATAGCGCGTTTTGCCCCGTTTTGCAAGAGGAAAACCGATTTTTTCGCGTTTTGCCCGCAGACCGCCCCTTTCCGATCGGGTTTTCGGTGTATTTGTACAAAGGACAGGGTGCGGCGCCCATGGCTCTCCCTCTGGGAGAGCTGGCGCGAAGCGCCTGAGAGGGCAAGCCCGTCTCCCAAGAGCCACCACCCAGCGATAAGCAGACCCTCCGTCAGAGCGATACTATCGCCGCGCAGCTGCTTCGCCATGAACATCCTAGCCCTCTCAGTCTCGCTCCGCTCGCCAGCTCCCCCAAAGGGGGAGCCATTGGCAAGCCGGTCAGGCCCACGCGGGACGAGCAAAGTTTGATTTTATCGGAAACAGTAGTGCCCTGCTGCAGAGGGCAGCAGCTTCGGGACAATATCCCTTGTCAAGCTGCTGTGGATCTCTGTAGCAGGGCACTATCTTTTATGCCATATTGAGCTTTCAGCGGTCAGCGGAAAGTAGCCCGACACGCCAGTGCCTCTCCCTATGGGAGAGGTGGCTGCGAAGCAGACGGAGAGGGCTAGGACGCCGCCGCAGAGGCGTCAGCTTCTCCCCGGGATGTCGCCTACCATGATGACGAAGAGCCTGGGTATGTTGTGATCATCCGTCCACCTTCCGAAGCCGACCCGGTAGCTGGATGCAAGGAATCCGGGCTTGTGCCAAGTATTCCCATCCGGTTCCGGCAGTACCAGTCTGTAGTCGTTACAGAGGTCGATGGCCTGCTTGACGGGGTCGTCCGAGCCTCTGTCCGCTCCAAAGTAGAAGATGACCTGTTTGTTGGCGGTGCCGGGGGCGATGCCGATGGTATTCAAGAGAGCTTTGCGAGGCTCAGAACCGATAGAGTGGTAATTGCCCATCTTCAATTTGTTAATGAGAAGAGTGCTTCCATCCTCAGAGCTCACCTGTGTGTACCTCTCCGCCGCCTCACTCAGCTGCGGGTCGGCCTCGCAGGTGATGTTCACGCCACGCTGCACATTTATGATGTCTGCCAGAGCCTCGGCCCGGAGGGTGTCCTCCGGCTTATCGCCCGGCTTATCGCCGCAGCCGGTGAGCAGGGCCAGCGTCATCACGCCAGCAAGGGCAAGGGAAAACAGCTTTTTCAATTTCATCGTCGTTTCCTCCTCTGTCAGTTCTGCGGGGTATTGACGGTGGCGTTTGTTCGCAGTGCGAGGTAATAGCGGCGGTCGTCACTCTTCTTGCCCGTTATTGTAAAGGCTATGGCTTGCAGAGTCGATGTGTTGGGAGCTAGCGGAGCAATCACTATCTTCTGGATGTACTTCATACTTTCCGCCTGCGCCAGCGCACTCTACTCCGGCTTCACTTCTCCATACCAAAGATCAACACTGCCTGTCACCAGATAGTTTCCCAATTCTTTTTTAATGATGTTCCGTGCCTCCTCGGTCAGCCCACCCTTTTCATCCTTCAGCCAGCTCGGCTGGAACTGCCGTGCGATGACCTTGAGCTTTTTGTCCAGCGTCTCGTCCTTCTGATAGTCAGCAAATTGTCCCCTCCTGTACCGGAAATACTCTTCCACCTGCTTGGCTTGGGAGCTGCTGTCCGAGCAGCCGGTGAGCAGGGCCAGCGCCATCACGCCTGCAAGGGCAAAGGCAAGGAGTCGTTTTGCAGTTTTCATCGTCGCTACCTCCAATCGTGGGGTGTGTCTCGGTGATTTTATTATACCATACCCCCCCCCCCGGGCAAGTGCGATTCATGCAGATTTCAGGCCCTTTCGCGCAGGTTTGGGGGTGAAAAGGCTCCCAGAGGCTCACGGACAGGCCCGTCTTTGCTAAACCTCTCAGTCATCGCTGCAGCTCACGGTCAGGCTCTCCTTCGTACAACCTCTCAGGCGCTTCGCGCCAGCTCCCCTTGTAGGGGAGCCTCCGGCGAAGAGGTGAAGCTTTACGGTATGCCAAGGCCTCTCCTACAAGGAGAGGTGGCATTGCGCAGCAATGACGGAGAGGTTGGACAAAGACGAGCCTGCCCTCTGTAGCAGGGCACTACATTTTACGCCATATTACGCCTCAGGCGTCTAGTAGGAAGTTGACCGGCCTGCCAATGGCTCCCCCTTTGGGGGCAACGGCGACGACCGCCGCCAGTGGCGGAAACAGGGAGGAGCTGTTGGGGCCGC